>VFQM010001504.1_pt1 | contig 20206 bp, 19 predicted proteins | sample 3512391 | NCBI WGS metagenome assembly VFQM01 (sample SAMN10412369, study PRJNA504923) | tailings metagenome | isolation source: Replicate 1 from Balatoc abandoned mine | place: Philippines | reverse complement strand
TCGAAGGCGGTGCCGCGCACGGTGATCACCAGCTTGGCATCGGTCGATTCGACCGTGGCGATGGCGTTGCCGGCGTAGATCGGACGGGTGAAGGTCTTGGGGCCTTCGACCGACAGGATCTCGCTGACCTGCATCACGTCGAGGTGCGCAGCGACGCGCGGGGCGACGTTCTTGCCCTGCGTGGTGGCAGCGGCGAGAAAGGCGTCGTGATCGGCCATCAGGCCGGCAGCGAGCGGCGCGACGTTTTCGGCAAGCCCGTTGGCATAGGCAGCGTCGTCCGCCACGTGGACCTTGGCCACGCCCGCGATCTTGGCGGCCGCTTCGGCGACCGAGCCGCAGTTGTGGCCGGCAACCAGCAGGTGCACTTCGCCGAGCTTGCCGGCAGCGGTGACCACCGCGAGCGTCGCGTCGTTCACCTTGGTGTTGTCATGTTCGACGAGAACCAGAGTCTTCATCTCGAATGTTCCTTATCCTTGATGGCGCGGCGCGCTTACGCGATGCCGAGCGCCTTGACCTTCTCGACCAGCGCGGCGACGTCGGCGACCTTTTCGCCCGCCTGGCGCACCGGCGGCTCGGCGACCTTGAGGGTCTTGAGGCGCGGGGTCAGGTCGACGCCGTAATCAGCAGCGGTCTTGGTCGCGAGCGGCTTCTGCTTGGCCTTCATGATGTTCGGCAGCGAGGCATAGCGCGGCTCGTTGAGGCGCAGGTCGGTGGTGACGATCGCGGGCAGAGCTAGCTTCACGGTCTGCAAGCCGCCATCGACTTCGCGCTTCACCACCACGCTGTCACCCTCGACCGCGACGGTGTTGGCAAAGGTGCCCTGCGGACGGCCCATCAGCGCGGCGAGCATCTGGCCGGTCTGGTTCGAATCGTCCGAGATCGACTGCTTGCCGAGGATCACGAGGCCCGGCTGCTCTTCATCGGCAATGGCCTTGAGGATCTTGGCGACGGCGAGCGGTTCGACCTCTTCTTCGGTCTCGATCAGGATCGCGCGGTCGGCACCCATCGCGAGCGCGGTGCGCAGCGTTTCCTGCGCCTTGGCCGGGCCGACAGAGACAGCAACGATCTCGGTGGCCGCGCCCTTTTCCTTGAGGCGGATGGCTTCCTCGACCGCGATTTCGTCGAACGGGTTCATGCTCATCTTGACGTTGGCAAGGTCAACGCCCGTGCCATCGGCCTTGACCCGCGGCTTGACGTTGTAATCGATCACCCGCTTGACGGGGACGAGGATCTTCATGGGGCGTTCCTTCCTCTCAAAGAATCACAGGCGCTAGCCTTCGGCGGCCCGCCTAGCTTGCGTTTACGTAAACGTCAAGCAAGCGGATGGTTCCGAATGCGACAAAGGTGCCCATCCCCTTGCTTTGCGCCGGTCACAGGTCAAGCATTCAATTCGCCAGTGCTTTACCGCCTGACCCCGACCAGATACGTCCATAGCCGGGGAGGGATGCGGATCATGGCGACAAGGACATTTCCGATAGCGCTGGCCTTGCTGGCAGCGACACCGCTGGCGGCGCAGGAAACGCGCGTGGCGCAGGCTGGCGAGGCGCCCGGCAAGGCCACGCTGGCCGAGGCCGCATGGCTGATCGGCACGTGGAGCGGCGAGGGGATCAAGGGCGCCGAGGCGCACGAAAGCTGGCTCGCGCCCTCGGGCGACACGATGGTCGGGCTGTTCGTGCAGGAGACCGCGGCGGGCGGGATCATGTTCTCCGAACACATGTATCTGACGGCGCAGGACGGCAGCCTGGTGGTGAAGCTCAAGCACTTCAACCCCGATCTCACCGGCTGGGAGGAGAAGGACGGGATGGTCACCTTCCGCCTGATCGCCGCCGAGCCCTGCGCGCTCTACTTCCACGCGCTGACCTATCGCTGCGACGGAGAGGGCGGCATGGTGGTAGCGGTGCGGATGAAGAGCAGCGGGCCAACACCGCAGGAACTGGTGTTCCGGTTCACGCGACTGCCAACGCGGTGAAGCCCCCGCCGCTCGCGCTGACGACAAAGAAAAACCCCCGCCGGACCGAGCCGGCGGGGGCCTTTGTTCTTTGAACGGAATGGAGACTTACGCCGCCTTCTTCACTTCCGCGACGATCTTCTGCGCGGCATCGCCGAGGTTGTCGGCGGGCACGATCGCGAGGCCAGAATTGGCGAGGATCGCCTTGCCTTCGGCCACGTTGGTGCCTTCGAGGCGCACCACCAGCGGAACCTGGAGGTTCACGTCCTTGGCCGCCTGCACGATCCCGTTGGCGATCACGTCGCACTTCATGATCCCGCCGAAGATGTTGACGAGGATGCCCTCGACCGCCGGGTCCTTGAGGATGATCTTGAAGGCCGCCGTCACCTTCTCGGTGGTGGCGCCGCCGCCCACGTCGAGGAAGTTCGCCGGGAAGGCGCCGTTCAGCTTGATGATGTCCATCGTCGCCATGGCGAGGCCTGCGCCGTTGACCATGCAGCCGATGTTGCCGTCGAGCTTGATGTAGGCGAGGTCATATTCGCTGGCTTCGACTTCCGCCGGGTCTTCCTCGGTCTCGTCGCGCAGGGCTTCGATGTCGGGGTGGCGGTAGAGCGCGTTGCCGTCGAAGCTCATCTTGGCGTCGAGCACCAAGAGCTTGCCGTCTTCGCTTTCGACCAGCGGGTTAATTTCGAGCATCTCGCAATCGGTGGCAAGGAAGGCATCATAAAGCTGCTTGGCCAGCTTCTGGGCCTGCTTGTTGAGATCGCCCTGAAGCTTCAGCGCGAAGGCCACCGCGCGCCCGTGGTGCGGCTGGAAGCCCTGCGCGGGGTCGACGGTGAAGGTGGTGATCAGCTCGGGCGTGTCATGCGCCACGGTCTCGATGTCCATGCCCCCTTCGGTCGAGACGACGAAGGCCACGCGGCCCGATGCACGGTCGACCAGCAGCGAGAGGTAGTATTCCTTGGCGATGTCGACGCCGTCGGTGATGTAGAGCCGGTTGACCTGCTTGCCCGCATCCCCCGTCTGGATGGTGACCAGCGTGTTGCCGAGCATTTCCTCGGCGTGGCTACGCACTTCATCGAGGCTCTTGGCGAGGCGCACGCCGCCCTTCGCGTCAGCCGGGAGTTCCTTGAACTTGCCCTTGCCGCGGCCACCGGCGTGGATCTGCGCCTTCACCACATAGAGCGGCCCGGGCAGCTTCTTGGCGGCTTCCACCGCTTCCTCGACGCTCAGCGCGGCATGGCCGGCCGGCACCGCGATCCCGTGCTTCGCGAGCAGTTCCTTGGCCTGGTATTCGTGGACGTTCATGGCGTGTCGATCCCTTCTTCTCAAATCCTGGGGAGAGGTCTGTTTGCCGCGGGCCTAAGCACGGATCGACCCTCTTGAAAAGTGCTCTGTGCAGGCGCAACAGCGAGCCTCTCATGATTGACAGGTTCCGCCTTGAAGAGATTGTCCGCGAGGCGGGCCGGATTGCCCATTCGCGCTGGCCGGGGGCTGGCCATGCGCTGACCAGCTGGGACAAGAGCCCCAACAATCCGGTGAGCGAGGCCGATCTCGAAGTTGACCGTTTCCTCAAGCGCGAGCTTCACCGTCTGCTTCCCTCGGCCGGATGGCTGTCGGAGGAAACCGCCGACGACAAGCAGCGTACCGCCAGCGGGCTGATCTGGCTGGTCGATCCGATCGACGGCACCCGCGATTTCGTGCGCGGGCGCGACGGCTGGGCGGTATCGGTGGCACTGGTGAGCGCCAACAAGCCGCTGATCGGCATGCTTGCGGCGCCGGCACGGGGCGAGGAATGGCTGGCGCAGGCGGGGCAGGGCGCGACGCTCAACGGCCAGCCGATCCGGGCCAGTCAGCGCACGCAATTCGCCGGTGCGCGGGTGCCGACCCATTCCCTGCCGAAGGAAGATGCCGATCTGGTCGCGGTCGATCAGCCCAATTCGATCGCGCTCAGGATCGCGATGGTCGCCGATGACCGCGCGGATCTCGTCGCCACGTTGCGCTGGGGCTACGAATGGGACATCGCCGCCGCCACCCTGATCGCACGCGAGGCGGGGGCCGAGGTCACCGACGCCTTCGGCCAGCCGCTGGCCTACAACAAGCACGACCCGAGGGATTTCGGGGTGCTGGTGTGCTCCCCCGCTATCCACGCCGCCGCAGTCGAGCGGCTGGCTGAACGCGCGGCGGCGCTGCGCTAAAGTGCCAACCGAAACCATGCGATTGCGAAACCGAAACGGGCCAGCCTGAAGGCTGGCCCGCAAGGCCGACCGGCCGCCCGCAGCAACCGGAGGGAGCGAGGATGTCGTGCGCCGGAGGGCGCGCGACCCTATTGGGAACGCGCCGCGTTCACATCGTCCTGGCTGACCGGGATGATCTTGATCTCGACCCGGCGGTTGAGCGGTTCGTTGACGTTGTCGGCAGTCTTGACCCGCAGGTGATCATAGCTCTCGCCGAAGCCCTGCGTCGCGATTCGCGCCCGCGCGACGCCACGCGCGGCCAGGTAGTCGGCCACGGCCTGCGCGCGCTGTTCGGACAGGCGCTGGTTGGTCGCCGGCGAGCCGGTGGTGTCGGTGAAGCCGTAGACGTCGATCAGGCTGTTGGGATAGGTGATCAGGCTTTCCGCGACGTTGTTGAGCGTGTCGTAGAAGCCCGGGTTGATCGCGGCCGAACCGGTGGCGAAGGTCACCCCGTCGGGTAGGCGCACGAGGATCGCGTCCTGATCGCCCACTTCCTCGACCTCGACCCCGCTGCCGGCGGTCTGTTCGCGCAAGGTGCGGATCTGGTCGTCATATTGCTTGCCGAGGATCGCCCCCGCCGAGCCGCCGATGCCGGCGCCGATGATCCGGCCGGTGTCGCCGCCAATCGCCCCGCCGAGGAGGTAGCCGAGCGTACCGCCGAGGCCCGTGCCGATCGCGGTACGCGAAATCTTCTTCTCGCCGGTATTCGGGTCTGTGACGCAGGCCGTGGTGCCAAGCAGCGCCAGCGCGGCGGTGCCTGAAAGCAGGATACGCGAAAAAGTCATGATGCTAGCCTCCCTCTTGTCCGGCGCGAAGAATGCCATGCCGTCCGGCTGACGACAAGGAATTCCGCCGGTTGTGCCGCCACCCCTGCCGCCCCCAAGCTTGACCCCGCTTGAACGGGAACGCGCCTGCCGCTGGCATTGCGGAACATTTGTGCTAGCGGTGCTGGCGTGACACCTTTTCCCTGGACCGACCTTGCGATCATTGTCGCGCTGATCGTGCTTAACGGCGTGTTCGCCATGTCCGAACTCGCGATCGTCTCGGCCAAGACCAGCGCGCTCGAGGCGCGGGCCGAAGCGGGCTCGGCCGGTGCGCGCACTGCGATCGAACTGGCGGCCGATCCGGGCAAGTTCCTCTCGACCGTGCAGATCGGCATCACCCTGATCGGCATCATCGCCGGGGCCTATTCGGGCGCGAGCCTCGGCGGGCCGGTGGGCGAGCGGCTGGAATGGCTCGGCCTGCCGGCGAAGTATGCCGACGAGACCGGGTTTGCGGTGGTGATCGCCTTCACCACCTATCTCAGCCTGATCGTGGGCGAACTGGTCCCCAAGCAGCTGGCCCTGCGCGCAGCGGTGCCCGTGTCGCTGGTGATGGCGCGGCCGATGGCATGGATGGCGCGCGCCGCCGCGCCGCTGGTGTGGCTGCTCGACAAGAGCTCGGCGACGCTGATCGCGCTGTTCGGCCTGCGCGAGCGGGGCGAGGCCTCGGTCACCGCCGAGGAATTGCAGATGATCTTCGCCGAAGCTACCCGTTCAGGGGTGATCGAGGCCGATCAGCGCCAGATCCTCACCGGCGTGGTGCGCCTTGCCGAGCGCCCCGTGCGCGAGATGATGACCCCCCGCACAGAGGTCGACTGGATCGAGGCAGACGCCGACACCGACGAAATCCGTCAGACCATCGAGGAGAGCCCCCATTCGCTGATGCCGGTGGCGGAAGGCTCGCCCGACACGATCCTCGGCGTGGTCAAGGTGCGCGAAGTGCTCGCGGCAATGGTGGCGGGCGAACCGGTCTCGATCCGCGCGATGATGCGCCGGGTGGAGGTGGTGCCGGACCAGCTCGATGCGATGGATGCATTGAGGGCGCTGCAATCCTCCGAGGTCGCGATGGCGGTGGTGCACGACGAGTACGGCCACTTCGAGGGCATCGTCACCCCGGTCGACCTGCTGACCGCGATCGTCGGCACCTTCGTCAGCGATCAGGACGAAGGCGATCTGCCGCAGGTGGTCGAGCGGGAGGATGGTTCGCTGCTGGTGGCCGGTTCGCTCTCGGCCGATGCGCTGGCTGACCGGTTGGGGCTGGAATATGGCGAGAACCGCGAATTCGGCACGGCGGCGGGCTATGTGTTGTCGGTGCTCAAGAAGCTCCCCCACGAAGGCGAACACTTCACCGATCAGGGCTGGCGCTTCGAAGTGGTCGACATGGACGGCCGCCGTATCGACAAGCTGATGGTCAGCCGCGAGGATGAGGGCGGGGAGTAGTGTTTTTGTTTCGCCGCCGACCAAACCGAGAGATCAGGCGCTGGAACGGTCGCGCAGCGACCGCAAGGGCGCCAAAGGGCTCTGGCGCCCGTCCGCAGCGATGCGACCTTCAGGTCGCATGAGCGAGGATATCGCGGGCCGGGGGGCCCGCGCAAATCAGGAAGGGATCACCGTCGCGGCCGACTGACCGTCACCTTCCGGCGCGGCGATGATGTCGCGGGTGATGCGGCCCTTGGCGACCGTGTTGGTCCCGGTATCGCCAACGGTACTGCGGATGCTCGGCGCAGCGCTGCCGGCGCGGTCGATCACGCTCGCCTCGATCCGGCTGCGCGGAGCCGGGCCGCCGAACAGGGCTTCCAGCGCTTGCTCGGCCGCCGTGCCTTCGGTCGGGCGCGGGGCGCCGGGAGCGGGCGGGGTGAGAGTAAAATCGGGCGGCACCACCAGCGGGGCCTGGCGCTGCACCGCGAACTCGTCGGGCCTGTCGCGGTTGAACACGCCGCCGCCGGAGCCGCACGCGGCCAGCATCGCCGAGGCACCGGCCAGCAGGATCACGGGTGCAAGTTTACGCATCTGAAGTCTCTCCACGGGACGCATCCCCGGTTGCGGTTTCGCCCTTGTCGCGCACGAACAGGCTGCGGGCAAGGATTATGAGAACGCCGATGGTAATCGCGGCGTCGGCAATGTTGAAGATCAGGAACGGGCGAAAGTCCCCGATATGGAAGTCGGCATAGTCGATGACATAGCCCAGGTCATAGCGATCGCGGATATTGCCCAGCGCACCGCCGAGGATCAGCGCCAGCCCGAGAATTTCGCCCATCGCCTTCTCGCGCATCATCCACACCAGCACGACCAGCGCGATCACTCCCGTCATCGCCACCAGCAGCCAGCGCGTTTCCATGTCGGTCGCCTGCAGCATCCCCAAGGAAATGCCGCGGTTTTCGGTATAGGTGAGATCGAAGAACGGCAGCAGATCGATGTGCAGCACATCGCGCAGCGCCAGCGGGCCGATGATGTACATCTTCACCGCCTGATCGATCACTGCGACCAGCGCCGCCAGCGCGAGGCCGATCAGCCGGTTGCGGGTGAACAAGCCGCTCATGAACCGACAACCGCATCACAACGAGAGCACAACGCCCCGTCATCCGCCACGTCGGGCAGGTGCCGCCAGCAGCGGCCGCACTTGTGGTGTTGGGTCTTGGTCACGATCACCGCATCGCCCTGCCCGCGGGTGACTGTCGCGGTGATGAACAGTTCGGCGAGTTGTTCGTCCGACACGCCCTCGGGCACGGCACTGGCGGGCACCACCACTTCCGCTTCGAGACTCGAACGGATGGTCTTGTCGCGCCGCAGCGGCTCGATCGCTTCGTTGACCGCATCGCGCAAGGCACGCAGCGCGTCCCACTTGGCGCGGTCGGCGACGACGCCGGGGATGCTCGGCCATTCGAGCAGGTGGACCGAGCCGCGCTGGCCCGCGTCATCCTCCTCGCCATCCTCGGGATAGCGGCTGAGCCACACTTCCTCCGCCGTGAACACCAGCACCGGCGCGGCATAGCGCACCAGCGCGTGGAACAGCAGGTCGAGCACGGTGCGATAGGCGTTGCGCGTGTTCGATTCCGGTCCGTCGCAATAGAGCGAGTCCTTGCGGATATCGAAGAAGAAGGCCGAGAGGTCCTCGTTGCAGAAATCGACCAGCAGGCGGGTGTAGAGGTTGAAGTCGTAGGCCTCCGCCGCAGCCTTCAGCTTCCCGTCCAGCTCGCTCAGCAACGCGAGGATATAGACTTCCAGCTCGGGCAGCTCGCCCGCATCGCTCCAGTCGCCCACGAACCCGTCGAGCGCGCCCAAAAGATAGCGGAAGGTGTTGCGCAGCTTGCGATACTGGTCGCCGACGCCCTTGAGGATTTCATCGCCGATGCGGTGATCCTCGGTGAAATCGACCGAGAGCGCCCACAGCCGGATGATGTCCGCGCCGTAGGTTTCCATCACCTTGAGCGGATCGACCGTGTTGCCGAGGCTCTTCGACATCTTCTTGCCCTTGGCATCCATGGTGAAGCCGTGGGTCAGGACCTGATCATAAGGCGCGCGGCCTCGCGTGGCGGCCGATTGCAGCAGCGAGGACTGGAACCAGCCGCGATGCTGGTCCGAGCCTTCGAGGTAGAGGTTGGCGGGCCATTGCAGGTCCGGCCAGCGCCCGCTTTCGAGCACGAAGGCATGGGTGCAGCCCGAATCGAACCACACGTCGAGAATGTCGGTGACCATCTCGAACTCTGCCGGGTCGTAATCGGGGCCGAGGAAGGCGGCCTTGTTGGCGCTGTTCCACGCGTCCATGCCTTCCGCGTTCACGGCGGCGACGATGCGGGCGTTGACCTCGGGGTCTTGCAGATACGAACCATCAGGCCGCACGAACAGCGTGATCGGCACGCCCCAGGCGCGCTGGCGGGAGAGCACCCAGTCGGGCCGCCCCTCGACCATCGCGCCGATACGGTTGCGGCCCTTTTCGGGGATGAACTGCACGCGCGCGATTTCGGCGAGGGCGGTCTCGCGAAGCGTGGAGCCCCTTCCCTTGAGGGGAGGGGTTGGGGATGGGTGTTCGACGGTTGCGGAGGGCGGACCCCCCACCCCCGGCCCCTCCCCCGAGGGGAGGGGAGAATCCATCGGCACGAACCACTGCGGGGTGCAGCAGAAGATGACCTTGGCCTTGGAACGCCACGAATGCGGGTAGGAGTGCGCGTAGTCCGCGCTCGCCGCGAGCAGCGCGCCCGCTTCGCGCAGGTCGGAGCAGATCGGGCCGTCGGGCGCGTTGAACTTGGGGTTGATGACGCTCATGCGCCGCTCGTCCGCCGCGCCGAGCCAGCCCCAGTCGTCGCGGTATCGCCCGTCGTCCATCACCGCGAAGACGGGATTGATCCCTGCCGATTTGCACAGCTCGAAGTCGTCCTCGCCGTGATCGGGCGCCATGTGGACGAGGCCGGTGCCGCTATCGGTGGTGACGAAGTCGCCGGGGAGCAGCGGACGCGGGGCGGCGTAGAACCCGCCGAGGTGGTGCATCGGGTGGCGAGCGAGGGTGCCGGCGAGGTCAGCGCCTTTGATGACCTGCATCGGGATCACGCGGAAGCCCACCCGGCCCGCAAACTGTTCGACGAGCCCTGCGGCGATCAGCACGGCTCCGTCCGGTATCGGCCGATCATGGTCACCCATGCGATCACCGAAGCGGCAGACAGCGTATTCAACGTCCGGCCCATAGGCCAATGCCTGATTGACCGGAATCGTCCACGGGGTCGTCGTCCAGATGACGGCACGCGCGTTCCGAATTGCCTCGCAAGGGCTCTCGACAATCTCGAACGCCACGTCGATCTGGGTCGAGGTGATGTCCTCGTATTCGACCTCCGCCTCGGCCAGCGCGGTCTGTTCGACGGGCGACCACATCACCGGCTTCGAGCCGCGGTAGAGGTTCCCCGCCTCGGCCAGCTTGAGCAGCTCGGCGACGATCACCGCCTCGCTCTCCTTCTGCATGGTGAGGTAGGGGTGGTCCCAATCGCCCATGATGCCGAGGCGCTTCAGCTGGCCGCGCTGCGCATCGACCCACTTCTGCGCATAGGCGCGGCACTCGTCGCGGAACGCCTTGACCGCCGCCTCGTCACGCCCCGCACCGGTGAGGACGGGCTTGTCCTTCTTCTCCTTGCGGTACTGCTCCTCGACCTTCCATTCGATCGGCAGGCCATGGCAGTCCCAGCCCGGCACGTAGGGCGCGTCCTTGCCCAGCAGGTTCTGGGTGCGGCAGACCATGTCCTTGAGGATGTGGTTCAGCGCATGGCCGATATGCATGTCGCCATTGGCGTAGGGCGGGCCATCGTGGAGGATGAACTTCTCGCGGCCCCGGCGGGCATCACGCAAGGCGTCATAGAGCCCGATCTGCTCCCAGCGCGCGGCAATGCCCGGCTCCTTCTGCGGGAGGCCGGCCTTCATGGGGAAATCGGTCTTCGGCAGGAAGACGGTGTCCCGGTAATCGCGCTGCGTGGGTTCTTCAGACATATCGCGCGGGGCCTTAGCGGGCGGGCGGGCTTTGCGCAATTTGTCTTCGGGGGAAGGTTACGCAGCATCGCTGCGGGGTTTCTCGCAGAGACGCAGAGAAGAAAGGGGAGACGCGGAGGTGTTGTGCCTGCCGAAGGCATTTCCACGATTTGCACCGGCACGGCTTGTTGCAACGTCGCAGGAAGAGTGCGGCTTCGCCGCGGGCGCGGTATCTTCGCGTCTCTCTGTCCTCCGCGTCTCTGCGAGAAACCCCTAAGCGAGCAGCCGCCGCGCTTCGGCGCAATCCTTGTCCATCTGTTCGATCAGCGCCTCGAGCGAATCGAATTTCGCCTCGCCGCGCAGGAAGTGGTGGAAGGCGACTTCGATCTCCTGCCCGTAGAGATCGCCCGAGAAATCGAAGAAATAGGGCTCGAGCAGCTCCTTGGGCGGCTCGAACTGCGGGCGGATGCCGATATTGGCCGCGCCGTGGAGCACCTGTCCGGTGGCGAGCAGGCGGCCGGTCACGGCGTAGATGCCGTATTTGGGGCGCAGGTAGTTGTCGATCGTGACGTTGGCGGTGGGATAGCCGATGGTGCGCCCGCGCTTGTCGCCATGCTCGACGATGCCGCGAATGGCGAAAGGGCGGGTGAGCAATTGCGCCGCCAGCTGCGGATCGCCGTCGCGCAGCGCCTGACGGATGCGGCTGGAGGAGACGACCTCCTCGCCCGCCGTCACCGCCTCGACCACCCGCGATTGGAGGCCGAGTTCGCCGCCGAGGGTGCGCAGCAGTTCGACATTGCCCTTCGCGCCCTTGCCGAAGGTGAAGTCGCCGCCCGTCACCACCCCGTGCGCGCCGAAGCGGTCGATCAGGATGGCCTTGATGAAGTCCTCCGCGCTGGTGCCCGCCAGTTCGGCGTCGAAGTGGAACACCAGCATCGCGGTCGCCCCGGCGGCGAGGTAGAGTTCCTGCCGCTGCTCCAGCGTCGTCAGGCGGAAGGGCGGCACCTCGGGGCGGAAGAAACGCACCGGATGGGGATCGAAGGTGGCAATGATCGAGGGGCGGCCTTCCGCCTTGGCCCAGGCAATCGCCTCACCCGCCACAGCCTGATGCCCGCGGTGGAACCCGTCGAAATTGCCCAGCGCGATGACCGCGCCGCGCAACGCGGGGGGAATGGCGCCCCGATGATCGAGCCAGCGCATCACGCGGCTCCCGCGCGGCGGAAAGTCAGGAAGGAGAATGCCGGGTGCGCGCCGTCCGCCGCATGATCCTCGCGCGCACTGAGCACCCAGCCCTTCCCCGGTTCGGCCATGAAGGTGTCGCCCGCGTAATCCGCGTGGATCTGGGTCAGCTCGATGCGGTGGGCGAGCGGCATGAACACGTCATAGATCGCCGCCCCGCCGATCACCGCGACCTCGCCGCTGCCATTGCTCTCGGCGGCGAGCGCCAGCGCCTCTTTCACCGAGCCCGCCATTTCCACGCCTTCCGCCGCGAAGCCGTCGCGGCGCGAGAGCACGATGTGGCGGCGGCCGGGGAGGAGGCCGGGCAGGCTCTCGAAGGTCTTGCGGCCCATCACCATCGGTTTGCCCATCGTCAGCGCCTTGAAGCGCTTGAGATCGGCGGGCAGGCGCCAGGGCAGGTCGCCCTCATTGCCGATCGCGCCATTGGCGGCGCGGGCATAGATCAGGACGATTTCGGGGTTCACGGCAGCGCGTGTCCCACGCGGGTGACATGGCCCATCTTGCGCCCCTCGCGCGCCTCGCGCTTGCCGTAGAGGTGGAGGTGCGGCTCGCCCGGCTCCGCAAGGATGGCGTGGGCGGTGAGCGCATCCTCGCCGACGATGTTGCGCATGTCGATGGAGGCGAAGCGCGTCGCGGTGCCCCCCAGCGGCAGGCCGGTGATGGCGCGGATGTGGTTCTCGAACTGGCTGGTGGCCGCGCCCTCGATCGTCCAGTGGCCCGAATTGTGGACCCGAGGGGCCATTTCGTTGAATACCGGGCCGTCCTTGGTGGCGAAGAATTCGAGCGTCAGCACTCCGACATAGCCGAGCGCCTGCGCGGTCTTCGCGGCAAGCTCGCGCGCGGCGGGCACCTGCGCCTCGATCAGTGCGCCCGCGGGCAGCAGCGACTGGGCGAGCATCCCGCCTTCGTGGCGGTTCGCGGTCGAATCCCAGAACCGCACCTCTCCGTTCGCCGAGCGCACGAGGATCACCGAGAATTCCGCCTCGAACGCCACCAGTCCTTCGTAGATGCAGGGCTTGCCCGGGAAGCGCACGCCGCTTGCCTCGCGGTCCGAGCCGATGCGCCACTGGCCCTTGCCGTCATAGCCGTCGCGCGCGGTTTTGAGGATGCCGGGGGTGCCGACGGTGTCGATCGCGCGGGCGAAGTCCTCGTCGCTCTCGACCCGGGCATAGGGGGCCGAGGTGCCGCCGAGCCGGGCGATGAAGCCCTTTTCGTTGAGCCGGTCCTGCGCCACTTCGAGCGCGCGGGCCGGGCAGGCGAGCAGGTTTTCCGGAATCGCCGCGACCGCCGAGAGCGGCACGTTCTCGAATTCCCAGGTCACCACGTCGCACTTGGCGGCAAAGGCGGCGAGCGCCGGCCGATCACCCCAGCCGTTCTCGAAGAAATCGGCGCAGGCGTCCGCGGCGACATTGTCGCCCAGCGGGGCGTAGGCGATGCAGCGATAGCCGAGCTGGAGCGCGGCCATCGCCATCATCCGGCCGAGCTGGCCGCCGCCGAGAATCCCGATCGTGGAGCCTGCGGGCAGCATCAGTCTTGCGGAACCTCGCCCACGGCCGCGCTCTTGGCGGCGCGCCAGTCCTGCAGGCGTTCGGACAGGTCCTTGTCGGAGAGCGCGAGGATCGACGCGGCGAGCAGCCCGGCGTTCTTCGCCCCCGCCTCGCCGATCGCCAGCGTGCCGACCGGAATGCCGCCCGGCATCTGCACGATCGAGAGCAGGCTATCCATGCCGGAGAGCGCCTTGGACTGCACCGGCACGCCCAGCACCGGCAGGTGCGTCATGCTGGCGATCATGCCCGGCAGATGCGCCGCGCCGCCCGCGCCCGCGATAATCACATCGAATCCTTCGCCCTCCGCGCCCTTGGCGAAGGCGACCATGCGGTCCGGGGTGCGGTGCGCCGAGACGATCCGCGCCTCGTAGGGCACTTCCAGCTCGTCGAGCACCTCGGCGGCGGCCTTCATGGTCGGCCAGTCGGACTGGCTGCCCATCACGATCGCGACGCGTCCCCCGGTCACTTCCATCATGCGTCCTTCAGGTAATAGCGGGCCCCTCTCACCGCGCCGTCTTCGAAGTCATAGATGATCGGCTGGCCGGTGGGAATCTCGAGGTCGGTGATGTCCGCGTCGGAAATGCCCGAAAGGTGCTTCACCAGCGCGCGCAGGGAATTGCCGTGGGCGGCGATGATCACCGTTTCCCCGCTGGCGAGGACGGGCAGGATCGCGCTTTCCCAATAGGGCAGCACGCGCTCGATCGTCAGCTTGAGGCTTTCGGTGTTCGGGATCGCGATCCCGGCGTAGCGCGGGTCCGATGCGAGATCGAATGCGCTGCCCGCTTCCAGAACCGGCGGCGGAATGTCGAAGCTGCGGCGCCAGATCTTGACCTGTTCATCGCCGTGCTTGGCGGCGGTCTCGGCCTTGTCGAGGCCGGTCAGCCCGCCATAATGCCGCTCGTTCAGCCGCCAGTCCTTGACCTCGGGGATCCACAGGCGGCCCGCAGCTTCCAGTGCCAGATGCAGCGTCTTGATCGCGCGGGTCTGGAGCGAGGTGAAGGCATAGGTCGGCAGCACGCCCTTGGCTTTGAGCAATTCGCCCGCAGCGGTCGCCTCGGCCACGCCTTGCGCGGTCAGATCGACATCCCACCAGCCGGTGAAGCGGTTTTCGAGGTTCCACTGGCTCTGGCCGTGGCGGACGAGGATGAGCTTGGGCATTTTGTCTCCGGGGTTCCGGTGGGATCGGTGAGCAACCAGCAAGAGCGCGCGGCGTTAGCCCTCGCCGGGCGAATTGGGAAGGGCCTGCGTCCTATCCGATTCGCCATCCGACCCGGCAACACCCTGCGTCGCCGCCCGGCTCTGGGCCTTCCTGCGCCGCAGGTTCTCGCGCAGCTTGGCCGCGAGACGCTCTTCCCGTGACATTTTCTTGCGGGACTGTTCATTCATGCGAAACGCCTTGCAGATATGAAGCCGGCTCTTCAAGTCCGCTTGACATTGCTGCGAGGCGCGACAATAGGGCGCGCCTGTTTCCGGCGCTGCTGTAGCTCAGTGGTAGAGCGCACCCTTGGTAAGGGTGAGGTCGGGAGTTCAATCCTCCCCAGCAGCACCATTCAGTCCTCCGTTTCCCGCTGGCACCGGCTTGCCCTGAAATGCGGGGAAACTCTCCCGAGATTACCGACCCTTGTGTGCTGCATGATTTGCGGCCTGCGATCAGAGACGGTTCTGGCTCGCAGGACTCGCAAAAATCTGGCCCAGTTCTCAGGAGGCCGGAAAGGCTGGCACCAGTTGCTTGTGGCGGGATTAAGGGTCGGGGAAGGGCCTCAGGCGAACCCGAGGAATGCCCGCTGGCTTGACCATTCGAACGGCACGTCCCCGCAGCGCAGCAGATAGCGACCAGTGAGATGAGCGGGCTGACGTCCGCCAAGAATGTCGCTGATGATGTCAGGGGCCAGCCATGCGAGTCGGGCAAGGCGGCTCAGATGGCGCTTGCTATAGCCTGATACGCACGGGTGCTTTGTCCCTTCGACCAGATAGTCACGCGCCGCAAAGGCCTGCGCGATCAGCTTGACGAGAACAGGATCGCTAGACGGAGCCAGCCCGCGATTATCGGAAGGCACAACAAGCTTCAACTGATGCGCCTTGCGCACGAGCTGGGCGGGTACGGCTAACTCGCACTGCTTGCCATCTTCGGTGTGCGAGAACCGGATGTGGATCGCATCCTCGCGCAGTTGGACATCGGCAGCAAACTCGAGGAGCAACTCGCGCTGCGCCATGGTCGACCCGTTCCGCAATATGTCGACCGTTCTGGCGTTTAGCTCTGTCAGCTTCTGCCAATCCCCGCTTGTGTCGGTGCGCCAGGTAACGGGCTTCTCAAGGTGCCCTGAGATGGCATTTATGACCACTTTATCGATCTCGTTTGCAGGAAAGCGCCAGAGCTTGGTTTTGTCCTCTCCCGGTTTGGTGCGGGAGGCGTAATAGCAATAGGTTTTGGCGCCCTTCTTAGCCCTGCCCGGCGACATTGGCCTGCCATCAGGATCGGTCAGCATGCTGGCCAGCAGACTGGGCCTTGCGGATCTGGTGCCCACCACCTTCTCGCGGTTGTTGCGTTGGAGAGTGTCTTGGACCGCTGCGAAGGTGTCCTCATCGATGATCGCTTCGTGCTCACCATCATGGACAAGGCCCTTATGACTGACCTTGCCGACATAGACGGGGTTCTGCAGCATGATCCCGAGCGGGCCACGGCCAAAGCAGACGTTGCCTACAATGCGGCCACTGGCCATAACCCTCTTGCGCGTGCGGTAACCGGTTCTGGCCAGATCATCGACCAGCGCGGGGATCGATCCGAGTTCCAGATAACGCCGGAAGATGTGCCGCACCGTCTCCGCCTCTTCGGGATCGATCACCAGCTTGCGCTGCGAAACACCGTAGCCCAGCGGCACAGGTCCGCCCATCCACATTCCCTTGCGCTTGGAAGCGGCGATCTTGTCGCGGATGCGCTCGCCGGTGACCTCCCGCTCGAACTGGGCGAAGCTCAGCAGCACATTGAGCGTGAGCCTTCCCATGCTTGTCGTGGTGTTGAACGCCTGCGTCACGCTGACAAAGCAGGCACCTCGCCGGTCGAGCACCTCGACGATCTTGGCAAAGTCGGCGAGGCTGCGGGTCAGCCTGTCGACCTTGTAGACCACAATCACATCGACCTTGCCTGCATCGACATCAGCGAGCAACTGACGCAGCGCAGGTCGGTCCATGCTTCCCCCTGACCAGCCACCATCATCATAGAGCTCGGATACTGCTTCCCAGCCTTCGCCTGCCTGACTGAGAATATAGGCAGCACAGGCCTCGCGCTGGGCATCAAGGCTGTTGAAGTCCTGCTCAAGACCCTCCTCGGTTGATTTGCGGGTATAGATAGCGCAGCGCTTGCGATCAGCCATGGGATGCCTTCAGCCCGAAGAAGCGTGGTCCCGACCTGTGGCTACCGGTAATGTCGCGGGCGATCTGACTGAGACTGCGATAGTGGCGGCCCTCATGTTCAAAGCCATCACCCAGCACCAGCACATGATGAACTTTGCCGCCCCAGCTGCGGACCAGACGCGTCCCAGGCTTAAGCTTTGAAGACCTGGAGTTGACTGCCTCCTCACCTGCGTTGAGCCGTGCAATCATCCGTTCGATCTCGCGCCGTGTTGCAGGCGCCAACTTGCCTGCAGTGCGCTCCTGCAAGCGCCATGCAATCCCGCGTCGCAGCAGATCAGGCCCGAGATCGGGAGCGGGGCTACGATACTGATCGCGCCATACTGCACGCAGTTCGGCAGGTGGCATGGCGCCAAGCTTCGCCAGCAGACCCCCGTTCATGCCCCGGTCTCCGCTTGCTCAGCTAGCCGCAATTGCGCGCCACCGATCGGTTTGCGACATCATCCGGAGTCGGAACTGGTGATATGCGGTGTGGCCACAGTCGCCGCAGAAGCCGCACGTACAGCCGCAGCCGCGCCACTCTCGATCGTAATGATGTCAGGCCTATAAGGAATGCGCCGTCCGAACGCATCGCGCAGATGCTCGATCACTCGGTCGGCGTCGCCAGTATCCTCACCGGCATCGAGCCTGCGATCTTCGATCAATATCGCGCCAATCCTGAGCACTTCATTTCTGAGGCGGCGCGGCTGATCAAGGAACAGAAGGCTGCGCACCTGATCGAGCAGCTCGTCTACGATCCGATCGACGAGCGCTATGACGCCGACATCTTTACCGCGGCTGAGATCGGCCAGGATTTTTCCCGGGCGACCGAGCGGCTGAAGAACCACGTCTTCGACTATTGCATCACAGACTCAGGGATCGAGCGCGACTTCGTCGGGGAGCTGGATACAAGTGCGGAGGTCGAGGTCTACCCGGCCATGCCCGGACAAGATCACTCCATCATCATTGATGTAGACCGGATTGATGAAGCCGAAGCGCTCGATGCTGTTCCCAAGCTGGCGCAGCTGCTTCTTCGGATGTCTCCGCGCGTTGCGCGGGTTAGGGGTCAAGTCCTCGATCGGAAGGTCGATAATGGTCCGCTCGGGCCGCAAGGATTTGGACATAGCTCTGCTCCGCTGGCGTTAAACTCTGGGGTGCGGGCATATCGGATCATGCGAGCTTTCGTTTGCGGACGGACGGGGCCTCCCCATTGATCACCCAAAAGGCTCAGCAACGTGGGAAGGCCCAAGGACATCCTTTCGTTAGCGGGCATAATCTCCTCGCCCGCCGGAAGAATGCCACCTTGCTCCAGGTAACTCGCCCCGGACACATGTCCGGGCCTGCAATCTGTCGGCAAATTCCCGATCAGAGGTGCCTCCCGTCGCAAAGCTCAAACCTCACATGACCCGAAGGCCAAGGCATACATGCACCAGCCCCGCCATCTCAGCGCCCCGGAACGCGTTCCGGGGCACGCCAGCGTCTGGCGCGCCTCCAATGGCTAGAGGCACGCATTTGAGTTTGACTGAATTGGGGGCGGAAGTTCCCTGTTATTCGAAACAGATTTCCCTGATATTGAGCAGTGAATTCCCTGCTATTTTTTCAGCCCTCCGGTCGAATGAGCTGGAGAAAGATCTGCGAATTACAGGGGCTTGCGGCAGGGATGCGGCTCTTGATCGGGCCTGATTTGCCGATAATCCGCTCAAAAACAGGGAAATCCCGCAGAAACAGGGAAGAGCACCGTTTGCCGCGGACTGCGTCGCGCACCATTCTCGCCCTTGCGGGGCGAGAATGGAGTCCTTGCGGTTTCGCCGGCCCGTCCGGGCTGCCGTCCTCCGGTGCTGTTCCTCCACTTCGCTACGCTTCGTTCCGGGCACCTGCGGGCGCGCGTTTCTGTGTGCCCTATCGCTTCGCTACTTGAGGGCGTCGCACTTGCGGTCGGGGGGCGACCGATTGGAAGCACATCAAGCTTTCGCCCATTTCGGTGAAAGCGACGCTCTGCTTGCCTTGCGCGCCGCTTGAAGGCATTTTCGTCACCGAAGCAGCGAATACGCGTTTCGTTCGAGGACTGTGGGGCACGCACAAGCGGCCTAGTATGCGGGCATTAGCTCACCCGCCTCGGGACGGCCAACCGCCGGAGCATACCACAATGACAATTTGTCATTGGAGGTATCCCGTGAAGAACTTTTCCAGAATCACATGCTCGAAGTTCGACCAGCAAGACGGGCTTTGTTTCTATTGTCGTCAGCCTATGTGGCGGCACAATCCCGAGCAGTTTGCAGCGCATCACGGCATCACGCTCAACAGGGTGCGCCACTTTCAAGCCACCGCCGAGCATCTCGTCGCGCGGAGTGAAGGCGGATCCAATGGCTCTGAAAACATCGTTGCCGCATGTTGGTACTGCAACAACCACCGTCATCGCGCGAGGGAGGCGCTTGCCCCTGTTCGCTACGCTTGCAGGGTTGCGGCAAGGCTGAGGCGAGGCAAGTGGCACGGGTTTGTCGCCCAAGGCGCGTCATCCCATCCCAACCTTTAGGCGGCCAACCGATGGCGCGCCTACCCCCCACCCCCCAAATTTGACGATACGCCCCGCGCCCCCGCTGGGCTATCCCCTCACCCACAACCGAAAAGCCGGGGAGAGGCGCTATGGATCTGGGATTGAAGGGCAAGAAGGTCATCATGAACGGCGGGGCGCATGGCCTTGGCCTGCAGTCATTGAAGCTGTTCGCCGCCGAGGGCGCGGACGTCGCCTTCTTCAGCCGCAAGGAAGACAAGATCGCCGCCGCCGTCGCCGAGATCGACGCCGCCGGGCCAGGCAAGGTGTTCGCCGAAGTGTTCGACATGGCGAGCGGCACCGAAGCCTATCAGGCGTGGCTGGAAAAGGCGGTCAAGGAACTGGGCGGCTGCGACATCTTCGTCCACACCGCCAGCGCCTCGGGCACGGGCGGGGCAGGCGACTGGCAGGCCTGCCTCGACATGGACCTGAAGGGCGCAGCCTATGCGGTCGAAACGCTCACGCCCTATCTCGAAGCCTCGGGCACCGGTTCGATCGTGATGCTGTCGAGCACGGCTGCGCTCGAAACCTTCATCGCCCCCAACCCCTTCAACGCGATCAAGGCTGCGCTGATCACCTATGCCTCGCAGCTCAGCCAGGCCTATGCCGCCAAGGGCATCCGCGTGAACACCGTCAGCCCGGGCGCGATCTATTACAAGGGCGGCAACTGGGAGATCATCGAGGAGCACATGAAGCCGCTGTTCGATGCGACCCTCGCCAAGATGCCGATGGGCCGTTTCGGCGAGCCTGTGGAGGTCGCCAAGGCGATCGTCTTCGTCGCCAGCCCGGCGGTGCCCTACATGACGGGGGCGAACATCGTCGTCGACGGCGGGTTCACCCAGAGAGTGCAGTTCTAAGAGCAAACCATCATCCGTTCGGGCTGAGCTTATCGAAGCCCCGTTCTTTTCTTCAAGAAGGGCGGCCCTTCGACAGGCTCAGGGCGAACGGGGATTAGCGAGGAAACGAAATGTCCCAGATCGACCGCGACAAGCTGCTCGACATCTACACCCGCACGATGAAGGTGAACC
>VFQM010001503.1_pt1 | contig 20213 bp, 18 predicted proteins | sample 3512391 | NCBI WGS metagenome assembly VFQM01 (sample SAMN10412369, study PRJNA504923) | tailings metagenome | isolation source: Replicate 1 from Balatoc abandoned mine | place: Philippines | reverse complement strand
GCCTACGCCAGTACTTTTCGTACAGAACCTAAGACGTCAAACGCAAACAACTCACCTACTTTTAATTGTCCCAGCGACTACCCCGCTTCGTAGGGGATTAAGACAGCACGTTACCTAGCAGGCGGGCTTGGTAGTCAGGTCCCAGCGACTACCCCGCTTCGTAGGGGATTAAGACCAGTCGTTTTCATCTACCGCCTCGCAGGCGGCCATCCCAACGCATCCCCCGCCGCAGGGATTGAGCCACTGTCTTTGATGCCCAGCGAGTAGATGCCGCGCGCACCTGGCGCGCTTCTGACGAGCAAACCCGGGCGATTCAACGCTGCGCAGGCAACGCCCTTTTAGCCAATCCCTATTCAGCACAGGCGGCGCACAGGCTAAAGTGCTGCCCATGCGCTGGCATACCGTCGGCCCAACGCACAAGGATTGTTCATGTCGCATGTCCTGTTGCTCCCTGGCTGCCCCACCGCCCGTCCTGAACTGCCTGCCGAGCAGGCCACACTTGACTGCACCGAACTACCCGCACTGAGCGACTTGGCCGCACTGCACGCGTATTTCGCCGAGTTGCCAGAACAGGTCGCGCTGCTACTCGGCAGCGACCAGACACCGCCCCTGCTCTGGCTGCTGGCGATCGAGACATACCCTGGCGCGCAGCGGCAGTATTTCTGCCACCAGCAGCAGGCTTGGCAAACACTGACCCCGCCCCGCGCAACCAGCCCCGCCAAGCCACAGCCGGCCGCAGCCGTGCCGCACACACGCTTCGCTGCATGCAGCGACATTGAGCTACTGCAACAGGCCTTTCGCTTCGCCGCCTGGGGCTACCAAGAGGAACACAACCATCGCCAGCTGGAAGAAATTGCCCTGGAGGCGCTGCAGCGCGCCGCCACGCAAAAGGGGCTGGCCCACCGGGTAGCTAAGGCCCGGCAATCGGGCGAGCGCGCCTTTCACCTCAGCGAAACGCTGAAGAGCCGCCTGGCTCGCCAGCTCCCCGATAACGAGGCGTGGATTACTGAGGTAACCGCAGGCGAGCACTCGCAGGTAGCGCGTCATCTGCACATTACGCTGAACAAGCACACCAAACGACAGGGCCAGCAGCAACAACGCCAAGCCGCAGGGCGGAGCTTCACCAGTACATTGCCTGCGGTAATGCTGTGCGATGGCCGGCATCCCAACAGCCTGCGTCACCTGGCCGCCGCGCCCAACTGGCACGTGCTGATTGATGAAACCGGGTTGCGCTTCGATGCCAGCGCCAGTCAGTTGGGCAGCAATGACAAAGAGCTTGGCCGACTGGTTGCCCTGGCCATTCCCGAAGGCCAAGTGTTACCCCCGCTACCCGGGTTTCATGCCTGTGAGGCCACTGCCGTCGAGGTGGACAAGGTCTTGCAGCAGGTTCTCCAGCGACCGCTGGGTATTTTTGGCTTTACCGTGCAGGACCCCGCCCTGCAAAGCCTGGGCTGGATTGCGCATATCCAGCAGTTACTGCGCTGGGTGCTGCTACAACTGCCAGTGCAGCCAGACCAGGGGTTGCGGGTGACGGCCCTGATTGAACAGCGCAGCGGCTATCAGAACAGCCAAACCCTACAGACACTCGGCGAAGTGCTGGAAAATGAATGCAAGCGGCTCGACCCGCTGCGTTTTGCTGATTTGCAACTGTCGCTGGCGTTCATCAACAAACAGCACCCACTGGTAGGCTATGTGGATGCCATCGCTTACACCTGGGGCAGCCCTGCCGCTGAAAGCGTGGACCGTTTGAAAAAGTCGGCGCTGCTTGGCCACTGCCTGCTTCGCCCCAGTGATAGCGCGTTAGAGCGCCTCTATATGGCGCTCAACGCACACTATCGACTGCCCGCCAACGACTGGTATGCGCTGTGCGCTGCCACCCTGAAAGAACCCGCAGGCGGTTTGCTGGCCAGTTTTCTTGAACGCCTGGGCGCGTTGGTACGCCAGCAACCGGCCCTCTGGCAAAACTACCTGGCCGATGTGCGCCAGCGCTTTCAGCGCAAAGACTTCCGCTTGGCCGAGCTAGGCCAGGCACTTAACTGGCTGGAATACTGGACCCCAACAAACCAGGCGCTACCCGCCAACCTGCGCCTGCCGCTGGAAACCGCTCGGCTTGCCGCGGATAACCACCGTGGCCTGGTTAATCATGAGCGGATCAGCCGCTGCCTGACCTTGAGTCGGCAACTCTATGACGAAGATGCCGTAGAGGCCTGCTCGGCCATTTTGCGCCTGGCTTCCACCACCACCAATACCTTTGAGTTCGAAACGCTGCTCCCGGTCATCCAGCGATGGCTGGATGAAGCCGTTGCGGTACCCGGCTTGCTCAATCACGCCAAGCTACATTCAGCACTCGGCCAGTTGCTGGCTTTTGCCGGCGAACTGCAACAGGCACAAGGCCATTTTGCCCAGGCCAGAACGGCCTTCTCACGCCTGAGCGATAGCACCCAAGCCGAACGCGAGATTGCCCAAACGCGTAGCTATGGGCTGTTCGTTCAGCTGGCCCAGGACGACCCGCAGGCCGTTGATGCCCTTTGCCAACACCTGCAAACCCTCATCGGCAAGCACGATCAACAAGCGATCAGCCGCAGCCTGGCCTACGACAAGCACACACTGCGCCATGCACACCACCTGTGGCTGCGCGGGCTGGTGACGTTTCCCCAACAGATGGCCCCTGCGCGGGAGGCCTATCTCGCCCAGTCCCAGCAGTGGCAGCGTGCTGATGAACATCCCTGGCCATTGATCAATGCCTACCGCGCCTGGCTGCTGCATGACAGCGGGCAGCATAGCTCGGCAAGCGCCTGCCTGGAGCAAGCCATAAGGGATTGCGCCAGCAGTGACAATGGCCCGGTTTTGCACTGGATGGCAGAAGTGTTACGCACCCTCGGCGCCAGCCTGGAAATTCCCCTGGCAACAGGGCCCAGCGCAGATGAACGGGCGTGCCTGCAACAGCTGCTCCCCCGCGCGCCGCATGCGGCCCTGCAACACTTTGCGCAGACGTGCCTACACACTCACCAGGCACGGCTGGAAGCCCTGCGCGCTTGCTTGCCGTTTAACTTCCACTAAACGGAACCATGATGGGCGCCTTATCCCTCAAGCCGCTGGCTTATGTCTGCATGGTGTCAAACTTCAACTTGCCGGAGTTGGAGGCTTGCCTGGCACGCCGCCCCAGCGACGTGTTGCTGGTGGTCAGCGACAGCGCGCCATTCGCAGACGCGGCGCTGCGTTTGCAACAGCGTTTGCAGCAAGACCTGCCTGGCAGCACCGTGCATGTGCTGCACCGCAGCAGCACCCAGCACTCACTGGGCGGCGACGATCTGCTTGAGGCCCAGCAGTGGTTTCGCCAGGTACTGCAGCCGCAGCTTGAGCAGCTTGCTGCGGCTGGCAAGCCTGCCGCGCTTAATTTCACCGGTGGTACCAAAGCCATGGCCTTTGCCCTGCTGCAAGGCTATGCCTGGCAATTTGCCGATTACCGGGCACAAGGTCGGCGAGAGCTGCAGGTGATTGCCCAGCGGTTCGACGCCCAGCGCCAGGCGCTGGACTTCGTTGCGCTGCCCAGCCTGCCGCTGCCGGATGTCTCCCCTTTACAAGTCGCGCAACTGCATGCCAATGACGTGCACGCGGCGCCGCTAAACACCTTGATCGTCGAACAGCCTCAGGCCACGGCGCAATTAGCCCAGGATATCTGGGCAGCACTTAGCACGCAGGAGCCTGCTTTATTACAGCTCTTGGGCAGCCTGGAAACGCTGTGGAGCCATGCACAGGCGCATGCCGACTACCGGCACAACCAGATCACCCTGCCCTGGCAAACCTTCCTCGGCGCGGCAAGCCCGCCAGCAGCGCAACTGCGCTGGTTGCGGCGGCTGCATGAGCTGGCTCCCCAACAACTGCACTGGGATGAGCGCAGCATTACCCTGCCGGGCAATCATGCCCGCAAGCAAAGTCGAGCACTGCGCGATTGGGTCAGCGGTGCCTGGCTGGAGCAACTGGCCCATCAATGGCTCATGGACGCCGGCGTGCCGGCAAAGGCTGTGGCGTGCAACCTGAAAAGCGGCTTGGTAGCCGACAACAGCAACGCTGAGCGAGAGGCCGACCTGCTGGTTCATTACCGGGGAACAACGTGCCTGATTGAAGCCAAGGCCGACCTACCACCCGGTGGTAAGCCAGCGGAACTGGAGCGCCAGGTATCCAGCCTGGGGGATCGCTTCGGGAAAACCCGCAAACTCCTGCTGGCCGGCCCACAACTGCAAGACCGACTGCGCCAGGGAAACCGTTGGTGCAACTTCGAGCTGCGCTGCAAAGCCAGTGGTGTAACCCTGTGTACCGACCGGCAGAGCCTGCTCAACAAGGTCATCGGCACGCCACACTGACCCTCCCCTAGACAAGCTTGCCTGCGCAACCACACGCGCGGCGCCTGGCACACTGGCCGGGCCGTGCGATTGTGCGTGGCAGAAGCTTCGGGCTATTGGCCCAAGCGTGTCGCAGGGGGCGCCCGCTACTTTCCCGCAGGCAAGCTTGCCAAGTGACCAGATCGTGCACAGCACAGGCATCATCGCCCACACCACAGAGGAGATTGCAGCATGAAAGAGCTGGTTTTTATGGGTATCGGCGTGCTGATTGCCAGCGCCTTCGCGCACACCCAAGCCAAAAACAAGGCGCTGAAAGCAGAGCTGCAGCGCGAGCGTGCGCGTAACGATCTCCAGCGCTGACAACACCCAGCACACACACCCAACACTTTAGGAGAATGCCATGCAGATAGGTGACCACCTGGTTGTTCGCAAGCCCGTGTTGTTCAAACACGCCTTTGCTTACACGCACCACGGCATCTATGTGGGTGGAAAAACCGTGATCCACTACGCCGGCTATGCCAACGGTTTGAGCAGTGGCCAGCATGACAAAAGTGTCAGCCTGATCAGCCTCGACGAGTTCAGCGACGGCCAACCCGTGGAGGTGCGCCAGCAGCCAAGGATTTATTCACCACAGGCCATTGTAGATCGCGCCCGATCCCGCCTGGGTGAGAACAAGTACAGCCTGCTGTGGAGAAACTGCGAGCACTTCGCTACCTGGTGCTGCACCGGCAAGCCGCAGAGCACTCAGGTACGCCAAGTCATAGGAACTACCTGCCTTCTGCTGGTCAGCCTGGCTGCCCGGAAAGGTTTGCTCACACGCCCCGGCTGATAAGCCACAGGGCAATACTCTTGTACGGGTACCGATCAACGAAACAACCACCCAGTGAACCTGAGTGCCAGATACACCGCCCATCACAAGCTTACCTAGGCATCGCCGCTGTCCACTCCGCGGCACACTGTACTGACTGAAGAGCCCATCCCCCCAAGGAGTTTCGTCGATGACCGACAACAACCGCGATCAACAACCCTCCCAGCTGTTTGAAGCGCTGCGTCGCCATGGCATCAACCTGCCCGCCGAGCACGAGCGCACCATTCTCGAACAGATCGAGCGCATCCGCGACTACGAGCCGCTGGTGGGGGTGTTTGGCAAAACGGGGGCTGGCAAATCCAGCCTGTGCAACGCCGTGTTCGGCCGGGACATCTGCACGATCAGCGATGTCGGTGCCTGTACCCGGACTGTCCAGGAAGTCTCGCTGAGCATCGGCCGCAAAGGCATGACTCTGCTCGATGTACCGGGCGTGGGCGAAAGCGATCAGCGCGACACGGAGTACGACACGCTGTACCGCCAGTGGCTGCCCAAGCTCGACCTGGTGCTGTGGGTGATCAAGGCAGACGACCGCGCCTTGGCCTCCGACGAAGACTTCTACAAGCGCCTGGTGCTGCCGCATCTGCAGGCCGGCATGCCGTTCTTCATCGTCCTCAACCAGGTAGACAAACTGGAACCCTTCCGCGAGTGGGACGAACAGGCGCACCAGCCAGGCCCGCGCCAAGCCGCCAACATCGAGGAGAAACGCCGCCAGGTGGCGGGCTTCTTCGGCTTGCCGCTGGATCAAGTGCTCTGCGTATCGGCCAACGAAGGCTATGGGCTGGTTGAGTTGGTCGACCGCGTGATCCATGCCCTGCCGGCGGCCAAGCGCCTCAGCGTGATGCGTGAGGTTCAGGAGCCGTACCGCTCTCCCAAGGCCCGCAAAGCCACCAGTCGCGGCGTAGCCGAAACCATCAACACGGTGATCGACATTCTGCCCCTACCGGCTCCGGTGAAAAGCGTTGCCAAGTCGGTGGTATCGGTGGTTTCCAGCGTCATCAACTGGTTCTTCTGATGCAGGTGCACATCCGTCATGAAGCCCCGCTTGCCGAACTAAGCCGGCGCTTCCCCGCTTTCGCACCTCTGCACACCGCGCAGATTGCGCACCTGGCACATCGTCGCTGGCAGCGCGCAGAGGGCACCCGCCATTCGCATGACCTGCAGGTGGTGTTCCTCGGCAAAAGCGGTTATGGCAAATCCTCGCTGGTCAACGCCCTGTGCGGTGTACCAGCGATGGCCACCAGCGATGTCGCCGCCTGCACACGGGTCATTCAGAGCGTCGAGTACGCGATCCATCCAGAACACTATCTGTCTCTGGCTGATTTGCCCGGGCTGGGCGAGTCGCAACAGCGCGACAGGGAGTACCTGCGACTGTACCGCGAGATCATTCGCAAAGCCGACGTAGTGGTTTACGCCTTGCGCGCCGACTGCCGTGACTACAGCATCGACCTACGCGCTTTTGCAGAGCTGTTCAGCGCCTCGCTGGCCCAGCAACGGGTCATTCTTGCCGTCAATGGCTGCGACAAGATCGAGCCACTCCAGCGCGATAACCGCAGCACGCCCAGCGAAGCACAACGCCTGAACATACAGCGCAAACTGCACGCGCTGCACACGCTGTTCCCACGCGTGGCCGAAGTCGTGCCGTGCAGTGCCGCCACCGGCTGGCAACTGGACAGGTTGGGCAAGGCGATTATCCGCGTACTGCGCCATGACCAGAGTGTCCAGTTCTGAACACCCATGCGCCGCTAGCCGATCATCGGAGCCTGAGCAGGCGGTTCCTCGCTGGCTTGAACAGGGTTTGCCACAGCCGACAAACGTGAGCTGGAGAGATACGGCACCTTGCCGGAAGGCACTAGACTGGCGGCCGCTTCCAGGTGCACATCCTGGTCATCGAAGAAGATATGCGGGTTGAAACCGGTCAACACCTTGGCCTTACCTACCCCACCAAGGAAAAAAGCCTCATCCACGCACACCCCCCAGGCCCGCAGGGTATTGATCACGCGCATTTCCGAAGGTGAGCTGCGCGCCGTGACGATGGCAATACGAATCGGTGAATCCTTACCCCCAGTAGGCAGACGCTCCTGCAATCGGGCCAGTTTTTTCAGCAAGCTGGCATAGGGTCCCTCCTCCATCGGGGTATGCTGCAAGGCATCCTCCTGAGCCTTGAAGGCATCCAGCCCATGCGTCTTGTAGACCAGCTCACTGGCATCGGAGAACAACACCGCATCACCGTCAAAGGCAATGCGTACCTGCCCATCAGGCAACTGCGGGGCGTTAGCCGGCGGCGCTTTGAGGATGGCCGCCGCGCAGCGCCGGGAGTCAATAACCCGTTGTGCGTCTTCTACATTGGTGGTGAGAAACAAGTCCACATCGAACGCATCCAGGTAGTCAGTCACCGACTCCCCCCCGGTAAACGCCGAACGAGTAATCGCCAACTGATCGCGGCGAATGGTCTTCAGCACACGGATACCTGTGTCCGGGCTGTTGCGCGACATCACCACCACTTCAACCAGCGGCGCACTATGGTCATTTTCCATATAGCGGTTGAGGCCCAACAGGGCCTTGACCAGGTGATACCCCGTGCCAGGTGCCAGCGGTTGCTCCTCTCGCTCCTGCATGTAGCGACGGTAGTTGGCAATCACGCTTTCCGGCTCAGCCTCCAGTGCGGCCTTGAACATCTGGTCCGACTCGCTCATGTCAAACAAGGCCGTGGCAGAAACCCCCACTACCAGAGTGTTGCGCAAATCAAATGCCATCCAAGCACCTCATCAGTTTCAACTCACTCATACGCTGTCCGACTCTGCCAGCAGCCTTCACAACAGATCATGCAGGATATGCAGGATATGCAGGTTGCTGCGCCGGGTACTCATCACTCGGCCGGCCTGTATGCGCATATCCAGTGCAGGCAGCTCCCCATTGGGATCGCAAGGGAACAACGTTAAGCTGCCGGTGAACCACAACGCCAGCACAGGCCGGCGACCGGCCATGCCAAACAGCCGTGGCAGCAAATCACGCTGCGTGTCATAGCGCACTACCGCAGTCAGCCACAGCAGCCCTTCGTCAATCAGCCAACTGGCTTGATAACCACGCACGCACTCCGAATAGCGTGGAGCACCCGGCAGCAGCTGGGTAGGTAAACCACGCTCGATGAAGAAACCATCCAACGGCGTCTGCCAGCAGTGAAACAACTGGCTGTCCATCGTCACGCTATCCGGTATTTGCTGCAACACGCTTACTTCTCCTTAGCCAACTGCGAGACAACCATGGCTATCAATCAACCACTGCAAGATATGTAGTAATCAACGACAGATCTAGAGTGTTTACCTGTACAGGTAAAGTTTTCAGGCAGACCCTTATCCAGCCGAAACCTGCGGAGTAGAAGGGTTTACCGGCATAGTTTGCTGCTTCCAGATAGCCCCGCCAGACCAGGCAAGCTTGTCAGTAGCTGCACTGCGCTGTTGCCGATGCAAGCTACAGCGATCCTCTCGTGGAGCAAACCATGTACAGGTACTCCCCCCATGCCAGCGGGCTGTTGCGCGAGCCCTTTGCACACTGGATTCGTCGTAACGCCCTGGACAGTTGGATGATGCTGCTCATGCGAGCCAGCCGTCAGATCGAACCCATGGCGCGGCATATCGCTATCGATTGGCGTTTTCTGCGCATCGTCTTACCGCCGCCGGGCGAACACTGCTGGGGAAAACAGGTACCGCGCCTGCCGGGCTACCAACCCGACTCCTCGGGCTTTGTCTGGTATCTGCAGGTCGATCAACACGGCCTGCGCTGGCCTTGCCTGGTGTTTATCTCTGGACAACCTGGCGACATCCAGCAGCTGTTCAATGGCCACCACTGGGCCCGCACGCTCTACGAGCAACAGGCCCCCCTGCTCTACCGGCTCGACCAGATAGCGCAGCGCCCGCCCAGCGCCAATCAACCGTTCACTACGTCTGCCGCAACAGCAGAGCGCACGCCTGAGCGTTGCACACAGCCAGCCCCCGATCATCCCGCTCGGTAACGCTACAGATGCCACGCGTATTGATTGGCTATGACATTGCCGACAACCGAAGAAGGCGCCACGCCCTGAAGCTGTTGCGCGCCACTACCGCCTGCTATCAGGAGTCGTTCTTCGACTGCGAGCTGAGCCTCGCCGAGCTGGATGGTTTAACCCGGCAACTCAGCGTATTGCTCGACCCACAACAGGATGGGTTGATTGTTGCCTGGCTACGTCCCGGCCAGCACAACGCTCTGGGACACCGCTGGACATACGGCGGGCAAAGCTTGTTTTTACTGACTTGAGGAGCCCTGCATGTCAACCCTGATCATTGACCACCGCGATATCAGCCTGGATTACCAGGCAGACTGCTTGTTAATCCGCCAGCCCGGACAGGCCCTGCGCAGCCTGCCGATGCGCCGCCTGCAACGCATCCTGATCATGCACAACACCCAGGTCTGCACCCAGCTGATCGGCCACTGCCAGCGCCTGGGGATCGACTTCATCGTCATCAACAACCGACACAGCGCCCACAGCTACGCCGTGTATGCCAAACCACTGCTACAGGCTCAGCGACGCCTACAGCAATATCAACTGTGCCAGCAAGAGGCGCACAGCCTGCCGCTAGCCAAACGGCTCATACGCCACAAGCTACAGGTCAGCCAAGCCGTGTTGCACGGCCAGACAACGCCGCAGGAAAACCCCAGACCGGACTTCACTGCACTGCTGCAACACATCGCCGCCTGCCAAAGCCTTGCCGCACTGCGCGGCCATGAAGGCACGGCGCAGCGCCAGCTGTTCCAATATTGGCGAAGCTGTCTGCCGGCTTCACTGGGCTTTACCCGCCGTCAGCGCCGCCCCCCGCCAGACCCGGTGAATGCGTTGTTATCCCTGAGTTACACCCTGATCTACCACGAAGCCATTCGCCAATGCGTGCGGCATGGGCTGGATGCCTGGTTGGGGCTATACCACCAGTTGGCTGCTGGCCGGCAGTCACTGGCGTGTGACTTGATGGAGCCATTGCGCCCCTGCATAGAAGCCTGGGTGGTTAAGTTGTTCCAGGACGGCGAATTGGACTGCCGGCACTTCGCCCACAACAGTCAGGGCTGCCAACTCGGCAAACAAGGGCGCGAGCTGTACTACGCGCTATGGCACTCACAGCTTGCCCCCTGGAGCAAGCGCTTGCACCGCTATGCCGGCCTGCTGGCCCGCTACCTCGACCAACAAGCCGCACAACAGCCGCTGCTCAATAGCCGGGGAGAATGACATGCACGACAAACACTGGTACCTGATCAGCTACGACATTCACCACCCGCGGCGCTTGAAACGTACACAACGCCTGCTCAGAAGCCAGGCCAGCGCCCTGCTGGAGTCTCTTTATGCCTTTTATGGCAATGCCGGCGAACTGGCCGAACTGCGCGCAGCCATCGCCCGTGAAACCCATGCCCATGACGATGACGTGCTGATCTACGCACTGCGTAACGACCGCCCCTTGCATCGCTGGGGGCGTGCCTGCCTGCCCCCGGGCCTGTATGATTTCAGCCTGCCAGCACTGATCGAGCACCATCAGCACAGCTCCTTAACCCTGCGAGACTGATCAAATTTTGCACAACTTGCTGATCAAAAAACGATCACCCCTTTACCCTGTGGAACGGCATGATTTACATGGGATTTTTTTTGCACTAGAGTCCCAGCGCATACCCCGCTTCGTAGGGGATTAAGACCGAGCGATGGAGATTGCCGAGGCGTCATATGTGGTCCCAGCGCATACCCCGCTTCGTAGGGGATTAAGACTTCGGGTAGCTTCCGCTAAACTAGTGTTAGACGTCCCAGCGCATACCCCGCTTCGTAGGGGATTAAGACATTTTGAACTCTTCCATGGATTCCTCTCAGGTCGTCCCAGCGCATACCCCGCTTCGTAGGGGATTAAGACTGCTGCAATCCGGTCAGCAGATGTTTGACAGTCTGTCCCAGCGCATACCCCGCTTCGTAGGGGATTAAGACGCACGCAGCTCAGTCGGGATAGCTGCGTTATACAGTCCCAGCGCATACCCCGCTTCGTAGGGGATTAAGACGGAAATCGAGAGGTTATCGGGTTTGCATTATCGTCCCAGCGCATACCCCGCTTCGTAGGGGATTAAGACGCAACCATGCACACGCCACCTACTGCAGCGAGGGGTCCCAGCGCATACCCCGCTTCGTAGGGGATTAAGACAGCCTTGCGCTTGGCATAGCGGCCGTGTGTATCGTCCCAGCGCATACCCCGCTTCGTAGGGGATTAAGACTCTTGATGTGCTCGGACTTGGCCTTCACGCCTTGTCCCAGCGCATACCCTTCGTAGGGGATTAGGACATCCAACTAGTATCGCCACCTTCTTCCAGCTCGCCCCAGACTCATCAACCATCGGCGCGTTTGCGGAGTTCGCTGCGCGGCTCCTATTGCAAGCCAGCCTGTCGGTATTGACTTGGCAAGCTTGTGATACCTCACTTGTTCAACGGGCCAGGCGATGATCAACGCCCGTTCACGCAAGAAACCCACTTATGAACCGGCTCTTTCATCCCCACAGCGCCATGCTTGAAGCCATGCCATGCCGCGCGCACGCATGGCCTGCCGCCAACCATGTGCCCATTCTGTCGGCTCAGCCAACACCACCTGCACTGGTAAAATCGACCCGCCGCGGCATGCAGCCCCAGGGCTTGCGAGTCGAGTGGTCGTTACGGCATTCTGCCAGCGTTGTCAGACAAGCCACTTGCCAGCGGCAAGGAGTGCTTTGTCATCTGCCCGGATGCACAATAAGTCGTACAGGAAGTAGCATGACTGCCGCTTTACACCTGAGCACACCGCCCATTGAGCGCTGGTCCCTGCACTTACAGCCGGCCCGCCCGCTGCATGTAACTCACCCCGGCTCCATGCTGCGCGGCGCTTTTGGTCATGCGCTTAAGGCTTTGGCGTGCAGCTGTGACGGCGCTGAGCATGCGGGCTGCATCTATCAGCAGATCTTCGAACCGGTCGCTCCCGCCGACTGGCCAACGCGCTTTAGCAACTGCCCGCCAGCCTATGTTCTGAGCGCGCCTAGCGTGTCCGGCCCGCGCCAGTCCATCCACTTCGACTTTACCCTGCTGGGCCCAAGCCTGCGCCACCGTGGCTTGCTCTGGCAAGCCTGGCAGGCCGCGGCTGCGCTAGGGTTTGGGCCGCAGCAAATCACCGCACGGCTGCAACCAGGCGCAGAACAACAGCTGGACTGCCCGCCGCCCGGCTGCCAGCAGTTACAGCTCCACCTGACCAGCCCGTTGCTGCTCAAACACAAAAGCCAAGGCGCTCTCCGCAGCCGCCCGCTGGCCCCGCAGGAGGTCACTCTGCATGATTTGCTGGTGGCCTTGCACCGCCGCCTCGAACTCACCCAACGCCTCTATGCAGTACCCAGCCACCTGCCGGACTTGGCGCAATGGCTAAAAGAAGCCGATGCCCTGGTAATGCAGGCCAACTTGCAACCGCAGCACTTTGCCCGCCATTCAAACCGCCAACAGCAAAGCATGACGCTGTATGGCTTGAGTGGCGTTATCCATCTGAGCGGTCCGCTCTCCTCATCCCTGCGCTCGGCACTGGCCATCGGCCAATGGCTGCATATCGGCGGCAAAACGGCGCTGGGATTTGGAGGGTATCGGGTGGTTGCATCCACAAATCCAACATTGCGCCTTAGTCAGAGGGACTAGCCTGATGAAATATGCCTATCTGTTCGAAACGCGCAGCATTCAGCGCTTCTTGTTTGCCAGCGGCAAACTGCGCGACATGCTTGGCGGCAGCGAACTGCTCGATTACCTCTGTGCCCAAGGAGGCTTGCTAGACCAGACACTGGAAGCCCTCGACCTCGCCCCCTCAGCGCCACGCCGTGCCGGTGGTGCGTTCTACCTGCTGTTCAGTCAGCGCAATGATGCCGTACGCCTGCGCGATGCCTGGCGACTGGCTTGTTCCCGCTGGTTGCCCGGCGTAGAGCAGGTCGATGCGCTTAGCGAAGGCGACTCTGCGCGCTCAGCCATTGCTGCCGGCCTTGAGCAACTCCGCCAGGCCCGCAACCTGCTAAGAGCCGACCTGCCACGTCCAGGCCCACTGAGCGAACGTAGCCCGCGTACCGCACTGGCCGCTGTTGAGCGCCGCCGCGACGAGTCGCTGGATGCTGCCACCCTGCGTCAGCGCAGTTTCGTTCGCCCAGCTGACGGGCAGAACCTCACCCAGCGTTTTCTTGATGAGCCGGGTTATGCGTGGCCGGTAGACTTTGAAGAAAACAGCCCGGCTGATAGACGCTTCCCTCTGGGTGAGCGACGCCTTGTTGGCTTAATCCATGCCGATGGCAACGGCCTTGGCGAGTTACTGCGCGTACTTAACACCGCCTGTGCTGGCGCCGACGATAAAACATACGTCACGCTCTACCGCACATTCTCTGAAGGGCTGGCCTCAGCTACACAGGCAGCGGCAAATCAGGCTAGCCGCGACGTGCTGCAGCCCAAAGCATTGGCGCAGGTACTACCGGCCCGCCCTCTGGTGCTCGGCGGCGACGATCTGACCATTATTGTCCGCGCAGACCTGGCTCTGCCCTTTGCCCGTGCCTTTATGAGCGCATTTGAGCAGCACAGCCGGCAGAGCATGCACATGCTTAAACAGGCTTTAGAGCAGGCCGGGCTTAATGCTCAGGCAAGCCAACTGCCTGACTACCTGACGGCCTGCGCAGGCATTTGCTTCATGAAGTGCTCACAGCCCTTCCAGGCTGGCCATGAACTGGCAGAAAGCCTGTGCAAGCGGGCCAAGAACGCCTCGCGCAAAGTACGCACTGAGGGTGCGCCGATGCCTGCAACCCTGGCGATTCATAAGGTGCAAGACAGCTTGCTGGAAGACGCCGATACCCAGTTCACCCAAAACCATTGCGTGGTGCACGAGGGGCATACCTGGCAGATGGCACTGCCGGCCTACGCTGTGGCACCGGGTAATAACCTGCCGACCCTTGATGACCTTGAGGCCTTATTGCAGGTCTTCTCCACTGGTGAACAACAACGCCTGAATGACCGCCCCCTGCGCGAGCTGGCAACCCTCTGGCACGACAACCTTTCACTTGCTCGTCAGGCTTACGGTCGCTGGCGGGAGCTGGCCAGCCGCAATCAGCCGCAAGCGCTTGCCAACTTTGATCGTTACCTGCGCGCACTGCTCGGCCCAATACGTGAAGACCTGCCCTGCAGCCAAGGTGAAACACCGCAATCGCCCCTGTCTGACCTACTGTCCCTGCTGCAGCTGCAAGGCCAGCGCACCCTGCACGAGGAGAGCCGTCCATGAGCGCCAATGCCCGTCTGAATCTGGATTTCATCAACTACTGGCATGCTGGTAGCGGCCGCAGCAGTGGCTACCACCTGGATGCGCTTTGCGAGCGCGATGACAGCCAGCTGCCGATGCTCCCAGGTCGCCAGCTCAAAGGTTTGCTGCTCCATGCTGTTCAGCGTGCTGAAGTCTGGGGTTGGCTGAGTGAACTGCCTCTCCCAGCAGGCCCCTTGGAGAGTCACGAAGAACTGCTGTTCGGCAGCCGCAGCCAGGCTGAAAGCCGCCACGCCACACAGCCCGGCCTGCTGCGCGTCGATAGCGCACGTCTGCCGGACGCGGAACACCAGTGGTTAGCCCATAGCGAACAGAGCGAACTGCGCGAAGAGCTTTTCGGCGAACTGTTCAGCACCGCAATCAATGACCAAGGCAGTGCCCAACGCTATAGCCTGCGTGGGTTGCAGGTGTGCATCCCGCTGCGCCTGCAGGCAGCCCTCGGCCTGTCCATCACCGCAAGCGAAAACGCCCTACGTACGCAACAGCAGACTTATCTGCAGTCCGGCACGGCCTGGCAGGTACTGGAGGCGAGCCTGCCGCTGCTGGATGCACTTGGCGCACACCGTAACCGGGGCCTCGGCGAAGCGCAGGTAACCCTGGATACCGCCGGACAAGGAGCCTGACTCATGTACCACGCGACGTTCGATATTCTGCTTGAACAACCTCTGATCATCAGCCAACACGCGGCCAGCGCCGGAGCTCACCAGAGCCTCGACTACCTGCCCGGCTCGACCCTGCTCGGCCTGGCAGCCAGCCGTCTGTACGCCACCCTGAGTGCCGACGAAGCCTGGCTCCTCTTCCACAGCGGTCAGATTCGCTTCGGCGATGCACTGCCCCTGGCCGGCGATGAAACAGGCCTGCCAGTTCCCTTGTGCTGGCACACATACAAAGGCGAGCCGGCACAGAGCAATGGCGAACTGCTGGCCCGTCATCTGTTTGATCCCGCAGTCTCTGATACCGATCCTGCCCGCCAGCCTGTACAACTGCGTGGCGGTTATGCAACGCCCAGCGGCAAGCTGCTTAACCCGCAGCGCCAGCAGACGCTGAAAACCGCCATCGACCGCAAGACCGGCATGGCCGCCGAGAGCCAGTTGTTTGGCTACGAGGCACTGGCTGCCGGCCAGCGTTTCCGCTGCCTGATCAGCGCCGACGATAACGTACCTGCTGCACTCTGGCAGCGCCTGCAGGCAGCCCTAAACGGTCACGCCAGTTTGGGCCGCTCGCGCAGTGCGCAGTTTGGCCGGGTGAAAATCGAGTTGTCGGTTAAGCCAGGTACAGAACGCCCTGCCGGCTCTGAAGGCACCCACCTGACGCTGTGGCTGCTCAGTGACTTGCTGCTCGAAGAGCATGGCCAACCGTGCCTGATTCCCCATCCGCATCTGCTTGGCTTACCGGAGGGCAGCCGCTGGCTGAGTGCTGCCAGCTTCCTGCGTAGCCGCCGTTACAGCGCCTACAACGCCTACCGCCGCCATTACGACAGCGAGCGTCAGGTGATTACGCGTGGCAGTGTGCTGCGCTTCGAACTACCCCGCCCGCTGACGATTGAGGAGCAGCAGCAACTTCAGCAGGGCCTGGGCCTGCAGATCGAGTGTGGCCTGGGCAGTGTCTGGGTCAACCCGCCGCTGCTAAGCAGTGCCCAGCCAGTATTCAGTATGGCGCCGGCTTTAACCCATACCGCCACGCCCTGCCCGCCCGCGCCCAACTCGCTACTGATAGTAAGCCTGCAAGCTCGTCAGCAGCGCCGCCTCGGCGACAAGCTACCGGAACAGCAGGCGCGCGCCCTGTTCGATGGCCTGCGCCAACGTATTGGCGAGGCACGTCGATACGCGGCCTGCGCCGCGGGCGTAGCCGTCAATGCCCCCGGGCGCAGCCAGTGGGGCCGTATCAAGCAATGGGCCAGCGATTATCGCAACGACCCTGCCAAGCTCTGGCATCTGCTCAGCAACGAACAGGACGGTATGTTGCGCGAGCGCAGCGGCTGGGAGCTGCGCTACGGCCCACTGGCTGAACAGACCCTAAGTCTCTGGCTGCTGCAGGCCCTGCAGGCGTACAAGCAGAGCCCCCACTTCAGTCGCCTTATCGGCCATCTGGCCGTACTCGGCCTGCAACCCGCATGGCTTGACTGCTGTGCCGGCACCGTCTCGGAGGATTCCGCCGCATGATCGCCGCCCGTCCCTTCTACTGCCTGACCCGCGTCACCCTGGAAGCCCTGAGCGCTCATGGCATCCACAGTGGCCAGGGCGACACCACCCACGATGTCCTGTTGGTACGCGATGCCAACGGCTTGCCAGCACTGCCCGGTAGCAGCCTGGCTGGCGTACTGCGCCATGCCTACCGTGAGCAGCACGGCCAACAAGCAGCCGGCCGCCTATTCGGCCAGCTCGGCCCCCAGGCGCAACCCTCCTGGCTCAGCGTCAGCTGGGGTCTGGTGCACGACAGCCTTAACCGCCCCTGCGAAGGTTTGCTCACAGACGCCGACTTGCAGGACCCCTTACTTTCGCTACTGCAGGACAGCAAACCGCTGGTTCGCCAACGCGTACGCCTGGAGCACACCGGCGCGGCCAGCGACGGCGGCAAGTTCGACGTTACCCTGATACCTGCCGGTGTGCGCTACACCGCATGGCTGGGTTACTGGTGTGATGACAGCGATGAATCCCGCCAACACTGGCAGGCTCTGCTAGCCCTGTTAAGCGGCTCACCGCTGCTGCTCGGCCACGGCACCCGCAGTGGCAACGGTCACTTCCGCACCCACAGCCTGACCCAGGCACGCTGGGATCTGCGCAGCGCAGAGGGCCGCAAGGCCTACGTAGAACGACCGCGTTCACGGCGCACCAGTCATGGCCTGCAGCCGCTGCAGGGCGAGGCCGGCCAACCCGCGCTGCAGGTAGAGATGACCTTGCAGGCAGAAGCCGGATGGCGCGTTGGCGGCGGCGATCGTTCGCTTAACGAACACGACAAGCTGCCCGCCCTGCTGCCGCAGCACGAATTCTGCGTGCAATGGAAAAACGATCAGGCACTGCTCGGAGAGCATTACCATCTGCTCCCGGGCAGCGCACTCAAGGGCGCTCTGCGGCACCGTGTGGCCTACCACTACCGGTGCCTGACCGGCGATTTTGCCGGTATGGGCGGTGTTGCCGAAACCGAAGCCTGCCCGGCCGTCGTCGAACTTTTCGGCAGCGCCGAGGACGATCAGGGCGTTGCCGGCCTGCTGCTGTTCTCTGATCTGCGCCTGCAGGGTGATAGCACCGTATTGATGCATAACCGCATCGACCGTTTCACCGGCGGCGTCATTGATGGCGCGCTATTCAGCGAGGAAGTGCTCTGGCAGACCCCGCTGAATCTGCGCATCGGCACCTTGCATCCGGAGCGTCTTGAGCAAGTCGATGGCCTTGCCCGCCAGGCCCTGCAACGAGCCCTCGAGGATCTGGCCAGCGGCTGGCTCCCGCTGGGTGCCGGTGGCAGTCGCGGATTGGGTGTTTTCAGCGATCCCAGTGCGCGTGGCCCACGGTGGTCTGACGGCGGAGCATGGATTGACAGCGCAGCAACACCGGAGGTCAGCGTATGAGCAACATCAATCAGTGGCTGGCCGATCTTGCCCGTCTGCCCGATGTCGGCATCGAACAGTGGCAAGCCTGCCAGCACAGCCAAACCAGCCAAACCTGTGGTCAGGCTGACCTTGGCGTACTTCTGCGTGACCTTGGCGAGGTCAGCGGCTGGCTGACCGAAACCGGGCGTGTCATCCAACTGCGCGAGGCGATCATCACCCTCAACAACCTGCCTCTTGCCGCCGAGTTGTTCCGTGGCCATGACCACTGGCAACTCACTCAGCTGCCTCGCGGGCAGTGGCAGCTCAGCCACCACCGCCTGCAACCCTGCACCACAGATACAGCCAACTGCCTTGCCGAGCGGGTCAGCCACCTGCTGGCCGGCCAGCGCGAGGGCCATCTGCACTACTGGAAACTCTGGATGCCCAATGCCGATGGCGCCCCTGAGAGCCGTATCGCCCTGCTGACCGCCATTGAGGAGCCCCGCGCATGAGCCATGTCTCCGCACCCTATCGCTTCGTCCCACTGTCCAAGCTGGTCCTGCTGCCTGACTGGGCTGACCAGGTTAGCCACGACCAGCCTTTTGCCGACGGACTTTGTGGTGAACTGCAGCTTCAGCTCACCTGTCATACGCCGCTTTGCGTTGGCGGCCGGCAGGACAAAAGCAGTGACCGTGAGCCAGGCAAAGTGTATTTCTTCCGTGCACCCGACAACCAACTGGCCATCCCCGGCAGCAGCCTGAAGGGCATGTTGCGCAACGTTCTGGAAATCGCCAGCTTCGCCCGCTTCCGTCAGGTGGAAGATCAGAAGCTGGGGGTGCGGGATATCAGCGATGCACGGAACTTCTACTGTCAGGAAATGGTGCGCGAGCCATCCAAGGCGGGCTGGATGATCTTTGCCGATGGCCGTTGGTACATCCAGCCCTGCGCCTTCAGTCGGATTCATCAGGCCGCGCTGATCAAGCATTGCCGCCTCAGCGAAGCCAGCTGGAAACGGGCAGCGAAGGTCAGGGATCGCTACAAGCTGATGGGCCTCTGTCCGCAGGTACGCTTTGATCGCGAGCCGATGGCAAAACGACCCGGACAATGGCTTGCAAAGGCAGCAGAGCAAGGCAGCCTGCAGGGCCGGATTGTGGTGACGGGCCAGCCCGGCAACCCCTTCGATGTCGTCACAGTCGGGAAGAATGGAAAAGAGAAGAACCACAACAAGAAGTACGAATTCATCTTCCACGATACCAGCGAGCCGCTACTGCCCATCAGCTCTGCCGTGATGGCCGGCTTCCAGCAGATCCACAACGACAGCGACGAGTGGGAGTTCTGGTGCAAGCAACTGGAGAACGGCAGACTCAGCCAGGGCATCCCGGTGTTCTTCCACAAGGACGGCGAGCAGGTGAAATCGCTCGGTCTGGCGATGATGTACAAGCTGCCCTACAGCCACAGCCTGCACGATGCCATCCGCCATACCCATGACGAGCACCTGAGCGAGCGCGCCGCCGACTTGCCCGACCTGATCTTCGGTCATCTGGGCGAGGCTGAACGCGGCGGACGGCGTGGCCGGGTCAATATCGGCCTGGCTAGTCTGGCCGCTGGCCAACCCGAGCGCACCGACTGGGAAGGCCCGTGCATTCTCAACAGCCCCAAGCCGACCTTCTACCCGGCCTATATCCGCCAGGACGGCAAGGGCAGCAGCTTCCGCCAGCTGATGGAGAAACACAGCGAACTGGCCGGCTGGAAGCGCTACCCGGTCAAAGCCTTTGAAATGCAATACCCACAAGGCAAAGCGGCTGACAACAAGAAGACCCAGGTGAAACTGGAAACCGTGCCGGCCGGCAGCACCTTCACTACCCGCCTGCGCTTCCACAACCTGCGCCGCGTCGAGTTGGGTGCCCTGCTCTGGGCGCTGGATTTCGGCGGCCGCCAGGATCACCGCCACGCACTCGGCATGGGCAAGCCGTTCGGCCTCGGGCAGGTCAGCCTGAGCATCGCAGGCCAGCGCCTGCGGGCCAACGATCCTGCCGACACCGGCACTGCCCGCGAGGCAGAATACCTGCAGGCCTGCCGCCGCGAGTTTGTAGATCTGATGGATATGATCATGCAATCTGCAGGCTTTAGAGA
>VFQM010001502.1_pt1 | contig 20230 bp, 22 predicted proteins | sample 3512391 | NCBI WGS metagenome assembly VFQM01 (sample SAMN10412369, study PRJNA504923) | tailings metagenome | isolation source: Replicate 1 from Balatoc abandoned mine | place: Philippines | reverse complement strand
AGCCGGTCTTCTTGAAGGTGCCGATGGTCGCCATTGTAAGTCTCCGTTTTCCGTTCCCGAGACCGCACCATGCGGCCTCGATGGCGATCGGTTGGCCGGAGGCGACCGACGACGCATCGCTTGCGACCGAAGCAAAGCGGAGGACGGCGCAGGATCGAGTTTCTTGTTTCGCGGGGAATGACGGCCTTGGCCGGCAGGAGAAGAAAGTCGAGACGCGCTGTTGCGGCATAGGCGGACGAGGCGTCAGCCGTCCTTCGGGCAGATCAGCCCATTGGAGAGGCCGATTGGAGCGCTCGCTGAACGGATGGCAGGCGGAGACGCTGGGGACCGTTCACGCCTGAAACGGCCATAAGCGCGCTCGCCGCCGCCAATTCCCCCATTCCAGGCCCATGATGTCCGCGCCTAGCACCGGGGCACCGGTGAAGCTGACGTCGCCATCTCTGGTTCGTCAGTGCGCCACACGGTCCACTTGGCGCGAACACACCAATGAGGGCCGCCCGTGCATGGGTTGACACGACGCTGCACTACATCGCTGCTCTAAGCCGGCAAATTAAACGACGATGCGTCGCCATGGTCTCGTCTGGTTCGCCGCGCCGCGGCGTAGCTCTCAGGCCCGCGCAATGCCCTGGCCGGGTTGGCCGGGGCCTGCCGTTCCCGCGATCCGGATGAAGGATGCAACGCCGACTGCTACCGCGCCGAAAATCGAGAATGCGATCTGCCATGCGGCCGAAGGGGTGAGCAAAGCGCTTGGCCAGATGCACGAGGAAGGGCTTGTGCGGTCGGCTACAGATGATTTGGGGAGCCACCAGCCCGCTCCTGGACGGCAAGGGCGGCGTCTACCTCAGCAACAACGAAGTGGTCGCCGAGCTGCCTGAGGACGAAGGCAACCTTGACAATTTCGGCGTGGCGCCGGGTGCAAAGAACCCCCGTCAACGCCGGTCGTCTGTGGCGGCTGTGCGAAGAGCTGACCGGCACGCGTCTCGACTGACCGTCGACCGCACAGGCGGCGAGCGATCTGGCTCGAGCTCAACGACACCTCATCTTCTGAAGTCGCACGATGTGGTCGCCTTACGCGACCACATCGTTTTGACACAGCCTGTTAGGCGCCGCCGAATTTCCAGACCGGGATGCCGAGCTTCCTGGCCTTGTCGGAGAGGTTGTCGTTGATCCCCGTGCCGGGGAAGTGCATCACGCCCTTCGGCACGATGTCGAGCATCTCGTCGTTGCGCTTGAACGGAGCGGCTCGGCCGTGCTTCGTCCAGTCGGGTGCAAAGCCAATCTGCGGGACGTTGCGGTTCTTCGCCCAGAGCGATGCGATCTTTTCGGCGCCCTTCGGGGATTTGCCGTGGACTAGCACCATGTCCGGGTGCTTCTCATGCACCTGATCGAGCTTAGCCCAGATGAGCCGGTAGTCGTTGAAGTCGAGTCCGCCGGTGACGACGATCTTCGGCCCCGGTGGCAAGAGCACTTCTTGCTCGGCCCGTTTCTTGGCCATGAGGAAGTCGCGGCTGTCGATCATCGCCGAAGTCAGGTTGCGATGGTTGACCTTTGAGCCGGTGCGGGGGAGCCACGGTTTGCCGATCTGGCGTTCGTAGTGTTCGGCGGCCTGGTCGCGCATCAGCTCGAAGGCGTTCTGCCGTTCGATGAGTGTCTTGCCCTCGGCGATCTGGCGCTCGAGTTCGACCGACTTCACCTCGCTGCCATCCTGTTGCCGCTGTGACCGCTTCTGTGCCTGCTCGTTGTCATCGAGTTCGCGGGCGATCCGTTCGGCGGCGCGGTGGAAGACATTTACGGTCGACCAGAGGAGATCGTCGAGGTCGGGTTCGAGGCGCGTGTCCTCCAGGCTGAAGATCAGGGCGTCGAAGATGTCCGCGATCGCTCCTACGACCTGATTGCCGTCTGGCAGGAGCCGCTGGTCGGGCTCGTCGGCGAAGGGGTGGTAGCCGTGAAGTTGCAATTCGTTGAGGACGTGGTCGGTGGGCGAGGATTCGTGATGGGGTTCGTAGTCGTCGTGCTCGCTCATGGGTTGCTCCTTTGGCTGGACCGCGACCGTCGCGGCCTTCATGGCGATGGAGCCCACGGGCGGAGCGGGCCTGCACCCGGCGCGCGCGCCGGGCCGGAGCGAACGCGGAGGATGCCGGAGGCCGGCTATTTTGCTTCGCGATGGAAAGGCGCGGCACGCGCCGCCGGAAAATAGTCGGCCGCAGGCATTGCCTGTCCGGGCCGCATGTGGGCCGATCGCCCTCTCGAAGGCAGAGGCGCGGTCCTCTCCAAAGGATCGTGCATCCATGCGAGCATGACGGCGGCCATGCGCCGCCACCGTTCAGCTCCTGATCTAAGCCGCCAGCGACATGAAGCGGGCGACGTCCTGCGGTGCGAGCTGCACCCGGATATGGGCCATCAGCGCATCCCGGCCAAAAGTGCGGAGATCCTCATTGAAGTCCCCGAGCACGGGGGACAGGGCAATGGCCTCGATCCCGACCGCGTTCGCCCGTTCGATCAGCGTGTTCCGCGCACCGTCACCGGCACGATCGTTGTCGCGCACGACATAGAGCCGACGCAGCGTGTCGTGGAACTGGATGGCAGTGAGGTGAGCCGCGGAGAGTGCCGCCGCCGCCAACATGCCGGGCATGGCCTCACGGGCGGAGAGCACGCTTTCGATGCCTTCGCCTGCCGCCAACACCTCGCCGGGGAGCCCGAAGCGGACCGCGTGCCCGAGAAGGTCGCCCATCGCCTTGCGCTGGATGTCGATCGGCGCCTTGCTGGAGCCATCCGGGGCGAGCCAGGTCCGATGCGCGCCGGTGGTCCTGTCGGAGAGATCGGTGACGACGCCGACCATTGCCGGCCAGGTCTCGATCGGGCTATGCTCGTCGGGTCGATAATAGCAGCGGGGATGGAAACGCAGGTTTCCGGTCCCGTGCAAAGCCGTAATCCCGCGACCGCGCAAATACGCTTCTACGAGCGTGCCGCCGATTGGCTGACACATGGCGACCAGCCGGCGTGCGGCCTCGGCAGACCCCGATGGCGCTGGCGTGCGAGCGTGCTGTTTCGGATGCGATTCGGGATCGGGAGGCGGTAGGCTGAGGAACTGACGGGCCTCTTCGGCAACGTCGGTGAAGTCGATAAGGCCCAGCGATTCACGGATCACGTCGAGCAGGTCGCCATGCTCGCCTGTCGCGGCATCGGTCCACTTGCCGGCAGGGCCTTTGACGGTGTCCTTCAGGCGGACGAACATCGACCGGCCGGGCGTGTTGCGAACATCGCCAACCTGCCAATAGTTGCCTTGTCGGCGGCCTGCGCCGAGATAGCGGAGGCAGACAGCCTCGGCCCTACCGGCAAGGCGCCGCGCTAAATCATAGGGTGCGTCTGCCATAGCAAACTCCCGCAAAACAAAAAGGCCCGCGGTTGTCGGCGGGCCAGTTTGGTGTGTAGTCCCGATTTATTCGGCCGCGATCGCAGGAGTAGCGTCGTCGGCTTCTTCATCTTCGGGGGAAGATTCTGCTTCGTCGATAGCCGTTTCACGGCTGTTTTCCGCCGATTGTTCGCCCGCGGGCTCAGGCGTCAGCCACCGCAGCGGTTCCGGCAACCAGCCGGTATCGGCCAGCAGGCGCTCGGCCTCCTTGGCCATGTCGCCCCTTTTCATATGGTCGATGAGCTGGGCGGCACGCTCGCCGGCACCCTCGCGGACGGCTTTGAGAATGCGAGCCTTCGTCACCCGGCCGAGGTAGTTGCTGACAGTTGCCTTCCACCCCACTGCGGCCATGTCGAGCCCCGTGGCACGGGCAAGTCGGTCAGCTTGAGCCAGGCGCACGTCCAGCCCATGGCGGCTGATTCCGGACGCTGCGTGCGGATTCGGCCGTTCAAAGAGAGCGTTGATCCCGAAGCTCACGCAATGCGCCAGCAGGTCGAGGCGGGCGCCGTCATCGAGCTGTTCCAGCCAATCCCAGAGGGCCTGGTCGTCAGCGGGAACATGATCGCCCCAGCTTTCATGACGGGCATGCTCGGATTGGGCGGAAGGGCTGGCCTTCATCTCCTCGGACTGGCCGGAGAGATAGAGGTGCTTCACGCTCGCTTCGAGGCAGCCGGTCGGCGCGGTGTGGCGGAATGTATCGCTGACCAGCTTGTGCAGCAGCATGGTCAGCGCAACTTGCGGATTGGTCGCCACTGCGTCGCGCAAGGCGAGCGTCCGATGGGCAGTCAGTTCGATGATCAGACGTTCGGGCAGCGGCTTCAAGCCGTCGTCCTCATCCTCTTCCTCGGTTTGCACGGGCTGACCGCCGATGGTGATGACCGCGCGCTGGATTGCAGGCGCACGGATTTCGCCCGTTTCGGGATCGACCTCTTCGTCCGGCGCTTCATCGTCGACGGCTTCTACCGGCCGCTCGTCCTCCGGGCGCACGTAGCCGCGGTCGACGCGAAGCGAGCCATCAGCGTCGATGCTGACGAACACGCCGGCGAGGGCGACCTCGTCCGGGTCGTAGCGGACGGGGCGCCGGTCGAGGGCATCAAGCGCGACCTCGATCTCGCTCAGGCGCTGGTCGGTCTCGTCGGGCAGCTCATCCGTATCCTCGTATTCGGCGGTCAGGCGGTCGAGTTCCTCCTGTAGCGCGTCTCGGGTCGCCTGCTCCTCCTCGGTGATGTCGAGAGGAACGCCCCGGATCGGGCGCAGGCCGTGGGTGACGCCGTAGGGAATGCTGACGGCGGCTTCGACCCATTTCCAGCCGTGGGTGGAGATCTCGTCGGCGATCGTCGTGAGCTTCTCGGACACGAGCCGGTCCAGAAGCCCGACATCCTGAAGCCAGCCGCCATCGTCGGATTCGAACAGGTCGCGCAGGACCAGGCCGCCAGCAGCCTCATAGGCATCGACGCCCACGAACACGGCACGCTTGTCGGCGGCGCGCACCGTGGTCTCCGTCAGCATGCGGCGGATGTGATACGGCTCCTTCTGCCAGCTATTGCGGATCATCTCCCAGACCTGCTCCTGGCGGACATGGTCGGGCGATACGGTGAAGGCCATGAGATGCTTCAGTTCCATGCCGTCCTCGGCATAGATGTCGAGCAGGATCGGCGAGACCGACGCCAGGCGCAGCCTCTGCTTGACGACATTGACGTCGACGAAGAACGCTGCGGCGATGTCTTCCTCGGTCATGCCCTTTTCGCGCATGGACTGGAACGCGCGATACTGGTCAAGCGGATGAGCCGGCACGCGCTCGTCATTCTCCGCGAGCGAGATTTCCTCCATCAGGATGCCGCTATCGGTCGCGCCAATGACGCAGGGGACTGGTGCAGTTTTGTTGAGGCGCTTCTGCTTGATCAGCATCTCCAGCGCCCGATAACGGCGGCCACCGGCAGGCACCTCGAACATGCCAGTCTCCTGGCCTTCGCCATTGAGAACGGGGCGGACATGCAGGCTTTGGATGAGGCCGCGCCGGGCGATCGACGCGGAAAGCTCCTCGATAGAGACGCCGGCCTTCACGCGCCGGATGTTGGACTGGCTCAACACCAGCTTGTTGAAGGGGATGTCGCGCGCGGACGACAGGGTGATCTTCTGAACGGCAGTTGCCATCGAACTTACTCCGCGACGGGCGCCGAGAGCCTCTCTCTCGAACCCAAACCCGTCACGAGGCGAAGCGCCGCCCTCTCACTATTGGAGGGCAGCACAACGGATGCGAGGAAACGGAAGGGCACGAAGGCGCAAAGCCGGAGATACGGAGTTCCGCTTTTCCGGCTTCACGCGGATCAGGCGGCGCGGTCGAGCAGCTTCTTGGCTTTGCCCTCCAGTTCCAGCCGCGCGTCCTGGTGGGTCTTGTCACGGGCGACGGCGGTGATGCCCGCGACGAAATCGAAGATCGACTCGGGCGGGCGATCTTCCTCCGCCAGTACGGTCTCGATGATCTTGCCGGTTTCCGCTTTCGAGAAGCCGCGCTTGCGCAGGAATTCGGTGCGATCCTCATCCGTCTTGGCAACGATCCGTTCGCGCGCGGCCTTGATGCCGTTGATGAACGGCATGGGCGAAGAGTTCGCGAAATTCAGCAGCGCCGGGGCGGCCTCATGGGCGAAACGCGAGGCGGCATATTTGCTGTGGCGAATGGTGATCTCCTCGAAATCCTCCACGCCCCAGAGGTTTCGATTTTGGCACACGGCACGGAGATAGAAGCTCGCCATGCCGAGCGTCTTCGCGCCGACTTCGGAGTTCCAGCAGTAGAAGCCGCGGAAATAGAGGTCGGGCGAGCCGTTGGGGAGCTGGCCAGCTTCGATGGGATTGAGGTCGTCGACAAGGAAGAGGAACACATCGCGGTCGGACGCATAGAGCGTCGTCGTGTCCTTGGTGATGTCGACGCGCGGGTTGTAGACGCCGGTCGACCAATCCAGCACGCCGGGCACTTTCCAACGCGTATCGCCCATGCCGTTGCCGGCGATCTTCTGCACCGCCTCGACAAGCTCGTGGTCGTAGATGCGACCGTAGTCGGGGCCGGTGACGGCGCGCAGATCGACCCGGCCGCTTTCCGTTTCGAGGGTTTTGATCTGCTCGGCGCGGTGCGAGGTTAGGCCGTATTGCAGGTTAATGCCCGCCAGCGCCGCCGGAAGCTGGCGCAGATAGACGGCGGGCGCGCCGACCTGACTGGCGAGCTGGCCGAAGCTCCAATGCGTTGGCGCGACCGGCGTGTCCGATCCGGGCAGGATCAGGGACAGGCGTTCTGGATCGGTGCGGCTGGCTTCGACGTGGATGAGCGCCGTTTCGACCACGCGCGTCCTGCTGCGTTCGGTCCGGTCGCGGACCGAGCGGGCCAATTCATTGAGGGACAGATAGCGCTCGTCGGCCGGGCGGGAGAACCATTCGGACGACACTCGCCCGACACGCTCGCCGCGGCTGACATCGACCTTGTAGCCGCCGCTCACGTCACGGCGGGCGCCGAGAACCTGCATGTTCATGGGATCAATCTCCATGACGGGCGCCGAAAGTCTCTCTCTCAGCACTCAACCCGTCACAAAAATCCCTTCCGCACTCTGACTCTCAGGGGGCGTTGCGTGGTCTCCCCGCAGAAGGGGTCGGCCGAGACTTGGCGACCATTGCCTGCGGCCGCTCACGACCCAAAGCGGACAATGGCGGGTATTTTCAGCTGCAGCCACAACTGCTCTGCCGCGCCATATCCTTGAAGATCAGGCAATCTTGACCTGGTCCGCCCGCGCATGCGACATCGCATCGCTCAACGAAGGTTTTGAGGCGCTTTTCAAGTGTGCAAAGTTCTGAAAGTCGCTGCTGCACTTCCGCCAGATGCGCCTTGGCTATGCGCGTGTCTCCGCGCAATCCCGGTCTGAGCTGATCGAAAGCTCGAGCAGGACGCGAACCTGATCGATGCCGAAACCGAAATCCCGGCACTGCCTAATGAAGGTGAGTCGCCCGACATCGTCCTGGCTGTAATTGCGCTGGCCACCGCTCGTGCGGTCAGCTTTCGGCAGCAACCCGATATCCTCGTAATACCTCACCGTCGGCGTGGTGACGCCCGCCGCCTTAGCGAGCGCGCCGATCGTAAACATGCGAGCGTGAACATCCATCGCAAAACACCTCTTGAACTTCAAGTTACTTGAAGGAGTATCCATGCGCCAGTCCTGATTTTGAAAGGCTGGAACATGAACACATCCGTGAAGGTCGGCGGCAGTCTCGTAGCAGCGTGTGCCGTCTGTTGCGCCGCTACCGTCGTGCCGGTCCTGTTGGCTGGCACGGGCATTGCGGCTCTTGGCGGCGCTGCATGGGTATGGGGTGGAGCACTGGCCACGCTCGCGGCCGTGGCGGCGGGCGGCTTCCTCTACATGTACATGTCGCGACGCACCGCTGCACCTTCGGTCTGTGAAACTGACGCCAACCAGCTCATCGCGGATGCGCGCGCACGAGGCTGCGGTTGCGGTTCTGCTGCTAAGAAGCAACAAACGCCGATCGCCTGCACGCTCGATGCGGGAGACTTCAAGGAACGGACAGCCGAGATTCGCGACCTTGCCCGGCGTGCGCTTCGGGACGCCAAACGGATGCCGCTGACATTGACGCTGACCTATGCGCCAGAAGCCGCCGACGAAGTTCGCGCGATGATGGCCAAGGAGCAGGAATGCTGCCCGTTCCTCACTTTCGGCCTGAAACAGACAGCCGATGCGGTCGAACTCGCCATTATCGCGCCACCTTTGGCGCACGAGGCAGCCGATGCAGTATTCGATCATTTTGCTCCCGGCCTTGCAGCATTCAACAACCAGAAGGAGATCGCATGATGCACCGCAGACATTTCCTCACTTTCGCAGCCACCGCCGGAGCGCTCGCCGCAACGAACAGCATGTCGCTGGCCGAGACCATGTCGCTCGCGCAGATCGAAGCCGAGATCGCAGCTGGCGGCCCAGTCTTCGTTCACGTCACCGCGCCATGGTGCGGAACCTGCAAGCGGCAAAAGCCCATTGTGGCTGATCTGCTGTCGAAGCCTGAATTCAAAAACCTGAAGAAGATCGACGTCGATTTCGACAGCCAGGGCGACGTGCTGAAAAAGTTCAGGGTACAGACACAAGCCACGATGCTTGTCTTTAAGGGCGGCAAGGAGGTTGATCGCGCCATCGGCATGACAGACCCTGAAGCTATCGCCTCCTTCTTCCGGAAGGTCGCCTGATCCATGCTCCTGGCTTTTCTGGCAGGCGTACTGTCGATCCTGTCTCCTTGTGTCCTGCCTCTCGTTCCGGTGGTTCTGGCCGGGGCGGTGAGCGAGCATCGGCTGGCACCGCTGGGTTTGGTGGCGGGTGTCGCCATTTCCTTCACCGCAATAGGACTGTTCGTGGCGACGATCGGCTTTTCCATCGGGCTCGATCTCAACGCCTTTCGCATGGCGGCAGCCGTCCTCCTCATCCTCGTCGGCACAGTGCTGATCGTCCCACGCTTGCAGGCTGGCTTTGCGACAGCAGCCGGACCAGCCAGCGGATGGGTTCAGGAGCGGTTCGGTGGCTTCTCGACCGCTGGCATATCCGGCCAGTTCGGCGTGGGACTACTGCTGGGTGCGGTCTGGACGCCCTGCGTTGGGCCGACTTTAGGTGCGGCCTCCGTCATGGCCTCGCGCGGCGAAAACCTTAGCCAAGTCGCGCTCACCATGCTGGCATTCGGCATCGGAACGGCGACACCGCTGCTCATTCTGGCCATGCTGTCGCGGGAAGCGCTGATCCGCTGGCGCGGGCAGATGGTCGGGGCTGGCGCAAGATTGAAGGTGGTTTTGGGTATTCTGTTGGCTCTGGCTGGTGCGTTGACCTTTTCCGGGCTTGACCGAACACTGCAGACCCTTTTGGAGGAATATCTGCCGGGATGGATTATCGCTGCGGCTACAAGCATCTAGGGGCCACATGCGAGATATCCTCGAACGCCACCAAGTCTTCATCTATTTCGCCTGCGTCATCCTGGGAGTGGTCGCCGCCTCGATATTCAAGGGCACGGAGCACCTCGAGTGGACAATCAATCCGGCGCTGGCCTTGATGCTGTTTGTGACATTCCTGCAGGTACCCTTGGCCGATATCGGCAAGGGCTTTCGCGAAACACGTTTCCTCGCCGCCCTGCTCGTCGCCAATTTCATGGTCATTCCCATCCTGGTGTTTCTGCTTTCGCGGCTCGCGATCGACGACCCGATGCTGCGCCTCGGCATCTTGATGGTCTTGCTGACGCCGTGCATCGACTATGTGATCACTTTTGCCCACCTCGGTCGCTCCGATGCCAAGCTTTTGCTTGCGTCGACCCCGATACTCCTTCTCGTGCAGATGGCATTGCTCCCAGTCTATCTGCGCTTCTGTCTCTGTGAAGGCGCAGCCGATCTGGTGAATATCGAACCGTTCGTTCATGCCTTCCTGTTGCTTGTCGCCGCGCCATTGGCGTTGGCCGGGTTGGTTCAACTGTGGGCCAAACGAAGCCTGATGGGACAGAAGCTGAATGATGTCCTCGGCCTTGCACCTGTTCCAGCCACTGCTCTGGTGTTGTTTCTCGTGGTCGCGGCCACCATGCCAGTGCTTGGCACGGCCGCCAACGATGCTCTTGCGGCGCTTCCCATCTATGTCGCGTTCGCGATCATCGCGCCGATGATCGGCTTTGCCTTAGGTCGAGCCTTCGGACTCTGCAGCGAGGCTGCCCGGGCAATTTCATTCTCGGCGGCTACTCGCAACTCACTTGTCGTATTGCCCCTTGCGCTGGCCGTTCCGGGCGCACTCCCCGTGCTTCCGGCCGTCGTTGTCACGCAAACATTGGTCGAACTCGTTGCAGAGTTAGTTTACGTTCGTGTGCTGCCGATGATCGGACGGCGTTGATGTCCGATTTCCACCCACGATGGTTTTTTGACCTCCTAGCTCTGAACTTCATCCAGACGGTGTGAAACGTGAAATGATTGAATAGGCGTCACCGCGAAACACTTGGCGGACGCGCGTGATCGGGCGCGCCTGATTGAATGTTTCCCGCTCTATGATCAGGCAGGCTGTACCTGCAGATACCTGAAGCCAGTTCGCGACGTCGGCATCGGCGACTCGTGCTGAAACCTGGTTCACGGCCTCGGTCCAGGCGACATTGTCGATCAGCCAGCGACCGGGCGCGATGGCTTGGAAGTCTACATGATCCGCTTCGTGGACAGTTGAGAGGTTGATAAGCCGGTCCTCCAAGACCAGCGGCTTTCCGTCGGCGAGATGCAGGCAAAGGATGTCCAGTCGGTCTCTGCTGTGGTCTACGCGTTGGCGCAAACAACGGTAGCCGTAACGCTCACCGCGACGCTCGATCTCATGACCGATGTCGACTATCTCGCTAACACCCGATTGCAGTCGGGGGCGGCGCACGATCGTCCCTGCGCGGCGGTTGCGCTCGAGCTGGCCGCTGGCCACGAGCTGTCCCACGGCCTTAGCCACCGTCATCCTAGAACAGTTGTAGATCAGGCAAAGTTCCTGTTCCGAGGGAATGCGCAGGCCGGGTGCCCAGAGACCCGATTGTATATTCTGCTCCAGGTCACGTCGGATCCGGTCAGAAATGCCTCCCTGTTTCGCCACCGCCGGCCGCCCGCAGGTCACGATGCCAGCACCTCGGGCCGATGCGCCGCGTCGGCCAATAGGCAGCGCGCACGTCCACCGTGCCCCACGGTGCGCAGATCAGGCGCTTCGGTCCGGCACTGCAACTCGGCGATCGGACAGCGGGTATGGAAGCGACAGCCCGACGGGACAGACAAAGGTGATGGCGGATCGCCTGCTAGAAGGATACGCCGCCGCCCTTCTTCAATCCGCGGGTCAGCCGATGGCACAGCCGACAGCAGCGCTTGGGTATAGGGATGCGTCGGGCTTGCAAACAGGGCCCCGGCCTTGCCTTCCTCGACCACCTGGCCCAGATACATCACCGTAACAGTGGTGCATATCTCTCGGATAACCGCGAGATCATGAGCAACCATCACGATGGTCAATCCGAGTTCGGACTGAAGCCTGCGGAACAGGTTGACGATCTGAGCCCGGATCGAAACATCGAGCGCCGACAGGGGTTCGTCGCAGATCAGGATGCGGGGCTCGAGTGCAAGCGCGCGTGCTATGGCGACGCGCTGCCGTTGTCCGCCCGACAACGAGCGCGGCAGCCGGTCGAGCACGGTTGCGGGCAGGGCGACCAATCGGAGAAGCTCCTCAATCCTCCGTGCCGGTTCCGGGCGGCGGTGGATCAGCAGCGGTTCTTCCAAGGTCTGTCGGACTGTCTGGCGGCGGCTCATTGAGCCGAGGGGGTCTTGAAACACAAATTGTACCGTGCTCGCAAACCCCAAACGATCAGCCTTATGCCATTCCGTCCGCTCGCGGCCTTCAATACGGACAGAGCCCGAGGTTATTCCCTGCAGTCCGATGATTGCTCGAGCAAGCGTCGTCTTCCCGCAGCCGGATTCTCCGATGATGCCGTGGAATGCACCGGCGGGAACGGAAAAGGTCACGCCGTCTACGGCGCGAACCGCACTGCCACTACCGCTCTGAAAATGGACTTTGAGGTCGCGCACCTCGATTGCGGGCATGTCAGACATGATATCCCCTTTCGCGCAGGCTGACGGGACAGGCCACTTGTCGCCCGTCGGACAGCGTCACCAGGTCCGGCCGGCGTTCGCGGCAGGACTCCAAGGCTTTTGGACAGCGGTCGGCAAAGCGACAGCCCGTGGCGAGCCGCGACTGGTCCGGCGGCAGGCCCGGAATTTCAGCCGTCGCACGCCCCACTCCCGCGCGGAAATCCGGCACCGAGGCCAGCAGCCCCTGTGTGTAAGGATGGATAGGCTCGGTCAGCACCTGATGCACGGACCCTTCCTCACAGACGCGTCCGGCATAGAGCACGACCACCCGGTCGGCGGCAGCGGCGACGGCCCCGATGTCGTGCGTAATGAGAATGATCGTGATCTGCTCATGGCGCTGAATGTCGCGCAGCAGTTCCAGTATCTGCGCCTGGACCGTGGCATCGAGCGCAGTGGTCGGCTCGTCGGCGATAAGGACCTTCGGCTGCGCCGCGAGCGCGAGCGCGATCATCACCCGCTGCAGCATTCCGCCCGACATCTCATGCGGATAGCGGTTGTAGCGGTCATCGGGATCGGGGATGCCGGTGCGGGCAAGGAGCGAAATTGCCACCTCGCGTGCCTTCTTGGCCGACAAACCGCGATGACGCCGCGCCTGTTCGGTCAATTGCGGCCCCACCTTCAGCATCGGGTTGAGGGCGCTCATCGGATCTTGGAACACCACCCCGAAAATGCCCCCCCTGAGCCGCGACAGCGCGCGGGCATTCATGCCGATCAATTCCTGTCCGTCCACCCGGGCCGAACCGCGCAGGTCAACCCTGACGCCCTCGGGCAGGAGACCCAACGGCGCAAGCGTCATCACCGTCTTGCCTGAACCACTTTCGCCGACAATGGCGACCGTTTCGCCCGATTTGGCGTGGAAGCTCACCCCATCCACAGCGCGGATGCTGACGGTAGGCGCGTAAAGGTCGATGACCAGATCGTCGATGGCGTAGATGGTTTCGCTCATGCCCTGCCCTCCGCCCGATCACGCGTAACTTCTTCGGCAGCACGAGCTGCCCGCCGTCGGCGCCACAGACCACGCCGGATCGGGCGCGGCACCTTGTTGAGGGCAAAAGCCTCGCCCAGCAGGTTGAAGCTGACGACGACGAGCGTCAGCGCCAACCCCGGAAGGATCACGAGCTGCGGATACTCTTCGATGTAGCTCATTCCATCCACGAGCATCTGGCCCCATTCGGGTGTGGGGGGCTGCACTCCGAGGCCAAGGAAAGACAGCGTGGCGATTGAAAGCACCAGCGCCCCGGCGTCGGCACTGGCGTAGACGACCACAAGACCGAGGACATGGGGCAAGATATGCCGCACATAGATCCACAAATGGCTTGCCCCCATCACACGAGCTGCCTCGATGTAAGGCTGCTGGAGTTCGGTCGCGACCACGGCCCGGCTCATCCTGGCGTAGTTTGCCCACCACGCGAAGGTCAGCGCGGCGATCATCGACCAGTAGCCTGTTCCCATGACGCCGATCAGCGCGAGCGCGATGACAAGGCTCGGCAGGGCAAGAATGATGTCGATGGCCGAGATCATCACGAGCTCGACTTTCCCACCAACGTAGCCCGCGAAGGAGCCCACGACGACGCCAATCAGCAGCGCCGTTGCCAGCACGATCGCCATGGCGACAAGCGAGACGCGGGCTCCACTGACGAGCCGGCTGAAGAGGTCTCGACCGAGATAGTCCGTACCGAGCCAATGGATCGATGACGGTCCCTGCAGCAGCGCGCCGTAATCCTGTGCGCCGGGGTCATGGGGAACGATCCAGGGGCCGACAATGGCCAACAAGATGAAGATCACTACGGGGGCTATCGCAGGCCAAGGCAGCGCGGAGAAGTTACGCGACATGGTTCAGTTCCTTCCACGGCGCAGCCGCGGATCCACCAGCAGGCAGATCACGTCGACCAGGAAATTGGCCGCCACGAAAAAGACGACAAACAGCAAAAGCGTCGCCTGCATACCGATGAAATCGCGGAAGCGGATAGCGTCGATGAAGAAGGAGCCCACGCCGCGAAGGGCAAAGACCGTCTCAACGACGATGGCGCCGATGGTCATCAAGGTGAATTGCGCACCGAAGGTGGTGAGGAAGGGTACGGCAATGTTCGGCAGTGCCTCGCGCAGCAGAACATGTCCGCGAGTGAGGCCTTTTGCGAATCCGGTGGTGGCGAAGGGCCGTGCCATTGCTTCCTGCAGGTTCACGCGGACTACTCGGGAAAGGACCGACGCGGGGAACAGAGCGATGGTGAGGGCAGGCATGACCCAGGAGGCTGCGCCCGTGGCCCCGAAGCTGGGCAGCCACCCAAGGGTCACGGCAAACGCAATAACGAGAAGGGCGGCTACGAAAAAGTTTGGCGTCGAGGCTCCGATCAATGCGACCGCGTGCAGCGTCCGGTCGATTATCCCGCCATTCGATGCGGCGCCGGCCAGACCCATTGCCAGCGATAGGAAAAAGGCTATCGCTCCGCCGAAGCCCAGCAAAGTTGCTGTCACCGGGATTCGGGCGGCGAATTCCCCCGCAATGGGCTTGCCCGTCCTTAGCGACACGCCGAAGTCGCCGACTGCGGCATTGCCGAGCCAGCTCAGATAGCGGATCGGTAGTGGATCATTCAGACCAAGTTTCTGTTCAATCCGCGCGATCATGGCACCATCCGCCCCCGCACCCGCGGCACGTTCTGCGATAAGGGCAGCAACATTGCCAGGCGCGGCAGCGATGATTGCAAAGATGAGGGCTGAAGCGGCAACAATAAGCAACAGGGCAAAGCCCAGCCGCCGTGTGAGCAGGCGCTGCATGGGATTTCTCCGGTCAATGGCCGCCACGGCAATTGCCGGGCGGCCGGAAGTAAACTACGCCGAGATGCCCTTGAACGGCAGGTCGTAGTCGGTGGCGGGCAGTGCAAAGCCCTTGAGGCGCGGACTGTGGGCCCAAATGCGCTTCTGCACGACGAGCGGACAGATCGCCACATTGTCCCAAAGCCAGTCATAGACGGCCTGGATCTTGGTTTCCCGCTCAGCGCCGGAGGCAGCAAGCGCGCCGGTTACGATCGGGTCGAGTGCATCTGCGATGTAGATCTTCCCGTCCGGCCCGGTATCCGAGGCCTTCACGAAGGACGCGCCGAGCGAGCCGTGAGGATCATAGGGTGCACCATAGGTGGTGAAGAAAGCGAGGTCATATTTGAACGCCGGCCGCCGTTCGTGAATGGTCGCATTGTCGACCGACGAAACGGCCACGGCGATCCCGACTTCGGTCAGCATGCCCTGGACGATTTCGGCAATTCGGCGCGATCCGGGCAGCGATTCCTCGGAGACCAGCAGGTCGAGCTTCAGAGTCTGGTCGCCCTTCGTCCAACTGCCGCCTTGATCGGTCCAGCCGCCGTCGCTCAGCGCCGCCTTTGCGGCCACAACATCGCGGGTCGGAACTTCGTGGCGCTTGCCCGAGGAAGGGACAACAGCCGGGAAGACGTCGACTGTGGGTTCGGCAAAGCCTTCGAACAGGACATTCGCGATCGCCGCGCGATCGATTCCGAGGAATACTGCTTTTCGCACGGCGATGTCCTGCACCATGGGCGAGGCCGGTGAATAGCCCAGATGCATCGTCGCCGTCCCCGGCTCGGCTACCACCGGTATTCCTTCGCCTTGCAATGCCTTGGCACGGCGGGGCGAGAGCGTCGCCACCCAGTCACCGCCAATCACGTCGAGGTCGCCCGCGCGCAGCCCATTGGCGCGCGCCAATTCGTCGGGGACCACGACCAGTTCGATCTTTTGGAAAAACGGCTTCTCGCCCCAATATTTCTCGTTGCGGACGAGTACCGTACGCGCTGCATCGTAGTCCTCGACAATCCAAGGTCCGGTGCCCACCGGGGCGTTCTGCACCCCTTTCGTATCGACAGCTTTAGGAGAGAGGAACCGCACGGGCCGCACGATGGTCAGTTCAAGCAGCGCCGCCGGCACCGGGCGCTTGAGCTTTACCGAGATCTTGTTCTGCGCATCGATGACAATGCCCTCGTAGGCATCGGCGATGCCGATCCATGAGAAATCGGTCACGCCCAACCAGCGCTTGAGATTCCATTCGGCTGCCGCCGCGTCGAACGGCGTGCCATCGGAGAATGTCACGCCCTCGCGTAGATCAAAACTGATCGACTTCCCATCTTCGGCAACTGTCCACGCCGTGGCGAGACCCGGTTCCAGCGTCCCGTCCGGTCCGTAATGGATCAAGGCGTCGAAGACGACGGTGTAGGCGGAGAGCGCCGAGACATTTTGGAGCAGGTCAAGATTACCGGTTTCGGCGGCGATCGCGATTTTCAGCGTTTCATGTCCCGCGGCGAAGGTCCCACGCGGCAATGCAGCGATCAACGGCAGCACGGATGCTGCGGCCAGGACGCCGCGCCTTGAAATGTCGGTCATCGATAGTTCCCCTTTGTCGTTATTCTTGGCAGCACGCTAGCAGCCGTAATATTAATGTCTAGGCATTATTTTTGGCAGCAGGGGACTCCGCTGCGTGCCGGCGATACCACCTGCAATGCGAGAGCTTGGAAAGCCGAACGAAAGCCGTCAAATGCTTTGAGACGGCGTTGCATCAAGCCTCACGTTGAAAAAACCGGGTGAAATCGCGGGAATTTTGGGCGTCATTTAGAAACCGAAGAAGATGATGCCGACGCCCAGGAATAGGAACAGCGCGCCGAGGATGCCGCTTTCGTAGCGTTCCAGGAACTCTGGGCGCAGGCGCTCCATGCCCGACATCGTCAACCAGGTGAAGGCCATCATGCCGGCGATGGTCGCAAGCGCGCGGATGCAGCGGGCCGAACAGGAGCGTGCGCATGCTCCTCGAAGCGGATCTCATGGTGATGACCGTGATCGCCATGCGAAAGGCCGATACGCGCCACGAATTCGTGCGGCTCGGGAATCTGCTCGATCGATTCGAGAAATCCATCACGATCAGCGAAAGAAAAGATCTGCCTGGCGCCATCGGGCCGCAGTGTCTGGATGGTCAGCGCAGCTGCGCGCGGCAGCGCCGATGGGCCCTCGGACCGCACCCGAAACCTCGGCGGGACGCCGTCCTCGAAAACCTCCAGCACCAATACGCCGTGGCTGGTGTCGATCCGCTTGGTCTCGGAGGCGTGGTCATGGCCGTTGTGACCGTGGCCGTCATGATCATCGGCGCCATGCTCGTGACCCGCATGACCGTGGTCATGGGCGCCATGACTGTGGCTCCCTCCGAAATGGTGATGTCCATGACCGCCTCCCCGCATTTGCCGCACGAGATAGTAGAGGCCGAACAAGATCAGGGCGGAGCCGGCGATCTAGGGAAAGACGTTGCCGGTCCACTTGCTCGTCTCGATGCCGAGCCAGACGACGAGTGCGCCGAGCACCGTGGTGAATAGAACATGGCCGGAGCCGCAGAGGGCGACGACCATGAGCGTTTTCGCCTTGCCCCAGCGCTGGCCACGGCCGGCCAGCACGAAGGGCAGCCAGTGCGTCGGGATGGCGGCATGGGCGAAGGCGACGACGAAGCCAGTCGCCATGATGGAAAGAAAGAAGGTTTCGGTCATCAATGTGCGTCCGCTTACAGGTACTTGGTGATTTCCTTGAACTCGTCGATCGGGCGTCGCTGCTCAAGCGGCAGCGCGCCGACCGCCTCTTCGAGGCAATGGTCGAGGTGATCCTGGATCAGGGTCTTCTTTGCCTGAGAGATGGCCTTTTCGACCGCATGGAGTTGCTGGGCGACGTCGAGACAGGGCCGGCCCGCTTCGATCATCTCGATGATGCCCCTGAGATGGCCTTCGGCAACGAGATAGGGCCGCTAAAGCAGCTGCGCCCAAACGATCTGCGAAGGTGAAGGAGAGATGGCGCAACGGTCGAACCGGCGTCGCGACAGCCTGGTCAAAAAGGTGGCGTTCAGCGGCGTAGACGGAACCCATCTTGGCCAGGATAAAACCTGAGATTGGGATCAAACACCTAGGAGCGATTACCCCTTCGATTCGACGAGGATCACCAGAGACTCCGGCACCACCCCGTCGAAGGCCATCGCATCGGCGGCCGCCTTGCTCTGCATCGCCGCCTGCAAGGCATCAATATCCGGAACGTCCATCATCACGGCCACGCGAGTCGGATCTTGAGGATCAACAAACGTTCGGATGTTGGTCACCCCGAGCGGACCGAAAAACTCCTTCCGCTTCGGTGAGGTGAGCCAGTGTTTCGCGCCCTTTGTGATGTTGTGATAGCCAATAATCGTTGGCATAGCATCCTCCATGCAACGACGGCCGACGGCCGGATCAAGGGCCGCGCTCCATCTCGCAAGGATATCGTGCCCTGTTTTTGCGGGGCTGTAAATTGTGGCGGTCAGGGCGCGGGGACGGTTGAGCAAGGGGCGCAGATACAGACGATGACCAAGTCGTCAGTCAGCTAATGCCGTGTGGGGCACGCCGGCCGACTGTGCTTTAGCAGAACGGCGTTTTCCGTTACCAGGCGTCGTTCCTCGATCTGCAGTACCTGGATCAGCGCCGCTGCTGGCAGAGTTTGTCTTCCCATGCTGCCAGCTTGTCGGGGATTATCCTGTCATCGTCGGCCGGTGCAATTCATCGATTATCGTGCGATGGTTGGCAGTGCAGATGGCGTTGCGGCCGACGCGGGCCTCGCATGCGAGCGTCGCCACGGAGGGAGCCCTGCAGGCTGCGGTGAAAGGCACGCTCCCGATTGGGGAAGCTCGGAATGCCTTTCGTGTCTTTTGCCAAGAGGCCGGAATCCTTGCCGAAGACGGGATCGCAAAGTGATCGCATTCGAGCACTTTCTGCCACCATTTGGCCCCAATTGACGCAACGGAATGTGTTCTTCTTGCTTGCTCGTACAACAATTACAAGACCTGGGGAGGAAGCTTTGGATTCCAGTATGTTCGGCCGCCCACTTTATGTTCGGGATGGTCATCGCGTAGTCCGCGAACTCGATTGCCTCGCTGACGCACTCGCCTTTCTGCGGGATTGGCCGGAAAGCCGTCGCGGCCCCATCTATCAATCCGCACTGCGAGCGTGCCAGGCCGCTTATGAGCATCGGCTCCATCTCGACGGCGCTCGCAATGCGGTCAAGTGCTTTGCTCGTTCAGCAGGCGTACTCGAAAACGCGCCAGTTAGCCTCGAGCCATGGATAATCGCGGCACAGTCCGGCCGCGGTATGCCGACCTGACTTCGAGGAGACCCGTGGGCCTCCTCGAAGTCAGGTTGCCAGCACTGCGGCCTGTCAGAAGAAGTCCCGCCACTTCTTTTCAGTGTGCCCATGCGGACGCGTGGTGCCGTTGGTGAGCGCGTTAACGAAGGTCACGAAGTTGACATTGACGAAGTTGAGGCAGTGGAAGTTGGCTTTCCAGTTCCCCTCCTGTCCGGGGCCACGGCAGATCCCTGGAGGTTCGGCCTCTGCGACCGGCGGAGCCGGTCAAGGCCTGCGCTTGTGTGGGAACTGCGGCCTTGACCGGCTTTCCCATCGCAGCAACCGCGCGGCCCGCGCTAAGGGAAACGCGCCGAATGCAAGCCTTTGCGCGCCGGGCCACGATGACGTTACGCAAAAGAGGACTCACGCTTAGCAATCGCGTCTGCGATGATGGACTGCACGCGCGACTCGTCGATGCCCTCGGCTGCCAAACGGTCAACAAGGCTGGCAACGAGCTGATCCAAGTCGGTCTGCTGCGCCTTCGTCTTGGTCCTTCGTTGGACGCTCGAAGGCGCCTTGCCTGCGAGCGCAGCAGCGATCTTCTTAGTGACGCGATTGGCTGCACGGCGGGACGGATCATTCTGGACGTGGGCGTAGATCGCCGTCGAACGCGGATTGGAGTGACCCAGAATAGCGCCTGTCAGCGCCAGCGCTTCACCGGTCGAGATCGCTGTGGACCCTATCGTATGCCTCAGTGTGTGAGGGGTCACGCCGGGAAGTTGCGCCTTCTGTATCGCCTTGGCCCATATGCGCTTGGTGCCTTGAAAATAGCTATCACCTCGCTCGGCAGGGAACACGAAATCGTTGTCCGTCTCCCGAGGAAGGCTTTCGAGTAACGCAATTGCGGCTGCGCCAAGCGGCCGTACCGACTTGCCGGTCTTGGTGTCATTGAACTGTAGAAGCCCTTCCACCAAGTTCGCCTCGCTCTGCAAATTCCGAGGCAATCCGCGCCCTGATTCCGAAATGATCTCGCCCCTCCA
>VFQM010001501.1_pt1 | contig 20231 bp, 21 predicted proteins | sample 3512391 | NCBI WGS metagenome assembly VFQM01 (sample SAMN10412369, study PRJNA504923) | tailings metagenome | isolation source: Replicate 1 from Balatoc abandoned mine | place: Philippines | reverse complement strand
GCGCCCCTTCGCCACCGTCGGCTTCGCCGCCTGGGCGCTGATGCTGCCGCTGGCGATCACTTCCCACAACCGGCTGATCCGGGCGCTCGGCGGCAGGCGCTGGCAGGCCCTGCACCGAAGCATCTACGCGATAGGCATCCTCGCCGCGATCCACTATTTCTGGCTGGCCAAGGCCACGGCACTTCTCTGGCCCATCGCCTACGCCTGCGTTCTGGTCCTGCTGCTCGGCTGGCGCGCACAGGACCGCATCCGCCGCCACGGCCCGTGGCCGGCAAGGCCGAAGGTCGAAACGATCCAGTTGATCCGGAAATGATTGCGCCGCCGGGCCGACGCAGATAGCGCGAACCAGGCGCTAGGAAAGAGAACTACAGCTCTTCGCGCAGACGGCGACGCAGGCGGGCCGTCTGGCGGGCGCGCGACTCCTTCTCGTCCTTGCGCTCATGCGCACCGCCCTTGCGCAGCAGCGGCTCGATGGCCACCGGATTGCGCGGTCGGCGCTTTCTTTTGGCGCTTTTCACCGGCCGCCCCGACGCGGTTCGAAGCGGACGATGGCCCGACCATCCGCCGTCTGTTTCGGCTCGCCTTTCCAGGCATGTCCGTAGACCACCTCGAAGGTTGCCGGAATCCGTCCGTCGCAGGATAGCGCGGCGTACGCGGTCCTGACCCGATCCCATAGCGCGCGGCCGGCAAGCCCCTTGCGGCGCGACATCATGGCGCAGGTTTCGCCGGCGCGACGCAGTTCGGCGATGAGATCGTCGACGCTGGCATAGGTCAGCGTCAGCACTTCCATGTCCATCACCGGATCAGCGAATCCGCACTCGATCAGCATGTCGCCAAGATCGTGCATGTCGGCGAAGCGCTGCGTGTGCGCATGGCCGTCGCCGAAGGCCGACGCCAGCTCGCGCAGCGTATCGGGCCCGAAGGTCGAGAACATGAAGAGGCCGCCGGTTTCCAGCGTGCGATGCACCTCCCGGAAGGCCGGGCGGGGCTCGTCGAGCCAGTAGAGCAGGAGGTTGGACCAGACCAGACCGAGGCTCGCCGGGCGCAACGGCAGGCGTTCGGCGTCGGCGGCGATCAGGCCTGCCGACTGGGGCTTGAGGAAGGGCATCAGGCGCCCGAGCAGCGTCTTCTGGCGGCCCCCCGCAGCCAGCATCGGCGGCGAGAAATCGGCGCCCAGCAGGGCCGCATCGCGATAGCGCTCGCGCAGCGCCGTCAGGCTGCCGCCGGTGCCGCAGCCAAGATCGAGGATGCGCTTCGGTTCGATGCGCACGTAGTCGAGGCGATCGAGCATGCGCCGGTCGACTTCGCGGGACAGGAATGCTGCCTGCTCGTAGCCGGCAGCGGCACGCGCGAAGTTGCGCCGTACCTGCCGCACATCGACAAAACGCGCAGCTTCGCGGACGGAGTCTGGCGCAGCCATGGCGAGTCTGCGGATATTCAGCGCGGGTACCTGGTGCTCAGTGGCCGGTCAGATCGGCCGCAGTCCGAGCTTGGCGAACAGCGCCTCATCACGGTCGACATCCGGATTGCCGGTAGTCAGCAGCTTATCGCCGTAGAACATCGAATTGGCGCCGGCGAGGAAGCAGAGCGCCTGCATTTCGTCGCTCATCGCCTCGCGCCCGGCCGACAGGCGCACGAAGGAAGTCGGCATGGTGATGCGGGCAGCGGCGATGGTGCGCACGAACTCGAAGTTGTCCACGCCCTTGACGCCGGCCATCGGCGTACCCGGGATGGCGACGAGGTTGTTGATCGGCACCGATTCCGGCGCCGGCGACAGATTCGCCAGCTGGACGATCAGCGCGGCACGGTTGCGGCGCGACTCGCCCATGCCGATGATGCCGCCGGAGCAGACGTTGATGCCGGCCTTGCGCACCTCGCCGATGGTGTCGATACGATCCTGCTGCGAATGCGTGGTGATCACGTTGGCGTAGAACTCGGCAGCGGTATCGAGGTTGTGGTTGTAGTAGTCGAGACCGGCCTCGGCCAGCTTCTCGGCCTGGCCGTCGCGCAGCATGCCGAGCGTGACGCAGGTCTGCATGCCGAGCGCCTTGACCTCGCGGATCATTTCCAGCACCGGCTCCAGATCCTTGTCCTTCGGCCCGCGCCAGGCGGCGCCCATGCAGAAGCGCGAGGCGCCCTTGGCCTTGGCGGCCTTGGCCGCGGCGACGACGTCCTCGACGGGCAGCAGCTTCTCGCGCTCGAGCTCGGCCTTGTTGCGTGCCGACTGCGAGCAGTAGCCGCAATCCTCGGAACAGCCGCCGGTCTTGACCGAAAGCAGCGTCGAGCGTTGAATCTCGTTGGCATCGAAATGCTGGCGATGCACCTGCTGCGCGCGCCAGACCAGATCCATGAAGGGCATTTCGAACAAGGCCTCGACCTCGGCAACCGTCCACCGGGAAGCCGGGGCGGATGCAGGGGCGGATGCGGAAGCGGACGGCGCTTGCAGCGTCTGGGGAATAGCACTCATGGGATCACCTGAAGGAAAACTGGGCGCAAGGTCTGGAAAGCATGGAGAAAAACCGGGATTTCCGTACTTGTGCGTATGGCTCGTAATTATGAATAATTGCCGAAGCCGCATCAAATGTCAATTCTAGCCGAAAAGACCGCCGCCTTCCGGCGCCACCTGGGCGACCTGCTCTTTCCGCAGGACTGCCTGCTCTGCTCGGCTGCCGCCGGCAACGACCTGCTTTGCCCCGATTGTGCTGCCGAGTTGCCCGGCCTGCCGCTAGAGCACTGCCCCCGTTGCGCCCAGCCCGGCCCGGCCGGAACACCCTGTGGCCGCTGCCAGAAGCAGCCGCCGCATTTCGACGCGATGCTGGCGCTGCACCCCTACCGGTTCCCGATCGACCGCATGATCCAGCAGCTGAAGTATGCGCACCAGCAGGCCATTGCCGAGCATTTCGGCCAGGCACTGGCCGGCGTCTGCACGGACATCGGCGCCGAGCTCATCGTTCCCATGCCGCTGCACCCGAAACGACTGGCTGAACGCGGATTCAACCAGGCACTGGAAATCGCGCGCCCCCTCGCCAGAATCACCGGCTTGCCGATCGACAGCCGCAGCTGCCGACGCGAGAGGCCGACGGTGCCGCAGGAAGGGCTGAGCCCGCAGGAGCGCCGGCGCAACCTGCGCAACGCCTTTTTCTGCAGCGGGGATTTCGGCGGCCGACATCTGCTGCTGGTGGACGACGTTGCCACCACGGCTGCCAGCGCCGACGAATGCGCGCGCACGCTTAAGCTGCACGGCGCCGGTCGCGTCACCGTTGTCGTCGTTGCGCGGACGCTGCTCGATTAGGGCAAACGATTGACGGGCGTCATCGCCGGCGATGTCCCGGTACGAATGGGAGCGCTGCAATCAACGCAACTTTTGATCGACGACTGCGGCAAGATCGGGATTCAGCGTTCCGGTAGCACGGGCGCGCAGGAATGCGTCGCGCGCCTCCTCCGGGCGTCGATCGGCCTCAAGTGCCAGCCCCAGCCCCAGCCACCAGCGCCCGTCGCCCGGAGCGGCGAGAGCAGCCGATTGATAGTGCTGTACCGAATCCTTCTGCTGCCCAAGGCGATGCGTGACGAGTCCGAAGAATCCCAGGTAGTCGGCATTCCCCTTGGCAAACGGAAGCGAGCCCTGCAGCGTGCGAGAGGCGCCCGACAGGTCGCCACGATCCACCTGCAGCCGGGCAAGCATCATTGCCCACTGCACCTGACCTGGCTGCCCGGCAAGGCCTTCGAGTAGCGTAGCCATGGCTTCATCGTGCCGTCGTTGCTCGACAAGCAGGCGGGCGAGCAGCTGTCGCGATGCCACATGACCGCCATCGTGCCGCAAGGCATCGATCAAGGCATCCACTGCTTCGGTGGTGCGCGCCCCGTTAACCAGCCCGATGGCCCGTCGATAATCCGCATCGGCGCGGTCACGCAGACTCTTCGCCGGAGGCGATTTTTCGATCATCGGCGCGGTTGCCGGCCTTTCCCTGACGGTGTCGCTGGCGGACGGTGTTTTCGGCATGGCTGGCGATGGCGCAACAGCAGCAGTCGCGGCGGGGGAAACCCGTGGCTTCTCCCGGCGAGGCGCCGGCTCCGGCGGCACCCGGTCCAGGGCCGATGAAAATTTGAGCCCGCTGACATCATCGACAGCATCCGAAGGTGGCACCGGCATCGCCGATGCAGTTTCCGATCCCGGAACCACCGGCGACGAGGCAATGACCGTTGCGGCAGGCGACACCGCCGCCGGCTTGACCTCGATGGCGGGAACCGTGTTTGTCGCCATCGCGGCCGCCGGCACCTCGGGTACCGAGAGCACCTCAGGCCCCCAATGGCGATAGCCGAACCAGGCCAGCACGCCAAGAAGCAGAACCACGCTCGCCAATACGAGGACACGGGTTGCGGCACCGGCGGGAGAAGCCGCAGGAAGAGGCCGAATTTCCCGGTGCAGACGACCGCGCGCGTCGGATTCGTGCCGCGCATCAAGGTCCTTGAGCATCTGGTTGATCAGACTCATGGCACCCTCGTCTACCAGAGACCGGCAGAGCCGGCGCCTTCGGTGTCCTTCGCTGCGCCGCGGACATGACGGTGCTTGACCATCTGCCGCCCCTCGCCGAATGCCGCGAGCAACGACTTGTGGGCCAGGATATTGATCAGTCGCGGCGTCCCGCGCGAAGCACGCCGCAGTGCGCGAACGGCACCTGCAGAGAACATCGGTTCCCCGCGATAACCGGCGACGCGCATGCGATGCTGCAGATAAAGAACAACTTCGTCGCGATCGAGGCCTGACAATCGATGATGAAAAGTGATGCGCTGAAGCAACTGCCTGACGGACTGATTGGCGAGTTTGTCATCGAGTTCGGGCTGACCGAAAAGGACAATCTGCAACAGCTTCCGCTTTTCCGTTTCCAGATTGGACACCAGGCGCAATGCCTCCAGCGTCGCCAATGGCATGGCCTGCGCCTCATCGATGCAGAGCACGACGCGCCGATTTCCTCGCGCATGACCGAGCAGAGCGAGATTGATCTTGCGCAGCAGATGGTACTGATCGAGGTCCGCGGCACCGTCCAGCCTCAACTCCTCAGCCAGTGCCAGCAACAGGGTCTGCGGTTCGAGATTCGGATTCGGCAGATAGGCAGTTACTGCCTTGTCGCCGAGGCTCTGCAGCAGGCGGCGACACAGCAAGGTCTTCCCGGTGCCGACCTCGCCGGTGATTTTCAGGAACCCCTCGCCGCACTGAAGTGCCACCAGCAGAGTGTTCAAGGCCTCCTGATGGGAGTGGGCGGAGAAGGCGAAGCTGGTATCCGGCGTAATGCCGAACGGAAATTCGGTCAGGCCGAAATGTTGCAGATACAAGGAGCCCGTCCCCTACTCGACGCTGACCGGCCGCTTGCGCGGATCGAGCTGTTCGATGCGCCCAGCCGTATCCAGCAGGTCCTGCTTCCAGCTCTGTTCATTCTGGATCACGGTCGGCTTGATCAGCACCACCAGTTCGCGCTTGAGCATTGAGCCGCCACGCTGACCAAAGAGGGCGCCAATACCCGGTGCCGAAGACAGGCCGGCCAGACCGTTGTTGTCCCGCGCCTGAGACTGACTCATCAGTCCGCCAATCGCCACGATGTTTCCATCCTGGACGCGCACGATCGCATCGGTCTCGTTGATCGACGAGGACGCCAGCGGCAGGTTGTACAACCCAAGCGTACCAAGATCGATGGTCTTGTTCCGCTCCTGCACCACGGTCACGGCCGGGTGGACGTGCAGGATGACATTGCCGTCATCGTCGATCTGCGGCGTCACATCCAGCGACACCCCGGAGAAGAAAGGCTGCAGCGTGATGGTCGGACTCGTCGTCGTCCCGCCGCCACTGCTGGCGTTGGTAGTGGTGCTGACGTTGGTGACGTAGTAATCGTCGGTACCGACCTTCAGCACCGCCTTCTGGTTATTGATCGTTGCCACGCGGGGACTGGACAGCACCTGTACATCGCCCTGCGTCTCCAGGAAGGAAAGCAATGCAGCAAAATTCGCCGTCTGTAAAGCCAGCCCGAAGAAACCCTTACCCGTCGTCGATGCAGCAGCGATGCCTGAGGAGATGACGTTGCCGGCAGTATTGGTATAGGAAGTCGCCCCCTGTTGGCCTGGCAGCACGATCGCCGTCTGGCTACTGAGTGGGCCGTTAGTCCCAACCTGGGCGCCAGGGGCAATGGTCCCATAGGCATAACGGTTGTTCGTCCCACCGAAATGCGCCCAATTGACCCCTGTCTGGTAGGTCTCCGACAACTGCACCTCGACGATCTTCGCCTCCAGCATCACCTGCCGCTCGACCACCAGCTGCGTCGCCTTGAGGTAGTTCTCGACGGCACGGATATCGGCGGGCATCGCTTTCACCAGCACGACCCCCGAATGCGCGTTGAGGATCACGTTGCGACCATCGCCACTGCCGACGATGGTGGTCAACGCCGTCCCCAGGTCACGCCAGAAATCCGCATCGCTACGGGTCTGCACACGTGAGCTGTCCGAGCCCTGCTGTTGCTGTCCGGCACCGGCTGGCTGCTGCGGCAACTGACCGCTCTGTGCGGTCGATCCGGAACTGCCGGTCGGATTGACGACGCTGGGGGAACTCGATGTCACGCGCGTTTCCGATACTCCCTGGCGACGGCTCGCCAGATAGTTGATCTGGAAGATCCGTGTCTGCATCGTGTTCGGCTGGATGAAGATGCGCGTTCCCTTGACTGTGAAATCGTAGCCATACAGATCGCGGATCGTCTCCAGCGCTTCGCGCACCGTCACGTTCTTCAGACTGAGGGAAATGGTGCCACCAACCTCGGGCGGCACCAGCATGCTGAAGCGGGTTCCGGAGACGATGGCCATGAACACCTGTGCGGCCGGTGCGCCATTCACCGCAAGGTCAAAGCGATGTTCGGTCCCTGCCGGCGCTGCCGCGCCCGGATCGAGCGGCGGCATCATCGCCTGGTCGATCGCATCCATGCTCGCCGGGCGGCCAGACACGGCAGCCGCCTTCATTTCCTGTCCGACGCGGTCGAATGTCGCCCCCGGCTGGCGTAGCGGCGTCGTGCAGGCTGCAGCGAGCAGCGCACCGGCTAACACCAGCAGCGGTCCTTTTCTGGCAAACGGCCGTGAATTCATGATCATTCCTTCTTGTTTCGCCGGACGGCGGCCTTGGTCGCATTCATCTTCTTGTCCACATTCGGTATCAGGTAGAGGCGCTCGATGCCTTCCGGCCCCTCGAGCACCGCCTCGGTTTCGGTCACCCGCCGCAGGGTCGCTTCGCCGACACGTTCGCCGACACGCACGACCTGCCCGTCGATGACAGCAGAGGCACGCCCCTGCTTGGGCAGCACGATCGAGCTCAGCCGGCTGCTGCCCGCATCACCGAACACACCGGCTTCCATCTGCGCGGCGGACGGCGGACGGGTCGGATCGGCCAGCAGCGCCGGCTCGGCCTGCAGCACCGCAGGAATCCCCGACAGCGCGGCCAGCGCAACGAAGCCGCGGATCAGATGGCCAGCCATGCCCGCTCCAGACTCAGGGTGAAAACGGTGACCGTGAGCACCGATTTCGGGTGTTCGACGACGGCAAAGCGGATGTCGCCCCACAAAAGTTTCTGCGGCGATTTTTCAAGCTGTGCCAGCCAGGCATGAAGCTCCGAGTAGCTGCCTTCGAGCTTCAACTCGACGCCGTGCCGGTAAAGGCCGAAACCCGCCGTTCCTGATGTCGATTTTGCGTCCTTGTCACTGACCGAAGCAGCGGCAGTTGCCGCCTGCTCGGCGATGTTGACCGGCACCAGCGATTTGAAGCTGATGAGCCGCAGGCTCGCATGCCGCGCCAGCATGCGCTCGAGCAAGGCGTTCATTTCCTCGGGACTGACCAGCCCCCCTTCCAGCTGCTTCAACGACGCATCCGCGGCAACCAGTTCCTGCTTCAGCGCAAGAACGCGCGCCTTGGCCGCGGCATCCGGATCGGACTGCAATTGTGCCTGAGCAATCTTGATCTGTTCCCGGGCCACGGCAATATCCTGTTGCGCCTGTGCCGCCGTGCGCTTTTCGACACGGGCGCGCACCAGGTACGGATCGACCAGAAGTGAAAAGCCGAGCAGCAGAACCCCGCCCACCACCATTGCGGCCAGCATGGCTCTCTCGCGCCGGGCACGAGAGTCGAAGCGCTCACGCAGCTGTTGCCATTTCTTTCTGAGCGCAATCATCGCTTGTTCTCCGCCGCCGCAGGAACAGCGGTGGCTCGCAACGCAAACTCGGTGAACGGCAGTGGCATTGCAGGCACGGGGCTCTGCTGAGCGGCCGCCGTGACCGCAGCAGGTACCACCACGGCAGCGGGAGAGGGCGGGGCCGGCACCGCTGCCGCTCCGGCCGCAGGATCATCACTTCCCGCACGCATATCCAGTGCGGCAAAACGGCGTCCGCGGAAAGATGGTTCCGCGTTCAGGCGGCGGATATAGACCGGCAACAGCGACGAATCGATGAGTCGCCCGCGGATCTCCAGCCCCTCAGGTACCACGGAAAACCCGGTCAGCCACACGCCATCGACAACATGGCGGGAAAAGCCCCGCATCACCTCGGCAACACTGACACTGCCCTCAGCCGTCGATTCGACGGCACGGCGCAAGGTCTCCTTGCGCAAGGCCACGGCGCTAGTGAGGCGCTGCGCTTCCTGCTCCAGGGAGTCGTCCGGCTTTCTTGCTGCCAAGGTCGTCTGCGCAGCCTGCAGGTCGCGCTGCAGCGACTCGACCTCGGCGGCGAGTGCGGCGCGCTGGCGCTGGGCAGAGGCAGCCTCGAAGTGTGCATAGACGTGCGCCAGCATAACGACGACGAGTGCGCCCCCGGTGGCTGCCGCCACGGAATCGAAGCCCAGCCAGTCACGCTTTCGGCGCAAGGCCGGATTGAGCAGATTGATTTCCTGGCTCATACGGCCCCCGGCGTTCTCAGGCCCGCGCCGATGACATGCAGGCACTGGGCCTGCCGCGCCGTATCGCGAAGCTCAGGCACTGATGGAAAATCGCACACCGACGCCAGATCCATGACCTGCACCGGGATGTACAGGTTTTCGGCAAGATAGGGCTGCAAGGAAGGCACTTCCGGATAAGTGGCAACGACCATGCCGACCACCGAAATGAATCCATACTGCCTGTCGAAATTATCGAGCGTGCGCTGCAGTTCGAGCATGACGCGCTCAAGCAACTGCCCTTGCCGTTCCTCATCCGCATCAGCCAGCTGCACCGCAGACAATTCCACCCGCCGGATCGCATAAAGCTCGCCGCGGAACGTGATGGTCAGCAGGCCACCGGTTTCGTTCAGGTAGAGGAAGGCCAGTCCGCGATTGGCTTCCTCGAACAGGGCGGCGACGTTGCGCTGCGCCATTTCCGGAATGTCGACAACCTTCAGCTCGAGGCCCGCAGCATCAAAGGCCTGGATACGCGGCGCCAGCTGTGCATTGTTGGCGGCGACGGCAAAAACCGACTGAGGGCGCCCACTGGACTGCTCAACCGGAATCCGGAAAGCGGCGATGGTCGCGTTCTCGACCGGGTAGTCCAGAGACTCCTTCAGGCTCCAGCGCAAGGCGGCGAGCATTTCCTCGTCCGGCACGTTGGGCGCATCGACTTGAGACAGTTGGTAGGCGCCGGAATCCAGCAGGGTCGTCGCCGGTTGCCGCTGCAATTTCAGGCGCTTGCGCAATGCAGCCAACGCCTTGGCATCGTCGCCGTCGCGGGCGTAGGAATCGAGCGTTTCGATGCGCGGACGAGCCCCCTCCTTGCGGACAACGCGGGCAATGTCGATCCGCCCCGGACACATCCCGAACACCAGCCAGCTATCGCGGTTCCCTCCGAGCACTCGCAGCCCCGACCTATCCTAATAATTCCGATTAATATTAGCCCACAACACTTTAATTAAAAAGTGATTTATTCAACACTTCTAGGCAAAAAGTCCTAATAGAGGAGATTTTCCCGCATATCTATCCACCGGCCCTTGTATATCCCGAAAGTGGCCGTGGCCCAGGGCGGGTTGTCGTATCGCGCCGGCGTGGCATCTGCAACCCCGGGCAGGGCAGGCCAGCGTCCGGCGAGATGGGCAAGGCCGGAACCGGTCAGGTCACCCCAGACATTGACGCTGCCGCTGTTCCCGCTTCCCGGAGCGGCGAGGACGATGCGCCCGCTTCCTGCCGAGAACGCCAGGATGCCCGAAGTGATCGACGTTTCTCCCGCCGACAGATTCCTCGTGTAATCCCGCAGCCCCTGGGCAGCAACCGGCAAGCGGGTGCAACTGTCCGCCCCGTTCGGCACGAAGGAAGCGCCGTTCCAGCGCAGGATCTCGGCTCCGATCGCCAGGGGCTGCAACTCGGAACCATGGGCAGGCAGCAGGCGGATCTGCCCGAAATAGAGCGTCGTCGGCGCCGGTGAGGTTGCCGGCGGCGTCGGTACCGGATTGAGCGAACGCCGATCCGGGCCGCCTGCACCGCCTGAGTTGTCGACATCGAGATCATAGGCAAGGATTCGCACGCCATCGGCATCGACCGGCGCCACCCCGACCTGCACGCCTTCGAACGGTCCATCGGGGGCAATCCGGTTGCTTGCAGGCGTATTCAGGCTGGAAATGGTCACCGTTCCCGAAAGGCTGACGCTTCCCGCTGCGGCATTCCCCATCGCCGGCCAGCTGCCGTCGAATCCGGTGGCAGAAAGTCGGCTGCTCAACGCCGAAAATGCCGGCGGAGGCGGCGAGCCGGCGGGAACAGCAGCGCCGAAGGCCAGATTGGCGATGGCTGTAGCTGAGGGCGACAACGACAGCTTGGCCAACGTTCCCGCGTAATTGCGCGTCACGTTGCCACCGCCGGCCAGCGCTTCCAGCGTGAAGGAGAGTCCCATCGCCTCATCGAGGTAGCTGAATGAAGAGGCGGGAGCGCAAGCTGCCGCCTGACGGTTGGTGAGGGTCACGCCGCTGATCCGGAACTCGTGCGGCACGAAGCGTCCAATGCCGGCGCTCGTCGTCACCAGGCCGAAGTTGCAGCCGTACTTGCCTCCGACCTTCGTGTTGCTGTAGCTGTCAGCGACACAGTCATTGGCTGTACTCACGCTGTCGATGCCGGTCCATGAACTGCTCAATTTCAGGGAATTGCATTGCACCACTGACAGCCCGGCCGCCGTGCATTCCGTCGCCGAGTGCACGCCGTCATAGACTCCCCGAGGCGACAGCGCATCGACAGCCGGGTTGTAGCCGGGAAGCGAGAATGCGCCGACTTCGCTGTAGGTGAAGGTCGTTCCGTTGGCCTGCGAGGAACCGGCCCCCGAGGTGGATGCCGGGAAAGTTGCCGGCGCCACCGCTCCGGCAACCGTCGCAGGCGCCACCGGTTGCAGCGCACTGTTGTTGATCTTCAGCACGCCGGTATAGCCGGCGGCGTTCGCCCCGACGCCAGCCGTCGTCGCCACCAGGTTGAAGGTTTCGCTCCCTGCACGGAAGATCGGCAGACCCGAATCGGTCGCATTGGTCGCCGTTGTCGAGACCACCGAGGTCACCGCTGTCGGCCTGACCGAGAAGGAATCGGTGGCACATGCAGTGGTGGTGCTGTCGCTGATGATCACTGCCAGCTTCTTCCAGGCGGAATTCAGCGTGAAATCGGCCGACTGTTTCTGCCCGGCATTGGCCGGCGCAAACGATATCGTCTGGCTGCCGCCGGGTACGGCCGGCTTCGCCCTGCAGGCGGCGCTGCAGTAGTTCGGCTGGGCGCTGTCGAGTACGCAGACATTGTCGCTGTTGTCGACCAGCTTCACGTCGACGTTCTTCGTTCCGGAAACGACATAGGTCGTCTGGATCTGGCTGTTGTTCAGCGCGGCGACATTGAGCCGGAACGGTACGCCGACCAGCTTCATGTAGATATGGCCGGTCAGATAGTTCTGCACGGCCAGAGGCGGGTTGCCATAGGCATCGTCGATCGCGTTGAAATCGCTCGCAGTACCGCCTGTTGGCGGGTAAACCGTCTGTGCGCAGATGCGCAGGCTGCCGATTTCATGAATGTTGTCGGCCCCGCCTGTCGAGCCGGTGAAAGATACTTGCCAGTTTGCCGGCACCGGAGCCTGCGTGAAACTTGGCGTTTGGGCGGCCGCGGCGGAATAGACGTTCGGGATATTGATCAATGACGCATAGCCGGAACCCGTATCGCGATTGACCGCAACCCGGGTGCTGGTCGGTTCGCTGCGGGCATCGACGATGACCTGATAGGTGTGCCCCCGCGACGGCGATGCAGAGGCCGCATTGTCGATCTCCGGCGCAAGCGTTCCGGTACCGCCAAGATAGTTGTAGCCCGCCATTCCGGACCCCGAACCGCGGATGGCCACGGAATCGATCACGCGGCCAGGTCCGCCGATCCGACCTTCCGCGGCACTCTGGTAGTTGCCGTATTCATCAATTGCCACGCCGACCCACCCGCCAGTGAAACCGGGGCAACCACCGACCTTCGTGCAGTCGGAACCGGGATTCGATTTCTGTGCATACCCGAGCGAGCCGCCAAAAGCGCCGGGAACGGCAGGCACCGAGTGGTCCGACAGAATCACGGCAATGCCGTCGGCGCCGGAACCACTGTAAGCAAAATGCTTGAATTCGACGGAGATGTAGTTCCCCGCTGCCGGGAAAATCCCTGGCACGGTGGCCGCCTTGGCGTTGCTGGACGTGCTCTCGGTCAGGCGGAGATAACCGGAGTTGACGATCCGGGGCAGGATGCCGGTTGAATCGCTTGTAGAAACAATCCAGTTGGAATTGAAGATTGTCGAGGGATTGAGACTACCCCTGACGAAAGTATCGCAGACACAGGTCAGCGTCAGCCCTGGCGGCGTATTCGCCGGCTGCGTACAGAAGGTCGGGGTGACGGTATATACATCTCCGGTGAAATTGCCGTTGCCGTTACCCGCGCTTCCGAGCGGCACGCTGCCGGCACCGACGATGGAATCGTTGTCGACCAGGTTCAGGCCGAGCGTCCCGGTGCCGCTGCCCGTCGAAGCGGTAACCGTCCAGCTCGTTCCGGCACCGGTGACGGAAGTGAGCGAGGCGCCGGATACCCCGCCGCCGGAAACCAGCTCGAAATCGCCTGCATCTACACCGGTCACGCTCTGGTTGAAGCTCACCGTCCAGGAAACCGATGCAGCGCCCATCGTCGGGTCCGGGCTTGCACGCGTGATCGAGCTCACCAGCGGCGGCGGTGTGTAGTGCACCTCGACCTCGATGTGGTCAACGCTGATCGTGTGGCTGCCGCCACTTGACGACGGCTTGGTGGCAGCGAAGGCAGCACCGAAGTTGGACGCATTGATCTGGGCCGGTGTCCGCGAGGCAGCCCCCCACAGATCGGCGGCACCACCATGTGCTTCTACGACATCCGAGGTCGTATAGTTTGTTCCGGTCGCCCGATCTGTTCCTTGAACTGCCCCACCGACCACCAGACGGACGGCAGCATCCTCGCTGCCACCATTGGAAGTGCTGGACGAACGCCGCTCAACGTTGACGACGATGCCGTTGATCGTACTGCCGGCCGGAATCGAAAACCCGTAATCGGTACAGACCAGCCAATGCGTCGTAGTACCGTCGACAGAGGCAGTAGCGCGGTCGTTATCCGAGACCCGCGCCTCCCCGGCATTGCTCCACGATGAGCTACCGGTCCCTGCCCAGTTCACGCTCTGGCACGAAGACGGGCTTCCCGTCGCCACGTCGGCAAGGACGGGGGCGGACAGCAGCGCTCCCGCCAGGAGCAGGAGAGCTCCAGCACAACCGCGGATACGCGTTTTACGAACGTTGAAGCGACCCATCATTCGGATTTCCATGATTGCAACTCCCTTCCCCGCTCATCGGCCGACCACGACGGATAGTCGCCGTTCGAGATAGTTGTTGCCCGGCGCCGCGTTCGGGCAGGCGCCGGCCGAAGGCTGGTTGCAAGCCGTGGCAACAATGCGCCCGATGCGGACAGTGGAACCCGCCTCATCGTTGCTTGTCTCGGCGCAGGTCACGGTCACCGTAAACCCCGCCAGTCCGCCGCCGGGGCTGAACGAACCTGCGCAGGGCGTTCCGCTCCTGTAATTGTAGAGCCCCCATTCGAGGCCGGTCCGTGCCGCCTGATACGCCCGCGCCCCCTGGATATCGGCTGCATGCCCGACCTGCTGGTGCGTCGACATCACCGTAATGAAAGCTGCCAGCGCGGCGAGGATGACGATCAGGAAGATCGCCGAAACGAGGGCAAAGCCCCGCTCGCCACCAGCCACTGCCGGATTTGTTCCGGTCTTTCTCATGGCGTGCCCTGTACGTGTATCTGGTGAACGATCGGCACCGATTCCCCCGCCTCGCTCAGCGTGATGGACAGCGTGACCAGGGCGGTACGTGCAGTGGCCCCGGCCGGGTCGTAACTGAAGGCACAGGCAGAGATACCATTGACGACGACTGCCGCCCCCCCCGCTGGCGGCACCGGCGGTGCAGCAGAGAAGGCATAGCCTTCGTAGCGGACCAGCGTACCGGCGGCCGGGAGCGCCGCATTTGGCGTGCAGGCATAGGTCACCGGAGATGAGACCACATGGAAGAGCGAGGCAGGCGAGGGCGCCGGAAACTGCAAGGCGGCTGCCAGCGTGACGGTATGCGGTGCGCCGTCGGTACTGATCGCGGCGGGGGCCGCAGGCATGGCATTGTTGCTCGAGGTGGCGGCGACCCGATTGTTGCCGGCATAGGCGTCGGCGAAGGTCCCCGGGCCCATGTTGTAGATGACCACCGACTGGCCTGCCGAATAGACAGGCACCGGGCCGACGACGTCGAACGCCGCATCCGCGGTGCTGAAGTCCAGCGCGTTGCCCAGACCGGCGGCAGTTGAGTACCGGCGATAGCGGCCCCCGCCGACGGTCGGGATGAATTCGAGATAGATCGTGGGGCCGGCGGCGACGACACGGACGCTGTTCGGCAAGGCGCCGCGCAGGTCGCGCGCAATCCGCCGCAGCGCCGTATCGGCCGCCTCGGTCAGACGAACCCGGCGTTCGGTGTCGAAATAGGCGCTCACCGGCGCGCGGATGAAGACTCCGACCATGCCCGCGATGATGCCGGTCACGACGATGACGATGATCATCTCGACCAGCGTGAAGCCGCCGCAGCCGGAACGGGAAAGCCTTGCGCCCCTCATGGCATCGCATTCGGGGAATGACGGGTACGGTAGCCCTCCAGCGCATAGATCTCGCCGTTGGGGGCGGTCACCGTAACCACGATCTGCAACGATTCTGCCGCCGCCACGCCATTCAGGGCGGCAGGCGCCACCGAGACCTGAGCCGAATAGCCGGCGACGCCGGGAACGGCACCACCCGAGACGTCGGTGATGGCTGCCAGCACCAGCCCGTTGTAGTCATTGACGTTGTCGAAGGGCCGGGCATCCCCGGGTTCCGGCCCCAGACCTTCCGCAAAGCCGGCCGTACAGTCGGCTGCGCTGGCAGCCTGGAAATCCGGGTTGGCCGCATACTTCGGGTCGTTCGGGCGGCAGAAGGTGAATGCCGCCAGCTGGACTTCCTCCAGCAGGGCCTCGGCGATGGCAATCGACTGCTTGGCGACGAACGGTGTCGCGCTGCCGGAGACGGCACGGTCGAACGCCGCCAGGACGCCGGCAACGCCGACGGAGATGACGACGATGGCGACGATCAACTCGACCAGGGAGACGCCGCGCTGGCGCATTCCGGACGAAGATCTACGGGCAGGCAATCGGGCGGACATAGCCGGTGGCAGCCTCGATGGCAAGGCAGTGATTGTCTTCGCCGGCCACGCGCAACGCCGCAGCGGCGCTGGGCCGGCCGAGAGGGTCGAAGTTGAGCGTGAGTGGCAACACCGTGCCATTGATGCCGGCAACGGCAACGCCGGCTGGAGGCGCCACGACATAGGCGTTCGAGGTTGCCGGATTGGTCAGTGCCGTGCCGTCGCACGCCCCTCCGGGAGGCGGCGCCGGCGCCCGCGTGATCGTCAGGCCGCCATCGGCAGCGACCGCTACGCAAACCTGACGCCGCTGGGCAACTGCCTGCTGACGCGCGTATTGGAAGGCGACAAGCGCTTGATCCAGATAGCCACGGGTGTCGAAGGCACCGCGGCCGACGAAACGTGGGCCGGCCACAGCTGCAATGATCCCGACAACGACCATGACCACCACCAATTCGACGATCGTAAATCCTTGGTGGTGGTTACGCATCGCTCCTCCGCTACCGACACAGCACCGAAAGCATTCCCACTCCCCACCACGCGTCATGAAGCGCGAGGCAGTCAATAAACAGGGGTGTGCTATCGGTGCTTAAAGCCAATTAGGGCGTGCAACCCGTCGTCACGACCGTCACGGTGCCGGGAGTATTCGTCCCGTTCGTCACCGGATAGTAGTTAACCAGACAGTTGGCCACTGCCGTCGGCGAGAAATTGAACACCACCGGATCCGTTCCCGTTGCGGCGAAGCCCTCGGTCGACTTCATTGCAGTCAGAATACCGGCCGCAGTTGGCACACCCGCTGCGGCACCGGCAGTTCCGACTGCCACGGTTTGTCCATCAGCCATGGTGACAGGCGAAGTATTGGTACCCGTCGCCATATAGCGTGCCTGCGTCAAGGCAACAGCTGATTGCAATCCGCCAGCAAGCCCATTGATCGCAGCAAAGCGAGCATCATTGGTCACGTTGATGAATCGTGGCAGCGCCGTGGCGGCAAGAATGCCGAGAATGACGATGACGACAATGAGTTCCACGAGCGTGAAGCCGGCGGATGATTTGATCGATTTCATTGGTTTCTCCTTGAAAAATTCAGAAAACGTGTACGCGATCAGCAGCCGCCATCGACGACCGTGATTGTCGGCCGCCCACCGGCTGCAGCCGGGGCAGCATAGGTAACGTGGCAGTTGGTGAAGGTTCCCCACTGGAAGGTCACCGGAGATGCGCCGCTGATCGTCCATTCGCTGCTCGCCTTGACCACCCCCTGAATGCCATTCACCGTTGCTGTCGCATCGGGGTAGCCGTAATCAAGGTTGACGGTGGTCACGCCGCCGGCATTGATGGCAATGCTGGCGGTGGTGCTGGCGAGATCGATGTTGTTGGATTCGGCCTTGCCGCGCACCAGCAGAGCGGCAGCCTTGATCGAGGCGGCCATCGCGTTCAGCTGGGCGATCCGCGCTTCGCGCTGCATGCCGACAAAGCGCGGCAGGGCCACCGCGGAGAGGACGCCGAGAATGATGATGACGACGATCAGTTCGACGAGAGTAAAGCCACGTTGTTTCATGTTTTCACGATGCTCCATGCGAATGGCTTGCTCAGCAGCCCGTGGAAAGAACGGTGATGGTCGGCACACCGCCTGCGGCAGCCGGGGCATCGTAGCGGACATAGCAGTTGGCGTAGTTCCGCCACTGGAACTGGCGGGTGCCGGCGGCAGCGGTCACTGTCCAGTCCGATGTGCTGAAATCGAGTACGGCGTCGATGCCGGCAGCGACATCGTCGGGATAGCCGTAGTCGACCTGAACCGTGGTGATACCGTCGCTGTTGACCGTCACGGTCTGGTTCGCGGCATTCAGGTTGACCGCCGGGTTGGCCATCTTGGCCTTGCCGTAAACCAGTTCCGCGATGGCATTCATCGAACCTTCCATGGCTCTCAACTGGGCGATCCGTGCCTCCCGGTCCAGGTTGATGAAGCGTGGCAATGCGATTGCGGCCAGAATGCCGACGATCGCCACCACGACGATCAGCTCGATCAGCGTGAAGCCCTGCTGCATACGTTGTTTCTTCATGCCATCCCTTCCTTCCTAGAACATTCCTGACTGCATTCTATAAATATAACGGTCAGTGAAGCACCCGTCTTTAACTTTAGTAATACCCGATGCTACCTGCTTTCCCACGTATAGGGCGTGATCAATTCCACACGTAGCCCCGTTCCGGGGGACACCGCCACGACCCGCCAGCGCAATTCCTTGCTCGCGGGCGCCGACGGCACCTCCAGCCAGCGGACATGTCGCGGCCGATAACGCAGTTCGCCTCGCGCCGAATCGAAGCACCAGCCCCCCGCAGGCAGGCCCCCATCCATGGGGCAATCCCCGAGGTATCCGGTCGGTGGCGTGCCCAGCCAGCGAACCGGATTGCTGCCAGCCCATGTACGGACCTCCCCGTCCCGGCCTTCGATCTGCGCTTCGCCGACCGCCAGCTTCATGCCTGTTCTCATGTTGCGGATGGTGACATCGACGACGAAACGTTCGCTGGCCTCCTCCGCATCGCGCAAGGCATCTGCCAGATAAAGAGAGACGATGGCGATGACCGTGCAACTGACGGCAAGCGGCGCCCAGCGCGACCCGGCCCATCGATCGGGCGTTCGCACATTGCCGGGACGGACGGACGTCACTTCTTGCTCAAGGCCACCTTGCCCAGATCCCACATCGGCAGGAATACGCCCAGGGCAAGGATCAGCACCATCACGCCAAGCGCTACGATCAGTATCGGCTCGATCTGCGCTCCCAGCGTCTTCAGTTCGTATTCGACTTCCCGCTGATACATCTCGCCGATCTCGTCCATCATGTCGTCGAGTGCGCCGGATTCCTCGCCGACGGCGACCATCTGGAGAACGACCGGGGTGAATATCTTTGTCGTGATCGCCGCGCGCAGCACGCTTTCGCCGCGTTCGACGTTTTCGCGCATGGCGTCGATGCGTTTGGCGATAAAGCTGTTGTCGACCGTCATCGCCGAATTGGAGAGGGCCTGCATGACCGGCACGCCACTGCGCATGCCCAAGGCAAAGCTGCGTGCAAACCGGGCCAGAGCGGCCTTGTGCAGGATCTTGCCGGCAATGGGAAAACGCAGGGCAATGGCTTCCCATTGATAGCGGCCGGCCGGCGTGGCCACCCAGGCGCGAAATCCGACAACGGCGCCGACGGCAGCGACGAGCATGTACGGCCACCAGCTGACAAAGAACTCGGATGTCGCCAGGAGCACCCGGGTCATCAGCGGCAGTTCCGCGCCGAATCCGGCGAACACCTTGGCGAAGGCCGGGATCACGAACAGGTTGATGACGACGATGGCGGCGACCATCGCCAGCACGACGAACATCGGATAGCGCAGCGCCGACTTGACCTGCTCGCGCATGAAGCGCTCGAACTCCATATGTTCGAACAGACGCAGGAAGATCTCTTCGAGCAGACCGGTGGCTTCGCCGACACGCACCATCGAGATGTAGAACGGGGAAAAGACCTTGGGGTGGCGGGCCAGTGACACCGAGAGTTCACGGCCACCTTCGAGGCTTTCGCGCACATCCTGGATCACTTCCTTCATCGCCGGGTTGATCGCCGACTCCTGCAGGCCGGCCAGTGCGCGCAGGATGGGCACGCCGGCCTTGAGCAGGGTGTGCAACTGGCGGCTGAAGAGCAGGAGGTCGATGTGACCCACCTTTGGCTTGAACAGCTGCAGCTCACCCGGTTTCTTTTCGGCTGCCACCGCCTTGGACCGGGTTTCCCGGATCTCCAGCGGGATCGCCCCCTGCCCGACAAGCACGTCGGCAGCGGCACCGGAGGATGCGGCTTCGAGCACCCCCTCGATGAGCTGGCCACCGGCGTTGCGGGCCTTGTAGACGAAGTTGGCCATGGCTGCCGCTTAGTCCTCGAACTCGTTGCTGATGCGCATGGCTTCCTCTATCGTGGTGCGGCCCTGCACCACGAGGCGGACGGCGTCGCGCCGCAGCGTCTGCCCGGCCATCTGCTTGCGCGCGGCCTGGACGAAGACGCCGGTGTCTTCCTGGTTGATCGCCTCGACCAGTTCGTTGCTCATTTCGAGGATTTCGTACACGCCGGTGCGGCCCTGATAGCCCGTGTTGTTGCACTGGCTGCAGCCCTGGCCGCGCCGGTAAGGGTAGGCATCGACCTTGTCCGCGAGTTCGTAGCGCAGCCACTCGTGCTCGGACGGCGTCGGTGTGTAGGGCGTGGCACAGCTGTCGCAGAGCGTCCGTACCAGGCGCTGGGCGACAACCATCTGCAGCGAAAGGGCCACCATGTAGCGCGGAACCCCCATGTCGAGCAGGCGGATCGGCGTCGAGATGACGTCGTTGGTGTGCAGCGTGGACAGCACCATGTGGCCGGTGATCGAGGCGCGCATGCCGATCTCGGCCGTCGTCTGGTCGCGCATTTCGCCGACGAGGACGATGTCCGGGTCCTGACGCAGCGCTGAACGCAGCACGCGCTCGAAGGAGAGGTCGATCTTTTCGTGCACCTGCACCTGGTTGATGCCGGGCAG
>VFQM010001500.1_pt1 | contig 20233 bp, 16 predicted proteins | sample 3512391 | NCBI WGS metagenome assembly VFQM01 (sample SAMN10412369, study PRJNA504923) | tailings metagenome | isolation source: Replicate 1 from Balatoc abandoned mine | place: Philippines | reverse complement strand
CGCGCGGGCATTGTCCGCCAGTTCGTGCGCGCGCTTGGCGTGTCGCTGCACGGTGCCGCCGCGGAGCCCGGCGAGGCGGCGGAGGTCCCGACGCATCGCGTGCTGCTCGTGGAGCTGCCGGCCACCGCGGGGCCGGCGTTGGTTTCCGAGGCGATCCACCGCGGCTACGCCGTGGAGCAGGTGACGGCGTCGGGCGTGTCGGCCGTGTTCGAGGCAACGCAGCCGACCATCGTGATCGCCGGCGCGCACGTGCCGCTGACCGTCCCCGAGGGCGTGCCGCTGCTCCTGCTGCGGACGCCCGACGGCGCCGTGGCCGCGCGGCAGGCGGGTTCGCGCCTGCTCGATGCGAGCACGGATCCGCGCGAGGTGCTCCAGATGGCGGAGTCGCTGGCGACGCGCAGCGGCCTCGTGGGCGTGACGATCCTCGTCGTGGACGACGACTCGGCGATGGTCGAGCTGCTGCGCGCGATGTGCGAACGGCAGGGGATGTTCGTGGAGGCGCGGAACGACGCCCGCGACATCGTCCGCACGCTCGATGAAGTGCAGCCGTCGCTGCTCCTGCTCGACATCGGCCTGCCGGGCGTCAACGGGCTCGTGGTCACGCGGGAGCTGCGCAGCCAGGACCGGTATCGTGAGCTGCCGATCGTGCTCGTGTCGGCGAGTACCGACGTCGAGACGCGCACGGCGGCCTTCGTCGCCGGTGCCGACGATTTCCAGTCCAAGCCGGTGGTGCCCGAGGAGCTGCTGCGGCGCATCGAGCGCCTGCTGGAGGTGTCGCGGCAGCGGCTGCTCACGCAGGGCATTCACCCGGGCACGGCGCTGCCCTTGCCGCAGCGCACGCTGCGGGCCTTCGACGAGCAGCTGGTGATGGCGGCCGCGCGGGCCTCGGCGATGTCGATGGCGGTGGTGCGTCCGTTGGATCCCCCGGACGGCGTGCAGCGGACCGCGCTCTGGCACCGCGAACTGCGCCTGCTCGCCGCTGCGCTGGGGAGCGAGGGCGTCCTCGCCGGCTTCCGCGACGAGACGGCGATGTCGCTGCTGTTCCCGATGCGTGCGGCCGTCGCGCTGGCGCGCCTGGAACCCTACGCGGAGGCCTCGCGGGCCGACCTCGTGCCCTGGAGTGCCGGCGTGGTGGACCTGTTGCCGGGCGCGGACCCGTCGGCGACGCGCCTCGCGCTGCTCGCGGAGGAGGCCTGGCTCGCGGCGCGCGACAACGGCGACTACGTGCGGCGCTGGGATCCCATCGACACCGGCATCGCGCCGGACGTGATCGTCGTCGAGGACGATGCGGCGCTGGCCGACCTGCTCACCTTCGCGCTGGCGGCGCGCGGCCTCACCTGGGTGCGCTTCGCCAACGGCCCCGAGGCGCTGGAGGGCCTGCGCGCGATGCGCGTGCGCGGCCGTTCGCCGATCGTGCTGCTGGACGTCGACCTTCCGGGCCTCGACGGCTTCTCGCTGCACGAGCGGCTGCGCGTGGAGCGTCCCGGGGTGTTCCGCGTCGTGTTCATCTCCGTGCACGCGAGCGAGTCGGATCAGCTGCGGGCGATCCGCGCCGGCGCGCTGGACTACCTCTCCAAGCCCGTGAGCCTCCGCGTGCTGATGGCGAAGATCACCGGCTGGCGCGCCCGCGGGACGGCGCCGTGAACCCGGCCGTCATCGGGGCGGTGGTCGGGACGGTGCAGTTGGTGTTCCTGCTGTTGTTGATGCTGTTCGTCGTGGTGCGCCGCCAGTATGACCGCGAGCGGCGGCGCGCCTTCGTGGCGGCGCGCGATGCCCTCGCCGCGCCGCTACGCGATTGGATCGTCGCGGGCGCGCATCCTGATCCGGTGGTGCGGGCGCTGCGGGCCCTGCCGCCGGGCACGGCGGTCGGCTACGTGTCGCTGCTGGCGCGCCAGACCATTCCCGAGAGCCAGCGCAACGAGCTCGCGATGGCGCTGCGCAACGAGGGCTGGATCACGGCGGCCGTCCGGCGTCGCGGCTCGCGTCTGTGGTGGCGCCGCCTCGAGGCGGCGCGCGCGCTGGGGCTCGTGGGCACCGCCAAGGATCGCGACGCGGTGCTGCGGCTCCTGCGCGACGAGCATCCGGCGGTGCAGATCGCCGCGGCCGCCGCCCTCCCGCGCGTCGCCGACGCGGCGCTGTTCGGCGAAGTCCTCGACCTGCTCTTCGCGATGCCGAAGGTGACGCGCAGCTACCTCACCGGCATCCTGCGCCAGCGCGCGGCCACCGCCGCGGCGCCGTTGGCCGCGCGCATCCGCGGCGGCGGGAGTTCCTCCGACCTCTCGGCGTGGATCGGACTCGCCGCCTCGCTCGACGATCCGCGCGCGCTGGAGGCAGCGCTGGCGCACGCGCAGCATCCCACGCCCTTCGTGCGTCGCACCGTGGCCCGAGCGCTCGGCCGCTTCGCCGGCCCCGATGCGGCGCGCGCCCTCGCCGACCTCGTGACCGACGCCGACGCCGCCGTGCGCGCCGCCGCGGCCCGCTCGCTGGGCGAGCTCGGTGCCACCGGCGCCGTGCCGCTGCTCGCCCCGCTGCTCGGCGATTCCGTGTGGCAGGTGCGGCTCTACTCGGCGCTCTCGCTCGCGCAGCTCGGCGAACGCGGCCGTGCCGCGCTGCGCGCCGCGCGCGAAGGTAGCGATCGCTTCGCCCGCGATATGGCCACGATGGTCAGCGGCCTCTCCGACGGCGCGATCCTCGAGATGGGGCAGGGCTGATGGCCGCCGAGTGGGTGGACATTGCGCGCGGCATCCTGTTCTGGACGGACTGGACGGCGCTCACGTACCTGCTGCTGCTCTCCACCGCGTACGCGGTGCTGCTGTTGCTCTCGATCCCCGAGCTCTGGGGCCATTGGCGCCTCGCCGCCGACGAGCACCTGCAGCGCCTGCTCGCGTCGGACTCGCTGCCGCCGCTCTCGCTGCTCGTGCCGGCCTACAACGAGGAAGTCACGATCGGCGCGAGCCTGCTGTCGTTCCTCACCCTGGAGTATCCGCAGCTGGAGGTCGTCGTCGTGAACGACGGCTCGAAGGACGGCACGATGCAGGCCTTGATGCGCGAGTTCGACCTCTACGAGGTGCCGCCGGCCTTCCCGGTGGTCATCCGCACGAAGACGGTGCGCGGCTACTATCGCTCGCGGCGGCACGCGCGGCTGCTCGTGATCGACAAGGAGAACGGCGGCAAGGCGGACTCGCTCAACGCGGCGATGAACGCGGCGCGGCATCCCTTCGTCGTCGCGGTGGATGCCGACACGCTGATCGAACCCGACGCGCTCATCCGCCTCGCGCGGCCCTTCCTGCTCGGCGCGAACGTCGCGGCCGTGGGCGGCACGATCCGCGTCGCCAACGACTGCACCGTCGAGCTGGGACGCGTCACGGACGCGCGCGTGAGCAGCCGCTGGATCGTCGGCTGCCAGGTCGTCGAGTACCTGCGCGCCTTCCTCTTCGGGCGCCTCGGCTGGAACAACCTCGGCGGCAACCTCATCATCTCGGGCGCCTTCGGCCTGTTCCGCAAGGAGTACCTGCTGGCGATCGGCGGCTACAAGACCGGCAACGTCACCGAGGATATGGACCTCGTGGTGCGCCTGCATCGCTACCTGAAGGAGCGCGGCATCGAGGCCACGCTGCCGTTCATCCCCGATCCCGTCGCGTGGACGGAAGTGCCGACGAGCGCCCGCGTGCTGGGCCGGCAGCGCGAGCGCTGGCATCGCGGGCTCATCGGCACGCTGTGGACGCATCGCACGATGCTGCTCAACCCGCACTACGGACGCGTGGGGATGCTGTCGGTGCCGTTCTACCTCTTCGGCGAGATGCTCGCGCCCGTCGTGGAGCTGGTCGGCTGGCTGGCGCTGGTCCTCGCGCTGCTCATCGGCGCCGTGGACGCGCAGTTCGCGCTGCTGTTCTTCGCCGTGGCGGTGGGCTATGGCACGCTGCTGTCGATCTGGGCGGTGGTCCTCGAGGAACTGAGCTTCAAGCGCTACAAGCGGCGCAGCGACTTCTGGAAGCTCATCGGATTCGCGCTCATCGAGGGCCTCGGCTATCGCCAGATGACGGTGCTCTTCCGCCTGCAGGCGTTCTGGAAGCAGCTGCGCGGCGAGGAGGGCTGGGGCAAGATGACGCGCGAGGGATTCGGTACGCGTCCGCCCGCGCCCAAGCCCTGAGCGCGCTCAGCTGCCCTGCAACTCGCGCCGCACACGCTGCAGCAGCGACTGCTCGGTGTCGCGGGTCTTCACGAAGGCGTCGCTGGCGCGGATGCCCGCGTCCTTGAGCATCTGCGCCGGGAACTCCGTGGCCGAGTAGAGCAGGATCGGCACCGTGCGGAAGCGCGGGTCGGCACGCAGGCGCTTGGCGAAGGCGAGGCCGTCCATTCCCGGCAGGCCGTGGTCCACGATGACGACGCGCGCGGGCTGCCGCGTGAGTGCGCGCATCGCCGCCGCGGCGTCGGGCACGCCGACGGGCTGGGCATAGGGCTCGACCAAGGCGCACATCACCGCCCGCATCGAGTCGTCGTCCTCGACGATCATCACGCGCGGGCGTTCGTCGTCGCTGTCGGCGACCTCCGGCGCCAGCGGGAGCGTCACGTAGAACACGGTGCCCTCGCCCTCCTCCGGCGCCTCGAAGCCGATGCGTCCGCCGTGGAGCTCAGTGATCGCCTTGGCGATGCTGAGCCCGAGCCCCGTCCCGCCGGAGCGCCGCGACTCGGCGCCGCCGGCCTGCTGGAAGCGTCCGAAGATGCGCGAGGCGAACTCCTTCGAGATGCCCGGCCCGCGGTCGCGCACGGAGACGCGCACGCCGTCGCCGTCCTCGTGCGCGCTCACCTCCACCTCGGCGTCGCGCGGCGTGAACTTCACGGCGTTCGACACGAGGTTCGTGAACACCTGGATCAGGCGGTCGCTGTCGCCGATGATCTCGAACTCCGGCGACTCGTGCAGGCGGAGCCGCACGCCGGCCTCGCGGGCGAAGCCGTCGAGGCCCGTGAGCGTGGTCTCGAGCAACGAGCGCAGCGGCACGCGGTCGTGGCGGATCTGCACGTGGCCGGCGTCGATCTTCTCGATGTCGAGAATGTCGTTGATGAGCCGGATCAGCCGGTCGGTGTTGGTGAGCGCGATGCGGAGCAGCTCGCGGCCCTTGGGGCTGAGGTCGCCGCCGGCGCCGCCGAGCAGCAGGCCGAGGGCGCCGCGCATCGACGTGAGCGGCGTGCGCAGTTCGTGGCTCACCGTCGAGACGAAGTCGGCCTTGAGCCGCTCCAGCTCCTTGAGCTGCTCGATGTCTTCCTGCAGCTGGCGCTCGCGGGTGCGGATGCTGAGCGCGAGGCGGTCGAAGGTGAGGCCGAGCTGCGCCATCTCGCGGTTGGGCGCACGATGCGCATAGGGCAGCCGCGCGGCGTCGTAGCGGCCGGCGTCGAGGGCCTCGGCGGCGCGCACCACCTGGCTCAGCGACCGCGAGAGCAGCCGCATCAGCAGGGTGAGCGCGAGGATGAAGATCGCCACCGCCGCGGCGCGGATGAGGAAGCCGTCCCATTCGTCGCGGGCCGCCGCGGTCTCGATCTCCGCCTCGAGTTGCGTCACGCGCTCGCGCACCTCGCGCAGCACGCGCGCGTGGTCGGCGCGGATCGCCTCGATGAGCAGGATGCCGGCGCGCACGCGGTCATTGCCGACGCTGCCTGGCCCGAAGGCCGAGAACGGCGCGCGCCGCCGCGCCTCGAAGTTGGGCGCGGCGACGCGCTCGTCGTACTCCCGCAGCGCGCCCTTCAGGCGATCGAGCCGGCGCGTCACCTGCAGGTCGCCGGCCAGCTGCTCGGCGATGATCGTCGCATCGCTCTCGAAGGCGCGCCGCGACGCGGCGTAGCGCAGGGCCTCCGTCTCGTCCGCCGTGACGACGAAACCCCGGTGGGCCGCAACCATCGTGCTGAGCGAGGCCAGCATCCGCACCGCCGCTACCTCCGCGAGATGGAGGCGGTCGAGGCGCTCCGAGCGCGCGGCGGCCTCGGAGGTTGCGACTTCCGAGGCCAGACGCGCGGTCAGGAACCACGCCAGCGCCACGGTCATCCCGATGGCGGCCAGCTGCGCCGAGAGCGGGAGGCGGCGCCACCACCAGACTTTCGGAGGGCGCGCGGGGCCGGTCGGATGTTCGGTCAGGTCCACGGCGGGGAGGTCGAGACGGAGTGCAGGGCCGACAGAAACCTGCGCTGAGGGTTCGCCACGCGCTACGGGATGGTAAATTCCCGTAGCTGTCCCGTGCCCTCACCGCATTCCAAGCCAATGTCCGCGTCCACGCCGCTCCACGCCCTGCACGCCGCCGGCCAGTCCATCTGGCTCGACTTCATCGACCGCGCCCTGCTCCAGGGCGACACGCTCGCGCGTCGCATCACCGACGACGCCCTCACGGGGATGACGTCGAACCCGACGATCTTCGAGAAGGCCCTGGCCTCGGGCACCGCCTACGATGCGCAGCTCAAGTCCTCCGCGGCCGGGAAGTCGGCCTGGGAGCTCTTCGAGCTGGTCGAGACCGACGACGTGCGCACGGCCTGCGACATCTTCCGCCCCGTCTATGACCGCAGCAAGGGACTCGACGGCTATGTGAGCATCGAGGTGTCGCCGGGCGCCGCACACGACGCCAAGGCGACGGTCGCCGAGGCGCATCGCCTGTGGACGACCGTGAACCGCCCGAACGTGATGATCAAGGTCCCCGGCACCGCCGAGGGCTGCATCGCGCTCGAGCAGCTCATCGCCGACGGCCTCAACGTGAACGTCACGCTGCTCTTCGCCGTGGACGCCCACGCCCGCGTGATCGAGGCCTATCTCTCGGGCCTCGAGCGCCGCGCCGCGGCCGGCCAGCCGCTGGGGCACGTCGCCAGCGTGGCGTCGTTCTTCGTGAGCCGCGTGGACTCGGCCATTGACGCCGCGCTCGACGCGATGGTCAAGGCGGGCACGCTCCCGGCGGACCGCGCCAAGGCCCTGCAGGGCAAGGCGGCGATCGCCAACGCCAAGCGGGCCTACCGCCTCTTCCGCGAGACCTTCAGCGGCGCGCGCTGGGACAAGCTCGCGAGCAAGGGCGCGCAGTTCCAGCGTCCGCTCTGGGCCAGCACCAGCACCAAGAACCCGAGCTACCGCGACACCATCTACGTCGAGGAGCTCATCGGTCCCGACACCGTCAACACGATGCCGCCCAACACGCTCGAGGCGTATCGCGACCACGGCATCACCAAGCGCACGGTGGACGCCGATGTCGCCGCGGCCGACGCGCTGCTCCGCGAGCTCGAGGCGCTCGGCATCAAGCTCGACGCCGTGACCGACAAGCTGCTGGCCGAGGGCCTGGCCTCGTTCCAGAAGTCCTTCGACACGCTGATCGCCGGCATCGAGCAGAAGACTGCCGCGCTCGGCGTGGCCGTCGCCACCGGTCGCTGATCCCGTGACCACTCCCCCCGTCGGCGCGCCACCAACAGGCGTCACCAAGATCGTCGCGACCATCGGGCCCGCCTCGGCGCAGCCCGATGTCATCCGCCAGCTCATCCTCGCGGGAATGAACGTCGCGCGGCTCAACTTCTCGCACGGCGCGCACGAGCAGCACGCGCGCACCGTCGAGAACATCCGCGGCATCGCGCAGGACTTGGGCAAGCCGATCGCCATCCTCGGCGACCTGCAGGGGCCGCGCATCCGCATCGGCGCGCTCGAGCAGGCCATCAGCATCGAGGAGGGCCAGGTCCTGACGCGGGTGCCCGAGGACCAGGCGCGCCCGGGCGAGATTCCCGTCACCTACGACGACATCGCCAAGGACGTGCACGTCGGCGGCACCATCCTCGTGGACGACGGCCTGCTGGCGCTCGAGGTGACGGCCGTCGCCGCGCCGCGCGTCACGGCCAAGGTGCGCTACGGCGGACTGCTCAAGAGCAACAAGGGGATGAACCTGCCCGGCATCGACGTGTCGGCGCCGAGCATCACGGAGAAGGATCGCGAGGACATCCTCTTCGCCATCGAACAGGACCTCGACTACCTCGCGCTGAGCTTCGTGCGCAAGCCCGAGGACATCGTCGAGCTCAAGGCGATGCTCCCGAAGGGGATGCTGGTCGTCGCGAAGATCGAGAAGGACTCCGCGCTCGAGCGCATCGAGGGCATCCTCAAGGTCTCGGACGCGGTGATGGTCGCGCGCGGCGACCTCGGCGTGGAGCTGCCCTTCGAGCAGGTGCCGCTGCAGCAGAAGCGCATCATCGGCTTGGCGAACCGCTACGGCCGGCCGGTGATCACGGCGACGCAGATGCTGGAGTCGATGATCCAGAATCCGCGGCCGACGCGCGCCGAGGCCAGCGACGTGGCGAACGCCATCCTCGACGGCACCGACGCGGTGATGTTGAGCGCCGAGACGGCCGCCGGCCTGCATCCGGTGCTGGCCGTGCAGGCGATGCGGCGCATCGCGACGGCCGCGGAGATGGCGCCGGTGGCGCGCGGGCAGGGCATCGACCGCCTGCAGGCCGGCCAGGCGACGGTCGAGGAGACCATCGCCTCGGCCAGCGTGACCGCAGTGCGGCTGCTCGGCGCGCATACCATCGTCGTCTTCACCAAGAGCGGCTTCAGCGCGCGCATCGTGGCGGCGCGCCGGCCCAACGTCCGCATCGTGGTGCTCACGGATCGCCTGCGCACCTATCATCAGCTGGCACTCACCTGGGGCGTGACGCCCTTCCTCGTGCCGCACTGCGACACCTACGAGCAAATGGCGGCGCTGGCCCGCGAGCTGCTGCTCAAGCACGGGATCGCGGCGAAGGGAGAACGCGTGGTCATCACGGCCGGCGTGCCCTTCGACGTCCCCGGCACGACGAACCAGTTGAAGGTGGAGACGGTGTGAAGCTGACCTTCCTCGGCACCGGCACCAGCTTCGGCGTGCCGCAGATCGGCTGCGCCTGCGCGGTCTGCCGGTCCGAGGATCCGCGCGACAAGCGCACGCGCGTCGGCGCCGTGGTCGAGGACAACGGCCTGCGCCTGCTGCTCGACACGCCGCCCGAGCTGCGCCTGCAGCTGATCGCGGCGCAGGTGGACCGCGTGGATGCCGTGCTGTTCACGCACGAGCACGCCGACCACACGCACGGCATCGACGACATCCGCGCGATCTCCGTGCGTCGCGACGGCGCGCTGCCGATGTACGGGCCGGAGGAGACGCTGCAGGGCCTGGCCCGGCGCTTCCCGTACATCTTCGACGCCGCGATGAAGCCGCTGCCGGGCACGAGCAAGCCCGAGGGCTTCGCGCAGGCGCTGCAGCCGGGCGTGAGCGTGAAGATCGGGCATCTCGACGTCACGCCGGTCGCGGTGCCGCACGGGCGTATCCGCGTGTTCGGGTATCGCATCGGGCCGCTGGCCTACGTGACCGACGCCAAGGAGCTCCCGGACGAGGCGGTGGCCGCGCTGCGCGGCGCCAAGCTGCTGGTGCTCAACGCGCTGTTCCGGACCTCGCATCCCACGCATCTCTCGCTGGGCGAGGCGGTCGATGCCGCGCGCCGCGTCGGCGCGGCGCGCACCTACTTCACGCATCTCACGCACGAGACCTCGCACGCCGCGCTCGAAGCCGCGCTCCCTGACGGCATCGCGCCGGCCTACGACGGCCTCACGGTGGAGTTCTGACGATGGCGATTCGCCTGGATGTGAGCGGGATGCTGCGCCGCACGGTGCCCGACGGTCCCGACGCGGCGGAGCTCGCGGCGCTGGCGCCCCGTCTCGCGGCGGCGGCGGCAGGCCTGCGCGCGATGGCGGCGAGCGGCGTCCTGGGCTTCCGCGAGCTCGAGGCGCAGGCGGAAGAACGCGCGCGCGTCGTGGACTGGGCGCAGAACGTGCGCCGCGGGCTCGACGACGTCGTCGTGCTCGGCATCGGCGGCTCCGCGCTCGGCACCGTCTGCCTGCGTAGCGCCCTCTTGCCCCGTGACTGGAACCTGCGCAGCGCGTCGCAGCGCGAGGGGCGTCCGCGGCTCCACGTGCTCGACAACGTGGATCCCCGCAGCGTCGTGCAGGTGCTCGACCACGTCGATCTCGCGCGCACGCGCGTGCTCGTCGTCAGCAAGTCCGGCAGCACCGCCGAGACGATGGCGCAGTACCTCTATACGCGCGCCCGCCTCGAGGCCGCCGGCCTGCCGCCTCGCGAGCACTTGGCGTTCATCACGGATCCCGTGAAGGGCGCGCTGCGCGCCATCGCCGCGGCAGAAGGCGTGCCGGCCTTCGATGTGCCGGCCAACGTGGGCGGGCGTTTCAGCGTGCTGAGCCCCGTGGGCACGCTGCCCGCGGCGCTGCTCGGGATGGACGTCGAGGGCCTGATTGCCGGTGCGACCGCGATGCGCGACCGCTGCGCTGGCGCGTCGCTGCGCGAGGATCCCGCCCTGGCCTTTGCCGCGCTGCAATGGCGCGCGCAGCAGGTCGCGGGGCAGGGCATTCACGCGCTGATGCCGTACAGCGATGCCCTGCGCGACCTCGGCCCCTGGTTCGTGCAGCTCTGGGCGGAGTCGCTGGGCAAGCGCCGCGGCGACGGCGTGCACGTGGGCCCCACGCCGATCCCGGCCGTGGGCGCGACGGACCAGCACGCGCAGGTGCAGCTGTATATGGAAGGTCCGCGCGACAAGACCGTCACGCTCGTCGACGTGGAGCAGCATCCCGACGACGTGGCGATTCCGCACGGCGCGGAGGATCCCGCGGAGCTCGCGTACCTCAGCGGTCACAGCTTCGGCGAGCTGCTGCGCACGGAGTGCCGCGCGACCGCCGCGGCCCTCGCGCGCAACGGCCGCCCGACGATGATGCTGCAGGTCTCGCAGGTGGATGCCTGGCACCTCGGCGGGCTCTTTATGCTCTTCGAGCTCGCGACGATCTACGCGGGGCAGCTGTATGAGATCGACCCGCTCGATCAGCCAGGGGTCGAGCTCGGCAAGCAGCTTACCTACTACCAGTTCGGGCATCCTGGTTGGCAGCAGATGCGCGAGGTCTGGGAGTCGTTGCCGGCCTCCGATCCGGACTGGCTGCTCTAGCCTTTCCGGCTCTCGGCACCGCGGTTCACCACGAAGACACGAAGTCACGAAGGAAATCGTCGGCCATTGAAGTTGTAGGGTGAACCGCGACATTGCGTGCCCTGCGGGTCCCCAAAGAGGTCCTTGGCCTCCGCGAGGGACAATCTCCTTCGTGTCTTCGTGCCTTCGTGGTGAAGGCAGTTCCGGCGGCAATGCCGCGTTGCCGGAACCCGCGAATCGGGCCAGATTTCAGGGCTGGGCAGACCTCGTTGCCCGAACCGCGCGGGCTCCCGAGCCGCCGCGCCTCCACACCCTGACTCCATCCCCGATGTCCCAGGTTCCGTCCACCGTCGCCACGACTCTCGGCGCCGCTGCGTCCATCGCGAACGGCAAGCTCACGCTCAAGGATGAGGCCGCGCTCGCCGGCCCGATGATGGATGCCCTCGTGCGCCTCGCCGTCTTCGGCGACACGAAGGAGCAGGACTGGGCCCGCTGGGCCATCTGGGAATGCGGCCGCGCCGTCGGCACCTTCTCGGCGTCCATCCACGACTTCTATATGGCCCGCGGCCGCGGCGACGTGCCGCCCGTGACCGTGCCCGCCATCAACGTGCGCGGCGCCTCGTACGACACGGCGCGCGCGATCTTCCGCACCGCCAAGAAGCTCAAGGGCGGCGCCTTCATCCTCGAGATCGCCCGCTCCGAGATCGCCTACACCGAGCAGCGCCCCGCCGAGTACGTCGCGGTGATGCTCGCCGCCGCCCTGCGCGAGGGCCATCGCGGCCCGGTGTTCATCCAGGGCGACCACTTCCAGGTGAACGCCAAGAAGTACAAGGTCGACGCCAAGGCCGAGGTCGGCGCGGTGAAGCAGCTCGCGCTCGAAGCCATCTCGGCGGGCTTCTTCAACATCGACATTGATACCTCCACGCTCGTGGACCTCGCGCATCCCACGCTCGATGCGCAGCAGCGGCTGAACTTCGAGACGGCGGTCGAGCTCACGCGCTACGTGCGCTCGCTCGAGCCCAAGGGCGTGACCATCTCGCTGGGCGGCGAGATCGGCGAGGTCGGCACGGAGAACTCCACCGTGCCCGAGCTCGAGGCGTTTATGGACGGCTACAACCGCACCCTCGAGGCGCAGGCCAAGGGGATGGTGGGCCTGAGCAAGATCTCCGTGCAGTCGGGGACCTCGCACGGCGGCGTGGTGCTGGCCGATGGGTCAATCGCCGACGTCGCGCTGGACTTCAAGACGCTCGAGGACCTCTCGCGGGTCTCGCGCCAGAAGTACGGCCTCTCGGGCGCCGTGCAGCACGGTGCCTCGACGCTGCCGGACAGCGCGTTCTTCCACTTCCCGCGCACGGAAACGGCGGAGATCCACCTCGCCACCGGCTTCCAGAATATGCTCTACGATCATCTCCCCGCCGCGCTGCGCGAGGAGATCTACGCCTGGCTGCGCGTGAACGCCGCCGAGGAGCGCAAGGCGGGCGACACGGACGAGCAGTTCTTCTACAAGACGCGCAAGAAGGCCCTCGGGCCCTTCAAGCGGCAGCTCTGGGAACTGCCGGCCAACGTGAAGATGAAGCTCGCATTAGCCTACGATGAAAAGTTCACCTTCCTGTTCGAGAACCTCGCCGTCGGTGGAACAGCCGATGCCGTGCGGCGGTACGTGAACGGGCCGGCCATTGAGCGTCCAGCCCCCGGGGCAGGACCTGCGGTAGAAGCGGCGCCGGACGACCCAGACGCGGGCGAGTGAGCCCCGTCGTACAGAACTTCCCCCACTGAGGTGTACCGTTATGCGTAAGCTCTTTGCTCTTGCCGCCGTCGCCGTGCTCGCCACGGCCTGCGTCTCGAAATCCGAATACGATCGCCAGCTGGCCCAGGCGGCTGCGCTCTCGGCCGAGAAGGACTCGCTGCTCAGCGAGGTCGTCGCGACGTCCCAGTTCATCTCCGAGGTCAACGGCGAGATCGACAAGGTGCGCAGCGGCCAGCCCGTGCAGGCCCGCGACGGCGAGATGGAGCAGCTCTCGCCCACCGAGGCCCGTGCGCAGCTCGTGACGCGCGTGCAGGAGCTCACGGCCCGCGTGAAGCAGGCCGAGGACCGGATGGCGCAGAGCCGCCGCCGCATCGCCGCGCTCACGGCCGGCAACGAGGACCTCACCAAGCGCTTCGACTCCACGGTCGCGGCCTTCCAGACGCTCGTCGACCAGCAGAAGACCGAGATCGCCGGCCTCGTCGAGCAGGTCACCTCGCTCACGGCGCAGAACACGCAGCTGCGCGAGCAGAACACGCAGCTGGTCGCTGAGGGCGAGGCGCTGCGCTCGGACCGCGACGCGCTGGTCGTTGAGCAGAACACCATCTACTGGGTGGCGGGCAAGCAGGACGACCTCATCCGCCGTGGCGTGATCGAGCGCCGGGGTGGGATGCTCGGCATCGGCCGCACGACGGTGCTCAGCCGCACGCTCGACGCGAACGAGTTCACGGCCGGCGACCGCCGCGACCTGATGGAGATCACGCTGCCGGATCCCGAGATGACCTATCGGATCGTGTCCCCGAATGACCTGACGGGCTTGGATGCCGCGCCCACCGATGGCAAGTTCAAGGGGACGATTCGCATCGCCAACCCCACGGCCTTCTGGCGCACGTCGCGCTTCCTGGTGCTCGTGGAGGCTTGAGGCAGTTGAACCCCGCACAGGGGAGGAATGATGGCCGAGCGTGACGACGCAGTGATCATCGAACGGCGTGGCGGCGGTGCCGGCAGCGGCGTTGCCCTCTTCCTCCTCGGTGCGGCGGTGGGTGCCGGCCTCGCGCTGCTCTTCGCCCCGCAGTCGGGCGACGAGACGCGGGCCGACATCCGGCGCCAGGCGCGGCGCGTGAAGCGCAAGGCGCGCGACCTGGCCGAGTCCGGCCGCGATATGGTCGACGACCTGCAGCGGCAGGGCAAGTCGGCCGTGCGCGATGCGCGCTCGGCCCTTGAGGACCGGCTCGCGCGCCATCGCGAGGCCGTCGACGGAGAGGACGACGGCGTCTGATTCGCCTCGGTCTCGACGTCGTCCGCCGCGTCTGGCGTGACGTCCTTCACGACAACGTAGGATTTCTCGCCGGCGGGGTGGCATTCAATGTCCTCCTCGCCGGCGTGCCGTTCCTGCTGATGCTCGCCGCCGGGCTGGGCTACCTGCTCGGCTCGTCGCCGGAAGACGCCTCGCGCATCCTCGAGGGCGTGCTGCAGCGCGTGCTGCCCTCGCAGGCCGGCGTCAGCGGCTCGATGCTCGATCCCGTGCTGCAGGACGTCGCGCGCACGCGCGCCGTGTTCGGCATCTCGGGCGCCATCGGCTTCCTCTGGTTCTCGGCGCGGCTCTTCGGGTCGCTGCGCAGCGTCATCAGCACCGTGTTCGCGCACGGCCGCGACCGGCCCGTGCTCTCGGGCATCGCCTGGGACCTCAGCCTGTCGTTGGTGACGATGGCGCTGCTCGTCGCGTGGATCGCGCTGACGTCGTTCCTCACGATCTCCAGCGGTCGCATCGGCACGGCGCTCACGGAACTCGGCCTGCGCGAAGACGTGCTCGGCGGCGTGGAGCTGCTGCTCGGCCGGCTCGCGGCCTTCGCCGTGGTCGCGGCGCTGTTCGGGATGCTCTACCGCTGGCTTCCCAAGCGAAAGACGCCGTGGATTCCCACGCTGGCCGGCGCCGGCGCCGCGGCCTTCCTGTTCGAGATCGCGCGCTGGCTCTTCGGCCTCGCGGTGAGCGCCTTCCCGCCCGCCAGCATCTATTCCGGCACCCTCGGCGCCCTGGTCGTCGTAGTCTTCTGGACCTATTACGCCGCGCTTGTGTTTGTCCTCGGAGCGGAAGTCGCCTGCGCCGTGCACGAGGAACTCGGCACCGAGCCGGTGGCGAGTGAATGACGGATGACGGATGACGGATGCGGCAGGCACCGCCAGCGTTAGATAGTCGTTCGCCAAGCTTCCGTCATCCGTCATCCGTCCTGCGTCCGTTGTAAGCCTTCCGTCTTCAGTCTTCCGTCTGATTCCAATGATCGACCTCCGCTCCGACACCGTCACCAAGCCGTCCCCTGCGATGCGCGCCGCGATGGCCAACGCCGAGGTCGGTGACGACGTGCTCGACGGCGACCCGACGGTGCTCAAGCTCGAGCGGCGCGTCGCCGAGTTGCTGGGCAAGGACCGCGGATTGTTCTTCCCGACGGGCACGATGGCCAATCAGGCCGCGCTCTGGCTGCTCGGCGAGCGCGGCACCGAGGTCTACTGTCACGAAGATTCGCACATCGTGAACTGGGAGATCGCGGGCACGGCGGGATTGATCGGCCTGCAGCCGCGGATGGTGCGCGGCGCCGCGGTGCTCGAGGCGGAGGCCCTGCGTGCGATGCTGCGGCCGGCGTCGCCGCACGCCCCGCGCGCCTCGCTGGTCTGCGCGGAGAATACGCACAACGGTGCGGGCGGGATGGTCACGCCGCTGCCCAAGCTGCAGGCCATCCGCGATGTCGCGCGCGACGCGGGGCTGCCGCTGCATCTCGACGGCGCGCGGCTCTGGAATGCCTCCGTGGCCACCGGCACCTCGCTCGCGGACTTCGCCGCCTGCGCCGAGACCGTGATGGTGAGCTTCTCGAAGGGGCTCGGCGCGCCGGTCGGCGCGGTGCTGGTCGGCAGCGAGCGCGTGATGGCCAAGGCCTGGGAGACGCGCAAGCGCTTCGGCGGCGGAATGCGGCAGAGCGGCATTCTCGCGGCGGCCGGCCTCTACGGGCTCGAGCACAATCTCCCGCGGCTGCACGAAGACCATCGCCGCGCCCGGCAGCTGGCCGATGGCCTCGCGCAGATCGCGGACCTGCGCGTGGTGCCGCCGGACACCAACATCGTGATGGTCGACCTGCCCCCGCGGCTCGACGCCGCCACGGTCACGACGCGTGCCCGCGCGGCCGGGGTGCTCGTCAGCCCTTGGAGCGCGACGCGGATCCGCGCCGTCCTGCATCTCGACATCGACGATGCATCCTGCGCGACGGCCGTCGCGCGACTTCAGGAGGTGCTGCGATGAACGCTTGGCTGATGACCGGATGTGTGCTCGCCCTCGGTGCGGCGCTCGTGCACGCGCTCACCGGCGAGAAGGTGATCCTGCCGCGGCTGTTCCGCCGCCACGCCGACGGCGACGAGCGGCGCCACGCGGACGATCCGGCCACGCAGGCCGCGGTGCGCCTCGCCTGGCACTCGCTCACCGTCGCGCTCGTCGGCGACGCGCTGCTGCTGGCCCTCGCGAGCTTCGACGCCAACGCCTTCGGCTCCGCGTGGAACCTCGCGACGCGCCTGCTCGCGCTGGCGATGCTCGCGTTGGCGGCGCTGTCGCTCGTCGTCGCGCGCGGGCGCAACGTCGGCTGGATGTGGTACGCGGCCGCCGCGGCGACCACCTGGTACGGGGCCTGATGGCCGAGGAAACGCGCGCCGCCGGCGAGGCCTCGCGCCGCCTCTTGGCGGCTGGCGAGCGCGAGCTGCAGCGCATCGTGCTGGATATGCACGACGGCCCTGTGCAGGACATCTTCGCCGCAGTGTCGCATCTGCAGCTGCTGCAGCGCGACCTCGCCTACGAGCCCGATGCGGCGCGTCGTGCGGGGCAGGCCGCGGCGCTGCTCGAGCGCGCGCTGGGTGAGATCCGCACGCTCATCGGCGTGTTCCGGCCGCCGGGATTCGAGCGCCGCGAGCTCGGCGCCATCCTCGAGGGTTTGGCCGTGCAGCACGAGGCGATGACCGACCAGCCGGTGGAGTTCTCGCTCGACGATCACCTCGGCGACTGCTCGCTGCCGGTGAAGATCGCGCTGTATCGCATCCTGCAGGAGGCGCTGGCCAACGGGCATCGTCACGCCGGCGCGACGCGCCAGACGGTGAGCGTCGAGCGCCGCGGCGCCGACATCCGGATGACCGTCACCGACAACGGACGCGGCTTCGACTTTCCCAAGGTGCTGGCGCGCGAGGCCGATGTGGGCGTCGAGGGCGGGCACTTCGGGTTGCGCGGCATCCAGGACCGGGTCGCGATGTTGGGCGGCCATTTCGAGATTGACTCGGCGCCGGGGCAAGGCACCGTGCTCACCATCACCGTTCCCGCAGACCAGTGACCCACGACCGGCAGATTCGCATCGTCCTCGCCGACGACCACGGCATCGTGCTCGAAGGGCTCCGCGCCCTGCTCGACAGCGAAGGCGATATGGAAGTCGTGGCCGCGACCACCGACGGCGCGCAGGTGCTGCCGCTGGTCCGCAAGCACACGCCGGAAGTCGTCGTCCTCGACTACGAACTCGGTGGGATGCGCGCCACCGACATCATCGGCGACCTCCGCGCGACGCCCGATGCGCCGCGCGTGCTCGTGCTCACCGCGTATCACGACGGCGAGACGATCCGCTCGGTGCTGGAGTCGGGGGCCGAGGGCCTGGCCCTCAAGACGGCGTCACCGCAGCAGACGCTCAGCGCGATCCGCCAAGTGGTGGACGGGCAGTTGGTGTTCCCCCAGGCGGCGCGGCGCTGGCTCGAGGCCCGCCGCACGCGCGGCGGCATCACCGACCTCACGGCGCGTGAGCGCGAAGTCTGGGCGCTGCTGGCCGAGGGGCTGACGAACGTGCAGATCGCGACGCGGCTCTCGCTCTCCGAGAACACCGTGAAGTTCCACGTGCAGCATCTGTACCAGAAGCTGGGCGTGAAGAACCGCACCGAAGCCGCGCTCAGGCACCAGGGGCCGGGTGGACGGAGCGGGCCGCCTCGGGGCTGACGCGGTTGACCCCTCGCGCGACGAGATAGAGCGCGAGCAGCAACTGGACGATGGCGTCGGCGCCGGGGCGCTTGCTGCGGCGCGGCGTGGCCGCGGGCAGGGCGGCGAGCAGGCGCGCCTCGATGCGCGCGGCGGTGACGTCGTCGAGATCATCGTCCACGACGATCACGTCGGCGCCGGCGGCGGCGCTGGCGACGTGCACGCCCGCGCCGGGCGGGATGTCGCGCAGGGCGTCGAGCGCGGGCATCGCCACGGGGCGCGCGATGCGCAGTTCGGTACGGCGCGGACGCTCGGCCGTCGTGGGGCTGGCAACGAGCGTGAGGTCGGCGCGGCTGCGCTGCGGGAGCACCAGCCGCTGCGCGAGCTCGTCCTCGCGGCCGGTCTCCACGAACAGCGACACGTCCCAGCTGGCGCGCAGTTCCGGCGTACTCAGGCCGTGCACGCCGTATGCGAGCAGCAGGGGCGCGGGGCGGAGGAACTCCGGTGCGCCGAGCTGGCCGCTGTGCGGATCGAGCACTGGCTTGAAGACGGTCTCGCCCTGACGGAGGAGGCGCAGGTGCTGGGCCATCAGCGCGAGGTTCACCGCGGCGGGATCGCGCGGACCGGAGCCCGGGCCCTCGTCGGCGCTGCGAGGCGTGGCGTAGTCGTCGAGCGCGATGAGGCCGCAGTGCTCGCTGCCGAGGAGTTCGGCGAGGGCCTTGGCGAGGCGGCGCTTGCCGGCGCCGTGGTCGCCGACGATCGCGCAGAGCGCGGGGCGCGGGGAGTGCGTGGTCACAGGTGAGGAGTCCCCCGGGGTGGGGCGCGGGCGGACGGACGCCCCCCGCGTCCGCCGCCGCGCAGCCGTGCCGGATCCGGCGAACCATCGCCGTCACGGATGCGGGGAATCTGCGCAGGCGACGCGAGGTGAAGAACGCCTGTCGGGGCGGGAGAATGCGGGTGGTGCCGGCCACCCGCTCGGGTGGTTTTGCCGGACGGCTTCCGAGTGCGCGAGGGCGATGCGGCGATTGTTCGGCGCGCTGCGCCTAGGTATATTCCCTGTGTTCCAGGTCCCGGGGGGCTTCGGCCCGCCAACCCCGCCAGGGCCGAAAGGCAGCAACGGTACGTGACGTCGTCGTCGCCTCGTCAGACCTGGAACACTCGCGCGAGGTAGCAGCCGATTCGGCTTGCTCCTCGCGCGAGTTTTTTTGTGCCGGTTGGTGTTGAACGGCATTCACCACGAAGGCACGAAGGACACGAAGGACTCGACTGTTCGTGCTCGACCAGTGAGGCCAGGGCCCGGTTCTCGTGTTCGCGCCTGAGCGGTCGCGAACGATTGGCTGCGTGTTCTCGGCGTTCGCCTGTTCGCGTTCCTCCGAGCGCTCGTCGGCGCCAGGGCACCCTTCGTGTCTCCGTGTCTTCGTGGTGAAGCCGTTGTCCGCAAGACCTGCGGAACCGTGCCACAGGGGCTAAATTTCCGGCTTATGTCGCTCGCCCTCGCGCGGAAGTACCGCCCCCGGAAGTTCGCCGACGTGGCCGTGCAGTCGCACGTCGCGAACACCCTGCGCAACGCGATCCTCAGCGACCGCATCGCGCACGCGTACCTGTTCTGCGGGCCCCGCGGCACGGGCAAGACCACCCTCGCCCGCGTGCTGGCGATGGCGCTCAACTGCGAGCAGCGCCGCAGCGACCGCGAGCCCTGCGGCGAGTGCGCCAACTGCACGCGGGTCTGGAGCGGCGGCGCCTCGCTCGACGTCGTCGAGATCGACGCGGCCTCCAACCGCGGCGTGGACGACGCCCGAGACCTGCGCGAACGCGCGATGTACGCGCCCTCGGGCGAGGACCGCTACAAGGTCTACATCATCGACGAAGCGCATATGCTCACGCGCGAGGCCTGGAACGCGCTGCTCAAGATCCTCGAGGAGCCGCCGCCGCGCGTGGTGTTCGTGTTCGCCACCACCGAACCGCAGAAGATCCAGCAGGCCGCCGCGCCGGTGCTCTCGCGCGTGCAGCGCTTCGACCTCAAGCGCATCGGCCCCGCCGACGTGAAGGCGCGGCTCGCCGCGGTGCTGCAGCAGGAGGGCATCGCCGCCGAGAACGACGCCCTGGGGATGCTGGCGCGCGCCGCCGACGGCTCGATGCGCGACGCGCTCTCGCTCACCGACCAGGTGCTCTCGCTCGGCGACGGCGCCGTCACGGCGCAGCGCGTGCGCGACGCCTTGGGCCTCGTGCCCGAGGACGAGCATCTCGCGCTGCTCGACCTGATCATCGAGCGGCGGCCGGGGGAGGTCTTCGCGGCCGTCGCGCGGCTGGCGGACCACGGCGTGGATTTCCCCGTGCTGCTGAGCGAGTTCGCCGAGGTGCTGCGCGCGCAGCTCGCCGTGGTGCTGGGCGGGCAGCTGCCGGAGGTCTCCGAGCGGCTCGCCGAGGAGTTGCCGAAGCGCAAGGCGCACTTCACGCCCGGGGACCTGCTGCGGATGCTCTCGCTGGTGGTCGAGACGGAGCCGCAGCTCAAGCGCTCCGGCCAGCAACAATTGCTGTTCGAG
>VFQM010001498.1_pt1 | contig 20245 bp, 22 predicted proteins | sample 3512391 | NCBI WGS metagenome assembly VFQM01 (sample SAMN10412369, study PRJNA504923) | tailings metagenome | isolation source: Replicate 1 from Balatoc abandoned mine | place: Philippines | reverse complement strand
GCGAGCCCACCGGCGCGCTGGCTGCGGCGATCAACGCCAAGTGGGGCAGCTACGCGGCCTTCAAGGAAGCCTTCGTGAAGTCGGCGGTGGGCAATTTCGGCTCGGGCTGGACCTGGCTGGTGAAGAAGCCCGACGGCACGGTCGACATCGTCAACACCGGTGCCGCCGGCACCCCGCTGACCACCGCCGACAAGGCGCTGCTGACCGTGGACGTGTGGGAACACGCCTACTACATCGACTACCGCAACCTGCGCCCGAAGTTCGTCGAGACCTTCCTCGACAAGCTGGTGAACTGGGGTTTCGCGGAAGCGAACTTCGCCTGACGCTGCAGAGCCCGGGCAGCGATGCGGATTCTTCTTGTCGAAGACGACCGCGCGCTGAGCCTGGGCATCCAGCACGCACTGGAACGCGAAGGCTGGCGTGTCGACGTGCTTGCCGACGGCGAGCAGGCGATGGGCGAGGGCGCGGCGGGCCAGCATGACCTGGCCGTGCTCGACCTGGGCCTGCCGCGCCGCGACGGCCTGAGCGTGCTGCGCCACTGGCGTGCCCAGGGTGCGCGCATGCCGGTGCTGCTGCTGACGGCCCGCGACGAGCTCTCCGACCGCGTGCAGGGCCTGGACGCCGGCGCCGACGACTACCTCGTCAAGCCCTTCGACCTGCCCGAGTTGCTGGCCCGGCTGCGCGCGCTGCGGCGCCGCGCCGCCGGCCGCATCGGCGAGACGCTGGCGCTGGGTGAACTCGAGCTCGACCTGATCGACCGCGAACTGCGCTTCCGCGGCGAGCGCGTGGCGCTGAGCCCGCGTGAACTGGCGCTGACCGAGCTGCTGATGCAGCGCGCGGGCCGCGTGGTGTCCAAGGACTCCATCGTGGCGCGGCTGTCGAGCTGGGAGTCCGACTTCAGCGAGAACTCGGTCGAGGTCTACGTGCACCGGCTGCGCAAGCGCTTTGCCGAACTGGGTGCGGTGATCAAGACGGTGCGCGGCTTCGGCTACGTGATGGAGTCGGCCGACGGCGGCACTGCACCGCCCCCATGACCACCAGCGAAGGCGCCGGTCACGGCCCCAGCCTGCGGCGCCGCCTGCTCCAGCCGCTGGCCTGGAGCTGGCTCGTCGGGCTGGCGCTGGCCACGCTGGGTGCCGGGCTGCTGGCACGCGGCAGCGCCAACAGCGCCTTCGACCGCGGCCTGCAGGACGAAGCAGCCGCGCTCGCGGCCAAGGTGACCTGGTCCGACCGCGGGCCGCTGCTCGACGTCAGCCGGCAGACCCTGGAACTGCTGACCTGGGACAGCGCAGACCGCAACGCCTTCGCGATGATCGATCTCGACGGTTTCGTGCTTGCCGGCGACGCGACGGTGCCGATCCCGCTGGACCGCAGCGACAGTTTCGCGCGCCCCAAGCTCTTCGACGCGCAGCTCGACGGCGAGCCGGTACGCGGCGCCGTGTTCTCGGTGACCTCGCCGATGCTCGACCGCGTGGTGGCCGTCATCGTGGTGGAGACGCGCCGCAAGCGCGCCGACCTCGTGCGCGAGCTGCAGTTCAGCATCGTGATGCCTGCGCTGGCGCTCGGCATCCTGACCTTCCTGATGCTCGACTTCAGCGTGCGCCGCGGCCTCAAGCCGCTGCGCGAGGTCGGCAACGAGGTGGCCGTGCGCGAAATGCACGACTGGCGGCCCCTGTCGTTGGCCCATGTGCCGGCCGAGGCCGTGCCGCTGATCGAGCGCATCAACCAGCTGCTGCAGGACGTGCAGCAGAACGTGCTGCTGCAGCGCCGCTTCGTTGCCGATGCCGCGCACCAGCTGCGCACGCCGGTGGCCGGCATCCGCGTGCTGGCGCAGGAGCTGGAGCGCGAGCTGGCCACCGACTCCGCTGCAGGCACCGGCCGCTGGCGGCCGCTGTTGTCCGAGCTGCGTGGCTCCAGCGAGCGGCTGACGCGGCTGATCGGCCAGCTGCTGAGCCTGGCGCGCTCGGAGACGGCGCTGACGATGAACGCGGAGCACCAGCCGCAGGACATCGTGCCGCTGCTGCGCGAGGCCACCGAGCCGCTGGTGCTGCAAGGCCTGCGCGAGGGCCGCAGCATCGAGCTCGACGCGCCCGAGGCGCCGGTGATCGCACGCGCCCACCCCATCTGGCTGGGTGAGGTCGTGAACAACCTGCTCGACAACGCACGTCGCTACGGCGGCCCGCACATCCTGCTGCGCGTGCGCCCGCACGCCGACGGCGGCGCCGAGGTGACGGTCGAAGACGACGGCCCCGGTGTGCCCGAGGACCAGATGTCGCGCCTGTTCGAGCCCTTCTGGCGCGGCGAGCGCGCCGACCTTCGCAACGACGGCGGCACCGGGCTGGGCCTGACGATCGCGCGCGAGATCGTCGAGCGGCTGGGCGGCACGCTGCAGGCGCGCAGCCGGCCGGACTTTGCCGGCATGCAGTTCACCGTTACGCTGACGGCCTGACGCGGAATTGCGTCGAGGTGGCCGCCGCGGTTGCCAGCATCAGGGCTGGAACGGTGCCCCGCCGATCTTGGCGCCCGCCTGCAGCCCGCGCTTCGCGAACCAGCCCTGGCGCATCTCGAGCGCGAAGCGCACGGGTTTGGCCGAGCAGTGCGATTGCTCGGACTGCGGCTGCATGTCGGCGATGTTGACGATGCTGCCGTCGTCGGCCAGGAAGGCGATGCTCAGCGGAATCAGCGTGTTGCGCATCCAGAAGCAGCGCACGCCGGGCGTGTCGTTGACGAACAGCATGCCCTCGTTCATGCCCATCTCGCGGCGGAACATCATGCCGATGGCCTGCTGCTCGGGCTGCACCGCCAGTTCGGCCTGGATCACGTGCATGCCGGCGGTCAGGCGGGTCGTCGGCAGTTTCGGCTGCGGCCCCGTCTGCGCCAGAGCGGGCCTTGCCAGCAACGCCAGCAAGGCTGCCAGCAGCGTGGCCAGTCGCAGGGAGGGCAAGCCGGTCTTGATGTATGTCATGGGCTGGAGCACGATGGATACGTACATTATCGCCAGCCCATGACTGCGCTCGCAGAGTCTTCCCCCTTGCCCCAGGGCGCCGCGCCGGCGCGGCTGGCCGTTGTCGACGATCCGCTGGAACAGGGCCGTTTCACGCGCTGGGTCGTGGGCGCAGGCGGCGAACGCCTGGGCGAATCGGCACTGCAGCTCTCGGGCATGCACTGTGCCGCCTGCAGCGGCATCATCGAGCAGGCCCTGCTGGGCGTGGGCGGCGTGCGCAGTGCGCAGGTCAGCGCCGCCGGCCAGCGCGCCGTGGTGCGCTGGGACCCGGCGCAGACGCAGCCTTCGGCCCTGATCACTGCCGTGCGCGGCGCCGGCTACGACGCCGTTCCTGATGCCGCCGCGCCCGCACGTGAGCTGCGGCGCGCCGAGCACCGCACGGCCGTGTGGCGCCTGTTCGTCGCCAGCTTCTGCGCGATGCAGGTGATGATGTTCGCCACGCCCAGCTACGTGGCCGGCCCGGGCGAGCTGGCCGACGACATGCGGCAGTTGCTGAACTGGGGCAGCTGGCTGCTGTCGCTGCCGGTGCTGTGGTTTGCTGCCGGCCCGTTCTTCAGCGGCGCCTGGCGCGGCCTGCGGCAGCGCCGCATCGGCATGGACGTGCCGGTGGCGCTGGGGATCGCCGTCACCTTCGTCGCCAGCAGCGGCGCCACCTTCGCGCCCGGCGGGCTGTTCGGGCACGAGGTCTATTTCGATTCGCTGACCATGTTCGTCAGCTTCCTGCTCGGCGGGCGGTATGTCGAGCTGCGCGCGCGGCACAGGGCGGCAGCGGCGCTCGAGGCCGCGCTGGCGCGCCTGCCCGAAAGCGCCGAGCGCATCGCCGACGACGGCAGCAGCACCACCGTCAGCGTGCAGCGCCTGCAGCCCGGCGACTGCGTGCGCGTGGCCGTGGGCCAGGCCTTCCCGGCCGACGGCGTGCTGCTGTCGGGGCACACCCAGGCCGACGAGGCCCTGCTCAGCGGTGAATCGGTGCCGGTCGACAAGCCCGCGGGCGCGGCCGTGGTGGCGGGCAGCGTGAACCTGGGCGCACCGGTGCTGGTGCGAGTCGAGCGCGTCGGCGCCGACACGCGCTTCGAGGCCATCGTCTCGATGATGCGCGACGCGATGTCGCAGCGCCCGGCGCTGGCGCGTGCCGCCGACCGCTGGGCGCCGCCGTTCCTGTGGGTCGTGCTTTTGCTGGCGGGCGGCGCTGCAGCGGCGTGGAGCGTGATCGATCCGGCGCGCGCGGTGTGGGTGGCGGTGTCGGTGCTCATCGTCACCTGCCCGTGTGCGCTGTCGCTGGCCGCACCCGCCACGCTGGTGGCCGCGGCCGGCGGGCTGGCGCGGCGCGGCGTGCTCGTGCATCGGCTCGACGCGCTGGAGCCGCTGGCCACGACGCGCCGCCTGTTCATCGACAAGACCGGCACGCTCACCGAAGACCGGCCGACGCTCACCGAACGCAGGCTGCTCGCCGACGAGCCACTGCTGGCTGAACAGGCCGCCTCGCTGGCCGCCTGGTCGCAGCACCCGCTGTCGCAGGCGCTGGTGGCGGCGGTGCCGGGCGCTGCGGCGCAGTCGTGGAGCGCGGTCGAGGAAGTCGCCGGCCAGGGCCTGTCGGCCACCGACGCGCAAGGCCGCCAGTGGCGGCTGGGTGCGGCGGCCTGGACCGGCGCCACGCCCGACGGCGCCATCCAGGTCTGGCTCGCGCGCGACGGCCGCGTGCTGGCCGGCTTCGGCTTCGACGAGACGCTGCGCCCCGATGCCTCCGAGGCCGTGGCCGCGCTGCGCGCCGACGGCGTGCACATCACGCTGCTGTCGGGCGACACCGCGGCGCGCGCGCAACGTCTGGCGCAGCGGCTGGGCATCGACGATGTGGTGGCAGCCGCCACGCCCGAGGTCAAGCTGGCGGCCGTGGCCGCGGCGCAAGCGCAAGGCGGCCCGGTGGCGATGGTCGGCGACGGCATCAACGACGCCCCGGTGCTGGCGCGCGCCGACGTCTCGCTGGCGATGGGGCAGGGCGCGCTGGTGTCGCGTGCGCAGGCCGACGCAGTGATCGTGTCGAACCGGCCGCTGGACCTGGTGCGCGCCCAGCACACGGCCCGTCGCGCCATGCGCATCGTGCGCCAGAACCTCTTCTGGGCCGCGGCCTACAACGCGTCGTGCATCCCGCTGGCGCTGGCCGGCTGGCTTCCGCCCTGGGCCGCGGGCCTGGGCATGGCGCTGAGCTCGCTGTTCGTCATCTTCAACGCGCTGCGCGCAGGGCGCTGAACCGGGCCACACGATGGAAATCCTGTACCTGCTGATTCCGCTGTCCGCCGTGCTGGTGCTCGGCATCATCGGCGTCTTCGGCTGGGCGCTGCAACGTGGCCAGTTCGAGGACCTGGAGGGTGAGGGTGCGCGGATCCTGCAACACGATGTCGCGGCAGTTGATGGCGATCAAGGCTCGCGTCAGGACCCACCCGAACAATCGCCGAAAGTCCATTCTTGAAACGAGGAGAAGCCTGATGGCCAATTCAACTGCACCGGCTGCGACGGTGTACTACGACACACCGGTGAGGTTGTTCTCGCTGGTGGCGGTGCTGTGGGGCATCGTCGGCATGCTGGTCGGTGTCGTCATCGCCGCGCAGCTGACCTGGCCCGAGCTCAACTTCGGCATCCCCTGGCTCAGCTACGGCCGCCTGCGGCCGCTGCACACCAACGCGGTGATCTTCGCGTTCGGCGGCAGCGTGTTGTTCGCCACCAGCTACCACGTGGTGCAGCGCACCTGCCAGACGCCGCTGTTCCTGCCCAAGCTGGCGATGTTCACGTTCTGGGGCTGGCAATTGGTGATCCTGGCCGCGGCAATCTCGCTGCCGCTGGGCTACACGACCAGCAAGGAATACGCCGAACTCGAATGGCCCATCGACCTGCTGATCGCGGTGGTGTGGGTGGCCTACGCGGTGGTGTTCTTCGGCACGGTGGGCACCCGCAAGGTGCGCCACATCTATGTCGCGAACTGGTTCTTCGGCGCCTTCATCCTGGCGGTGGCGCTGCTGCACATCGTCAACTCGGCGGCGATCCCGGTGACGCTGACCAAGAGCTACTCGGCCTACGCCGGCGTGCAGGACGCGATGGTGCAGTGGTGGTACGGCCACAACGCGGTGGGCTTCTTCCTGACCGCGGGCTTCCTCGGGATGATGTACTACTACATCCCCAAGCAGGCCGAGCGCCCCGTCTACAGCTACCGGCTGTCGATCGTGCACTTCTGGGCGCTGATCTTCACGTACATGTGGGCGGGCCCGCACCACCTGCACTACACCGCGCTGCCCGACTGGGCGCAGAGCGTGGGCATGGTGTTCTCGCTGGTGCTGCTGGCGCCCAGCTGGGGCGGCATGATCAACGGCATCATGACCTTGAGCGGTGCCTGGCACAAGCTGCGTGACGACCCGATCCTGAAGTTCCTGATCGTCTCGCTGTCGTTCTACGGCATGAGCACGTTCGAGGGCCCGATGATGTCGATCAAGACCGTCAACGCGCTCAGCCACTACACCGACTGGACCGTCGGTCACGTGCACAGCGGTGCGCTGGGCTGGGTCGGCCTGATCTCGATGGGCGCGCTGTATTACCTGATCCCGCGCATGTACGGCAAGACCGAGATGTACAGCAAGCGCGCGATCGAACTGCACTTCTGGATCGCCACCATCGGCATCGTGCTGTACATCGCCGCGATGTGGATTGCCGGCGTGATGCAGGGCCTGATGTGGCGTGCGGTCAACCCCGACGGCACGCTGGTTTACAGCTTCGTCGAAAGCGTGAAGGCCACGTTCCCGTTCTACGTCATCCGCCTCGGCGGCGGCCTGCTGTACCTGACGGGCATGCTGATCATGGCCTGGAACACGGTGATGACGGTCAAGGGCAGCAAGGTCGCCCAGGCCCCGGTGCCCATGGTCGCGGCCCACGCCTGAACAAGAAGAAGGAACACACACCATGGCACAACACCATGCCCCGCGTGGTCACGAGAAGATCGAGACCAGCAACTTCCTGATGATCGTGCTGATCCTGCTGACCATCGCGGTCGGCGGCATCGTCGAGATCGTGCCGCTGTTCTTCCAGCGCAGCACCACACAGCCGGTGGAAGGCCTGAAGCCCTACACCGCGCTGGAACTCGCCGGGCGCGACATCTACCAGCGCGAGGGTTGCTACAACTGCCACTCGCAGATGATCCGCCCCTTCCGCGCCGAGACGCTGCGCTACGGCCACTACTCGATGGCCGGCGAGTTTGTCTACGACTACCCCTTCCAGTGGGGCAGCAAGCGCACCGGTCCAGACCTGCACCGCGTGGGCGGCAAGTACAGCGACGAGTGGCACCGCATCCACCTGATCAACCCGCGCGACCTGGTGCCCGAATCGAACATGCCGGCCTATCCGTGGCTGGAGACCGCCAAGGTCGACGCCGAAGGCATGGCGCCGCGCATGAAGGCGCTGCGCACGCTGGGCGTGCCCTACACCGACGCCGAGATCGCCAAGGCGGCGGAAGACGTGAAGGGCAAGACCGAGCTCGAAGCCATGATCGCCTACCTGCAGGTGCTGGGCACCGCGGTGAAGTGAGGAGGCCGCCACCATGGACATCAACCTCTTCCGCACCGGCGTCACGGTGATGGGCCTGGTGCTCTTCCTGGGCATCGTGGTCTGGGCCTGGCAGAGCAAGCGCCAGGGCAGTTTCAGCGAGGCAGCGCAGTTGCCCTTCCTCGACAAGGACAGTGCCGAACAGGCAGGAGAACGGCAATGAGTGACTTCTTCAACAGCGGCTGGTCGCTGTTCGTCGCCGGCCTCACCGTGGTGAGCCTGGTGTTCTGCCTGGTGCTGCTGATCATCGCCAGCCGCCGCAAGGTGATGGCCAGCGACAACTCCACTGGCCACGTCTGGGACGTGGACCTGAAGGAGATGAACAACCCGCTGCCGCGCTGGTGGGTGGGCCTGTTCGTCATCACGGTCGTCTTCGCCGCCGTGTACCTGGCCTTCTACCCGGGCCTGGGCAGCAACCCCGGCACGCTGAAGTGGAGCAGCACCGGCCAGCACGCGACCGAGATGGAGAAGGCGCGCGCCCAGATGGCTCCGCTGTACGCCAAGTTCACGCCGCTGGGTGCCGAGGAACTGGCCAAGGACGCACAGGCCATGGCCATTGGCGAGCGCCTGTACGCGAACAACTGCGCGCAGTGCCACGGCTCCGATGCCCGCGGCAGCAAGGGCTTCCCGAACCTGACCGACAGCGACTGGCTCTACGGCGGCTCGCTCGACAAGATCAAGGAAACCATCACCGCTGGCCGCCAGGGCAACATGCCCCCGATGGCCGCTGCGGTGGGCACGGCCGAGGACGTGAAGAACGTCGCCCAGTACGTGCTGAGCCTGTCGGGCAGCCCGCACAACAGCGTCGCGGCGCAGCTGGGCAAGGCCAAGTTCACGGCCTGCGCGGCCTGCCACGGCGCCGACGGCAAGGGCAACCAGGCCCTGGGCGCGCCGAACCTGACCGACAAGATCTGGCTGCACGGCTGGGGCGAGCAGGCCATCGTGAACATCATCACCGCGGGCAAGGTCAACATGATGCCGGCGCAGGCCTCGCGCCTGAGCCCGGAGCAGATCCACGTGCTGGCCGTCTACGTCTGGAACCTGTCGCAGGCCGCGACCATCGCCGCCAAGTGATCTGCCCGCACCGATGACCGATACAGCCGCGCGCGCGGAGTCCGCCGCCCACCCGAACCCGGACAGCGACGATGCCGTCGTCGCGGTGGTGTCGCTCTACGCGAAGCAGAAGAAGATCTACGCCCGCGCCGTCAGCGGCTGGTTCGCCGGCTGGCGCTGGGCGCTGGTCTGGGGCACGCAGCTGCTGTTCTACGGCCTGCCGTGGCTGGAGTGGAACGCCCGGCAGGGCGTGCTGTTCGACCTGGGCGCGCGGCGCTTCTACATCTTCGGGCTGGTGCTGTACCCGCAGGACTTCATCTACCTGACGGCCATCCTGATCATCTCGGCCTACGCGCTGTTCCTGTTCACGGCCGTGGCGGGGCGGTTGTGGTGCGGCTACGCCTGCCCGCAGACCGTCTACACCGAGATCTTCATGTGGATCGAACGCAAGTTCGAGGGCGACCGCATGGCCCGCATGAAGCTCGACGCCGGCCCCTGGAGCCTGAACCGGCTGTGGCGCAAGACCGGCACCCAGGCGGCGTGGATCGCCTTCGGCCTGTGGACCGGTGTCACCTTCGTCGGCTACTTCACGCCCATCCGCGAACTGGTGCCGGCCGCGGCCAGCCTGGCGCTGGGGCCGTGGGAGTGGTTCTGGGTGCTGTTCTACGGCTTCGCCACCTACGGCAACGCCGGCTACATGCGCGAGCAGGTCTGCAAGTACATGTGCCCGTACGCGCGCTTCCAGAGTGCGATGTTCGACAAGGACACGCTGATCATCAGCTACGACGCCGAGCGAGGCGACCCGCGCGGCACGCGCTCGCGCAAGATCGACGCGCGCGCCCAGGGCCTGGGCGACTGCATCGACTGCGGCCTGTGCGTGGACGTGTGCCCCACGGGCATCGACATCCGCAACGGCCTGCAGTACGAGTGCATCGGCTGCGCCGCCTGCATCGACGTCTGCAACGGCGTGATGGACAAGATGAAGTACCCGCGCGGGCTCATCCGCTACGCCACGCTCAACGGCATGACGAAGCACCTCACGCGGGGCGAGATGCTGCGCGGCATCTTCCGCCCGCGCGTGCTGGTGTACAGCGCGATCCTCGTGCTGGTGGTCGGTGCGCTGGTGGCCAGCCTGGCACTGCGCAGCCCGTTCCGTGTCGACGTGGTGCGTGACCGCGCGACGCTGGCGCGGCTGGTCGACGACGGGCAAATCGAGAACGTCTACCGTCTCCAGGTGATGAACGCCACCGAGCTGCCGCAGCGCTACACGCTGCAGGTCAGCGGCCTGCAAGGCATCGCGTTGCAGGGCCAGGAAACCTTCGAGGTGGCACCCGCCGAAGCGCGCTGGGTCACGGTCTCGGTGCGCGTGCCGCCCGAAGCCGCGGCCGCCGCCGGCGCCGGCGCCCACCCCATCCAGTTCGGCATCGAGCGGCTGCCGTCGGCCGACGACGCGCGCAGCGTGCGCGAAGTCGAGAAGTCCACCTTCGTGGTGCCGCGCTGAACCGCTCTTCGACTTCCAGGACATCGACCATGAACACTTCCACTGCTCCCGCCACCGTCCACCAGCCATGGTGGCGCTTCGGCATGGTCTGGCTCGTGATCGGCGGCCCGCTGGCCGTGGTCGTCGCCGGCATCGTCACGGCGGTCATCGCCGTCCGCGGCGCCGACCCGGTGCTCGACACCCGGCCCGCGCCTGCGGGCAAGGTGCAGGCCGAGACGCCCGCCATGCAGGGCCGCAACCACGCGGCCACGCCCCAGCAACCCTGACGGAGCGCGCGCCATGCACCGCCTGAAGAAACAAGCGATGGCCATCGTCTGGCCGGCGTTCCTGATGGCCGGCGTGCTGGAGATCGTGGTGTTTTCGCTGGTCGACCCGCAGTCGCTGCACTGGTTCGGCGGCGCGCCGGTGACGCTGAGCGCCACTGCGGTGTACTCGCTGGCGTTCTTCGTGTTCTGGGCCGTCATCGCGGCCGCCGGCGCGATGTCGCACCTGCTGGCCGAGAGCGCCACCGAGATCAACAGCCGCAGCTTCCGCTGAGCGCTGCGGCCCCAGGCCGCCTCAGCAGGCCGTGCTGTTGACCAGCTTCTGCAGCGCCGCCGGGTCCAGCACGTGGATGTGGCGCTGTTTCACTTCCAGCACGCCGTCGTCCTGGAACTTGCTGAAGGTGCGGCTCACCGTTTCCAGCTTCAGGCCCAGGTAGCTGCCGATTTCTTCGCGCGTCATGCGCAGGATCAGCGAGCTGGCAGAGAAGCCGCGGGTCTGCAGCCGCTGCGTCAGGTTCAGCAGGAAGGCGGCCAGGCGCTCTTCGGCGCGCATGCTGCCCAGCAGCAGCATCACGCCGTGGTCTCGCACGATCTCGCGGCTCATGATCTTGTGGAACTGGCGCTGCAGGTCGCTGAACTCGCGCGACAGGTCTTCCAGTTCCTGGAACGGGATCACGCACACCTGGCTGTCTTCGAGCGCCACCGAGTCGCAGGTGTGGCGCTCGGTGCCGATGCCGTCCAGCCCCAGCAGTTCACCGGCCATCTGGAAGCCGGTGACCTGGTCGCGGCCGTCTTCCGACGACACGCAGGTCTTGAAGAATCCGGTGCGCACCGCGTAGAGGGCCTGGAAGGGGTCGCCGGCGCGGAAGAGGGTGTCGCCGCGCGCCACCGAGCGCCGGGTGGCCACCATGTCGTCCAGGCGTTCCAGCTGGTCGTTGCTCATGCCCACGGGCAGGCAGAGTTCACGCAGGTTGCAGCTGGAACACGCGACCTTGAAGGTTTCAAGACGGATGCCGGTGTTCGCTGTGGTCATGGGGTGCCGTTGTTGAGTGAGGGTCCCTGGAAGAGCCCGGGACCGCGGCCATGCGCAGTATGACCCATGACCTTGCTCAAGGACGGGACCGATTCTTCGCTGGACGGTCCTTGCCGCGCTTGAGCCAGATCAAGGAGTCCGACCAGGGGTTTGGCACAGTGACGTGCGTCATGAACCAACAGCCTGCAACGATGAACCCGCTCGTACCCGACTCCCTGCTCCGCCGCCTGGACGTCCCGGGTCCGCGCTACACCTCGTACCCGACGGCCGACCGGTTCGTCGAGGCCTTCGGGCCTGCACAGTACAAGCAGGCGCTGCGCCAGCGGGCCGAAGGCGCCAACGTGGGCGGCACGCCGCCGCTGTCGCTGTACGTGCACATCCCGTTCTGCGAATCGGTGTGCTACTACTGTGCCTGCAACAAGGTCATCACCAAGCACCACGAACGCAGCCGCGAATACCTGGATGCGCTCGACCTCGAGATCGCGCTGCACGTGGCCGAACTCGGACCCAATCAGTCCGTGTCGCAGCTGCACCTGGGCGGCGGCTCTCCGACCTTCCTGTCCGACGACGAACTGGCGGACCTGATGGCGTCGCTGCGCCGCAGCTTCAAGCTGGTGGCCGGCGCCGAGATCTCGATCGAGGTCGATCCGCGCACGGCCACGCCAGACCGCCTGCGCCACCTGGCCGGGCTGGGCTTCAACCGCATCAGCTTCGGCATCCAGGACTTCGACCCGCAGGTGCAGGAGGCGGTGCACCGCGTGCAGTCGTTCGAGAGCGTGCGCGACCTGATCCAGGCGGCGCGCGCGCTGCACTTCGAGTCGATCAACACCGACCTGATCTACGGCCTGCCCAAGCAAACCCCCGAGTCGTTTGCGCGCACCATCGCGCAGGTGGCCGAATTGCGGCCCGACCGCATTGCGCTGTACGCCTACGCCCACCTGCCGGCGCGCTTCAAGCCGCAGCGGCGCATCATCCAGAGCGACCTGCCGCCGGCCGAGCACCGCATCCAGATGCTGGGCGGCGCACTCGCCGGCTTCATTGGCAGCGGCTACACCTACATCGGCATGGACCACTTCGCGCTGCCGGGCGATTCGCTGTCGGCGGCACGCCGCCAGGGCCGCCTGCACCGCAACTTCCAGGGCTACAGCACTCAGCCTGACTGCGACCTGATCGGCCTGGGCGTGTCGTCGATCGGCCGCATGGGTGCCACCTACAGCCAGAACGCGAAGACGCTGCCGGAGTACTACGACGCAGTGCGCCAGGGCCAGTTCCCGGTGGTGCGCGGACTGGCGCTGAGCCGTGAAGACCTGCTGCGCCGCGCGGTCATCATGGCGCTGATGTGCCAGGGCCGCGTGGAGTTCGAGTCCATCGAACTGGCCCACCTGATCAAGATGCGCGAGCACTTCGCGCCCGAGCTGGAACGCCTGCAGCCGATGGTGGAAGGCGGGCTGGTCGAGATCACCGACAGCGCCATCCAGGTCACGGCCAGCGGCTGGTTCTTCGTGCGCGGCGTGGCAATGGCGTTCGACAAGTACCTGCAGACCGACCAGGTGCGGGAGCGCTTTTCGCGCATCATCTAGGGCGTGGACTTCGCTCTCTTCGTCAGCGCGCTCATGCTCGGCCTGGCCGGCGCGCCGCACTGCACGGTGATGTGCGGCGCGGCCTGCGCCGCCGTGGTGCGGCGCGGCGGTGCCGGCACGCAGATCAGTTTCCAGCTCGCCCGCATGGGCAGCTATGCGGTGGTGGGCGCGCTGGTGGCGTCCAGCGTGGGGCTGCTGTCGACGCTGGGGCAGTGGAGCCCGGCACTGCGGCCGCTGTGGAGCCTGGCGCACGCGGCGGCGCTGGGCCTGGGCCTGTATCTGCTGTGGCGCGGGCGCCAGCCGGCGTGGCTGGAGAACCTGGGCCGCGGTGCGCAGCGCCAGGCCAGCGCCCCCGACGCGCAGGGGTGGCAGCGCATGCAGGGTCCCGTGCGCGGTGCGGCAGCCGGCAGCTTGTGGGCCGCCTGGCCCTGCGGGCTGCTGCAGAGCGCACTGGTGGTGGCCGCACTCGCCAACACGCCGGCGGGTGGTGCCGCGGTGATGGCGGGCTTTGCGCTGAGCAGCGGCCTCGGGCTCGTGGCTGGTCCGCTGCTGTGGCAGCGGCTGGGCGGCGGCACGCTGGGCGCCGGTGCCGTGGTGTGGGCCACGCGTGTTGCCGGCGCGATGCTGGTGGCCGCCTCGGGCTGGGCCCTGGGCCACGGCCTGTGGCAGCAGTGGGTTGCCTACTGCGCCACCTGATGCCGCCGCACGGCGCGATCGTCAGACCATTGACAGGCCCGTGCCCTAGAATTTGCGGTTTCTCACGACCACCGCAACGCGGATCCTGGAGACCGACAACATGTACCAGCACATCAAGGTGCCCGAGGGCGGGCAGAAGATCACGGTCAACGCCGACTTCTCGCTCAACGTCCCCGACCAGCCCATCATCCCGTACATCGAGGGCGACGGCACCGGCCTCGACATCACGCCGGTGATGCTGAAGGTGGTCGACGCTGCCGTGGCCAAGAGCTATGGCGGCAAGCGCAAGATCCACTGGATGGAGGTCTACGCCGGCGAGAAGAGCACCAAGGTCTACGGCCCCGACGTGTGGCTGCCGCAAGAGACCCTGGACGTCGTGCGCGAGTACGTCGTCAGCATCAAGGGCCCGCTGACCACGCCCGTGGGCGGCGGCATCCGCAGCCTGAACGTGGCGCTGCGCCAGGAACTCGACCTCTACGTCTGCCTGCGCCCGATCCAGTACTTCAAGGGCGTTCCCAGCCCGGTGAAGGAACCCGAGAAGACCAACATGGTCATCTTCCGCGAGAACTCGGAAGACATCTACGCCGGCATCGAGTTCGAGGCCGAGAGCGACAAGGCCAAGAAGCTCATCAAGTTCCTGCAGGACGAGATGGGCGTGAAGAAGATCCGCTTCCCGAACACCTCGGGCATCGGCGTCAAGCCGGTCAGCCGCGAAGGCACCGAGCGCCTGGTGCGCAAGGCGATCCAGTACGCCATCGACAACGACAAGCCCAGCGTGACCATCGTGCACAAGGGCAACATCATGAAGTTCACCGAAGGTGGCTTCCGTGACTGGGCCTACAACCTGGCCATCAAGGAGTTCGGCGCCGAGCTGATCGACGGCGGCCCGTGGTGCAAGTTCAAGAACCCGAAGACGGGCAAGGACATCATCGTCAAGGACAGCATCGCCGACGCCTTCCTGCAGCAGATCCTGCTGCGCCCGGCCGAGTACAGCGTGATCGCCACGCTGAACCTGAACGGCGACTACGTCTCCGACGCGCTGGCCGCGCAAGTGGGCGGCATCGGCATCGCCCCGGGTGCGAACCTGAGCGACAGCGTCGCGATGTTCGAGGCCACGCACGGCACGGCGCCCAAGTACGCCGGCAAGGACTACGTGAACCCGGGTTCCGAGATCCTGAGCGCCGAGATGATGCTGCGCCACATGGGCTGGACCGAGGCCGCCGACCTGATCATCGCGAGCATGGAGCGCTCCATCCTCAGCAAGAAGGTCACCTACGACTTCGCGCGCCTGATGGAAGGCGCGACGCAGGTCAGTTGCTCGGGCTTCGGGCAGGTGATGATCGACCACATGTGAAGCAGTGTCCGGTGCTGAACCGGGCTGACCTTCGGAACCCCAGAGTGTTGATTCACCTGGGGTTTTTTGTTTCTGGTGCTGAACGGGGCTGAATTGACATGACCCGGGAACGGGGCCAAGATTGGGGCCATGACCTTGATCCATGGCCCCATTCGGTGAACGCATGACACAGAAGCGGCACGTCAACTACAGCCTGAAGCCGGCGGCGATCGACAACGCGAAGCCGCGCGACAAGGCCTACACCCTGACCGATGGCGGCGGCCTCTACGTCGAGGTGATGCCTGGCGGATCGAAGGTCTGGCGCTACAAGTACCACCGCGACGGCAAGCGCGAGAAGGTGACGATCGGCCCCTATCCGTCGTTCAGCATCGCGCAGGCGCGGAACAAGCACGAGGAGCTGCGGGAGCAGTTGCACAAGGGCGACAGCCCAGCCCGGGTCAAGCAAGACCAGGCCGAAGAACGGCGCCAGGCAGCTGCATCGATCGTGACCTTTAAGGAGTACGCGCAGCGCTGGGTGGCCGCGACGCTGTTCCATCGCTCAGCGGGCTACCGTGCTCAGACCGTGGGATGGCTCGACGCGTACGTGCATCCGGTCATCGGCAACATGCGGCTTGATCAGGTGCGGACGAGCGACATAACGCGCATCGTTGCGGCGCGCGCGAACACTGGTTCCACCGCCACGAGGATCCTGGAAATTGTTCGACGGATCTTCGCCTACGCGATCAAGAAGCAGCACGCGACGACGAATCCGGCGGAGTTTGTGGACAGGCCAGCGTGCCCGAAGCCCGTACACCACAGGCACCTGAGCGAGAAGGAGCTCGGGGCGTTCTGGCGCAAGCTTGACCTGCAAGGGGCGCACGTGACGACCATCGCGGCATCGAAGCTGCTGCTGCTCACGATGACCCGCAAGGGCGAACTGCTGCGTTCGAAGTGGCCAGAGTTCGATCTCGATGCTGCGAAGTGGGACATCCCGGCAGAACGCATGAAGATGGGCAAGCCGCATCGCGTGTACCTGTCTCGCCAGGCCGTGGAGATCCTGCGCGAGGTGCACAAGCTGACGGGTCACGGCGAATACGTCTTCCCGTCGATCTTCAAGGGCAGCGTGCCGATGGGCGAGGTGACGTTGAACCACTTCTTCAAGCGGATCGACTTCGGTGTGCCCGAGTTCAGCCCGCACGGCACGCGCGGCACCGCGGCGACGTTGCTGCGCGAGCACGGCTTCGAACGCGATGTTGTCGAACTGCTGCTGGCCCACGGCGAGAAGAACGCCACCGTGGCCGCGTACAGCCACATGGAGCTGGCGCCGGAGCGGAAGAGGGCGCTGCAGTACCTGGCCGACTACACCGAGAAGCTCGCAGCAGGCGGAGAAGTGGTCCCGCTGCGTGCCGCATAGAACCCCGCCCGAGGCCTCAGGCACCGTCGTCGCTGCGGCACAGTGACATCAAGTCGGAGCCGGATGCTGTGTCACCAGCGCCCGGCCCCTGGCCTTCAAGTCTCGCAAGGGAGTCATGATGGTTGCAAGCATTGTCACCGAGCCCGCCTGGGCTCCGCCGGGGCGCTCCCGGCTCTTCGATCGCAGCCGGCGACCATCGCCGACGCCGCGCATCCTGCAGCGGCCGATCATCGGCGACGTCTTCGGCGCCGGCCGGTTCACGCTGGCCACGCGGCCGCGCGTTGCCCGCGGCCTGCACTCGGTCGAGTACCTGGTCCTCGAGCCACGGCGGGGCCAGGTCCTGGCAGTGGCCGAGGACAAGGGCGCGGCGCTCGCGATGGCGCGCGAGCGGATCACCGACGCCGAGCGGCAGTCGCTGCTGTGGCCGGAGCATGACGTTCGGGACCATCGCGCCAGGACACCGCGGCAGCCCAGCAGGCGGAGGCGGGAGGTCTACCGGCGCTCCCGCGGGCGCTGCCACTACTGCAGCGACCCGCTCCAGCTCGCCGGGCCGTGGCATGCGGAACATCAGCAGCCGCGGGCGCTGGGCGGTGCGGACGATGCGCTCAACCTGGTCGCATCGTGCGTGCGGTGCAACCTGGCGAAGCGCGATCGAACTGCACTGGAGTACGTCGCCCAGGCCATGGATCACCAGCAATCACCGGCGTCTCAGCGGCCCTGAGACAAAGCGGCCGAACCGAGCGCGGACACGCTCGGCCGGCCTGACCACAACGTGCACACCTGAAAGGACCGCACATCATGGCTTCGAACAATGTAACCCCTGGCGGCGAGCCTGAGCTGGGCGCAACCCGAGCCGGCAGCCTGCGGACCGCGGCAGCCAACCTCGCGATGGATGCAGCGGGGCAGATCGATGACATCGTCTACTCCGCGGCGAAGCTCCTCGCAGCCGACGAGAACCGCAGCAACACCCAAGCGCTGCGCGCGCTGCTGGTCCGGATCATTGAACTGTCCAACTGCGTGACGGAGGCGGTCGACGCCCCCAACCGGGAGGAACTCGACCGCGTGCGAGGCATCGTGCGCGGGGCCAGCCGTCTGGAGTTGCCCCATGCCTTCTAACCCGACGAACATGTTCATCCCGGAGCCGACCAAGGAGATGGTGTCTGAAGCGACGCTGGAGATCGAGGGCATCTGCAACATCATGCAGCGCGAGATCAAGCGGATCGACCACGAGGAACTGCGCGCCTTCCGGAGCATGCTGCTCAGGGTCAAGGACCTTAACCGCGAGGTCATGGTGCGGCTCACGGACGAAGAGATGGGCGCCACGACTGCGGCCACCGTCGAGTTCATGCTGTATGGCGATCTCGACGACAAGTAGGCGAGCCAGGTCCATCGGCGTGGCCGCGCTGCGGGCTTCCGATTGCCGGGGCACCAGTCCCACTGCGGAGGCATCGCATGCATGAAGGTCACGCTCTCGAGCCGCCGCTGAACACGGTTCTCCTCTGGCTCTCGACCACCGTGGAGCGGGACTATTCACGGCGCGCCGTCTTCCCCCGCCTGCGCCCGTCGAGGGCGCACGCGAGCCGCGGAGCGCTGTTCCTCTACTACGTCACCCGAGGCGAGGCCGCCACGCTGTTGCAGGACGCGACCACGCGCTACCAGGCAGAGCGGGGGAGCCTGAAGAACGCGTACGGCATGCATGTCGCGCGGACCAAGGAGGCCATGCTTGAGGCGGCGATTCGGCCAGCGACCCTGGGCGCGCCGCTGCCAGTTTGCGTGTGGCAGTGCAGTGACCGCGAGGTCTGGCGCGGTACGAAGCAGCAGCTGATGGCGTACGGCATCACACTCCCTGGCGCGTGGCCGCGTGAGCCCGGCGGCAGCGAGCGGGTGGCGTCGACGGTCGACGCCCGGGGCTACCGGACCCGTATCACCCGCCACTCTGCAATGTGGTCCGGCATCTTCGAGGCACGCATCAAGATCGGGCACCAGGGGGCCGCGGCGATCGTGCCGTCTGCCGGCCGCAGGGACTTGGTCGCCGCGGCCGCGCAGGACGTGGCGCTGCAGCGCTTCTTGCGCGCCGTGGTCGCGACGGTGCCGAGCCGGGGCAAGCAAGGGGATTCGCCATGACCGCGGCCGGCCGTTGCAGCGCCTGCTGCTGTGCGGGCAGGTCGGCAGCTGGGCGCCAGCTGTCGGCCCCGTGCCATAGGCCCGCAAGAGCCGCTGTGACCGCGGGGGAGAGAGATTGACGGACGAGACTACAGGCCTGGAGCCCGGGTGGGCGCGGCGCGCTCGGGCCTCGCAGTTCGTGGGCCTCGTCTTTGCTGTCGCTGCCATAGCGGCCCGCGTGAAGCTTCCCGACGCGGGGCCAACTCCGGCCTGGGCACTGACCACCGATTGGGACATCGTCTGTCGGAACTCGGAGGCCGCGGCCTTGCTGCACCAGGCGCTGCTCAACAGCGAAGCGCTGAACCCAGGCGCGCCGGTGCGATGGGCGAGACAGCATTCAGACACTTTCCGCCCCGTCGTCGATAGCGGAGCGGCAGCGGTGGGCCTTCGCGCCCTCGTGTACGCGGCCAGCTGGCGTGAGCGTTTGGAGTTCGACCGATTCCACGCAAGGCTCACTGGCAAAGAGACACCAGCCGCTGATGAAGGCGAGCCGCCCACCCTCTTTGATGGGTTCGGCAGGCACTTCCTCTTCCCTGCGTCCGCTCTTTCGATCTACCGGGAAGACCTGCTGCGCCTGCTCGAAGCTTCTGGCGTCGACCATGATCTCGGCGTGCCGCGCGGTGTCTCAGGTGCTTCCGACAAGGCCGAACCAGAGGGGATCGAAGGTCTGCCTCAAGCGCTTGTTCCCAACCGTAGGACTGTGAATCGGAAAGGGCTCATCAGCGCCGTGTTGCGCCAGTGGCCGACTGTCGAGCGAGACCTTAAAGACGCCGCGACAAACGGGCTCTCAGCCGAGGCGCGTGGGCCGCGACACAACACCTGGTTCTTGGATGCTGCGGTGGCCTGGGCGAGGGCGCGAGGGAAGTGGGTGGAGACGACACCCTCGCTGGCTAGTCTGCCGTCTTGGCCCCCCCCGAAGAGGCGCCGTAGCTGACGAGCCGACGCGTGCCGGAATGTGCCGGCATATTCCGGAGTTTCACCGCAGCTTGCCGAACTGATGAAGTTCGCCCCATCGAAACTTCGATGGTGGCACTTCGTGAACACGCAAGCACCTTTCCACTACCCCGCGGGCTCGCTTCTCAGGGCCTCGCAGATCTGTCGGGACCCGAAGACCGGCCGCCCTGGACTCTTGCCGTGGGTGAAGCGCACATGGCTCAGGAAGGTTGCCAATGGCGAAGTGGCTCCCGGTCGCAAGATTGGCACCAAGACTCGCGTCTGGACCGTCGAGGAGGTGCTCGCCGTGGCGGAAAGCCTCGGCACAGCGGCAGATCACAGCGAACCTGAGGCATTGCGCAGGGGTCGCGCCGCCCTGGCGGCCAAGCGAACCGCCAGCGTCGCGACGGTGGCAGCTGCTGCCCCCTCACCTGACCAGGCCGGCCCGTACCCTGCAGCGCGCGCCCCCGCCAGCGGCGCCAGCAGCGCGCATGGCCCCAAGCGTGGCCCCGTTGCGGAGGTTGCAGCGTGAGCGGCGCAGCAGTCCTGGCGCGCGGCATCACCGACTTCGATGCGGCGCGTGACGCACTCGCGAAGCACCAGCTCGACGTGACCCTCGGCGTCGCGCCGGGGCCGCGCACGCAGTTCGTCGTGAGCCGGGCCGGCGTGCAGCTGGCCACGTTCGCGG
>VFQM010001497.1_pt1 | contig 20285 bp, 24 predicted proteins | sample 3512391 | NCBI WGS metagenome assembly VFQM01 (sample SAMN10412369, study PRJNA504923) | tailings metagenome | isolation source: Replicate 1 from Balatoc abandoned mine | place: Philippines | reverse complement strand
TCACCGGCAGCGCCTCGTCGAGGATGCGCCCCTTGGGGACAGCGAAGGTCAGCTGCCCGGGATTGTCGTGAATGCCGATACTGGTCATGATCGCCCGCGCACTTAGGGGCGCAGCAGCAAAAGGGCAATGGCAATGGCGATGGATGATAGCGGGCTGATGGGTCTGGAAGACTTCGCCGCCGCGCTCGAATGGCAGGCGCGCCATGCCGAGGAAAACGGCGCGCCTGCGACTGCGCGGGTGATCCGGGCGCTGGCCGGGGTGCGGGCGAGCGACACGGCCACCGGACGCCGGATCGCGAACTGGCCGGGACTGACGCTGAAGGACGCGATGCCGCTGCGGATCGCCGGAGGCTTCCATCACCTTGTGCTGACGGGCGCGGATCACCGGCTGGCTGAGGTCTATGCCGGCCGGGTTGCCGATCAGGCGGCGGTCGATGCGCTGGTGCTCGATCTGGCGCACCGGTTCGATGCAAGGCTGCTGCCATGGCTCGATGGCCCGCCGCAGACCAATGAAGCAGGGCGCTCTGCCAGCATCATGGCGGGGCTGTTATGGCTCGCGCAGCGGGTGCAGGTGCCGCGCTTCGATCTGTTCGAACTTGGGGCGAGCGCCGGGGTCAACACCATGATTGACCGCTATTTCTTCCGGCTGGGCGAGACCGAGGTCGGCCCCGCGCGGTCGCCGTTGCGGATCGTGCCCGAATGGCGCGGTGCCTCTCCGCCTGCGCCGCCGGAAAAGTTTGCGATAACGGCGGTGAAGGGCTGTGACATTGCGCCGATTGATCTCGCGGATCCTGACAGCGCCTTGCGTCTGAAGGCCTATGTCTGGCCCGATGCCGGGGAGCGGATGGCGCGGATCGATGCCGCGATTGCTCTGGCAGGCCAGCAGCCGCCCGATCTGGTCGCTGCCGACGCCGGAGACTTTGCCGACGCGATGCTCGCCTGGCCGCAACCGCCCGGCACGGCGCGGGTGATGTTCCATTCGATCATGTGGCAATATCTGCCCGCCGCCACGCAGGAGCGGATCGCTACGGCATTTGCGAGCGCTGCTGCTGCCGCCACCCCCGATACCCCGCTGGGCTGGATCGCGCTGGAGACCGATCCGGCGACTTTCCGCCACGAATTGCGGGTGCGGCTGTGGGACGGAGGTGCGCATCGTGGCGAGGAGCACCTGCTGTCCCATGCCCACCCGCACGGGGCCTGGGTGGAGTGGCTGGCCGGTTAGCCCTCCAGAAACGCCTCCATTGCCGCATTCACTGCCTCTGGCGCTTCCCACGGCACGAAATGTCCGCAGTCCGGCACGCGCACGATGGTGAGCGGGTCGATGATGTCCTCCAGCCCCTCAAGGTTCTCAGGGGGCAGGGCGAGATCGTCCAGCGCCCAGATCACCAATGTCGGGATGGTCAACTTCGGCAGGGCGGGGGGCGTGTAGCCTGCGGGGATCTCGTAGGGCGCGTCCATCTCCGGCACGTCGATCGGGCTGGCGCGGTAGTAGTTGAGCATCCCGAAGGCCGCATCGCGGTTCTGCCAGTCGCGCAGCAGCTGGTCGCGTTCCTCGGGCTCCATTGCCGAGGGGCGATCCCACTTCACTTCCTTGAGCAGCAGGCCGGTCAGGCCATGCTCCTTCACCAGCGCGTCATTGGCCGGATCGCGGAAGCCGCGGATATACTGGCTCGCCGTGCGCTGGCCGGGGTGGGTGTAGAGCAGCTTCTGGAAGATCGACGGGTGCGGGGCATTGGCGATCACCGCCTTGTTCACCCGCGCATGCTGCCCGCCCAGCGCCACGCCCCAGGCAATCGCGCCGCCCCAGTCGTGCCCGATGATGGTGAAGCTCGGAATCGCCAGCGCATCCGCCAGCAGGAAGATATCGCCGATCAGCTTGTCGGGGGTATAGGCGCTGACCTCCTGCGGCTTGGACGAACCGCGATAGCCGCGCTGGTCGGGCGCGATGCAGCGGTAGCGATCCTTGAAATGCGCGATCTGGTGGCGCCAGGTGCGGTGGCTTTCGGGAAAGCCGTGGAGGAAGATCAGCACCGGTGCATCCACCGGCCCCTCATCGACGATGTCGAGGCTGATGCCGTTGGGCAGTTGCACCCGCTTCTGTTCGAACCAGCTCATTCGGCGGCCTCCAGTTTTTCCATGTAGCCATTCGCGACCATCGCCGCGACCTGATCGAACAGCGCGTCGGGCGTGCGGCGCAGCTCGCCCATCGCCTTCTCGCCGCCTTCCGCAACGATGATTTCGCGGGTGCCGGCGGCGATTTCATCGAGCATCTGGCGTGCGGCGACATCGGCAGGGATGCCGTTGTCGATCGCCGGATCCGACTTGCCGCGCCGCGTGCCTTCGGCGGTCAGCGCATTGCGCGAGACATTGGTGGCGACCGAACCCGGGTAGATGGTGTGGACGCTGACGCCCGTCTGCGACAGCTCGCCCCGAAGCGCGTCGGCATAGCCCGCCAGCCCGAACTTGGCCGCGCAATAGGCGGTCCGCATCGGCACGCCGACTTTCCCTGCGATCGAGGAAATGAACCCGAGTGCGCCTGATCCGCGCGCCGCCATGTGGCCGATCAACCCTTGCGCAAAGGCGATCTGCGCGGTGAGATCGACGTCGATGATGTCGCGGTAGACCTGCATGTCGGTCTTGAGCGCGCGGCTGCGCTGCGAGATGCCGGCATTGGCAAAGGCGATGTCGACATGGCCTTTCCACGCGATGGCCTTGGCGGTCGCGTCGGCCAGCGCGGCCTCGTCACGCACATCGAAGGGCAGCAAAAGCGTTTCGCCACAATCCGCGGCGACCTCTGCGAGCCGCGCCTCGTCTCGCCCTGACAGCACCACAAGGGCACCGCGGCCTGCGAGTTCGCGCGCCAGCGCCGCGCCGATGCCCGATGAAGCCCCGGTGATCCATGCCACCTTGCCCGAATAGTCCATGTCTCTCTCCCTTTGGGCGAGAGGACTAGCGAGCGGGCGGGCGGGGCGCAATCAGGTTGCGATCTGGGACCGGATCATCTCGGCAAGGTTCACCGGAAACACCGCCTCGGGCCAGTTTTCCAGCTCGGCGAGGGTGAACCAGCGGTGCTGCGTCATCAACTCCTGTTCGAGCGCAGTGTGGCGGCTGGTGTCGATCGCAGCTTCTGCCACCCGGACGAGGAAGAAGCGCTCGTCGGCCTGCACCGGCTCGCCTTCGACAGTCACGAATTCGGGGGTCATGCGCGCGATCTGCGGCCCCGGATCGGCGGTGATGCCGGTCTCCTCGTGCAATTCTCGCCGCGCGGCTTCCTCGAAGCTCTCGTCCGGCTCGCACTCGCCGCCTGCGGTCACCCAGAAGGGATCGCGCCCTGGGACGTCATAGCGGAACATCAGCGCGCGGGTCTCGGGATCGAGCACGATCAGCCGCGCCGCGCGGCGCAGGCGCAGGGCGGTGTTGAGGGTCATTCCGAGGGCACGCTGGCCTTGATCGCCACCGCGTGCACCCGTTGGCCGACGATATCGCCCAGCGCCGCAATCACCGCACGCTGGCGGGCGAGGCGGTTCATCGGCGCGAAGGCCGCCGCCTCGATCTCGACGGTGAAGTGCGATTCGCCCGAGCCATCGTCGCCCATGTGGCCATGATGCTTGGCGCTATCATTGATGATCGCGAGGCGGGTGGGGGCGAAGGCTGCGGTCAGCAGCGCGTGCATTTCCTCGGCGACGGACATCGGGTCTTTCCTTCTTTGCAAGCGTCGAACGGCAATTCCGGCTTGGAACTTGGGGGCGTGATCGCCATTCTCAACCCCAATGCCTTCACCACGATTCCACGGCCGCGTCGAGAGCGAAGGGCGCGACTGCGAGGCTCCCGGCTGCCGCGAGGCAGGCGAATTCCGCGCGCCCGGCCGCCGCCCGCACGGCTTCGACGGGCCGGGCGAATGGCGCTGGTTCTGCCTCGATCACGTGCGCGAATTCAACGCGGGCTACGACTGGTTCGAAGGCATGAGCGCCGAGGAAATCCTCGAAGCCCAGTCCCCGATTGCCGGCTGGCGGACCGAGAGCCGTGCCTTCCGCCCGACCGCCGGGATCGCCGACGGGCCGCGCTGGGCCGACTATGCCGATCCGCTCGACGCCATTGCGGCGCGGGCGCGCGGAATCAAGTCCCATGCCGAGCGCGCGGCGCGGACGGCCATGTCGGGGCGGTTTTCCAAGGAGGAGGCGCTGGCGCTGGAGGTGATGGGCCTCGGTTCCGACACCGACCGCTCGCGCCTGCGCCGCCGCTATTCCGAGCTCGTCCGCCGCTACCACCCCGACCGCAACGGCGGCGACCGGCGGCACGAGGCGCAGCTCACGGCGGTGGTCGATGCCTATCAGATCCTGAAGAAAAGCGCAGCGCTGGCTTAGCCTTGCGCCGCCTTGATGATGGCCGCATCAATCGCGTTCGCCTCGGCATAGGCGGGGCGCTGGGTGATGCGCTCGACATAGGCGCGGAAGGCGGGCCGCTCGGGAATCGAGCCGAAGCGCAGGCCCCAGACGAACTGGCTGCCGACATAGGTATCGGCCATGGTGAAGCGGCTGCCGGCGATGAAGTCTTTCGCGGACAGCCACTTGTCGAGCGTATCTATGACCAGATCGAGGCTGCCGAAGCCCGCCGTGCCGCTCTTGCCCTCGGGCACCTCCCAGCCGAGTGCGCGGGCGATGATCGCCTGCTCCAGCGGCCCGGCGGCGAAGAACAGCCAGCGGAAATAGGCGGCTTTCTCGTGCGCGTCGGGCAGGAGCCCTGCCTGCGGGTGGCTTTCGGCAAGGTAGTGGTTGATCGCGGCGCATTCGGTGATGACGTGGTCATGGCTTTGCGTGTGGTGAACCAGTGCAGGCACCTTGTTCATGGGGTTGATATCGCGAAAGCTCTCGGGCCGGGTCGCCCAGTCGAACACCACATGCTCGTAGTCCGCGCCCGCCTCGTGCAGCGCCCAGCGGCTGATCTGCCCGCGGCTCATGGCGACGGTGTAGAAGGTGAATTCGGCCATTATCCTCTCCCTTGGGGCATTCTACTTGCGCGCGGGTGCCTGCCGGAATGCCCAGCGCAAAGTGCGGCCCATGCCCCATGTCGCCGCGCGCGCGGGCAGGGCGGTGAGGACCGGGCGTTGCAGGTGGAGCATCGCGCGCGCCCATTCGGGCAGCATCGCCACGGCATCGGCGGTGATCATGGTCTGCACGCTCCGCGGCGTGCCTTCGGGACGCTGGCTGAGCACCAGCTGCGCGACCTCGCGGGCCTCGGGCGATGTGGCAAGATCACGGCGCAACATCCTGAAAATGCGATCCGCCTCGGCGCGGGTTTCGGGAACGGGATCGGCCCCGAGCATCCGCGCGATCACGGCGAACTGGCGGTAGTATTCGTCCTGCTCGTGCCCGGGCATCCCCGGCCGCACGTGGCGCAGATAGCCCGCAAGGAAGCTCTGGGCTTCGGTCACATGGACCCAGGCCAGCGTGCGCGGATTGGTGGCGCTGTAAGGCGTGCCGCCCGGCAGCGTGCCGCCGACCTTGGCGTGGATGCGGTTGACCCTTTCGATCGCCTTGATCGCCTCGTCGCGGTGACCGAAGGTCGTGACCGCGATGAAGCGGGCGGTGCGCCGCAGCCGCCCGTGCATGTCCTCGCGGAAGTTGGAATGGTCGAGCACGCCCTGCAGCGCCTCGGGATGGAGCATCTGGAGCAGCAGCGCGCGCACCCCGCCGGTCATCATGCCGACGATATCGGCATGGACCAGCCGGACCGGCGTGTCGCGCGCGAACAGCGCCTCGTCCGAGGGCGGGGTGGGCTGCTGGCCCTTGGCGGCATCGTGAAACACCCCGCGCACCTGGCCGACCAGCTTCAAGCGCAGCGATTCGACGGGGTCGGCCATGTCGGGCAATATAGGCACGGATCGCTACGGGCGGAACCGAACTCGCCAAAAATGCCAGCCCTTGCTGCCAAACCACCGCTTGCAGGCCGCGCCCATGCGTTCTAACCGGACGCGGCAATGACTTCATCCTCCCGCTCCACTGTCGCCGGCGACAACGCCATGCCCACCCAGCCCGACACCACGGTCGACGTCCGCGAGGTGTTCGGCATCGATGTCGACTGGCAGGTGCCCGCCTTCTCGGTGAAGGACGAGCACGTGCCCGAGACCGACGGCGCCTATGTGTTCGATCCGGACACCACGCTGGCGATCCTCGCAGGCTTTGCGCACAACCGCCGGGTGATGGTGCAGGGCTATCACGGCACCGGCAAGTCGACCCATATCGAACAGGTCGCTGCGCGCCTCAACTGGCCGAGCATCCGCGTGAACCTCGACGCGCATATCAGCCGCATCGACCTCGTCGGCCGCGATGCGATCGTGCTGAAGGACGGGTTGCAGGTCACCGAGTTCAAGGAAGGCATCCTGCCCTGGGCGCTCCAGCACCCGGTGGCGCTGACCTTCGACGAATATGACGCGGGCCGCCCCGACGTGATGTTCGTGATCCAGCGCGTTCTCGAGTTCGACGGCCGGCTGACCCTGCTCGACCAGAACCGCGTGATCACGCCCAACCCGTTCTTCCGCCTGTTCGCCACCACCAACACCGTGGGCCTCGGCGACACCTCGGGCCTCTATCACGGCACGCAGGCGATCAACCAGGCGCAGATGGACCGCTGGAACATCGTCGTCGCATTGAACTACCTCAAGCCCGAGGTGGAGCAGCAGATCGTCAAGTCCAAGACCCCGATGGCCGACGACAAGCTGATCGCCGACATGGTCAAGGTTGCCGAGCTGACCCGTCAGGGCTTCATCAACGGCGACATCTCGACCGTGATGAGCCCGCGCACCGTGATCACATGGGCGCAGAACGCGGCGATCTTCAATTCGGCGGGCTTCGCTTTCCGCCTCAGCTTCCTCAACAAGTGCGACGAGGCAGAGCGCACGCTTGTGGCGGAATACTACCAGCGCGTCTTCGGCGAGGATCTGCCGGAAGGCGCAGCCAAGAAGCGGTAAACGATGCGGCGGGCGCTCGCCACGGCACTCGTGCTGCTTGCCGGGCCACTTGCCGCCCAGCAGGCCGAACCAGAGCCAGCCCCGCTCGTAACGATCATCCCCGCGCCGGGTGAGTTCGGTCCTTTCCGTTTCCCGCAGGTCGAGCCCGTCAAGACGGTCGACATCCCGCAATGGGCCAAGGACGAGGGCCACAATGGCCGTGCCGTCTACCGTGCGACCATCTCGTCCGACAACACGCTTATCGGCCTCGAACTGATGCAGAGCAGCGGGTCGGCAGCGATCGATGCTGCCGTCAAGGCGCGGGCCGAGACGCTGTGGTACAAGGCGGGCACAGATCCGGCCGGAAAGCCGATCCAGAGCCGAATTCCCGTGGCAATGGAATATGCCCGCCACGACAAGGATAGTCCCGGCGGCGGGATCGAGACCTATTCCTGCGGCGATCTGGTGCGCGAGTTCGAGTGGTATACGGCTGCCAACGCGGACCCAGCCACGCCGTTTCTGCCCCAGTTGATCTATGTCGGATTGCGCACCCTGGTGCGCCTTGAGCAGGGCGAACCGGTCGATCTGCCAATCATGGATGCCGACGCCGATGAGCGCAGGCCAATGTGGCAGGCCTTGCTGGAGCGCTGCCGGAACGCTCCGCAACGGCTCATGCTGGACGAAGTCGACTTCCCCGAGACATTCGCCTTCGAAATCGCGCAATACTGACCGCTTGCCGGACAGTGTCATAGGCTGATAACACAGCGATGACCATGGCGCTGTTCGACCGATTCTGGAAAGGCTCTCGCGGCAACGCCGACGCCGACGCTGACGGGCGTGGGGGCGGGCGTTCGGACATGCCGGCCGGCTTCTACCCGCTCTACGAATCGATGCAGCCCGCCGACCTCGACGATGAGGACGATCTCCCGCCGCGCCCGCGCCCTTCGGCCAAGCCCGATTTCGACGCGTGGGACGCCAAGCTGGCGGGGATCGACGAGGCACTCGAAGTCGAGGAAAAGCGCCGCCTGCGCTGGTGGCAGCGCGATTACTGGCGTGCGCGCTCGAAGCTGTGGTGGACTGGGCGGGGCCTTATGGCAGGGCTCGCACTGTTCGCCGTACTGATCGGCTGGCTCACCTTCACCGCGCCGCTGTCGAAAAGCCTCGAACCCATTGCCCCGCCGCAGGTCACGCTGCTGGCCAGCGACGGCACGCCGATTGCGCGGCAGGGGGCGATCGTCGAAGCCCCGGTCAAGGTCGCGGACCTGCCGCCCCACGTGGTGCAGGCCTTCATCGCAATCGAGGACCGGCGGTTCTACAGCCACTGGGGCATCGATCCGCGCGGTATCGCCCGGGCGCTGGTGACCGGCTATGGCGGCGGCTCCACCATCACCCAGCAGCTTGCCAAGTTCACCTTCCTCACGCCCGAGCAATCGCTCAGCCGCAAGGCGCGCGAGGCGCTGATCGCCTTCTGGCTGGAAAGCTGGCTGACCAAGGACGAGATCCTCGAACGCTATCTTTCCAACGCCTATTTCGGCGACAACCAGTACGGCCTGCGCGCCGCGAGCCTGCATTACTTCTACCGCCAGCCCGAAAAGCTGCGGCCCGAGCAGGCGGCGATGCTGGCGGGGCTGTTGCAGGCGCCCTCGCGCTATGCGCCCACGAAGCACTACGACAAGGCCAAGGCGCGCATGGAACTGGTCATCCAGTCGATGGTCGAGGAAGGCTATCTGACCGCTGCCGAGGCCCGCGCGCTGCCCGATCCGCGCATCGACGTGCGCACCCGCGACGACAACCTGCCGACCGGCACCTATTTCGCCGACTGGGCGCTGCCGCTGGCGCGCGAGGGGATGGAGGCGAGCTATTCCAAACAGGTGCTCACCACCACGCTCGATTCCCGGCTGCAGGCGCTGGCGAACCGCGTGGTGTCGCGCGCGCCGCTGGGCGGGGCGCAGGTCGCGCTGGTGGCGATGCGCCGCAATGGCGAGGTGGTGGCGATGGTGGGCGGGCGCGACTATCGCAAATCGCCCTTCAACCGCGTCACCCAGGCCCGACGCCAGCCGGGATCGACCTTCAAGACCTTCGTCTATCTCGCCGCGCTGGAAGCCGGCTGGGATCCCGACGACACCATTCCCAACACCCCGATCACGCAGGGGTCCTACCGCCCCAAGAACGCGCGCGAGGCCTATTCCGACCAGATCACGCTGGAGGATGCCTTCGCGCAGTCGAGCAATGTCGCCGCCGTGCGGCTGCTGCAGGCGGTGGGCAGCGACAAGGTGATCCGCACCGCGCGTCAGCTGGGCATCACCGCGCCAATGGCCGAGGGCGATCCCAGCCTCGCGCTCGGCACCTCGGCGATGACGCTGATGGAACTGACCGCCGCCTATGCCGGGATCGCCGCCAACGACTTTCCGGTCGAGCCCCATGCCTTCGCGCGCGGCGAGCCGGGGTGGTGGGAGTGGCTGACCACCCGCAAGGACAGCTTCTCGCGCTCGGAGCACGAACACATCGAGACCATGCTGCGCGCCGCGATCAATCGCGGGACGGGGCGCAATGCGGTGCTCCCCATCGCCAATTTCGGCAAGACCGGCACCACGCAGGATTACCGCGATGCGCTGTTCGTAGGCTATGCCGGCGATCTGGTGGTGGGGGTGTGGATCGGCAACGACGACAACTCGCCCTTGAACGGCGTGACCGGCGGCAGCACGCCTGCGCGCATCTGGCGCGATTTCATGCGCGGCGCGCTGAAGCTCGAAGCCGCGCCCAAGCCGAAGGCTGACGCTTCGCCCGATCCCGAAGGGCCAGTGCAGCAGCTCGATATCGAGGGCGGGGAGATCCCGCTCGGGCAGGACGGGGCGACGCTCAGCATCGACGGCAACGGCGTGACCATCAAGCAGGAGGGCGTGCCGGTCGAGGTGCGGGTCGATCAGGCCGGGGTGGTGGTCCAGCCCGCGCCGTCTCCCAGCGCGCAGCCGCCCCCCTGAGACCCTTCCGTGACGCCCCGCACGCCTCGTGTTGGAGACACATGAGACACTGTCCTGAGACAGAAAACCGGCTGGCCCCTTTGCGCCTTCGAACAGGCGCAGCGGCAGGGGCGGGCAGCAGGTCATCGGGCAAGCCTGTCACCCCGCCGCCGAGTAGGAAAGCGCTCTAGACCATCAGGATGTTCATCACCGCGGTCGCGATCGGGCGGGTGCGGTCATCCTGCCATGCCTCGACCGTGACATTGGCATTGCGCCGCCCGAGCCGGGTAATGCGGCCGAGCGCAAAGCTGGCCCGCGATTTTCCCGCGGCGAGATACTGGACGGTGATGTTGATCGGCTTCAATTGCGGATCGCGCCCTGCCGCCAGCAGCGCGGCGTGGAGCGCGGCATAGCCGGCGGTCTCCAGCAGACCCGCGGTCGCCCCGCCGTGGAAATGCGCCGGACGGCCTTCGACATTGGGCCCGAAATCGACCGAGACCACCGGCATCCCGGCCTCCTCGCCGACAATGGTGATGCCGAGCGAGCGGGCATAGGCGGGCAGCACGATCCCCTCAGGCATCGCCCATGGCCCCCGCCAGCGCCGGATTGTCCTTTCGCGGATCGGCGCCGATGGTCATGAACACCCCTGCGACATGGGCGACCGGATCGCCCGGATCGCCATCATGCGCGATCCCCCGCACGAAGGCGGCCGAGCGCGTGCGGCGGTAGCATTCGACCCGTCCCTTCACGCTCGCCCCCTCGCGTGCGGGGCGCTGGTAATCGACCCTGAGGTCGAGTGTGGCGACCGGATTGAAGGTACGGCTTGCCTGCCAGATCGCCATTCCGCTCGCCATGTCCATCAGACTGATGATCGGCCCTGAAGCAAGCACGCCGCCACTGCTGTCGCCCACAAGATCGGCGCGCCACGGCAATTCGAGCTCGACCCAGTTCTCGCCCTGGTCGGTGAAGCGCAGGCCGAGCCATGCGGTGTGGCCGTGACGGAAGAACCATTTCGACGCTTCGCGCGCATCGAACCGGGCAGGAGGCGTGGTCATGCGAGGGTGCATAGGGGCGGGTGCGGGGCGGTTACAATCATTTAATTTCGCGGGCGAGGCCAGCTCGATCACCTTGCGTGGCGGCGCTCGCGGCAGGGGGCCGGGACGCTGCAATGCAAGGAGAGCATGATGAATATTCCGCGGATCAATCTCGACCAGATTCCCGGGCTCGACGGCGCGCAGGCGCTGTTCGGCGCGGTGCTGCGCGCCGAAGACGGGCCGATCGACGATCGCATCGTCGAGATCATGGTGTTCCTCTACGAAGCCATGCCGCCCGAGGCGCTGCTGTGAGACGTGGCAGGGCGGGGCGATGATCGTCCATCCTGCCATCGCAGGGCTGCGGAGCCGACCCGCTCCGCAGCCTTGCCTTGCCGCCGCTCTGGCGCGCTGGCACGGCTTGCCCGAGGTGCAGGCGATGATCGCGGGGCTGACGACCTTTGGCGCGGGCGCGGGGCTTGAGTCGGTGCCGGCGCTGGCGCGGCTGGCTGGCGATCACGCTGCCGCTGCTGGCCTTGCGCATGATTTCATCGCGCCGGTGATCGCAGCGCTCACCGCCGAGCCGCTGGCGCAGCTGCCGCTCGGCCACTCTGCTGCGCCCGGCACCGCGCGTATCCGCCTTGCGACAAGCGGCCGCGCAAGCCTGGCGCTGGCGGCCTATGCGCTTGCCCGCCATCGCCAGCCGGCCTCGGTGCTGTTCGAGGATGGCGAGGCGCACGAGATCGTGATTGCCGGAGCAGGACAGGCGCTGTGCCACCGCCGCACCGGGCAGGGAGTGGAGAGCCGGCCCGTGGCCTGCGTCCCCGGCACCCGGCTGACGCGCGGCGGGGCGGCCGAAGCGCGGCAATTTGTCGCGGTCACCCGCCCGCTGCTGGTGCTGCAATTGGTGCGCGAGGCGGCATCGCCCGCTGCCTCGTGCGAGGTTTCGCTGCCCGATGGCGCGCTCATCCAGACCATCAGCGGATCGAAGCAGGCGAGCCAGACGATGATGGCCCTCGGCGTGCTCGGCGCGCTCGGGCACCGCCGTGCGCTGGCGCCGATGGAGCGGCTGGCGCTTGATCCGCAGGCGGAGCGCGACCTGCGCTGGGAGGCCTTGCGGCAGGTGCTGGGGCTGGACGCAGGCCACGGTCTCGCGCTGCTTGCCCGGCTGGCCGCGCGCGAAGACGACGCGCTTGCGTTGCCGGCGGCGCAGTTGCAGCGCAGCCTGCTCGCCGCGCAGCCCGAACTCGCCGCGCTGGAGCCTGCCTGATGCCGCTCGTGATCGACAATCCTTGCCCCGAAGCCTGCTCGCTGCCCGAATGCATCGAGGCATTGGGCGAGCTCGGTTTCGATCCCGACGATCCGTCCAGCACGGCGGCCGCAGCAGGCTGGCTGCGGCGGCTGGCCAATAACCGCAGCTTCCTTGGCGATCTGCTGGTCGAGCGGCTGACGGGCGCGGGCGGGGACGACATCGCCAGCGGCTATGGCCCGCAGGCGATCGTGCTCAGCCGCCCGAAGGACAACCGCCCGGGTGCGGCCTTCCTGCGCGCGGCGATCTGGCCGTCCCCGCGCGATCACGTGTTCAAGACCAGCGGCGCGGCAAGCTTCGTCTACGGCGCCCCGCATGATCACAATTTCGATTTTCTCACAGTGGGTTATTGCGGGCCGGGCTATGCCAGCGACTACTACGAGTATGACTACGAGGCGGTTGCCGGCTACCCGGGCGAGGATGCGGCTCTGCGCTTCGTCGAGCGTTCGGTCCTCTCGCCGGGCAAGCTGATGCTCTATCGCCGCCATCACGACGTTCACAGCCAGCTGCCGCCCGAAAGCCTCTCGGTCTCGGTCAACGTGATGCGGCTCGATCCGGCGCAGGCGTGGTTCGACCAGTATGGCTTCGATCTGGCGCGCGGCACGGTGACGCGCTGGCTCAACCCGCTGGCGAGCGAGGCCTTCCTGCGCGTGGCGGTGGCGAGCGGGGCCGAGAGGGCGCGCGATTATGCCGAATGGGTCGGCAGGCGGCATCCGAGCGAGCGGATGCGGCTTGCCAGTTTCGCGGCGCGGGCGGACATGTGCGAGGATCGGGCCGCAGCCGATGCGCTGTGGCGGGAAGCGGAGCTCTCGGGCAGCCGGATGGTCGCAGGCGCGGCGCGGATGCGGCGGGCGGGGCTCTAAAGCACGCCGCCGGCCAGCCGGTCGATCGCGCCTTGCAGGATCACGGCCGCGGCATGGCTGTCGATCGCGGCGGCGCGCTTGGCGCGGCTCATGTCCTGCCCGATCATCGCGGCCTCGGCGGCCTGGGTCGACCAGCGTTCGTCCCACAGCAGGATGGGGAGCCCGAAAGCCTCGGCGCAGTTGCGGGCATAGGCGCGGCTGGCCTGCGCGCGCGGGCCTTCGGAGCCGTCCATGTTGCGCGGCAGGCCGAGGACGATCCCTTTGACGCAGCGGCTCCTGATCAGCGCCGCCAGCGTCTCGCGGTCACGGCCCCACTTGCCGCGGCTGATGGTGGTGCCGTTGGTGGCAAAGCGCCAGCCGGCATCGCAGGTCGCGGTGCCGATCGTCCTGGTGCCGAGGTCGAGCCCGAGCAGCACGCCGCCCCCCTCAAGGGATTTGGCTCCCACCGCATCGGCAAAGCCGCGGGCGTCCTCGAAGATCAATTGCCCTTCCACGCATCCACCCGGCGCGCGACGTCGGCCTTGGTGTTGGCCCAGAACAGCGGCAGATCATAGACGTGGTAATTGTTGCCCGGCAGGACATAGCTGCCCATTTCCGGCGGAGGGCCGATCAGCAGGAGACCCCGCTTGTCGCACCTTGCCGGCACGAGGCCGGGGTGGAGCGTGCCCTTTTCCATCGTGCCCTCGGGCACCAGCGTGCCGAGATTGGCGCTGGCAGGGGCGCTGCCGCCGGGGGTGCCGGTCAGCGGATTGGTGCACAGCATCGGGTCTGAGCCAGGCTTCTCGCCATCGAGCGCCGGGGTGGAGCCATAGGCATCGAGCACCAGCCTCGGCTCGGCCGGTTCGGCAAAGCTCGACCAGCTGAGGACGCAAGCCGTCTGGTCGGGCGCGGCGCAGGCGGGAAGGCCCATGACGGGAAGATCATGCAGGGTCGAGACCGGCCAGCCGATCACATAGGCCGCCGCCAGCCGCGCGGCGACCGGCGAGCCCTTGATCTCCTCGGCCAGCAGGCGCTTCAGGTGCAGCGACCCTTGCGAATGCCCCGCGAGCACGATCGGCGTGTCGGGATCGACGCTGGAGAGAAAATAGCGGAACGCCTCGCGCACATCGGCATAGGCGGCATCGATCGCTTTCTTGCCCTCGGGCGCGTCGGTGAGGAAGGCGCCCATGGTCGCCTGCCGGTAACGCGGCGCCCAGATCTCGCTCGCCGCGTTGAACGGGCTCGCCATGCCGCGCAGATAGATGCGGGCGATCCGCTCGGCCTCGGGATCGCCGCCGTTCGCCAGCGGGGCGTTCCAGCTCGAACGGTTGAGATAGCTGGTGGGGTGGACGAAGAACACCGCAAAGCGCTGCCGGGGCTCGGCGGGGGTGGGCAGCAGACCGCGATCATTGGCATAGGCGGGCTGCCAGCGGGCCGGGTCCTTCACCCCGATGCCGGGGCGCGAATACCACATCCCGGGGCTTTCATAGGCATTGGTCTCGAGCGGCTTTACGGCCACGAATTCGCCCGAGGGCACCAGCGCGATCTCGGCCAGTTCCTCCTGGAACAGCTCGTAGACGATCCGCCCGCCGATCACGAGGACGATGCAGAAGGCGACGAAATAGAGGAACTTGCGGGCCATGGCTTGTCCTGCCTCGCGCTTACTACGCGGGCTTGTCCTCCGCCAGCGCCGGACGCAGGGTGCGCCATGCGCGGTCGGGGCGCAGGCTGGAGAACCACGAGACCGGGTTCCAGGTGGTCGATCCGTCGAGGCTGAAGGTGATGAACTCCGCGCGCCCGCCGATATTGGCAAGCGGCACCGCGCCGCCCAGCCCGCTCTCGATCACGTCCGCGCGGCTGTCGGCGCTCTCGTCGCGGTTGTCGCCCATCACGAAGACCGAGTCGGCAGGGACGGTATAGGGGCCGTAATTGTCGAGCCGCTGGTCGCGGTAGTCGATGGTGAGATAGGTCGCGCCGTTGGGCAGGGTCTCGCGCCAGGTCGGCGGTTCAAAATAATCGCGTCCGTCCGGGCCGGTGACGCGGTACTGCTCGAAGGCATCGAGGCACGGCGCGCCGCGGCACAAGAGGTCGGGCTCGAACGGCAGGCGCACCGACGGCACGACCTCGCGCTTGATCGGCGTGCCGTTGAGGATGATCTGCCCGCCGCGCACTTCGATGGTATCGCCCGGCAGCGCGACCACGCGCTTGATATAGTCCTCGTCGCGGGTCGGATGGACGGGGATGACGATGTCGCCATATTCGGGCGTGGAGGCCCACACCCGCCAGTCGCCGCGCGGCAGCAGGTGGAAGCTCGCCGAGGCCCACGACCAGCCATAGGGATACTTGCTCACCACCAGCCGGTCGCCCACCCACAGGCTCGGCATCATCGAGGTCGAGGGGATGTAGAACGGCTTGGCCACGAGGCTGTGGAAGGCCAGCACCGCCAGCAGCATCAGCGCAAGGCCGCGGATCTCGGCGAACCAGTTGATCTTTTCCGGGGTCTCGCTGTCGGTCACTTGCGGGCTTTCGAGTGTCGCCATTTTCGGGGCCTAGCGCAGGGGGATGGCTTCGATGATCACGAAGGCCTGCGCCCATGGATGATCGTCGGTGAGGGTAAGATGAATGCGTAGCCCATGGCCCTTCGGCGTGATTTCTTCAAGCCGCAAAGCCGCCCCGCCGGTCAGCGCGAGGGTCGGCGCGCCCGAGGGGCCGTTGACCACGCCGATGTCCTTCATGAACACGCCGCGCCTGAAGCCGGTGCCGACCGCCTTGGAAAAGGCCTCCTTGGCGGCGAAGCGCTTGGCGTAGGTGCCGGCGATGGTGAAGGGACGGCGGCGGGCCTTGGCGATCTCGATCTCGGTGAAGACGCGGTTTTCGAACCGCTCGCCATAGCGCGCGAGCGAATTGCCGATCCGCTCGATGTTGCAGAGGTCCGAGCCCATGCCGATGATCACGACGCACCCCCCAGTGCCTCGCCCCGGGCTTGACCCGGGGTCCCGCTGTTCTTGACGCTGCTCATCCCTTCACAGCCCTGATAATGACGGCCACCAACAGCCCCAGCGCCATGACGTGGAGCATGACCTGCGCCTTGAACAGCGGATGTGCGAAATCGCCCTTGGTGAATTTCAGCGCGCCGACGAAGCCGAAAATCATCAGCACCAGCCAGCCGACCGCGAAGACCTGCATAACGCCGGTGTTGAGCGCAAAGCCGAGGAAGCCCACCGCCAGCAGGAACAGCCCCGCGGCGGCGAAGGCCCACAGCTTCTGTGCGGGAGCGAGGGGAGGGAGGTCAGGCTGGGTCACCGCGCTGCATCCATCAGTTCGCGCATCCGGCGGATGGCGTTTTCGAGGCCGACGAACACCGCCTCGCCGATCAGATAGTGGCCGATATTGAGCTCGGCGATCTGGGGGATGGCGGCGATCGGCTGGACGTTGTCGAAAGTGAGGCCGTGGCCCGCGTGGGGCTCGATCCCGTTCTTGGCGGCGAGGGCGGCCATGTCGGCGATGCGGCGCAATTCGCGCTCGACCTTCTCGCGGTCCCCGTCGAGGAAGGCGTGGGCATATTCGCCGGTGTGGAATTCGACCACCGGCGCGCCGAGGCGCAGCGCGGCGTCCAGCTGCCGCTCGTCGGCTTCGATGAACAGCGAGACGCGGATGCCGGCCGCGCGCAGTTCCTCGACAATCGGCACCAGCGTATTGTGCATCCCCGCCGCGTCGAGTCCGCCTTCTGTGGTGCGCTCCTCGCGCTTTTCGGGGACGATGCAGGCGGCGTGCGGGCGGTGACGCAGCGCGATGGCGAGCATCTCGGGCGTGGCCGCCATTTCGAGGTTCAGCGGCAGGTCGGTCGCCTGCTGGATGCGCGCCAGATCCTCGTCGCGGATATGGCGGCGGTCTTCGCGCAGGTGCGCGGTGATCCCGTCGCCGCCCACCGCCGCGACGATCTCGGCCGCGCGCACCGGATCGGGATGATCCCCGCCGCGCGCGTTGCGGATGGTCGCCACGTGATCGATGTTCACGCCGAGGCGCAGGTGGGAGGGTGCGTGGGTCAGGGCTATTCCTTCCGGCTGCCGGGTTTGGTTACCACTACGGCTGCCAGAGCCGCCGGGATGTCGTGTTCGTCATAGGTCGGAAAATCAATGGCGAGCAGCGGGTAGAAGGGCACGCCGAGATCGACCGAACCGCAGGAACGGTCGATGATTGCACATTCGGCGATCACTTCGCCGCCCTCGCGGGCCACGGCGGCGATGGCTTCGCGGCTGGAGAGGCCGGTGGTGACGACATCCTCGACCATCAGCACCTTCGCGCCCTTTTCAAGCGCGAAGCCGCGGCGCAGGTGGAAGACGCCGTCGGGCCGCTCGAGGAACAGCGCGTCCTTACCCAGCGCGCGGCCGACTTCGTGGCCGATGATGATCCCGCCCATCGCCGGGGAGACCACCACATCGACCTGATCGCGCACCTCGGCGGGGATGCCCGCCACCACCGCTTCGGCCAGCCTTGCGGCGCGTGCGGGGTTCATCAGCACCCTTGCGCATTGCAGGTAATGCCCGCTGTGGCGACCCGAGGAGAGCTTGAAATGCCCTTCGAGCAGGGCACCCGAGGCGCGGAATTCGGCCAGCACTTCATCTTCGGTCACGAGCGAACTCCATAGAAAACATAAGGGAAAGCGCCGACTTGCGCGGGCGGCATGGGGGCTTGCATAAATTTCTCCCTAGAAGCGCTTGAGGCCCTCGGCAAGCATCGCTAAGGGCGAGGATGAAGCCGACCCTGCGGGGTGGGCCAGACGCTGTCAGCCATAAGCCTCGAGGGGGGCGCGCGGCGGGCGGCATGGGATCAGATTCGAACCACTTGGGCACAGACATGGGTCAAAGGCACACCCGTATGAAATTGGCTATCCTTGCGGCAGTTGCCGCCGGGCTCGCGGCGTTTGCGCCGATGACGGCTGCTGCACAGGATGCAGCCGCGCCCGCTCCCGCTCCGGTCGCTGTCGAAGCGGCTGCACCTGCTGCCGATGCAGCCGCAGCTCCGGCTCCGGCGGCTGATGCTGCCGCTCCGGCCGGCACCTACACGCCGATGGCTCCGACCAAGGGCAAGGGCATGCCGACCGATCCGCGCACCGGCGAGCCGGGCGCGATGGCCAAGAGCCTGACCTTCCAGGACCAGTACACCGATAACGGCGAATATGCGCTGGGGATGCACAACTACATCCTGATGCCGGTGATCACGGTCATCAGCCTGTTCGTCCTCGGCCTGCTGCTTTACGTGGTGGTGCGCTTCAACCGCCGCGCCAACCCGGTCGCCTCCAAGACGACGCACAACACCATGATCGAAGTGGTGTGGACGATTGTTCCGGTGATCATTCTCGTGGTGATCGCAGTGCCCTCGATCACGCTGCTGGCACGCCAGTACGAAACCCCGCCGGCCGATGCCGTCACCATCAAGGCGACCGGCTACCAGTGGTACTGGGGCTACACCTACCCCGATCACGGCGAGATCGAAGTGATCTCGAACATGCTCGACGAGGCCGAGGCCGTGCGCCGCGGCGAGCCCGGGCAGCTGGCGGTCGACAACCGTATGGTCGTGCCCGCCGGCGTGCCGCTGCGCATCCAGACCACCGCCACCGACGTGATCCACGCTTTCGCCGTGCCGTCGCTGTGGTTCAAGATGGACGCGGTGCCGGGCCGTCTCAACGAGAAGCTGCTGACCATCAAGGAGCCGGGCGTGTACTACGGCCAGTGCTCCGAACTGTGCGGCGCGCGTCACGCCTACATGCCGATCGTGGTCGAGGCGCTGCCACCGGCCGAGTTCGCCGCATGGGTGAAGGCGCAGGGCGGTTCGATGCCCGGAGAAGCAGGGGGCGAAGAAGAGGCTGCGGCCGCTGCTGCGCCGGCTCCGGCCGCTGACGCTGCCGCTCCGGCTGCTGCCGCCGCCGCAGCGCCTGCCGCCGCCCGCTGAGACACGATACAGATTTAACGCGAGAGAGTAGCTGACCATGGCAACCACCGCAGAAGGCTTCGACGTCCACCACGGGCACGGCCACGACGCGCATGATCACGCGGACCACAAGCCGGGCTTCTTCGCCCGCTGGTTCATGTCAACCAACCACAAGGACATCGGCTCGATGTACCTGATCTTCGCGATCATCGCGGGGATCGTCGGGGGCGCGATCTCGGGCATCATGCGCATCGAGCTGGCCGAGCCGGGCATCCAGTACCTGCAGTGGTGGGCCCAGTTCATGGGCGGCGGCAATGATCTCAACACCGCGCTGCACATGTGGAACGTGTTCATCACCGCCCACGGCCTCATCATGGTGTTCTTCATGGTGATGCCGGCGATGATCGGCGGGTTCGGCAACTGGTTCGTGCCGCTGATGATCGGCGCGCCGGACATGGCCTTCCCGCGCATGAACAACGTCAGCTTCTGGCTGACGGTGGCGGGCTTCTTCAGCCTGCTGTTCTCGCTGTTCGTCCCCGGCGGCACCGGCCCCGGCGCGGGCACCGGCTGGACGGTCTATGCCCCGCTGTCGACCACCGGTTCGGTCGGTCCGGCCGTGGACTTCGCGATCTTCTCGCTGCACCTTTCGGGCGCGGGTTCGATCCTGGGTGCGACCAACTTCATCACCACCATCTTCAACATGCGCGCGCCGGGCATGACCCTGCACAAGATGCCGCTGTTCGTGTGGTCGGTGCTGGTCACCGCCTTCCTGCTGCTGCTGGCGCTCCCGGTTCTGGCCGCGGCCATCACCATGCTGCTGACCGACCGCAACTTCGGCACGACCTTCTTCGATCCGGCCGGCGGCGGTGATCCGGTGCTCTACCAGCACCTGTTCTGGTTCTTCGGCCACCCGGAAGTCTACATCATGATCCTGCCGGGCTTCGGCATGATCTCGCAGATCGTCGCGACCTTTTCGAAGAAGCCGGTGTTCGGCTACCTTGGCATGGCCTACGCCATGGTCGCGATCGGCGTGGTCGGCTTCATCGTGTGGGCGCACCACATGTACACCGTGGGCCTCGACGTGAACACGAAGATGTACTTCACCGCGGCGACCATGGTGATCGCGGTGCCGACCGGCGTGAAGATCTTCAGCTGGATCGCGACGATGTGGGGCGGCAGCCTCACCTTCAAGTCGCCGATGGTCTGGTCGCTGGGCTTCATCTTCCTGTTCACCGTCGGCGGCGTGACCGGCGTGGTGCTGGCCAA
>VFQM010001496.1_pt1 | contig 20288 bp, 18 predicted proteins | sample 3512391 | NCBI WGS metagenome assembly VFQM01 (sample SAMN10412369, study PRJNA504923) | tailings metagenome | isolation source: Replicate 1 from Balatoc abandoned mine | place: Philippines | reverse complement strand
GCAGGCCTCATTCGGCCCTCGGTCATCGCCCTCCGGCTTCCCGCCTCGGTGGGAATAACCTATTGCAACTCAACAGCTAGCCGCTCAGGACCGTCCGCGTCGCGCAGCGCGCCATGCGAAGCGTGCCGGATCCACGGCGTCGCGCAGCGCCGGCGCCAGCGGCATCGCCTCACCGTCGATGGCTGCAGCCAGCGCCTCGCCTGCCAGGGCCGCCAGCGCCAGACCGCGTGAACCGAAGGCACAGCACAGGTACAGGCCCGGCAGCCGTGGCAGATCCACCAGGGCGGGCTGGGCTGGCGGCTTGGTCCCCAGACCTGCGGGATCCGGTGCTGCGCCGATCAGCGGCAGGCGGTCGAGCGAGGCGCAGCGCACCCCCGCCCAGCCCAGCACCTGAGAACGGGCCAGTGCGGCTTCCATGGCATCGGCGGCAGTCGCCGACAGCGCACGCAGCCGGGCCAGGTTGTCGCGGTGCGCGTCCTGCGCGATCGCCGTGTCGGTCGTACCCCGGCGGTAGGTGGAGCCGATCGCCCACACCGCCTCGGGCCAGTGTGGTGCCAGGCCGGCGTCGCGGTATTCGGGCACGTAGACGCCGTCGTCGCGCTGCGGCCGCTCGGCAAGCGCAGGGCCCTTCAATGGGCCGAAGCTCAGTTGGCCTTGCACCGGGTGTAGCGGCAGCGCCAGACCCAGCCCCTCGGCGAGGGCGCGGCTGCCCAGGGCTGCGGCCAGCACCACGGTGCCTGCACGAGCGATCTCCGTGCCGTCGGCGGCCAGCAGGCGCCACAGGCCGTCATCGCGTGCGACGCCCGCCACGGGCAAGCCCAGGTGCAAGGCGAGGCGACCGGTGTTCTGCGCCTCGTCGACCCAGGCTTGCACCAGGGCAGCGGGGCGCACCAGCGCCGCGGCGTGCCGTCCGGGATCGTGTCCGCGGTTGTCCACCTCCACCGGTGTCCAGCCTGCCCCCACCGGTACCAGGCGCTCAAGCGCTTGCCGGGTGCAGGCCACGCCGAGCGCTGTCAGCCTGGACATCGGCGTGGGCGAGCGCGTGACGTGCGGGCTGAGCATGCCCACGGGCAGCCCGGAGGCGCCATCGGCCAGCCGCGGGGCCGCGCCCAGCAGGCTGACGCGCCAGCCACGGCGTACTAGTGCGTTGGCCACGCCCGCGCCGGCCAGTCCGGCCCCGACGACGCAGGCCTCGCGCGAAGCGGTGTCCATTCAGAAAGCAACAGGCCCGCGCGGGGCGGGCCTTGCAGGGTGGCTGGCGGGCATCAGGACGCGGCAGGCGGCACGTAGCCGGCGGCGGCGTCGGCACCCTCGCCGAAAAAGTGCTTCTCCATCTGACGCGCCAGGTACTGGCGGGCACGCGCGTCGGCCAGGTTCAGGCGGTTCTCGTTGAGCAGCATGGTCTGGTGCTTGAGCCAGGCGGCCCAGGCCTCTTTGCTGACGTTCTCGAAGATCTTCTTGCCGAGCTCGCCCGGGTAGGGCGGGAAATCCAGCCCTTCGGCCTCTTTGCCCAGTTTGATGCATTGAACCATTCGTGCCATGGGCAACTCCTCGTGATCTGCGTGCTGCGGTGGGGCTTCGTTATGTGCCTGGGGTTATATCGATCGGAACAAACGGTTCGTTCGCTTTTCCGTCGCAACACGGCATGATGCATGCCCGGTTGCCCTCACCCCAAGCGGTGAAGGCCCGCACTGTAGCAAGCTTCACCCGTCCTCAACGGTCACAGGGTCGGGCCGCCTTTCTAAAATAACGTCTTGTTCGCATCCCGGGATCCTTCATGAGTGCTTTCAACGAGGAGCGCGTGCTCAGCGTCCACCACTGGACGGACCGCCTCTTCAGCTTCACCACCACGCGCGACACCTCGCTGCGCTTCTCCAACGGCCACTTCACCATGATCGGCCTGCGGGTCGACGGCAAGCCGCTGCTGCGCGCCTACAGCATCGTCAGCCCCAACTGGGCCGAGCACCTGGAGTTCCTCAGCATCAAGGTGCAGGACGGGCCGCTCACCTCGCGTCTGCAGCACATCCAGCCCGGCGACACCATCATCGTCGGCAAGAAGCCCACCGGCACGCTGCTCATCGACTACCTGCTACCCGCCAAACGCCTGTACCTGCTGGGCACGGGCACCGGCCTGGCGCCGTTCATGAGCATCATCCGCGACCCGGAAACGTACGAACGCTACGAACAGGTGGTGCTCATCCACGGTGTGCGCCAGGTCAAGGAACTCGCCTACCGCGAGCTCATCACAGAGCAGCTCAAGCAGGACGAATTCCTCGGCGACATGGTCAAACAGAAGCTGCTCTACTACCCCACGGTCACGCGCGAACCCTTCGTGCACCAGGGCCGCATTCCGCAGCTGCTGGCCGACGGCATCATCGCCAAGGATCTGGGCATTCCCCCGCTGAACCCGGCCGAAGACCGCGTGATGATCTGCGGCAGCCCCGAAATGCTGCGCGACCTCAAGGCCCTGTGCGAGAAGCTCGGCTTCAAGGAAGGCAACACGACGACGCCCGGTGACTTCGTCATCGAGCGCGCCTTCGTGAGCTGACCCGGCATGAACGCCTTGTTTGCGCTGCCCGGCCAGCGCCCCCGCCTGGTGCTCGCGCTCATCGCCGCGGTGAGCGTGGCCTTGCTGGCCTTCGGCATGTACCTGCAGCTCGTCGTCGGGCTGGAGCCGTGCCCGATGTGCATCGTGCAGCGTTACGCGCTGATCCTGGTGGCGCTGGTGGCGGGCATCGCGGCCTGCTTCAAGGGCCGCGGCTGGATCATCGGCGGCGCGATCGGCATGGGCGCCTTCGCCGCGTTCGGCGCCTTCACAGCCGCGCGCCAGAGCTGGCTGCAGTGGAATCCGCCCGAGATCCTGTCCTGCGGGCGCGACTTCTTCGGCATGATCGAATCGTTCCCGCTGCGCCGAGCCATCCCCATGATCTTTCGCGGCAGCGGCGACTGCACCAAGATCGACTGGACCTTCCTCGGCCTGACGATCGCGAACTGGTCGTTCCTGTGGTTTGCGGCCTTCACGCTGCTGGCTGTGTGGATGCTGGCAGCACGGTCACGCGGGTGAATAGCGGTTCAAACTGTCGGTAAAATTGACACTGAAGCCACCTAAATATTAATGTATTGCTTCATAAAGTCAACTTATCTCCTTGTAAAATAAAGAAAATCGCCACGAACGATTCGAGTGGCATGCATAGTGCTTCAGTGGGACTATCACCGTCCACGCTGGAGCTGAAATGAAACTGCGTTCTGCCTTGCTCGCCGCCGCCCTTGTTCTGGGTTGCAGTGCGGCCTCTGCCATCACTTTGGTGGGCACCGTTTACGACAAGGTGGCCAATGGCGCCGATTTCGAGGGTCCGATCACCGGCCTCACAACCGGCATGGTGAGCAGCACGCTGGTTGGTGGCTTGCCGCAGTTTGTGGGGCCCAACGGTGCTGGCGGCGTGCCGAACGCGGCGGCGTTTGATCTGTGGTGGCAGAACACGCACGGCGCAATGGCGATCAACCTGCCGCTGACCGAAGGGCCGGCGGGCGTGTTCAAGTACCAGAACTCGTCTTTTTTCCCGATCGCTGCTTACGGCTTCCACTTCACCATGAAGCTGGCCGGTCAGACCAGTTTCACCGCTGCGGACAGTTTCACCTTCACAGGCGACGATGACCTCTGGATCTACATCGGCGACAAGCTGGTGATGGATCTTGGCGGGGTTCACGCCGCGGAGTCAAGGACCATCACGGGTGCAAATCTTATGGCCCTTGGTCTCTCCGAGAACACGGTCTACGATCTGGATATCTTCTTCGCTGAACGACACACCACCCAGTCCAACTTCAATATCACCACCACCTTCCGTGTCTCGGAAGTGCCTGAGCCCGGCATGCTGGCCCTGCTCGGGGTTGCGCTGTTCGGTGTGGCAGCCGTGCGCCGTCGGCAGGCGTGAATCTGAAGCGAGGCACTGCCTTGAAAGACAAAACGGCCCTGTGGGCCGTTTTTCTTTTCCGGGCACCAAGCAGTTTCAACCCAGCTTCTTCATCAGCACCTGGCTGCGCCGGTCCCAGTTGTACTTGCGCTTGCGCGCTTCGGGCAGCCAGTCGGCCCCCACCTGTACGAAGCCGCGCTTGACGAACCAGTGCATGGTGCGCGTGGTGAGCACGAAGATGCTCTGCAGGCCCTGTGCCCTGGCGCGGGCCTCGATGCGCTTGAGCAGGCGCTCGCCGTCGCCCTGGCTTTGCGATTGCGGCGACACGGTGAGCGCGGCCATCTCGCCGGTGCGTTCCTCGGGGTAGGGGTAGAGCGCGGCGCAGCCGAAGATGACGCCGTCGTGTTCGATGATTGTGTAGTTGCCGGCGTCGCGCTCGATCTCGTGGCGGTCGCGCTTGACCAGCGTGCCGTCGCGCTCGTAGGGCTCGATCAGGGCGACGATGCCGCTCACGTCGTCGATGGTGGCTTCGCGCACGCTTTCCAGCTTTTCGTCCACCACCATGGTGCCGATGCCGTCGTGGGTGTAGATCTCGAGCAGCAGCGCGCCGTCCACCGCGAAGGGCAGGATGTGGCTGCGTTCCACGCCGCCCTGGCAGGCGCGGATGCAGTGCTGCAGGTAGAAGGCGGTGTCGGTGGGGCGCTCGGCCCTCGGCAGTGCGGCCAGCATGCGCTGGGCGTCGGCCAGCGGCAGTTCGGTGTCGATCTCGCTGTCGGGGTCGTTGGCGTCCACGCGAATGCCCGGGATCTCGGTCAGGAACATCAGCTTGTCGGCCTGCAGCGCAACCGCCACCGATGTGGCCACGTCTTCCATGGTGAGGTTGAAGGCCTCACCCGTGGGCGAGAAACCGAACGGTGAAAGTAGCACCATGGCGCCCATGTCCAGCGTGCGCTGGATGCCGTCGGTGTCGACCTTGCGCACCAGGCCCGAGTGCATGAAGTCCACCCCGTCGATGAGGCCCACCGGGCGTGCGGTGATGAAGTTGCCCGAGATGACGCGCACCGTGGCGCCCGCCATGGGGGTGTTGGGCAGGCCTTGGCTGAAAGCGGCCTCGATCTCGTAGCGCAACTGGCCCGCGGCCTCCTGCGCGCAGTCGAGCGCAATCTCGTCGGTGATGCGCATGCCGTGCGAATACTTTGCCTCGTGGCCCTTGAGGCGCAATTGCTCGTTCACCTGCGGCCGAAAGCCGTGCACCAGCACGATCTTCACGCCCATGCTCTGGATGAGCGCGAGGTCCTGCACGATGTTCTGCAACTTCCCCGAGGCGATGGCCTCGCCCGCGATGCCCACCACCAGGGTGTTGCTGCGGTGCTTGTGGATATAGGGCGCGACCGAGCGGAACCAGGGAACGAAGGTGAAGTTGAAGACGTTGGACATCGCAGGATGGCGGGCAGGTCGGGTTCCGGGTGAGCCGGGATAATCGCGGGCTCGTCGATTGTGTCCCAAGTCTCCCTTTCGCCCGCCTTGTCTTCCACCGCCCTCCGCCTTGAATTTCCCGAATCGTTGCCCGTGTCCGCGCGCCGGCACGAGATCGAGGCCGCCATCCGCGAGCATCAGGTGGTCATCGTCTGTGGCGAGACCGGCTCGGGCAAGACCACGCAGTTGCCCAAGATCGCGCTCGCCATGGGGCGAGGCAAGCTCAACGCGAGGCCGGGCGAGCGCGGCCGCCTGATCGGCCACACCCAGCCGCGCCGCATTGCTGCCAGTTCGGTTGCCAAGCGCATCGCCGAAGAGCTGCAGACGCCGCTGGGCGAGGTGGTGGGCTTCAAGGTGCGCTTCCAGGACCGGCTCTCGCGCGACGCTTCCGTCAAGCTGATGACAGACGGCATCTTGCTGGCCGAGACGCAGACCGACCCGGACCTCAGCGCCTACGACACCATCATCATCGACGAGGCACACGAGCGCAGCCTCAACATCGACTTCCTGCTCGGCTACCTGCGCCAGTTGCTGCCGCGCCGGCCCGATCTGAAGATCATCGTCACCTCGGCCACCATCGATGCGGACCGCTTTGCCGAGTACTTCTCGTCGGCGAGGGGCCGGGCACCGGTGCTCATGGTGTCCGGGCGCACCTACCCGGTCGAGGTGCGCTGGCGCCCCTTCGAGGAAAGCCGCGAGTACGACCTGAACAACGCCATCGCCGACGGTGTGGACGAGTTGTGGCGGGGCGGGCAGGGCGGCGACGTGCTCGTCTTTCTGCCCGGCGAACGCGAGATCCGCGAGGCCGCCGACCACCTGCGAAAGCACCTGGCGCACCAGCCGCTGCATCGCAATGCCGAGGTGTTGCCGCTGTTTGCACGCCTCTCCCAGGCCGAGCAGGACCGCATCTTCCAGCCGCACGGCCAGCGTCGCATCGTGCTCGCCACCAACGTGGCCGAGACCTCGCTCACCGTGCCGGGCATCCGCTACGTCATCGACGCCGGCACCGCGCGCGTCAAGCGCTACAGCTTTCGCCAGAAGGTCGAGCAGCTGCAGATCGAACCCATCAGCCAGGCGGCGGCCAACCAGCGCGCGGGTCGCTGCGGCCGTGTGGCCGACGGCATCTGCATCCGCCTCTACGACGAAGCGGACTTCAACAACCGCCCGCGATTCACCGACCCCGAGATCCTGCGCAGCTCGCTGGCCGGGGTGATCCTGCGCATGAAGGCGCTTCGCCTGGGTGCGGTTGAAGAGTTTGCTTTCGTCGACGCGCCACAGCGTCGCGCCATCGCTGACGGTTACCAGTTGCTGGCCGAGCTCGGCGCGGTGGACGACGACAACGAGCTCACCGCCATCGGCCAGTCGCTGTCGCGCCTGCCGCTGGATCCGCGCGTGGGCCGCATGATCCTGTCCGCCCGCGAGCAGAACGCGCTCGACGAGGTGCTGGTGATCGCCGCCGCGCTCAGCGTGCAGGACGTGCGCGACCGCCCGATCGACAAGCAGGCACAGGCCGACCAGGCGCACGCGAAGTTCGACGACGAGAAGAGCGAATTCGTCGGCACGCTCAAGCTCTGGAAATGGCTGGAGGACAGCAAGGGCGGCCACGGCAAGGACCACAAACTCAGCCACCGCCAGTACGAAAACCTGCTGCGCGAGCATTTCATCAACGTGCGCCGCGTGCGCGAATGGCGCGACACCCACAGCCAGCTGCACACCGTGGTCGGCGAGCAGGGCTGGAAGCTCAACACGACGCCGGCGACGTATGAGCAGCTGCACTGCGCCATGCTCGCCGGCCTGTTGGGCAACATCGGCTGCAAGAACGACACCGAAGACTGGTACCTGGGCGCACGCGGCATCAAGTTCCACCGCCACCCCGGGGCCAACCTGAGCAAGAAGCCCGGGCGCTGGATCGTCTGCGCCGAACTGGTGGAAACCGCGCGCCTGTTCGGCCGCGGCATTGCCGCCATCGAGCCGGCCTGGGTGGAGCGCGTGGGCGCGCACCTGCTCAAGAAGCAGTTGCTCGACCCGCACTGGGAGAAAAAGGCCGCGCGTGTGTCGGCCCTGGAGCGCGCCACGCTCTACGGCCTGGTGCTCTACAGCAACCGCCGCGCCGACTACAGCCGTGTCGACCCGGTCGGTGCGCGCGAGATCTTCATCCGCGAAGCGCTGGTGCATGGCGAATGGGACACGAAGCTGCCGTTCCTGGCCGCCAACCAGAAGCTGGTGCGCCAGGTGATGGAACTCGAGCACAAGGCGAGGCGGCAGGACGTGCTGGTGGACGACGAGGTCATCTACGCCTGGTACGACGAGCAAATACCGGCCGAGGTGTGCAGCGGTGTGTCGTTCGAGCGCTGGTATGGACAGGCACTGCGCGAGAACCCCAAGCTGCTGTTCCTCACGCGCGAGGACCTGATGCGCCACGAGGCTGCGGGCATCACCGCGCAGGCCTTTCCTCGCACCGTGCGCCTGGGGGGCGTGGACTGCGCCGCGAGTTACCTGCACGAACCCGGCGATCCGCGCGACGGCCTGTCCGTCACGGTGCCGATCTACGCGCTCAACCAGGTCAACGACGAGCGCTGCGAGTGGCTCGTTCCCGGCATGCTCAAGGACAAGGTGCTGGCCCTGCTCAAGACCCTGCACCAGCGCCCGCGCTCGCGCCTGGTGCCGCTGCCGGCCACAGCCGAGCGTTTCACCGAGGCACTGTGCGCGCCCGAGGCCTTCGGTCAGGGCAGCCTGGTCGATGCCGTGCTCAAGCTGGTGCGTGCGGCGACGCAGCTCGATATCGTGCGCAACGACATCAAGGTCGACCAGTTGCCGCCGCACCTGTTCATGCACCTGCGGGTGGTGGACGAGCACGGCCGCCAGCTGGGGCAGGGCCGGCACCTGGCCGCGCTCAAGGCCGAACTGGGCGCGCAGGCGCGCGGTGCGTTCCAGGCACTGGCGGCACTCAAGACGGCGGTGGCGCCAGCCCCCGCGCCAGCGCCTGCCCCCGCGGCGAGCGGCGCCACCCGCGTGCCCAAGGCCGCCCCCGCGCCCGCGGCGCCAACGGTGGACGCCGCGCAGCGCCACACCCGCTGGGACTTTGGCGAACTGCCCGAGTTGCTCGAAATCCGCCGCGGCGGCCAGACCTTGATCGGCTTTCCCGCGTTGGTGGACGACGGTGATGCGGTGCGCATCGAGGTCTTCGACGAGCCCGATGTCGCGCAGGCGCGTCACCGCGAAGGACTGCGCCGCCTGTACGCGCTGCAGATCAAGGACGCGCTGAAGTACCTGGAGAAGAACATCCCGGGCCTGCAGGCCATGGGCGCGGCCTTCATGGGCGTGGATAAGGAACGCGGCGGCGGCACGCTGGATGAGCTGCGCACGCAGCTCATCGACCTGGCGCTGGACCGCGCCTTCCTGATCGACCCCTTGCCCGCTGATGCCCGCGCCTTCGAGCAGCGCGTGGCCGATGGCCGAGGCCGGCTCAATCTCATCGCGGCCGAGATCGCGCGCAGCGCTGGCGCCATCCTCACCGAGTTCGCGGCTGCCCAGCGCAAGCTCAAGGACGCCAGACCGCCCGCCGACGTGGCGGGCGATATCACCCAGCAGCTGCAGCGGTTGGTGACGCGACGCTTCCTGGTCGAGACGCCGCACGCACAACTGCAGCACCTGCCGCGCTACCTGAAGGCGGTGCAGTTGCGGCTGGACAAGCTGCGCGCCGACCCGGCGCGTGACGCCGCCCGCCTGGCCGAGCTGCGCCCGCAGGAGCAACGCTTCTGGCGACTGGTGGCCGAGCGCAAGGGCGTGCAGGACGCGCGCCTGCAGGAGTTGCGCTGGTTGCTGGAGGAACTGCGCGTGAGCTTCTTCGCGCAGGAGTTGCGCACACCGCAGCCGGTCAGCCTGAAGCGGCTGGAGAAAGCCTGGGCTCAGGTGAGTTCTTGAGCCCCCACGCTGCCCCCCCGAGGGGGCTGATTCGCCTTGGGGCGGCCCGGCGGCGAATCGCCTGAGCCCCGCCGCAAGATCAGCGCGCGCGAACCACGCGGCCCTGCGTCACGCCCAGCGGCGCAAGGCGTGCCAGCACGGCCTGTGCATCCTGCTCGGTGGCGAACTGGTTGATGCGCACCTCGAAACCTTTGTCCAGCGCTGCCACGCGCGCCGGGTAGCCAGCCTCCTGCAGGCGGGTGCGCAGGGCGTTGGCTTCGGGGCCGTTGGCGCCACTGGCCGCCACCAGGCGCCATTCGCCGCCTTGCAGCAGAACGCCTTTGCCGGGTTGCATCTCGGCCTGGCCGATGAACTTGGCCAGCTGATCCGGGGTGGCCTGGCCGGCCGGCTTCTCGGGCTGGTTGGTGAACACCACCCAGAAGGCGCCTGGCTTTTGCAGATCGATGGTCGGTTTGGCGTCGCGCTCGACCGCCACGTGGCCCTCGAACACGCACACCGCGTCGTGGTCGGCGTCCGACATGGCCCAGAAATCGGTGCCGCGGATACCCACCGTGGCGGTGGCCAGCTCCAGGTTGAGCGTGGTCTTGTTGCCCAGCGCCTTGCTGGCGTAGTCGGTGGCATAGCGGAACACGCCGGTGATGAGCTTGAGGCCGGTGGTGATCTGGCGCGCGTCGCCGCTGGGGCTGTTGTCCAGCGAATCGATCAGGAACTGGGTCGCCTCGCCCAGGCGGATCGTGCTGCGATCGGACAGGCGCAGCAGCATGCGCGATCCCGTGTCGGTGATGGCTTTGTCGCCGGTGCGCAGCAAGGCACCCGGCTCCGCGGCGCGGCGTTGGCCCGATCGTTCGATGTGCGCGGGCAGCTGCACCGCTTCAACCACCGTGGCGTCGGCCGCGGCGTGGGCGTTGTGGGCCGTCAGCACCGCGGCGGTGGCGAGCAAGGCGGCGCCCAGGTGCAGCACCAGGCGGCGCGACGGGGCGAAGAAGGGCATGGCGGCGGGCGAAAGGCGGCGGGCGGTCGGTTTCATGGGCAGCGTCTCGCGTGATACGGGAGGGGGGTTCCCTGGCAGATACGCATGCTTACTCATATCGGATGCATCGGCCCGAGCTGAAATCGCACCGCAGGCGCGTTCATGTGCGATATGTCGCACCGCAAGGGATTCCTCTGTAAACCCTGGGTGTATGAAACCGCACGGTTGACAGCCGCAGCGGCGCTGCGCTTCACTCGACCCATCAAGAGGAGACCCCCGCCGATGGATCGCCGTGAATTCGTTGAAGGTTGCGCCCTGGGCGCCACCGCCCTGGCCAGCGCCGCCCTGAGTTCAACCGCCTGGGCCGCCAATGCGCAACCCCGCCGCTATGCCCGGGTGCTGCTGGTGGACGAGCTCGACCAGCCGATCAAGGCCTCGCGCCTGCGGCCGCAGGTGAACTACGTGTTCCATTACCCGTTCGAGGCCACGCCCGTCTTCCTGCTGGATCTGGGCAAGGCCACCCAGCCGACGCGCTTGCTCACCAAGGACAAGCTGGCCTACGACTGGCCCGGGGGCGTGGGCCAGCGCCGCAGCGTCGTGGCGTTCTCGGCCATCTGCGCGCACCAGCTCGTCTATCCCAACAAGGACCTGAGCTTCATCAGCTTCCGCAAGGGCCCGGTGGCCAACCCGCAGACACCGAGCAGGGGCAACGACCTGATCCACTGCTGCGCCGACCACAGCCAGTACGACCCGGCGCGCGGCGCCCAGGTGCTGGGTGGTCCGGCCGAGCAGCCGCTGTGTGCCGTGCTGCTGGAGCACGACCCCGCCACCGACCAGCTCACCGCCACCGGCACCCTCGGTGGCGAGTTGTTCGACGCCTTCTTCAAGAAGTACGAAATGAAGCTCAGCCTGGAAGCCGGGCCGGCGGCGCGCAATGCGGTGGCGGAGCGCTCGGTGGTGCGGGAGCTGGAGCGGTTCTGCCGCAACCCGGTGCGGTGTTGAGTACTGGCCTGCCGGGCGGGCGCGCTGAGGATCCGGCACGCGCGCCTGGTCAGGCAGCAAGACCGTCAGAGCCGCGACAGCCGCTTCAGCGCCTCACCCAGCGTCTCGTCCTTCTTCGCGAAGCAAAAGCGGATGACCTTCTGGTCGAAGCCGTTGCCGTAGAAGGCCGATAGCGGGATGGCGGCGACCCCGATCTCCTGGGTGAGCCAGCGGCAGAAATCGGCTTCGGGCAGGTCGCGTTCGGGCACGGCCAGCGCGGAGATGTCCACGCACTGGAAGTAGGTGCCTTCGCCGGGCAGCAGCTTGAAGCGCGTGCCCGCCAGACCGTCGCGGAACAGGTCGCGCTTGCGCTGGTAGAAGGCGGGCAGATCGAGGTAGGGCGCGGGGTTGGCCATGTAGGCAGCCAGTGCGTGCTGCATCGGCGTGTTCACGGTGAACACGTTGAACTGATGCACCTTGCGGAACTCGGCCATCAGCGGGGCAGGCGCCAGCACGGTGCCGACTTTCCAGCCGGTCACGTGGTAGGTCTTGCCGAAGCTGCTGACGATGAAGGCGCGCGCGGCCAGGCCGGGGTAGCGCGCGGCGCTGTGGTGCAACTGGCCGTCGAACACCATGTGCTCGTAGACCTCGTCACTGATCAGCAGCACGTCGGTGGGAGCGAGCAGGTCGTCGAGCTGGCGCATCTCGGCGTCGGTCCAGCACATGCCGCTGGGGTTGTGCGGGCTGTTGACGAGGATGGCGCGCGTGCGCGGGGTGATGGCCGCCGCGATGGCGTCGAAGTCGGGACGAAAGCTGCCTGGTTTGAGCGGCACGCGCACCACGGTGCCGCCCGCGAGTTCGATGTTGGGCACGTAGCTGTCGTAGCACGGCTCGAGCACGACGACCTCGTCACCCGGGTGCACGATGGCCAGAATGGCGGTCAGGATGGCCTGCGTCGCGCCAGCAGTCACCGTGATTTCGCTGTTGGGGTCGTAGCGGCGCCCGTAGAGCTTCTCCACCTTGGACGCCATGGCCTCGCGCAGCGCCGGTACGCCGGTCATGGGCGGGTACTGGTTGTGGCCGGCGCGCATGGCCGCGTCCACGGCGTCGAGCAGGGCCGGGTCACAGCCGAAATCGGGGAACCCCTGGCCCAGATTGACGGCGCGGTGTTCGGTCGCCAGGGCCGACATGACGGTGAAGATGGTGGTGCCCACCTGCGGCAGGCGCGAGGTGAGGGCGGGGGTGCGGGGCTTCGTCACGGTGTCTATGGGGTCAGATGTCGTATTCGTCGGGGTCACCCGCCATGGCGCGAAGGATGCTGTCGCGCGAAAGGCGGTCGGAAAGCAGCTCGGCAAAGCGCAGCACGAAATGGCGCAGGTAAGTGCCGCGCTTGAAGGCCACCCGTGCCAGGTTGTGGCCGAACAGGTTGCCGGCCGGGCGCGACACGAGATCCGGCGTCTGGTTCTCGCCCTTGACCGCCATCTCGGCCACGATGCCCACGCCCATGCCGAGCTTCACGTAGGTCTTGATGACGTCCGAGTCGATCGCCTCAAGCACGATGTTGGGTTGGAGGTGGCGCAGCGCGAACGCCTGGTCGATGCGCGTGCGACCGGTGAAGCTGGGGTGGTAGGTGATCAGCGGCACCTGGGCGAGTTCTTCAAGGCCGATGCGCTCGCGCGCGAGTAGCGGGTGGTCGAACGGGAACACCAGCACGTGCTGCCATTCGTAGGCCGGCAGCGTCACGAGCTCGGGGTAGTTCACGAGCGACTCGGTGGCCATGCCGATCTCGGCCACCTCTTCGATCAGCATGCGGGCCACCTGGTCGGGCGAGCCCTGGTGAAGGCTGACGCCCACCTTGGGGTAGGCCTGGCGCAATGCGGCCACTGGCCCGGGCAGCACGTAGCGCGCCTGGGTGTGCGTGGTCGCGATGGACAGCGTGCCGCTGTCCTGCGCCGAGTATTGCTCGCCGATGCGCTTGAGGTTGTTCACCTCGCGCAGGATGATGTCGATGCTCTTGAGCACCTGCTGACCGGGTTCGGTAACGCGCTTGATGCGCTTCCCGTGGCGCGCAAAGATCTCGATGCCGAGTTCGTCCTCGAGCTCGATGATTGCCTTGGACACGCCAGGCTGCGAGGTGTGCAGCGCCTTGGCGGCCTCGGTCAGGTTCAGGTTGCGGCGCACCGCTTCCTGCACGAACTTGAACTGGTGCAGGTTCATGGAGCGTCCTTCAGGGCGAGCGTGGCCAACAGGTCGATGAGGCGCGGGTCTTCCCCGGCGGTGGGCAATTGCTCGAAGGCCACTGCCGGGTGCTCATGGCGCAGCGCATCCATCAGTTGCGGCAGGTCTTCGCGGGCGTGCTTGCCCATGCCCAGAAACATGGGCAGCACGTGCAGCCGCGTGGCACCGGCGGCCACCATCTCGCGCGCCACCGTGGGCAGGTCGGGCTCGGTGAGCTCGAGGTAGGCGGTGCCCACACGGGTGCCCGGTGCGCGTTCGCCGATGCGCCGCGCCACGGCCTCCACCGGAGCGCGCCACAGCGGGTCGCGTGAGCCATGGGCAAATACGATCACGCCGAGCATGGGATTACCGCCGTAGCACCAGCCAGCCGAAGGCGCCGAGCGACACCACCGAATAGATCAGCGCCGGTGAGGCCGCGGCCAGCCAGGGCTGCCACTGGTTGAGGTTGCCGATGTAGCCGAACACGTTGTTCAGCAGGAAGAAACTGATGCCGATCATCACGCCGCCGAACACGTAACCCGTGATGCTGCCGGAGCGAAAGTGCAGGTAGGCAAAAGGCAGCGCCAGCACCACCATCACCAGACACGAGAGCGGGTAGAACACCTTGCGCCAGAACTCGATCTGGTGACGTTGTGCGGTCTGGCCGTTGGCCTCCAGGTGGCGGATGTAGGCGAACAGGTCGGTGGTGCGCATGCGCTCAGGCTTGAGCAGCGCCACCGAGACCATCTCGGTGTTGATGCTGCTTGGCCAGCGGAAGCTGTCGTGCGTGGTGCGATCCACCCGCACCGTGCCCAGCCCGGCGGCGTCGAACTCGCGCCGCTCCACGTTGCGCAGCGTCCAGCTCTCATCGCCCTCGATGCGCCCCGAGCGGGCGTGCATGGTCGAGACCAGCAGGCCCTGGTTGTTGAATTCGAAGATGCGTACGTTGCCCAGCTCACCGTCGGCCGACAGCGCACCGACATTGACCGAAAAATTGCTGTACGGCTGGCGTTCCTTGAGCCAGGCACCCGTCTGCCCGAGGCTGATGGCGCCTTCGAATCGCGCCTTGTGCAGTTGCGCCACGCGGTCGGCCATGGGAGCGAGGTAGTCGCCCATCGCGAACGTGAGCAGCACGAATACCGAGCCCAGCCCCAGCAGGGTGCGCAACGCGCGCCACGGGCCCAGGCCGCTGGTCCGCAGGATGGTGTACTCCGAGCCCTGCGCCAGCCGTGCCAGCACGAACACCGAGCCGATCAGCACCGCGATCGGCAGCAGCTCGTAGATGCGGCTGGGCACCAGCAGTCCCACATACATCAGCGCATCGGCCAGGCTGTAGACCCGGTCGGGATCGAGCGCGGAGCGCCGGCCCACGTCGGGCAGTTCGTCCACCAGGTCGAAGAAGACGAACAACGACAGGAATGCCAGCAGCACGAAGAACACGGCTGCGAAGACCTCGCCATAGATGAGGCGACGGATCGTCCTCATGCGGTGCCCTCGCGGCCACGACGCAGCCAGGTCGTCAGCAGGGTGCGCAAGCTCAGGCCCTGGTGGCGCTTGTAAAACCACAGCAGGGTCAGTGCCAGCACGCCCCCGTGCAGCGCCAGCGTGAACGGCAACAGCTCGACCACGCCGCGCGCCACCCAGTTCTGGCCGATGTTGAGCAGGTTGTAATAAAAGACGAAGGCGAACAAGGTGAAGAACAGGTTGCCGCTGCGCCCGGCGCGCGGATTGCCGACCGTGGTGGCCAGGGCAATCAGCACGAAGTTGAAGGCCGTGACCGCCAGGCCGATGCGCCAGCCCAGTTCGGCCAGGTTGGGCCGCGTGGGCGAGGTGATGAGCTCCCAGCTGGGCCGGGCCTTGAGCTCCACGCCCGAGCTGCGCGCAGCGCCCGCCTGACCGATCTGCGTGCCGTACTCGGCGAACTCGCTCACGCGCAGCGCGTCATCGGCCTGCGACTCCAGCCGTTGGCCGTTGTTCAGGAGCAGGAACTGACGGTCTTCCAGCCATTCGATGCGGCCCGAGCGCGCCGAGGTGACGGTCTCGCGGCCGTCGGGTTCGGTACTCGAGATGAACACGTTGCGCCCCTCGGCGCCATCGGCGGTGTCCTTGTCGATGAAGAACACGCGCCGCCCGCTCGACGACTCCTGAAATTGCCCCGGCGCCACGCGTTCGAGGTCGCCGCGCCGCTCGAAGCGGTCGCGCAGATCATTGACCTGCTGGTTGGCCCAGGGCCAGACGAAGAACACCATGAGCGTGATGACTGCCAGCACCGGCCAGGCAAAGCGCATCACCGGCGCCAGAAAGCCCCCGAGCGAGCGGCCGCTGGCGAACCAGATGATCATTTCACTGTCGCGGTACATGCGCGAGAGCGTGAACACGATGGAGATGAAAAGCGCCAGCGTGAGCACCGTGGGCATGCGCCCGAGCACGGTATAGCCCAGCACCAGCATCACCTCCTCGGGGTTGACGCTGCCTTTGGAGGCCGCCCCCAGGGTGCGGATGAGCAGCATGGTGAGCACGATGGTGAAGAGCACCACCAGCGTCGCCCCGAAGCTGCGGGCGAGCTCTTTGCGCAGAGACGAATGGAATAACATCGATCGCTGTTAGAACGAAAGCGGATTATGAACGTCGAACTCAAGACCCTGAATGCCGAACAGGCTGCCGATTTCGCGGCCGATGCCTTGCTGGTTCTCGTGCCGGATGCAGCGCCCAAGGGCGACTCACCAATGCACCGCATGATCGCGCAGGCGCTCAAGGGTTCGGACCTGGAGGCCGGCGTCGGCAAACTGTTGACGGCCTACCGGCCGGCGGGCTTCAAGGCGGCACGCGTGGTGCTGGTGCGCGCCGGTCAGGCCGACGCGGCCTCGCTGCGCAAGGCGGTGGCAGCCGGCGTGGGTGCGCTCAAGGGTCCGGGCGTGGCCCACCTGGGTCTGGTGGCCTCGCTGGTGGCCATCGACAACGCGGGCCTGCGTGCCGCGATCCAGGCCGTGGCCGAAGCGTCCTACGTGTTCACCACCACCAAGCCCAGCGCCAAGCCTCGAGCGCTGGCGCGCGTGAGCGTCGGCGTGGCCGATGCGGGTTCGCTGCGCGACGGCCTGCGCGAAGGCCGGGCCATGGTGGCGGGGGTGGAGTTCGCCAAGGAATGGGCCAACCGCCCGGCCAACCACGCCACGCCCACCATGCTGGCCGAGGCGGCGAAGAAGCTGGCGCGCGGCGGCGTGATCAAGACCGACGTGCTCGGGCCCAAGCAGGTGGAAGCCCTGGGCATGGGCTCGTTCATGGCGGTCGCCCGAGGCTCGGCAGAGCCGCTGCGCTTCATCGTCATGCACTACCAGGGTGCGGCCAAGGCCGACGCGCCGGTGGTGCTGGTGGGCAAGGGCATCACGTTCGACACCGGCGGCATCAGCCTCAAGCCCGCCGCCGAGATGGACGAGATGAAGTTCGACATGGGTGGCGCGGCCAGCGTGCTGGGCACCTTTGCGGCATTGGCCGAGCTCAAGCCGGCCATCAACGTGGTGGGCCTCATCCCCACCTGCGAGAACATGCCCGATGGCCTGGCCGTGAAGCCGGGCGACGTGGTGCGCAGCATGAGCGGGCAGACGATCGAGATCCTCAACACCGACGCCGAGGGCCGCCTGATCCTGTGCGACGCGCTCAGCTATGCAGCGCGCTTCAAGCCGCGCGCGGTGGTCGACATCGCCACGCTGACCGGCGCCTGCGTGATCGCGCTGGGCGCCGTGCGCAGCGGCCTTTTCAGCGCCGACGACGCGCTGGCCGCGCAGTTGCACCAGGCTGGAGAGTCCGCTGGCGACCTGTGCTGGCGCATGCCGCTGGACGACGAGTACGCCGAGGGCCTGAAGTCCAACTTTGCCGACATGGCCAACGTGGCCGGGCGCGCGGGCGGTGCCATCACCGCGGCCAAGTTCCTGCAGAAGTTCACCGCCGATTTGCGCTGGGCGCACCTGGACATCGCGGGCACCGCCTGGAAGAGCGGCGCGGCCAAGGGCGCCACCGGGCGCCCCGTGCCCCTGCTGCTGCAATACCTGATCGACGAGTCGCAGCGCCCCGCGCCCGATGCGGCCAAGCCCGCCAAGGCCACCCGAGGCGCGCGGCGCAAGGGCTGAGCCCGCATCCATGGCCGAGGTCGCCTTCCACTTCAACGCGCCCGACAAGCTCGCCTACACGGCGCGCCTGCTTCGCAAGGCGTGGCTCAAGGGCGCGCGCGTGGTCGTGTTGTCGCCCCCCGAAGCGATCGAAGAACTCGACCGCCACATCTGGCTGGTCGGGCAGGGCGACTTCGTTCCCCACGCCCGCCCTGGCGACCCGCCGGCCGTGCAGCGGCACTCGCCGATCCTGCTCACCGATCGGCTGGAGGGCGGCGACGCCGCCGCCGTGCTCGTGAACCTGCAGGCCGGTGCCGTCGACGAGCCTGCCGCTTTCGCACGCGTGATCGAGGTGGTCGGCCTGGACGAGGCCGATCGCGCCGCCGCGCGCCAGCGCTGGCGCGCCTACACAGCCGCTGGCATCGAGCCCTTGCGTCACGACTTGAAACAGTCTGGCGCCTGAGTCGTCAGGCCTGTTGCAGCGGGGCAATCGGCTGCCCGCCGATCCCCTTGTGGAAAACCCTTGACATGCCCTCAAAGGGTTGTGATGCGGTCAGAAGTGCACGTTATTTGGAGTAGATTCACGCGGTGGAGAAAAAAAGTTCCCTCCGCGATTCAACCCATCCTTACCGAGGAAAACCCATGCAAGTGAACATGAAACTGGCAGTGCTTGCCGCCGCCGTCGCGCTCGCCGCCTGCGGCAAGAAGGAAGAGGCTGCTCCCGCCCCGGCCGCTGCGCCGGCCGCCGCACCCGCACCGGCCGCCGAGGTCGTGGTCAAGATCGGTCACGTCGGCCCCACCAGCGGTGCCATCGCGCACCTGGGTAAGGACAACGAGAACGGCGCCCGCATGGCAATCGAAGAGCTCAACGCCGCCGGCCTGAGCATCGGTGGCGCCAAGGCCACGTTCGAGCTGCTGGCCGAAGACGACGCTGCCGACCCCAAGCAGGGCACGGCCGCCGCGCAGAAGCTGGTCGACGCCAAAGTCAACGGCGTCATCGGCCACCTGAACTCGGGCACCACCATCCCGGCTTCGCAGCTCTACAACGACGCTGGCATCCCCCAGATCTCGCCCTCGGCGACCAACCCCAAGTACACCCGCCAGGGCTTCACGGGCGCCTTCCGCGTCGTGGCTGACGACGTGCACCTGGGCGGCACGCTCGGCAAGTACGCCATCGAAGCCCTCAAGGCCAAGAACGTGGCCGTCATCGACGACCGCACCGCCTACGGCCAGGGCGTCGCCGACGAGTTCGAAAAAGGCGTGCAAGCCGCCGGTGGCACCGTGGTGGGCCGCGAATTCACCAACGACAAGGCAACCGACTTCAACGCCATCCTGACCACCCTGAAGGCCAAGAAGCCCGACGTGGTGTTCTTCGGCGGCATGGACGCCGTGGCCGGCCCGATGCTCAAGCAGATGAAGCAGCTCGGCATCAACGCCAAGTTCATGGGTGGCGACGGCATCTGCACCAGCGAGCTGCCCAAGCTGGCCGGCGACGGCATGGCTGACGAGCAGGTGTACTGCGCCGAAGCCGGTGGTGTTGAAGGCGAGCAGAAGGCTGGCATGGACAAGTTCCGCGCCGACTTCAAGACCAAGTTCAACGCCGACGTGCAGGTGTATGCCCCGTACGTGTACGACGCCGTCAAGGTCATGGCCAACGCCATGGTCACCGCCGGTTCGGCCGACCCGAAGGTCTACCTGCCCGCACTCAAGTCCACCAGCTACAACGGTGTGACCGGCAAGATCGAGTTCGACGAGAAGGGCGACATCAAGAACGGCGCGCTCACGCTCATGACCTACAAGGGCGGCGCTCGCACCACCCTGGCCGTGATCCGCTGATTTCCCTCAGCTTGCGGCAACGAGAAAGCCACCGCGAATGCGGTGGCTTTTTCTTTTTGGGGTCTCTCGCAGGGGTTCTTTGGGGGGCGCCAGCGGTCAGCCTTTGGCGCTCAGCGCCGCCTCGATCGCCCGCGTGAGCGTGCGCCCGGTGGGCTCGATCATGCTGTTGTACTGATCGATCACCTTGCCGTCGCGGCCGACCAGGTACTTGTGGAAGTTCCAGCGCGGGGCCACGCCGGTGGCCTGCTGCAGCTGCCGGTACAGGCCGTTGGCGTCCTTGCCCTTGACCATCGTCTTGTCGAACATCGGGAACTTCACGCCGTAGGTGTTGAAGCACAGCTCGGCGATCTGCTCGCGGCTGCCCGATTCCTGCTGAAAATCGTTCGACGGAAAACCGAGCACCACCAGGCCGCGCTCGCGGTAGCGCGCGTACAGCGCCTCCAGGCCCTCGTACTGGCCGGTGAAGCCGCAGTAGCTGGCCGTGTTCACGATGAGCAGCACCTTGCCGGAGAACTGGCAGAGGTCCTGCGGTGCGCCATCCTGCAGGCGCGGGAAGCGGTGGTTGAGCAGGGCGGGGCAGGTGGCCGTCTGGGCCAGCAGCCGCTGCGGGTCCAGCAGGACAGTCAGTGCTGTCAGGGTGAGGACGCGACGATTCATCGCTGCATTGTCCCGCTGCGACGGCCGATACCAGAATTGCCCGAGCCCGGTGAGGGTGTTTCCAAGCATGCGCATCCGGCCAAGATGTCACTGTTTGCTCCCCGCTTGCGCATCCTGCACCGCCTCCACCGCTACTCACCACCGCTCGTTCCGCTGGCAGCGAGCCAATGAAAAAGCGGCCCAAAGGCCGCTTGATGCTTAAATCCCTGGCGG
>VFQM010001495.1_pt1 | contig 20290 bp, 17 predicted proteins | sample 3512391 | NCBI WGS metagenome assembly VFQM01 (sample SAMN10412369, study PRJNA504923) | tailings metagenome | isolation source: Replicate 1 from Balatoc abandoned mine | place: Philippines | reverse complement strand
TTTGCCAGCAACACAAAATTATTTGTAGACGTAGGCGGGGGAAATGGCTTTAACGCAAGTGAGATTCAAAGACATGGATTTGAAACTATTTTGATTGAGCCTGGGAAATTTGGAATTGAAGCAGCAAGGAAACGCGGGGTGGTTAATCTAGTCAACTCCAGTCTTCATGGGGCAGATTTTCATAAAGGTGTTTTCCAAAATATAGGTCTTTTTGATGTGGTAGAGCATATAAAAGATGATGTTACCTTTTTAAAAGAAATTAATAGAATACTCGCAGTTAATGGAGTGGTATTTGTCACCGTACCAGCTTTTGAATGCTTGTGGTCACAAAATGATGACAATGCTCAACACTACAGAAGGTATACATTAAGTACATTTTCTGCAATGGCAAAGAAGGCAGGTTTTAAAACAATTTACTCAACTTATTTCTTCTCATTATTGCCAGCAGCAATTTTTTTGTTCCGATCATTGCCATATAGATTAGGATTACGATATTCCAGTATTTATAAAAAAGCAGCTAAAGAACATAAAGTTGGATTAGGTTCGGTCATTATGATGTGGATGGGCGCAATAGAAATGAAGGTTTTCAGAAAGAGCCGAAAATTACTTTACGGAAGCAGCTGCCTCCTTGTTTTAAGAAAAATCGATAGCGATTAAAAAGATTTGTTCTTTTAAAATAATGAAAAAGAAATTCATAGATAAGCCACTACTCATAGCAATTGGTGGGCTAATTATTTATTTACTGCCCTTTGTTTTATCAGGTGAAAACTCAGTTTTTGTTATACATGACAACCTAGATAGCAGTTTTATTCACCATGTTATCCTTGATCAGGAAAAAAATACTTTTACCTTAAATCCTGAAGAAAAGATCGAAAGAATGATGGAGGATATTCCACGTATGGCATACCCGACAGTGTTTAGTGTCAAGTCAATTTTCTTTGTACTTTTTAATCCGTTTTTAGCTTACTTAATCAACTTTCTATTTGTTCATGTATTGGCTTTTGTTGGTATGTATCTGTTACTCCGAAGTCATTTATTAACAGAAGAAGAAAATAGGTGGATTGTAGCTTTCACGTCTTTTTGCTTCTCAATTATTCCTTTTTATTCAATTTATGGGATTTCATCTGCTGGTGCCCCCTTGCTTTTATATGCTTTTCTTAACCTGAAGAAATTGAGACTAATCAATTTTAGCTATCTATTGATTGTACTCTTTTGCCTATATAGCTCCCTAGTATTAATTGGTGTTTTTGCAATTAGCCTATTAACTGTTAACCTCCTTTTCAATTTGTACATAAATCGGAAATTCGACAAGCATTTTGCTGCAGGTATTGTGCTTATGATCGGAGTTTATTCAGTGGCTAATTACCAGTTATTCTACCAGTTCTTTTTTAAGAGTGGGTTTGAGTCACACCGGAGTGAGTTCATAATTGAGCGTTGGGACTTTGAAACCATGATTAATAACGCGTCAGATTTTTTTTGGAATCTTCATTACCATGCTTCTTCACCTCTAGGCTTTTTTCTAATACCAGCACTATTTTCAGTAATTATCGGGATTAGTATAAAACATAAACTTGCATCAACAATCATCACCCTATTTATTGCTAATGTTATCATTGCACTTATTTACGGTCTCTTTAATTGGGAAGCTTTAGATTTTTTAAGAAAAACATTTTCAATTTTTAATACATTCCAATGGAATAGATTCTACTTTCTTTCCCCCCTGATTTGGTTTATTCAACTGGCTTTTGCACTAACAGTTATAAAGGATTCATTGTCTGGAATTAATTCGAAAATAGCGCTGCTGGTATTTATTTGTTCTGCCCAGGTGTTTTACATATGGCGGTCAAACACTGAATTAAGGGAAACATCTCACAACCTACTTTCCAGTGAAAAAATTGGATGGACTTACCGGCAGTTCTTTGCCGAAGATATTTTTAGAGATATTAAAACATATATCAATAAACCTCTGGATTCTTACCGCGTGGCTTCAATAGGGATGCATCCGGCTGTTGCTTTATATAATGGTATGTATACGATAGATGGATACTTACCCAGTTACCCACTATCTTATAAGAAGGAATTTAGTAAGATTATCACAGCAGAGATTGAAAAGTCTTCACATCTAAAATCTTATTTTAACGATTGGGGAAGTCGTTGTTATTTATTTGCCAATGAATTGTCGCATAATTTTACAGTAGATAAGCAACAAGGAGCTGTGTTAAAAGATGCACGATATGATTTTACTGAGGGGCCTAAAGTAGATTATGTCCTATCGGCTATTCGAATAGAAAACCCTGGAATGATTAATCTACAATTTTTAAGTTCATTTGAAACAAAACAATCTAAATGGAGGATATTTCTCTATAAGATACAGGACGAAAGCTCGTTCAATTTATCAACGTCTACCTCTATTTGTGTTAAAGTACAATCGAGTAAGAACGACATTTTTCAACTTTTCTTTGTTCCGGAAGGTGAATCCAATTATGCAGAAGAAAACTCTATTCGTATGAATGTAAACGGAAAAGAAAGAGTCCAAACTGTGAGATTTCTGCTACCAGATTCTATAAAAAGAATTAGTCGTTTGAGATTAGACGTTGGACGAAATCCAGAACAAGATCCTATGCTTATCGAGAGCATAGATATCAAGAAGGGAGATAATAACTTACAGGTCGAGCTGAAAAATCTCTCAAGTAATCAATTTATATCAAAGATTGAAGGTAGATATCACCTCAGAGTTTATGAAGGCAAATTTAACCCTTATTTTGAATTCGATCCGCAATCCATTCAATTTATCAATCAATTAATGGAACCCCACTGATAAACACAATTAACCAGTTAATGATAATATAATATTTTTTCCACTTGCTCTACTTAGGTTAAATCATGCGTTTTGTCAGTCTGATATTAATTTTATCCGGTTTGGGGCTTGTAGAATAAGTCTAAGAATCTTATTAATTAGTCGGATCCTCCCTATACGAACTAGGTGGGTCCTGTTCTGTCCTTTGAGAAACTATTAACCACCGAAATCTCACAAAGAGGTATCCGAAAAATAGATTCAGTCGCTCTTTTGAAAGCTTTTTGTACATTTGTAAAAATTTTCTAAGATGAAAGGAATCATTCTTGCTGGAGGCTCTGGAACTCGACTTTATCCTCTAACAAAGGCTATATCCAAGCAAATACTACCGATATATGATAAGCCAATGATCTATTACCCCTTGTCGATATTGATGTTGGCTGATATAAAAGAAATTCTTATTATCTCAACACCATCCGATATTGGATCTTTTCAATCGCTCCTTGGTAGTGGTGAGGATCTGGGATTAAAGTTAAGTTATAAAGTGCAGCCCTCCCCCGATGGTCTTGCCCAAGCCTTTTTATTAGGTGAAGAATTTATAGGCGAAGATTCTTGCTGCTTAGTACTGGGAGATAATATTTTTTATGGATACAACTTTTCATCTTTATTAGAAGAGTCAAGTAAAACCAAAGGCGGGGCAGTTGTCTTCGGATATTATGTAAATGATCCTGAGCGCTATGGAGTAGTTGAATTTGATGATGTAGGTAAAGTTCTTTCCATTGAAGAAAAGCCGAAACAACCTAAATCAAATTATGCTATAACAGGGCTTTATTTCTATGATAACACAGTGGTTAAAAAAGCTAAGCAAGTAAAGCCTTCATCAAGGGGGGAGTTGGAAATCACTGACTTAAATAAACTTTACTTAGAGGAGGGTTCACTGCAGGTCAAATTATTGGGAAGGGGCATGGCTTGGTTGGACACCGGAACTCACCATTCAATGCTTCAAGCTTCTAATTTTGTCGAATCTATAGAAGAAAGACAAGGTCTAAAAATTGCCTGCCTAGAAGAAATAGCCTTTCGCAAAGGCTATATAAGTAAAGATAAATTATTGGAGCTTGCAAAGCCCTTGCTTAAAAATCAATATGGCCAGTACTTAGTTAAGGTGGCAAACGAAAAGATGTTAACTAAATAAGGATGAAGATCACATCTACAGGATTTCAAGATTTGTTATTGTTAGAACCTCATGTTTTTACAGACGAGAGGGGTTATTTTATTGAGTCCTATAATAAACTGACTTTAGAAAAACACGGTGTTTACATTAATTTTGTACAAGACAATCAATCTTACTCAAGAAAGGGTGTACTTAGAGGGCTTCACTTCCAAAAAAAACCATTTGGACAAACTAAACTTGTTAGAGCAATTACCGGCACCATCCTTGATGTAGTGGTTGATTTGCGTGCAAACCAGCCAACTTATAAGAAGGTATACAAAGTTGAACTTTCAGCCGAGAATCAAAAGCAATTATTAGTGCCAGTTGGCTTTGCCCATGCCTTCATTGTTTTATCTGATACAGCCTTAGTTCTTTACAAGTGTGATAATTATTACAACAAGTCAGTTGAAGGAGGCCTTAGATTTGATGATCCTGAGTTAGAAATTGATTGGATGTTTCCGAAAGAGAAACTAATAGTTTCTGCAAAAGATTTGGAGCTGCCTTATTTGAAGAATTTAAATTATCAGTTTTGAGAAAGCCAGTTGTTTTAGTTACAGGCAGTAAAGGACAGTTAGGTAGTGAGTTTTCTTTAATTGCATCAAGCAATGAATTTCTTTCATTTCTCTTTGTAGATAAAGAAGAGGTTGATATATCCAATGAGAAGAAACTGAATGATTATCTCAGTCAGTTTAAGGTAGATTATATTATTAACTGCGCAGCTTATACGGCTGTTGACTTAGCGGAAAATGAGCAGGAAATATCTAAAAATGTTAACGAATTGGCACCTTTGTTTCTTGCAAAATATTGCAAGCAAAATAAATCACGCCTTATACATATTTCTACCGACTATGTTTTTGATGGTAAATCAAATCAGCAAATAGCTGAGACTTCCCCCACAAATCCACTCTCAATCTACGGGCTCACAAAGTTGGCGGGTGAGAAACGCATCCAGGAGACGCTTTCAAATGCTTATATTTTTAGGACGGCTTGGGTATATTCTGTTTTTGGAAAAAATTTCGTTAAAACAATGCTTAGCCTTGGCAGCCAAAAGGATCAGCTTAACGTTGTGGTAGATCAAGTGGGCACACCAACCTGTGCCAGAGATTTAGCTAGTGCGATTTTACGGGTGATAAAGAATATTGAAGAGGGCAATGACGTCCCTGGAGTTTACCATTACTCAAATGAAGGAGTCACTTCTTGGTATGATTTTGCTGTAGCAATATTCGAGTTGGCTGGCATCGAATGTAGGGTTAATCCCATCCCAAGTGCTGCCTACCCTACTCCAGCGGTAAGGCCTGCCTTTTCAGTATTAGATAAAACTAAAATTAAACAAACATTTAAGATTGATATTCCACATTGGCGTGTCAGTCTCAGCAAGACCATAATTGAATTAACTGCATGAAAACAATTTTAGTAACAGGTGGAGCTGGTTTTATTGGCTCAAACTTCATTCCATATTTCATTAATAAATATGAAGAATACCATGTGGTAAATCTAGATTTGCTCACCTACGCTGGGAATCTTAAGAATTTGACAGAGATTGAAGCACATCCAAGGTATACTTTTGTTAAGGGAGATATTTGTGACAGGGCTTTATTAGAATCATTATTTAATAAATACAACTTTAAAGGCGTCATTCACTTTGCTGCTGAATCGCATGTGGATAATTCAATTTCAGGGCCTGAGGCCTTTGTTAAGACAAATGTTTTCGGAACATTTACACTTTTAGATATTGCTAGAACAAAATGGATTAAAGAGCCCTTTCATCCAAACGAAGAATGCGAACTAAATAGGTTTCTGCATGTGTCGACTGATGAAGTTTATGGCAGTTTGGGAGAAGCAGGATTATTTACTGAGACTACACCATACGCACCCAATAGTCCTTACTCTGCTTCAAAAGCCTCTAGTGACATGTTGGTAAGAAGCTATTTTCATACATACGGTTTAAATGTGGTCACTACCAATTGTTCTAACAACTATGGTCCTAAGCAGCATAATGAAAAGTTAATCCCTACCATTATTCGTAAGGCACTTACTGGGCAACCCATTCCAATATACGGGGATGGAAAAAATGTAAGAGACTGGTTATATGTGCTCGACCATGGAAAGGGCATAGATTTGGCCTTTCATACTGGAGAAGCAGGAGAAACCTACAACATTGGAGGAAGAAACGAGCGCACCAATAATCAGATCGTTTCTATTATTTGTTCTATACTTGATAAACAAAGGCCTAAGATGGGAGGAGGATCATATAGTGATCAAATAACCTATGTAAAGGATAGGGCTGGCCACGATAAGCGTTATGCTATTGACGCCACGAAGATTGAAACAAAATTGGGCTGGAGGGCTGAGGAAGTGTTTGAAACAGGGATTTTAAAAACTATTGAGTGGTATCTTAAAAATAACACTAAATATTGAAATAGTATTGATAGAGAAATAAACTGCTATTATGAAAATTTCCTAAGGTTGTAGTCATGTTTGAGACCGTGATATCCCGCACTCAATTGTTAACTGTCCCGTTAATTTAATGTGCAGTTAATATTTCACAAAGACAAATAGTGATTTACAAAATGTCAGCAAAGGCACTGGCCGCTGTTCACCTTGTTTAGTAATTATAAAATTTATTGAATAATACCTAACTGTTTTTGTGGAACTTTATCAAAAAGGCATTTCTTTTTCACAATTTTTAGAGTACTTAATTGACTGAATACGAAAGGCGGTTTCGACATTTTCTGCATTTTTCTCAATAGTAAACAACATAAAAATTTTTAGCCCCTGCCTCGTTCTAACGGTTAAGCCAAAAGTTCATCACCAAGCCCATTCACTATACCCATTCAGTTAATGGATTTCAGTTCGGTCTCCTGACATTCTGTTGAATTTCTCGCAAAAGATACCTTTTTGTGTAGCAGATAAATAATCAGATATTTCGGTCAATAAATGCATTCTTTATTGGGGTTCTCACCAAATCTTGAAGCCATAACTAACCTTGTGGAAAAGCAAGGTAAGAGCATAGAAATCAAAATATAAACTCGAGTAAAGAAAAATTATTCTGAAAATTAGCTAATTATTGTAAATTTGCGGGCTTAATTAAAATGTAAATGCTTAACGGAAAAAGTGTATTAATAACAGGTGGGACAGGTTCATTTGGTAAGATGTTCACTAAGCTCATTCTTGAAAAGTACCCAGATGTTAAACGATTAGTTATTCTTTCTAGAGATGAACAAAAGCACTACCAGATGGGTATAGATTATCCTGAAGATAAATACCCTGCATTACGTTATTTTATTGGTGATGTAAGGGATGAGAGCAGACTTATCAGCGCTTTTGAAGGAGTAGATATAATCATTCATGCAGCTGCTATGAAGCATGTCCACCTAGCAGAATATAACCCAATGGAATGTGTGAAAACTAACATCTTGGGAGCTGAAAATGTGATTAATGCCGCCCTTAAATGTGGTGTAAAAAAAGTTGTAGCACTATCTACAGACAAGGCAGCAGCACCTATTAATTTATACGGAGCCACCAAACTAGCTTCTGATAAACTGTTTATCGCGGCCAACAATATAAAGGGGAAAAGAGATATTACTTTTTCAGTTGTGAGATACGGAAATGTTATGGGTTCTAACGGTTCGGTGATGCCATTCTTTTTAAAGAAGAAGAATGAAGGTGTATTACCAATTACTGATAAGCGAATGACCCGCTTCAACATCTCACTTGAGGATGGTTGCGCTATGGTTTTCTATGCGATTGAAAATGCATGGGGTGGCGAGATTTTTGTTCCTAAAATTCCTTCTTATAAAGTGGTTGATGTTGCTACAGCAATAGCACCGGATTGTGTTCAAAAGGAAATTGGCATTCGCCCTGGGGAGAAGCTTCACGAGGAAATGATTACAACTTCAGACTCTTTTAACACTGTGGATTTAGGTAAATACTATGCTATCCTACCCCAACAACCCACCTTTGATGTTGATAAGTACAAGGCCCATTTCAGGTGCAAAAGCGTACCACAAGGTTTTAGCTATGATTCAGGTAACAATGATCAGTGGGAAACTGTTGATAGTCTTAGATCACATATTAAACGATATGTGGATCCAACATTTAAACTTTGATGGTTATTGAGGTGAATGATAAAATAATCTTGGGAACCGTACAACTAGGAATCCCATACGGAATAAACAATTCGACTGGTAAACCATCGGAGAAAGAGGCTTTCGATATCCTCAACTTTGCTTTTGAAAAAAACATTCGAGCATTGGATTCGGCAGATGCCTACGGAGAGGCTCTTAACATAATTGGTTATTATCAGACTTCAAGTGGAAGAAACTTTAATATAATCAATAAATTTAAATTAGACGAAGTGCCCTTGAAGCAGAAGCTAAGTGCTTGTTTAACTCTTCTTAAGGTGCCATCGCTTTATTGTTATATGTATCATCAGTTTAGTGACTACCAATCTGGACTGATGAAAAAGGAGCTTTTGAATTTTAAACAATCAGGCTTCATAAAGAGAATTGGAGTTTCGCTTTATGGCACAGATCAGCTTAAGGAGGTAATTAGAGATGAGGAGATTGACCTCATTCAGCTGCCTGTTAATATTTTGGATCTTAGTCAAGAAAAAATCAATTTATTACTAGAAGCCAAATCGCGAGGAAAGGAAATTCATGCAAGATCAGTTTTTTTACAGGGTCTATTACTGAAGGATCCAGATAGCTTGACCGGAAATTTAAAGGCCATGAAGCCCTATCTCAAAATACTGGAAAAACAAAGTCTTGATTACGGATTAACAATAAAAGAGGCCTCATTTAATTACATTATCCATCAGGATTTTGTTGACAAGGTAGTTCTTGGGATTGAAAAGGTAGATCAATTAAGAGAGAATTTGAATTTAATTGATCTTTCATTTCCGAAAAAAGAATTTGACCAAATTCAAATGGCTGATGAGGATCAATACTTGCTAAACCCCGTAAACTGGAAGGTATGATAACAGCAATTATTCAGGCTCGGATGAGCTCAACGAGGCTTCCCGGGAAAGTAATGATGAAGCTTTGCGGTAAGAGTTTGCTTGAACATATTATTGAACGAGTTTCCTTTTCTTCTCACATTTCCCAGGTGGTAGTATCAAGCACTACAAACCCGGCAGATGATCCTTTAATTGATTGGTTGGATAAAAAAGGAATACCCTTTTTTCGGGGGAGTGAAACAGATGTGCTAAATAGGTACTACGAGACAGCAAAACAATTTAAGGCTCCACATATCGCCCGCATAACGTCTGATGACCCTTTTAAAGATCCAGGAGTTATTGATAGTGTCGCAAACTTGTACTTTGGGCAATCCTTGGACTTTGCCTATAATAATAATCCCCCTTCCTTTGCAGAAGGTCTTGATACTGAAATATTCTCTTTCGATGCTTTATCAAGAGCCCAATCGAATGCTATTGATCCCTTTGAACGGGAGCATGTAACACAATACTTTTACAGAAATCCAGCACTGTTCAAGCAAGCAAACTTATTAAGCCCGATTGACTATTCGAACTTACGCTGGACTATTGATACAAAAGAGGATTTTCTGATGGCTCACACAGTTTATAAACATTTGTATAAATCAGATAAACTCTTCACAGCTAATGACATTTTAAATCTCATAAAAAGTAATCCTGAAATTCCTCTGATTAACCAGAGAGTAGAAAGAAGTGCCATGTATAAAAAATAGAGTGATTTATGAAAAGAATAACAGATTTAGAAAAAAAGTATGTTTTAGAAGCACTGGATAATGAATTTGCAACATCCATGAACAGTGTATTCTGTAATAGATTAGAGAAATCATTTGCAGAGAAATTTAAATCTAAATATGCTATTAGCCATGCTAATGGCACAGCTACTATGCACACTGCTTTGGTAGCATTGGGGGTGAAACCAGGGGACGAAGTAATTGTCCCGCCATTGACGATGTCAAGTACTTCCCTTGCAGTGCTGCACAATGGCAGCATTCCTGTATTTGCTGATGTAGATCGCAAAACATTTAATATTGATCCCGCTTCAATTGAGGAAAAGATAACATCAAAAACAAAGGCAATTATTACTGTTTCGTTGTACGGTCTGTCTCCGGATTACGATCGTATTCTTGCTATTTGTAAGCAAAAAGGACTTTACCTTATTGAGGACAACGCAGAGTGTTTCTTGGGGACCTATAAAGGAAAATTGGTTGGCGAGTTCGGTCATTTTTCAAGCTATAGCTTTCAGGCGAGTAAACATATGACTTGTGGTGAAGGTGGTATGTTAATCACGCAGGATGATGATCTGGCTGATAAAGCCAGAAGATTTTCATCATTGGGTTACGCAGGGGTTAGTGGAAAACAAGGAAAAATAACCAGAAATGACATTCAAGATCCTAATTATAGCAGACACGTAATGCTTGGGTTTAATTACAGAATGTCAGAGGTTCAAGCAGCAGTTACTTTGGGCCAACTCGAACGTCTTGATGAGCTTGTTGGGCAACGACTGAAGGTGGCCGCATTGTATAAAGAAGCAATTAAAGGAAGTGATCTTGTAACCCTGCAGGAAGAGCCTGAGGGGTATGTAAATTCCTACTGGGCATTCAGTATGGTTTTAAATACAAGCAGCCAGAAAGACTGGTATGAATTCAAGAGCAGGTATCAAAAAAATGGTGGTGATGGATATTATGCTGCCTGGAAACTAACTTATCAGGAACCACTTTTCCAAAAGGAGATTCAACAAATGCCAGGAGTATGGCAAAATTATGCACCAGGGCTCTGTCCCACAGCTGAATACCTCCAAGCAAGGATGATTCAGTTAAAGACAAATTACTGGAATATTGAAGAAGCTGTGAAACAAGCTGAAATTTTACAGAAGACTATTAAAGAGTTTGCATCATAGGGAGATAATGAAACGAGTTCTTGTAACAGGATCTACTGGAATGTTGGGTAAGGATCTTATCCGCATTTTTAATGCAGATACGAATTATGATGTTTTTGGTTTGAGTAGGGGAGCGTCAAATGATCTCCCTAACTCAAAACAATTTCACATTGATCTTGCTTTACCTTTTAGTCTAGACTCCATTACAACAGAACCAGACATCATTATTCACACGGCTGCATTAACGGACTTAGGGTTATGTGAGCAAAAACCACAACTTGCAGAACAAGTCCATGTGGAGGCATCCCGAATCCTTGCAGGCAAGCTTTCCAAAAGTGGTAAATTCATATACATTTCTACAGATTCAGTTTTTGATGGTATAAGAGGTAATTATTCAGAGCGAGATTCACCAAACCCGTTAAATACATACGCCTTTACGAAGCTTAAAGGAGAATTGGGCGTTAAAGATGAGAATAAAGGGGCAACAACAATCGTTAGAACAAATATTTACGGATTTCACATCCCCTTAAAGGCATCTCTCGCAGAGTGGGCATACAAAGAATGGAAGGACGGGAAAAAAATATCAGGGTTTTCTGATACAATTTTCAACGCTGTACATACCCAACAATTGGCTACAATTGTAAAGTTCATGGTGGACAATGAGGTTGATTACCCCGTAGTGAATATTGGAAGCGATGAGGCAGTTAGTAAATATGATTTTCTTGAAAAATTTAGAGTGGCATTAGGTGTTAGTGAGGATTTATTAAAAGTTGCTCTGAGTACTGATTATCCGTCTGCTATTCAACGTCCTTTAAATACCTCTTTAGACACAACATTATTATCAACTTTTTACAAAGTTCCATCATTCGAAAATGGTATTAGGCAGTGGATCTCAGGAATAACCAACCTTTAGAATATGTCACTACATTACATAAAGATTTCAGCTTAAGCTATATTTTTAATTTCTAATTGTTATAAGATTTGGACACTTAACCAACCCAAAACATGCAAAGGACAGATGAGTGGATTAAAAATTACAATAAAGATTATTTCGATCGGCAATTTGCTGAACCTTATAGAAGTACGGTTGCCTTTTGTGACTGGCTAGAGAATACAAAAACACTCGATAAGAGCTCCACGAAAAAAATTCTTGATATAGGGACTGGTAAGGGTGCGAATCTTTATTACATGGCACAACGGTTTAGAGCATCTCAATTCGTTGGTGTTGACATTAATCCTGATTTTGTAGAAGAAGGCAATAACATCCTTAAATCTAAGAATATGACCAACCAATGCCTTTTAGAGGTGGGAGATATTTATAACTTTGATAGAAAATTCGTTAATAGATTTGAAGGCATTGTCTCATATCAAACCTTATCATGGCTTCCAGATTACAAAGAGCCACTCCAGTCAATATCGGGCTTAAATGCAGAATGGATTGCATTAACCTCACTTTTTTATGATGGCGATGTAAATTGTAAGATTGAAATTGAAGAGTATAACCAATCCATTCATCATGAACCGAAAAGAACGTTTTACAATATATATTCTCTTAGATTAATCGAAGAGTTTTTTAAAAATGTTGGCTATTCAAGAGTTTCATATGTTCCCTTTGAAATGGATATTGATCTCGCTAGGCCAAATCATAGGATTATGGGGACTTACACGGAGAAACTTGAATCTGGGAGAAGAATACAAATTTCAGGACCTTTGCTAATGAACTGGTACTTTGTAATGGCTAAACGATAACAATCATTTTGAAAACAAGAATATGAATGAAATAAAAATTGGGACCACAACTATATCGCAGAATGGGCCGTTATATTTTATAGCTGATATTGCAGCTAATCACGATGGTGATCTGAATCGAGCTTATAAATTAATTGAGCTAGCTAAGCAATCTGGAGCACACGCTGCTAAATTTCAAAACTTCCAAGCGAGCAAAATTGTAAGTAAAATTGGTTTTGAAACTCTTGGCGGTCAGTTAAGTCATCAGAAAAACTGGAAAAAATCAGTTTTTGAGGTTTACGAAGATGCAAGTATATCCTATGACTGGACTGCATTGCTAAAGAAAAAGTGTGAAGAAGTAGGTATCGATTACTTCACAAGCCCATACGATTTTGAATCAGTTGACAAAGTCGACCCGTTCGTAGATGTTTATAAAATAGGCTCTGGTGATATTTCTTGGTTGGAAATATTAGAATACATAGCAAAGAAAGGAAAACCTATTTTAATAGCGTCAGGGGCTTCTGATCTTGAAGATGTAAAGAGAGCAATGGAACTATTGTCTAAGTTTACCAAAGCTATTGTATTGATGCAGTGTAATACTAATTATACGGCAAGTCTTGAAAACTTTAAATACGTCAATTTAAATGTACTAAAGAAGTACGCAGATCTGTATCCTGATGTAATACTTGGATTATCCGACCATACCCCAGGTCATGCTACAGTTTTAGGAGCGGTTGCTTTAGGAGCTAGGGTTTTTGAAAAACATTTCACAGATAGCAACGAAAGAGAAGGCCCTGATCATAAGTTTGCCATGAACCCTCAAACATGGAGAGAAATGGTTGATCGTGCTAATGAAGTGTATGCTTCTTTAGGAGATGGAATAAAGCGGGTAGAGCCTAATGAAAAAGATGCCGCCATTGTGCAACGAAGGTCATTAAGAGCAACAAGAGACATTAAAGCTGGTGAAGAATTGCGTGTTGAAGATTTGGAAGCACTTCGCCCCATACCTACAGATGGTATTCCCCCCTACGACTTGCACAAATTAGTTGGTAAACGAGTGAGTAAGGGATTGATGAAAGGTGAGCATATCACATTAAATCATATTGGCTAATGATAAAAGGTAAACTTGTCGGACTCCGCTCACTTGAACGTGAGGATTTATCCCTTTTGCGTGATTGGAGAAACATATCCTCTTTCAGAAAGAATTTTAGAGAGTATCGTGAACTAAATTTGGTGAATCAGGAAAACTGGTTTGCAAGAACGAACGCGAGCCCTAACGATTTCATGTTTATGATTGAACGCCTACATGATAAGACCCCCTTGGGGGCTTGTGGTTTACTCTACACTAATTGGATAATTCGAAGTGCCGACTTTTCATTCTACATTGGCCATGATGAGGCGTATATCGATACTAACGGGTACGCGAAAGAGGCTGCTCAACTTTTGATTAATTATGGTTTTAATAATTTGAATCTTAATAAAATTTGGATGGAGCTGTATGAATTCGACAATGCGAAACTTGATTTTTTTCTAAATGAGTTCTCATTTGTAAAAGATGGTAAGCTTAGAGCAAACTGTTTTGAAGAAGGTCGCTACTGGGATTCATACATTATTTCATTGTTAAGAAGCGATAATCAGAAATGATTACGTTGTATCCAAAGAATTTTGAAAGATGAATATAAAGTCAGCTCTAATCTATTCATCGAATCTTGGAATTCGTGGGATAACCATTAGTATCAAATTTCTATTTACACTTTTTCTAGGTAAGTACTATTCAGAGGATGTACTCGGAGGTTACGGATTATTTGCGACAACGGTTCTTATCTCATTTTTTGTTTTGAGTCTCAGCTTTGATAGCTATGCAACTAGGGAAATAATACAAAAGCCAAGGGATGAACAGATGAATTTCATAAGGAATCTCTTTGTCTTCTTTATTGCTTCATGGCTAATTTTTGTACCTATAGCATTTATATTAACAAGTATAGGCTGGATTGATAAAACATTGATTTTCTATTTTTTAGTGATTTTACTTTTTGAAACATTCAGCCAGGTTTTCTTCTCTTTATTCACAATCCTGCAACAATCAATAGCTGCTAATATCATACTATTTCTTAGCCAAGCAAGTTGGGTGTTAGTTTTTTTTGTTATTCACTTAGCTTATCCAGTTTTTTTTATTTCTCTCGATAGATTTTTATTAGTTTGGATTTTTGGAGGGGTAATTGCATGTTGCTATGGTTTTTATAAAATAAGAAGATTATACCCAAGTAAATTATCAATTGATCCTATTAATTGGAAATGGATTAAATCAGGCATTACAGTTTCTTTACTATTTTTTTTCTCCACGTTAGGGTATAAGATTATTGAATTCGCTGACCGCTACTTTATTGAGTTTAAACTAGGTACTGCGAAAGTTGGAGTGTATATTTTTTATAGCCAAATCGCAAATCTTATGAATACAGTAATAAATGTTACTGTTGTTCTAATGTTATATCCTAGGTTAATCGAAAACTTCGCAAAAAGAGATCTTGATGCTTTTATTACAATTCGAAACAAAATGTATCAGCGTGTAATATTCATAGGATTAACAGTATTCGTGGTGGCAATTTTATTTATAAAAATGGCATTAGTGTTTATTGGTAAGGAGTCTTTTTATTCTGAAATACATGTCTTTTACATTCTTCTACTCGCTAACCTCGCTATGAATCTATCGTTTGTTCCCCATTATTGCTTATTTGCAATGAGAAACGATAAAACATTACTTGTTACAACAGTTACAGGAACTATTTGTTGCATAGTTCTAAATCTTTTTTTGATTGATATTTTTGGTGTAGAAGGAGCGGCTGTCTCCACAGGCCTGAGCTTTTGCTTAGTCTGGATATTAAAGTCGATATACGCCTCTAAACGAAAAATTGTTCTAAGTTATGAAGGAAGTTAATGTATTTATCTGCCATAATCCTTTTCACCATTACATAACTAACCAGTTATGTAAGGATAAATTTGTTTCACAGGGTTATCGCAATATAATTGTAAGTCCTGTTAGTCAAACGAAGAAAGGAACTAACGTTAGTTACATTGTAACGAAAAGCGGCTTTATCAAGAAGCTAATTTCCTCATGGAGAATTAAGCTTATGATACTTGATTTCGCCATGAGTCATGGGGAAAATCTTCAAATTTTTTTACCTCATGCAGATGGGCTCATTGGAAATTATGTTCTTCAATCGAAAAAATTATTAAAAGCCAATGTAAAAGTTAGCTTTTATTATGAAGGCATTGTTATGCTTGATGAAGGAAGGATGGATAGAAAATTTCCAAGGTTCTTATGGCAGAAGAAGCTATTTAGCTATCTTCTGTTATATAACTTTCAAGTGTTAAGTGATATTCTGCCAATGGATTCTCAAAGAATATATAAAGTCTATACTCCTTACCCCGAAAAAACACCTGCTCCTAAATCTAAAAAGGTTGGAATTTCTTTTACACGAGAAAGGATAGACCAGGTAAGCGAGGGAATACTTGTGGTAGGCGTGGATGCCGGTGAGAGTCTTGAAGATTCCTTTAAAGGCCTGATAAAGTTTATTTATCAACGAAAAAACCAAGAAACTACATATTTTAAAGCTCATTATGCAGACAAACAAAAAGTTTTTGAAAGATTGGCAGAACAAGCTAACTTTCCCTATAAGTTTGTTAAAGATGTTCGTTGTATTGAAGAGATAATTGGAGACCTACCAGTCAACACTGTAATAGGGATACATCTATCATCAGCATTGTTAAATCTTAAATTAATATATAAGGAAGAGCTTGAAGTGTTTTTTTTAGCTCATTCAAATACTATAGCTGCTTTGGGGGCAGAGAATGTTAATTTAGCTATTTCATTAGGGGTTAAAATAATAAATTTAAAAGATATATGAATATTGCGACAGAATTTAAAGAAAATGGTTGGATAATACTTAAGAATTTTTTTACATCAGATGAGATAAGGTTGATCAGATCAGGCGTTGATGAGAGCGTGAAGCAGAATTTCAGGGGAGATCTTTTGTGTAATCCTTACCTTAATGATTTGACGGTTCTAAACTCCAAGATCATTAATGTGGTTACTGAAATATTAGGAGAAACCCCATTGTATATCGGAGATAGCAGCATTTCTTTTAATGATTTGGCTATGTCTTTGCATAAAGACAACCCAGACAGATTTAATGGAAGCGCCCCAGATTGGCGGTCTCCATATACAGTATTGCGAATGGGAATTTATCTTCAGGATTACGAGTCGTTTTCAGGGGGGCTAATCCTTCGAAACAGATCGCATAATTTTTTATCCCGATGGAAGGGGAGAATAATTAATGTTAAAACAAAACCCGGAGACTTAGTGATTTGGAACTTAAGAACAACTCATTCCGGTAATGCAAGAAGATATAAATTGTTTCCAAACATTGATGTCAATCCATATATTAATAAGTATCTGCCATCATTTTTATTCAAACCAACACATGAGCAACGGGCAGCATTATTCTTGTCATATGGCAAAGATGATAATCATATGAAACGGTACATCGATTACCTTAAGACGAGGGTATATGCAGTAGATAGATGGAGAAACATGACGATAACAGATGAGATTAAGGCAAAAGCCTTAAGCAGAAAATTAAATTTAAAAGACATGCAGGAAGAAATAAAAGATATAAGGAATTCTGAATTATTTGAGAATCACCAAGAGATTAAATTTTGATTTTTAGATGGTGACTTATGGTGAGCTCGGAAGCTGAAAATTTTGCAGGAGTCAACAAATTCTTGACTCCGCTTACCATACTACTTTTATTTTTTTTTACGTTAGCGGGTATAATAGTATCTTGTTTTTTCGAGACAATCAAAATAGAGCATCCTGGTTTAATTAATACTGTTTCCGTATTTGGATTTTTTATACTTTGTATTTACGGGCTAACTTCTTATGCCAGATTTTTTCTCCTTCTCCCTTTTGTTTTATTAGCATACCCCTCGGCAGTTAATGATTTTTTTCCAAGTGTTTACCTGGGACAGCCATACGAACTGGGTGCCGCATTATTCCCTTTTATAACACATATTGATATTTTTTTAGGATTAGGTTTGTTGAAGAGAATTATAGATCAAAGGGGGAGCTTCAAAACACATGTAAACTGGTTGACGGGATTGATCATTATTTTATTCTTAACATCTACTTTTATTAATCTAATTTTAGTCAAAGACGCACACCACTTTGCTCTTCTGATCGCTGGATTATTTCCATTAAGATATTTGGTATTATTAATATTGCTCGTATCAAATCATGAAGTTGAAAAATATGAAAGGCAAATTGTAACAGGCATTATTTTGTCCATATTTTTTCTCTTTTTAGAATCTACGGTAAACAGTTATATCAACAAAACGGATGTATTGAGTAGCGGAACATTGGCATCGAACACTTTTGCTAATATTACCGCTGCGATTTTAATTTTTGTCATTTATTTAAAGCGACAAAGCTATTCAATTAATTTTTTTGTACTTCTCGCATTTCTAGCAACGGGTATATTAATAATACTCTTAACAGAGACCAGAATGGCAATTTTGGCAGCACTTGTCTCCTTCTTTCTAATTCAAATGAGGTTTTTTAAATGGTACAAGACACTCTTTGTTGTTTTTACGTTAGGTGTGCTAGTACTGATGATTTATAACAGTATTGAGGTACCAGATCGTTATTCTGTTAGCTTTTTACTATCGAAGATACAGTATCAAGGATTCTCAACGAACATTTTTGAAATGATAACTATTGAGAGGTCATTGGAGACAAGTAGTATTTACTCTCGTTTAAAACTGTATCAGACATCAATCAATATGTTTGCTGATTCACCAATGTGGGGTGTTGGTTATGGAGCTTTTAATTACCTTAAGAATGATTTTGGTTTTGATGAATTTGTGCTTATTGATGCACATAATGGATATCTGAACGCACTAGCTCAAATGGGAATATCATCGATATTTCTTTTATACTTTATTTATTTATACCCCTTTTTCAATTATAGGAAAATTAAGGGATCAACATTCTTGAAATATTTGTTTGTTATTAATTTTACAATGGCAATTGCGGATTTATCGAATGCCGGTATTTATAAAACCTCGGTATTCGCGTTATTGGCTTTTAATACGCTTGTTATAATGAATTTCAAGAAACGATCGTAATGATTTTAAATCAATTTTCAGTATACATTTCAAAACAAGCTGTAGTGCAATTTACCTCCTTATGAAATGGAGGGCTTTTGATTTCGAAAAAGAAACACTATCTAAGATAATAAATTCATTATCTATAATTTCTTGTTGTTCTGGAAGAAATCCTATTGAAAGATCTCCATTTTTGTAATGATTGTGAAGTAATAGCCAGACATGCTCTTTGTTACCTATAAGACTTTTAAAATCCGAATAGTTATGATTAAGAGGCCGCTCTAGATTAAATTTTTGAAAATAATATTCATGAAACCAGTCCAACTGAGAAAAGATGATCTCTTTCTCCACACTTTTATTTTTAAAAAACAGAGCTACTTCTCTCCAATCTTCATTCCAGGTTTTAATCCCCGACTCATTGGCCGTAAAGTACATCTCAAATATCTCTCGACCATCTTCATGCCAACTTTTTTTATATTGAGGTCTAGCAAAAAACAACACAGTTAGGGCACTCAAGCATAAAATTATAACCACAGAGGTTAGAATTCTTTTACTGTTAATTGAATGAAGGCCTAAAGCAACGATGAGCAGTAATGCAGGCAACTGAATTACACAATACTTGTTGGTAAAAAGAGGCATTCTAAAGATGGAATAGAGAAGAGGAATTGAGAATCCTATCACAATCCAAGCCACTAAAATAAAATCATTAAATTCAATTTTCTTTTTAAGAAAATTTTTAAATACTCCAACGGAGTATAATATTCCACTTAATATATAAATTATGAAAGCCGCAGGATCATAAACATACCACCACAGAAATTTAGCAAGAAATCTAAATGTGAGGGGTTTGATGTGAAAATTTGAAATCATCAAATCATGAAGAAACACTGGTATCCAATGTGTAATACTAAGAGCAACAATTATACCCGATAAAACCCCACCAATCAAAAGTCTTTTTGTCGATTCAAACTTGATAAGAAAAAAAATAAAGATTAAAAATTGCGTGGCAAAAAGCACTAGTCCAAAATAATGTGTGTTTAATAAAAGAGATGTAGATAATATGTAGGAAAAAAAATTATAATTTTTTTGCCGCTTAAGTGATTTTACAAAAAACAAAAAGGAAAGTGTTGATAGCAGAAATACTAAAGAATAGAATCTGATTTCTACAGATATACCTACATGAAACCAGTTGATTGTAGTTAAAAATGCAGAAAGCAATCCTAGTCTACTGTCTTTAAATTCTTTGCCCAGGAAAAACATTGAGAGTATACCCAATACACCAAATAGGCAAGTCATTGCACGACCAACAAAGTCTGTGTATCCAAAAACCCTTAGCCAACCATTTAGAAGAATAAAAAATAATGGTGGCTGATCTTTTTTGCTGTATTCATATACTTCTAACAGGCTAGAACTGGGACTTGCCCCCTTCATACTATAGATTTCATCAAGCCATAGACCTGTGTAGTCGAGATTATATATCCTAATAAGAGTGCCTAAAAATAGTAGCCCCATTAAGATCAGAAAAGT
>VFQM010001492.1_pt1 | contig 20323 bp, 17 predicted proteins | sample 3512391 | NCBI WGS metagenome assembly VFQM01 (sample SAMN10412369, study PRJNA504923) | tailings metagenome | isolation source: Replicate 1 from Balatoc abandoned mine | place: Philippines | reverse complement strand
GAGTGGTTTGACGTGGTGATTTTAGAGAAAAAAGCAGGCCACCCTACCATTTTTGGAGGTAACTTTTGACAGGAAAACAAGTGATCTAAATCAGACTTTTTTATCTTAAATAAGAGAGTGATAATTTAGGCAACTCAAAAATATAAGGATATATTTGTCCTTTTTTAAAAGCTGTAAAAAATCTTACCTGATGATCACACTAACCAAAAAATTCGAGTTTGAAGCTGCCCACCGAATCAGCAACTACGAAGGTCCCTGCCGGGAAATTCACGGACACACTTATAAGTTGGAAGTGACCATCTCTGGTCCGATAAATCCGGAAACTGATATGATCTTAGATTTCAAAATCCTGAAAAATCTCGTCAAAATATCAGTAATTGAACAATTTGACCATGCACTCCTCCTCAAGGATAATGAGGAAAACCGGAAACTTTTTGAACACTACTCCGGCAAAATCACCTGGATGAAAGCCGAACCAACTGCCGAACGGATGCTACAAGGAATGGCAGATGCCTTGCAGCAGTTGATTCCTCCACACGTTCACCTGAATTCCCTCCTTTTGTACGAAACCTCTGATTCCTTTGCATGCTGGAAAAATAGTATCGGATAATTTTATCCTTTATATTTTAATTCCTACTTTTGGATCAAATGAGGGCTTAATCGCCCTTTCTTTTAAATCTAATGCAGGATATTAATATCCTTTATTTATGAATCAATTGGCCAATCAAAGTATTTTGGAAATTCAGAGTCTCCACTCACTTCCTAAGGAGTTTTTCCTCGGACAGGGAATCGACCCTGAGTGTATGGGACATCTGACTCCGGTTGACATCTGCGCATCCCAGCACCTCAACCTTGGCAAACTTCTAAACGCCCTGAAAAAAGCCATTGCGGCTAACTTGCCCGAGACAGCGGATTTTCAGTCTTGCTCCTCCGACCAGTTAGTACATTATTTTGAAGAGACTCAACACGCCTGGATTCGGAAAAAACGGTTTGAAATCCTCCAATTATTTCAGGACTTCAAGCAAAACTTGGATAAGAAATCTGATCAGCTCACCGAGTTAGAAGACTTGTTTTCAAAAGCAAGCGAGGAACTGATTCTGTACCTAGAGCGTGAGGAACTGATCATTTTCCCTTATATCAATACTATAGCCCAAAATCCAGAGAAGATAGTTCTGTTTCGACAACCTCCTTTCGATCAAATCGCAGAAAAAATCCATATCCTGATGAAAGACCATGACCGGTTGAAGAAACTATTCGACCGCATAAGTCAGCTGACTGAACACTATGCTCCCCTTGAGGAATTTGGAAAGGGAGGCAAGGAATTGATGGATCAATTAAAAGAATTTCACCTCCATCTCAGCGAACACTTAGCGCTGGAAAATCGGGTTCTTTTCCCGAGGGTCCAGGAACCTGAGGGATTTTTAGACTCTAACACATATGAAATTTCCCATGAAAAGTAAAATTCTACAACCATACTTTCTGCTTCCTTTGGTCCTGATTGGACTTTTGGCGGGGATCTCGGGAGGCTGGATCCGGTTGGGAAGTTTGCTCATCCCACTCCCCTCGGCGGCGGCCAATCACGGCTTGTTGATGGTGGGAGGTTTTATAGGCACTCTGATTTCTATCGAGCGGGCGATGGTTATGTCACAAAAAACCTGGCTACTTATTCCCCTACTCACGGGATTTTCCACCATTCCCTTTTTGATGGGGAATTCTGAAGCAGGATTGCTTTTGCTGATGGCTGGTTCGCTCGGACTGAGTCTGATTATGCACCTTCAGACTCTAAGGCATCCAAAATTCCATACTGTCTTACTCTACGTGGGCGCCGCATCCTGGTTTGTGGGTAATTTCCTCGCTTGGCAAACTGGACTGATCGCAGCGGGTAGTACCTGGTGGATTGGATTTCTGATGTTCACCATCGTGGGCGAGCGACTGGAGTTGAGTCAGTTTTTACCCGTTCCATCTTGGTCCAAAAATGCTTTAAAATCCCTCCTGGCCTTGTTTTCTCTTGGACTCATCATCCCATTTCATACTTGGGGGAATGAGATTATGGGGATTTCCTCCCTCCTCATTTCGGCTTGGTTACTGGTTTTCGATATGGCAAAAGTGGCCTCCAAAAAGCCCGGGCAATTCCGATACATTGGAATCGGACTCCGGGTCGGATATGCTTGGCTTGGACTTCATGGCCTAATTTTGCTTGGAATGGAAAGCCACGCGCTCTATTATGACCTGATGCTGCACACCTTCTTTCTGGGGTTCACCTTCTCGATGATCTGGGCCCATGCTCCGATTATCTTTCCTACCATTTTCGGAATACGCGAGACACCTTACCACCCCATCCTGTGGATCACTTGGACGGCTTTTCAGGTGACGCTTTCGGGAAGAATTCTAGCCAGTCTTCTGGATGCCATGGACCTGCGGAAAATCTTCGGCGTCGCCAATGGATACCTGATTTTGATCCAGTTTATCCTCATGGCTGGTGTAGTGGTATGGAAAATCAGAAATAAAGAAAAAGAAAATTATCCGGTAACCTCGGTCACAGAGGAAATTTGAAAAACCCATCACTTTTGCATACCCGTGTCTAAAACTTGGCTACATATTGCTCTAGTCCTGCTCATTCTGCTCAACGGTATGGGCTACACGCTGATTCAGATCCATTTTTTCATGAACCGGGAGCAAATCACAGCGCTGTATTGTATCAACAAAGACAAACCCGAACTCGAATGTGACGGAAAATGCGAGCTTACCAAGCGGCTATCCGAAGCCAAACATCAAACCGAAAGCGAAGCCGAAATCACGCTTGAAGAACTTCATCTGACCTTTTTGGAAAAAGCCAAAGAAGCAAACCTGCCTTTTATCTCCGAATTAAATCTTGAAATCGTAAATACACCCCGATACCAAATAAGCCATACTCTGGATCTAGGTAAGGATTTTTTCCACCCGCCTCAAGGCTGATTTTTCTTCAGAAAAGAATCGGCAACCGCTCGATTCAGGACAGCTGTCCCTTTTTGATTACCAAACTCAAACCCCATGAAAAAGCTCATTTCGCCAGCTGCAAGGATGATTTTTGCCCTTGCCCTGGCACTCCATACCCTTTATCCTGCTTTTGCTCAGGAAAAACAATCCCTACGCATTCTCGATCTTGCCACCCTTGAGGGGATTCCAGGTGTCACATACCGTTATGGATTCCAAAAAGGAATCTCGGATGGAAGCGGCGTCATTCATTTGCTGACCGACAAGGAAACCTGGCTCTACCTGAGCCACCTCAGCTATGGCAGCTGGACACTCGACCCTCTGGAAGTATCCCATGCCATTAAAAACGGCTCCATCTCCCGTGGAGAACAGCTTCATGGCCTTCAGCCTGTCTCGGTCATTGCGCTGAAAATGAGTGAGGAGAAAGACAAGAAAATCCTCATCTCGGATCAGGAACGACTTCACCATGACGCAGGAGCGATCCTTGGCCTGGATCCGGCTGTTTCAGGAATCCGAAAAAGCAGCAGCTTTGGCTTTGATCCGGTCATGCGGGGATTCAAATACGATCAACTCAACATCGTGGTCAACGGTCTCCAATCTGCCAATGCCGCTTGTCCCAACCGAATGGATCCTCCAACCTCCCAAGTCGCTCTCAACTGAATCCGGGAAGTGGAGATCCTCAAAGGCCCTCATGCCCTTCGGTACGGAATAGGATTGGGAGGCACCATCAATTACATTCAGGAGGCCCCCGATTTCACCTCCACGTCAGGTGTTTACGGACGACTATCCTCCCTTTTTGAGTCAAACGGGGATGTCTGGAGAAATGACGCAAGAGTTGGGTTTCAGGGGGCCAACTACGACATCGGAGTCCTGGGAAGCTACTCCTTGGGAAGCGATTACTTGGATGGAGATGGAAATCCCGTACCCGGCAATTTCAAGCGGGGAACTCTCGGATTGTATTCAGACCTCCAAGCGAGCAAAAAAGACCTATTCCAAGTTTCGGTCAATCGCAACTTTGCCCGAGACGTGGATTTTCCATCTTTGGGAATGGACCTTCGCACCGATGACACTTGGATGGCAAGTGTGAAGCACACCCGCTCTTTTACCGGAAGGACCTTGAGTCAATGGACCAATGCTATCTATTTCACCCGAGTGGATCACCTGATGGACAACCTGCTCCGCGAGCCTCGGATGATGGATGCAGCCACGCCCGCCATTACCCAAAATTGGGGTTTCAGAAGTGAAGGGGAATGGAAATTTGATCAGGGAAAACTATTTGCCGGAATAGACTTCAAAGAAGAAGCCGCCGACGGCACCCGAACCCGTGAAATCACCATGGGCCCCATGAAAGGCAAAATCTTTTATGACAACCTATGGCAAGACTCACAGATTCGAAAAACCGGACTTTTTGCCAACTACCTTCTGCCCCTAGGTGGAACTGTCATCAGTGCATCCGGCCGATTGGAAGTGAATCAGGCTGTAGCCAACAATCCTGCAGAAGAGTTTGCACAATTGCATAATCAAGTGGAAAACACCCAACTCAATCCGGGATTCAGCATCGGCGCACAGCGGGATTTGGGAAAGGCATTTAGCCTGGGGATCTGGGCAGCGAGGGTCCGAAGAAGCGGAAGCCTTTTGGAGCGATACATCAACTACCTCGCCGTAGGACTCGATCCTTGGGAACTGGTAGGGGATCCTCAGATCAAACCTGAAACCAACAATGAACTGGATCTGGTGCTTGGATACAGTCGTGAGAAAATCTCCCTCGAACTCTCACTTTTCGGTTCTTACATGACAGACTACATTTCCTCAGTGAAAACAGACCTCAAGCCCCGGTTGGCTACCAGTCCGGGAGTGAGACAATTTGTAAATGTAGATGAAGCCGTAAAAACAGGTTTTGAACTTAATTTCAAACAACAACTCAGCGCTCATCTCAGCCAAACCTTAGGCGTGGCCTACACCTATGGCAAAGATCTAATCCTGGATGCGCCACTTCCTGAGATTGCTCCTTTGGATCTACGCTATGGCATGAGAGGTCATTTCCTGCAGGGAAAGCTTCAAAGCGGCATCAATCTAAGACATGTATTAGCTCAGGAGCGAGTCTCGGAGGCATTTGGAGAAGGACAAACTCCCGGATTTACCCTGCTTGACTTGGATGCCAGCTATCCGATTGGAAAAATGCTCCTGATCAAGGGCGGGGTACAAAACCTGCTCGGAGAAACCTACTACGAGCACCTTTCTCGACCTATTGGAACCAATAGAACGCCCATGTACGCACCGGGGAGAAACTACTTCGTGATGGTGAGCTTTAAGTTTCCTTGAGCCCTCTACGAATCAAAAAGCGACTTCCTTGGGAGTCGCTTTTTGATTGACCTTTTTTAGCAGCATCCCAACCTATGGCTCAGGTCTTCTTTTCTCCCTGCCTTCCATTTTTTCTTGCAAAGCACACCTCCAATCCCACCAATCCTTCCTGTGAACTAGTATTTCATCCTGACCAGGAATCTGTTTTTACGTATTTACTTAATTTATTGAAAAATTTATTTACGTATTTTTACTTGTTTTTAATTTTTATCATACTTTTAAATCACCAGAATATTTTCTTTCATCTCAAACCTATTCGCCATGACTACGATTACGACCAAAGCTTCCAGAATTGAGCTCTTCAATTTCAGTACTGCGTCCATGAGAGCATTTCATCTATCATGGATCGCATTTTTTCTCTGTTTCTTTGGCTGGTTTGGAATTGCACCGCTCATGCCCATCATTCGGGATGAGTTGGGATTGAGCAAAACCCAAATTGGGAACCTAATGATTGCTTCAGTTTCTGTTACAATTTTTGCCAGATTGGCGATTGGCTGGATCCTCGATCGAATAGGTCCTCGTATTACGTATACTTACTTACTCATCATCGGCTCTATCCCCCTTTTTCTGATTGGGTTGAGCCATTCCTACGAGACGTTTTTAATCTATCGATTGGCGATCGGAGCCATTGGAGCCAGTTTTGTCATCACCCAATACCATACGACACTGATGTTTGCTCCCAATGTAGTCGGGACTGCAAATGCGACCACAGCCGGCTGGGGCAATCTTGGAGGAGGATTCACCCAAATCGTAATGCCATTGATTTTTGCAGGATTGGTAGGACTGGGATTTGTGGAATCCAGCGCATGGAGATGGGCCATGGCTGTACCGGGTGTTGCGATGGTTTTTGCCGGAATCGCGTACTACAGATGGACCACAGACCTACCAGAGGGAAATTTCAAAGAATTCCGTCGTGTTAAAAAATCAGAAAAAAACACCCAAAAATCTCTAAAAAAAGTGGTCGGAGACCACCGCGTTTGGGTGCTTTTTGTCATTTATGGTGCCTGCTTCGGCATGGAGCTGACAGTCAACAATGTCGCAGCCATCTACTTTCATGATTATTTCCAATTGGATTTGGCCACAGCCGGACTGATTGCCGGACTTTTTGGATTGATGAACCTATTTGCCCGCTCTCTGGGAGGACTACTTGGTGATCGGGCAGGAGGAAAAATGGGACTGAAAGGAAGAGTCCTGGTATTGGGCGGAGTCCTTCTTTTGGAGGGTATTTTCTTAGTCTGGTTTTCCCAAGCCTCAGCTTTGCTTTTTGCCATACCCTTGTTGATTCTATTCAGTGTCTTTGTACAAATGGCCGAGGGTTGCACGTTTGCTGTCGTCCCTTTTATCAACCGAAAAAACACAGGGCTGGTATCCGGCATCGTTGGAGCGGGGGGCAATGCCGGGGCTGTCATGGCAGGCTTACTTTTCCGGATGGATTCGCTTAGCTATTCCAATGCCTTTTGGATACTTGGCCTAGCTGTAATTGGTGTCAGCGTGCTTTCCTTGGCTGTTCGCTTCAGCCCTCAGGAGGAAAAAACAGCCTTGGAAGAACTTCAGTTGGCCACGCTAACCACTCCAAACTAACCTATCAACCTATTCGGGTATGAGCAAGACTTCATATGCCACCACCTGCTCGTATTGTGGAGTCGGTTGCGGAATCACCATTTCAAAAGAGAAAGACGGCAAAATCCGACTTCAAGGCACTCCCGACCATCCGGTCAACCAGGGACAGCTTTGTTCAAAGGGAAGAAATCTGAACTATGTCCTGGAAAACCAGAGCGAACGACTGTTTTTCCCCCAAATGCGAATAAGCAAAGGCCATGAGCTGCGACGGGTCAGCTGGGATACGGCCATCGAACGTACCACAGCAACATTTGCTGCCTTGATCCGGCGATTTGGCCCAGATTCCGTGGGATTTTATGTCTCAGGACAGTGTCTTACGGAAGAATATTATTATATCAATAAGCTTGTAAAGGGATTTATAGGAACCAACAACCTCGACACCAATTCCCGCTTATGCATGAGTTCAGCGGTAACTGCCTACACCATGGCTCTCGGAGAAGACCTTGTTCCACCTACGTACGAAGATCTGGATCAAGCAGACACGCTCTTGGTGGCAGGAGCCAATCCGGCCTGGTGCCACCCAATCCTTTGGAGACGGGTAGAAGCCCTCAAGGAACGCCATCCGGAAACCAAGATCATCGTGATCGATCCCCGCAGGACACAAACCGCTTCGCTGGCAGATCTTCACATTTCCATTATACCCGGAACTGATGCCTTGCTCTTCCAAGTTTTGGGAAAACTATTAATTGATTTAAACTACTCGGATTCGACCTTTCTTCAGCACCATGTAGAAGGATTTGAGACCTTTAAAAACACCCTTTCCGGAATCAACCTTACCCAAGCGTCGGCCGAATGCGGATCCGATCTGGAGACGCTCATTCAAGTGGCACATTGGATTGGAAAAAGTAAAAATTTCATGAGTCTATGGTCGATGGGACTGAATCAAAGTCCACAGGGAGTGCATAAAAACCTTCAATTGCTCAATCTTCATCTGCTCACAGGTCAAATCGGAAAGGAAGGAAGTGGACCATTTTCCCTCACCGGCCAGCCCAATGCGATGGGAGGAAGGGAAGTCGGAGGCCTGTCCACCCTACTTGCTGCCCATCGCAAACTGAGCGATCCTTCTGCCAGAGAGGAGGTGGCCAAGTTCTGGGGTGTGGAAAAAATCAACGGAGCCCCAGGACTCACGGCCACTCAAATGATCGAATCTCTGAATAGCGGAAAACTGAAAGCGCTCTGGATCATCTGCACTAATCCCATGGTCAGTTTGCCTGACTCGGGCCTGACCGAACGAGCACTACAGAAGGCCCGCTTTTTGGTTGTCCAGGACATTTCTGTCAAAAACGAGGCAATTTCCTATGCCGACGTGGTACTACCGGCTGCTGGGTGGGGAGAAAAAGAAGGCACGATGACCAATTCCGAAAGGAGAATATCACACCTCAGTGCATTTGCCAAACCTCCCGGTGAAGCGCTTCCTGACTTGGAAATCCTTCAGAAATTTGCTTTGAAAATGGGCTTTCGATCCCTGGAATGCACGCATCCGGAAGAGGTTTTTTTGGAACACGCTGCTCTCACGGAGGGAACCCGCATTGACATTTCAGGATTGAATTACTCCATTCTGAAAAAAAACCGGGGCATAAGATGGCCATATCCCAAATCAAACCCCGTTGAGGCAAAAGGTCTATTTCTGAATAAGAAATTTGCCCACCCTGACGGAAAAGCCCGAATGATCACTTTCGTCCCCCAAAAAGAACACGAGGAACGTTCACCGGATTTCCCCTTAATCTTAACCACGGGAAGAATCAGGGACCAGTGGCATACGATGACACGGACTGGCTTGGTCCAGAAACTTCAGCAACATATTCCTCTTCCTTTTTTGGAGATTCATCCTGAGGATGCTTCTTCCAGGGGGATCAAGGAAGGGGATGTGGTCTGGGTCAAGGGTCGCAGGGGAGAAATAAAAAGCAGGGCTAAATTGAGTCTTGACATTCGCCAAGGAGTTGTTTTTCTTCCCATGCACTGGGGAAAAATCTTGGGCAATTCCTTCGCAAAGACGAATAGGCTGACAGGAAACTCGACCGATCCGAACTCTTTCCAGCCTGACTTCAAATTCAGTGCGGTCGAAGTCCAACCCTTCACCAAGCCTCTTCAGAAAATAATCATCGTCGGTGCAGGGGCCGCAGCTTATCGCTTTATCCAAACCTATCGTGAACTTAATTCCAACGATGAAATCCACGTGTTTTCCAAAGAGCCGCACCCATTTTACAACCGGGTCCTCTTACCTGACTATGTCAGCCGGCACAAAAGCTGGGACGAGCTTCAAAAATTTTCTAAAGAGGAACTGGCCAAGACCAACATTCACCTATACAAATCCAACGGGATTCAGAAAATCAACCGTTCCCAAAAAACAGTAGAAGATGAGCTTGGCCAGATTCATTCCTATGACCTGCTGATTTTGGCCACAGGAAGCAGGGCCTTCGTGCCGCCTGACGCACCTGTTCACCTTCCCGGTATTTTCACCCTCCGCAATAAGCAACATGCTGACGGACTGATGCAGCATCTTCAGGGGCGCGGCCATGTGCTCATCATCGGAGGAGGTCTATTGGGACTAGAGCTTGCCGCCTCTCTTCGCGAACTCAAAATCCGGGTTTCTTTGGTGCAATTGGCCTCCCGACTGATGGAGCGGCAGTTGGACCCAGTCTCCAGCTCCCTATTGGCTGGAAAAATAGAAGAAATGGGCATCACTCTATACTTAGACAATCAGGTTCACCAGATAAAGCCTAGCCAAGAGGAGCGCTTACAAGTATTCTTAAAAAGTGGCCTCTCCCTCTCCTGTGAGGCAGTTGTCTATGCCATAGGCACCCGACCCAACATGGAACTGGCCAAAGATGCCGGATTGGAATGCGGGATGGGAGTCAAAGTCAACGCCTACCTACAGACTTCAGACCCGGATATCCTTGCCATGGGTGAAATCGCCCAGTTTGAGCAAAAGCTTAATGGCATCACTGCGGCGGCAGAGCAGCAGGCAGATGTGGCAGCCCGCTTCCTCAACGGCGATGAGCTTTCTTTCTACACCGGAACCATCCCGATGAACATTCTGAAGTTTCAAGACATGGACCTATGTTCCATGGGCATTCCGGAAATCCCCGCCAACTCCAAGGATTATGAGGAAATACTCCTAATCGACAAGTCCAAGGCATATTACAAAAAATGCATCATCCATCAAGACCGATTGGTTGGAGCCATCCTATTGGGCGACAAGTCTGAATTTGCCGAATTTAAACGCCTGATCGAAGAACGCACCGAACTCTCCGAAAAACGGAATGAATTGCTTCGGGGGTCTTCTTCCAAGCCCGCCCCAAAAGGCAAGTTGGTCTGTAGCTGCGCTAATGTTGGAGCAGGAAATATCCTGGAGCTAATCGAAGCCGGGACACGGGAGTTTAGGCAACTATGCAAAGAAAGCGGAGCAGGACTTGGGTGCGGGAGTTGCAAGCCTGAGGTAAAGCAACTTTTGGAACTCCAATCCCAATCCCTACCATCCCTTCCCCAAACCTGCTAACTTTCCGTTTTAGTACGCTGCACATGAAGAAATCAGAACTTGTCCGGGTTTTTGTCAAAGGTGGAATTATTTCTCCGGGAGATTTCCTTAAAGTCATTCAGACAGCCAAAGCCTTGGGCAATTCCTATATTCATCTCGGTTCGAGGCAGGACATTCTCTTCCCTTCACTCCGCACCAACAGCGAAAACCCCATTCAGCGGTTGGATAATATGGGTTTCCCTTATGAGTTTGAGCAGGACACCCATCAAAACATTGTCAGTTCTTACACCGCCCTGGATGTGATGCCAACTACACAATGGCTCGCTTCGGATAGTTATCATTACATTTTGGACACGTTTGATTACCAACCCAGGCTGAAAATCAATCTGACAGATCCCGTCCAGAACATGGTTCCGCTTTTCACCGGTAACCTGAATTTTGTAGCCTCAACCAAAGAAAACTACTGGTATCTATACTTGCGCTTTTCAGAGCTGGAGTCAAAACCTTGGTGCGCACCTCATCTTTTCTTTGGCTTTGATTTGGCAGCTTTAGCCAAAAAAATCGAAGAACTTGACCCAAAATCCGGTCAAAAAAACTACGCTAAGATTATTCAGGAAGCGATTGATTCCCTTGGACTGGCTACTCAGCCTATTCCTCAGGAACTTCACTTTCCTGAAACAATCACGCCTTATTATGAAGGACTAAACCGAATCTCCGGAGGAAAATATTGGCTAGGCTTGTATTGGAGAAACAATCAGTTTACGGTCAATTTTTTGGAAGCTCTATGCGAACACTGCCTGAAAACCAATATCGGCAAACTCACCCTTACCCCATGGAAATCTTTCATCGTCAGAGGAATTGAGGAAAAGGACAGGATCAGCTGGGAGAAGCTCCTCGGTCGTTGGGGAATCAACATCCGGCATAGTTCCCTCGAACTCAATTGGCATCTCCCGGTATTGGATGAAGAAGCCCTTCGGATCAAAAATTACCTCGTGAGGGCATTGGACAAACTGGACATCAGCACCTATGGACTTTCTTTTTCTGTCAAAACCCGGCATATGATTCCATTTACTTCGATTGTCATCGAAAAACTTCCCAAAAACAATCTTTCCGAACCCGACACCTTCAATCTCCTTTATTCCAAAGACTTCAATCCCAATCAGGTAGATTATTACACCTTTGCCAAATCAGTGGTACTGGAAGCCATCCCCATCTTACTCATTGATCTCAGTGTGTTGTATTACGAGCAGCTGGACCAGAAAAAAAACAAGCCGGAAAAAGAAATAGATGGAGCAAAACCCGAAATGGAAAATAGAATCTACCAATGCAGTGAGTGCCTGTATCAGTACGAAGATTCCAAAGGCGACCCTTATTCCAAAATCATTCCCGGAACAGACTTTCTGAAGTTACCGTCCTCCTACTGTTGCCCGGTATGCGAGGCCCCCAAATCGGCCTTCCGCCTTCGCTGAGCATCAAGCACCCAAGGCATCAGCAATCAGGGCCCTGATCTTGGGCTCAAAAGCAATCGCTAAGGCTTTTTGATGGGCTTTTTCAGACATTTTCGTCCAAGTCTTTTGAAGAATTGACAGGATCTTTTCCCGCTCACCCTCATGTTTATTCACAAAATCCCCCAAGTAATACGTCAAAAAAACCAAGCAAACCACGTCTTCCAAAGTCTGAGAATCAGCATTGGTTTTTAGATTCTTCTTCAAAATCAGATTCCCTACCTGCTGTACTTCCAATTCGGAATACCCGTACCTCTCCATGAGCTTTCCGGCGAGTTTGGCATGGAATCGCTTGAGTTCAGTTCTCCAAGTCAGATAGCCTTTTCGATCCAAAGGATAGGCTTCCCTGGGGATTTCCCATCGGCGAAGGTGCTGTGCTCGGGCGGCAATTTTCAGGTATTCACTTGCCTCTGGTAAAAATTCATCCAGCTGAGCACTCATCCGAACTCCATACACCAATCCCTCAGGTTGACCTTCAGAATTTAGATTGGGATCCTGAGCGTTTTCATTATCTATATCGGCAATGACCGATTCAAATCGATTCATGAGATGGGAAAGGGCTAAACTTGTGCATAAATAAAATGGCTGAAATCTTCCCAGATTTGCTGCTCAAAGTGACGATTTCTGACCACAGAACCAATAATGATCAGCACAGGAGACTGAATTTGTGCAGAATGCTGGAGGGAAACGATGTTTCCCAAGTTGCCTACCAAGACCCGCTGACCTGAAGTAGAACCTTGTTGAATCAACGCGATCCCTTCGCTGCCTCCTCTCGATTTTCCGACGATTTCAACGATTTTGTCCAGCTTCTTTAACCCCATTAGAATCACCAGTGTAGATTGACCAGAGGCAGCATGTTTGAGATCCGGGGAGATTTCTCCATTTCGTAAAGTACCGGTCACAACGGTAAAACTTTCGCTCATACCACGTTGGGTCAAGGGTATATCTGCCAAACCCGGCACAGCAATACTGCTGCTAATTCCGGGAATATACTCCACCTTGATACCATAGGCTTTGGCAAAATCCCTTTCCTCAGCCCCGCGTCCAAACACAAAAGGATCGCCTCCTTTCAACCGGACCACGTGCCCCTTCGCCTGCGCGTAACCTACAATCATCCGATTGATCTCCTCCTGCTGCTTTTCATGCCTGCCCGCCCGTTTACCGACAAAGATTCTCAGACAGTGTGCAGGTGCCCAGTCAAGTAGCTGTTCATTGACCAAAGCATCATACAATATCACATCCGCAGTCTGAAGTGCCTTGATTCCTTTAAGACTGATCAACTCGGGGTCCCCTGGACCAGCACCCAGTAAAGTGAGCTTAGCTTGAGTATTCATACGTAGTATTAAGAAAATCAAAAATAATATTTTTAAGTATTTTTACTTGCTTTTTGAATAATAATTTTAATTTTGTTCAGCAAACTTTTCGAAACAAGGACATCAATTACATGGGCGGAAATATGAAAAAGATCATTGTGGTAGGAAATGGTATGGTGGGATTCAAGTTTTGCGAAAAGCTCCACCAGGCCGATCAGGAAAAAAACTTTGAAATTCAGGTGTTTGGGGAAGAGCAATGGCCGGCTTATGACCGAGTGCACTTGAGCTCTTTTTTCGAAGGAAAAGCCAAAGACGAGCTTCTGCTTGCCCCACGGGAATGGTATGAAAACAGGTCCATCGAGCTCCTTACTAACACACTGATTGTTCAGGTAAATAGAAATCTGCAGGTTGTGATCGACCATCTGGGAAATAAGCACCAGTATGACTACTTAGTTTTGGCCACAGGTTCGTCAGCTTTTGTCCCTGCGATCACCGGAGTAGAAAAAAAAGGAGTCTTTGTCTATCGGACTTTGGAAGACCTGGAAGCCTTAAAAAGCTATGCATCCCATTGCAAATCTGCCGCAATTCTTGGAGGAGGCTTGCTAGGATTAGAGGCAGCAAAAGCAGCATTGGACTTAGGCTTACAAACCCATGTGGTAGAATTTGCCCCGAGGCTAATGGCCAGGCAACTCGACGACCAAGGAGCACTCTTGCTCAAAACCAAAATGGAGGAATTGGGAATTCAAATCCACCTTCAAAAAACCACCTCCGAAATACTGGGAAACGGGAAGCTCAAGGGACTTCAGTTTACGGACGGGAGCTTTCTCGAGGTGGATATGTTGATCATTTCGGCAGGCATCAAGCCCCGGGACGAACTGGCACGCAAAACAGGATTGGCAGTAGCTCCCCGGGGAGGGATTGTGGTAGATGATCATTTGAAAACGTCTGACCCCAATATCTACGCTATCGGAGAAGCGGCCTCTCACCGTGGTCTCATCTATGGATTGGTGGCCCCGGGCTATGAAATGGCCACTCAGGTGGTCAATCAACTCATCGGCAAAGAGGTAAAGCCTTTTGAAGGATTTGACATGTCCACCAAACTCAAGCTGATCGAAGTGGAAGTCGGAAGCTTTGGAGACGCTTTGGGAGAAACTCCGGGGTCAAAACCCATCTTGTATAAAAACAAAACCAAAGGCATCTACAAACGAGTCAATATCAGTGCCGATGGCAAGAGATTGCTCGGGGGAATATTGGTTGGAGACACCTCTCAGTACGGAATGCTGCACCAATTCTTCCAAAACCACATGGCATTGCCTCCCGAGCCAGAAGATTTGATCTTGGGCAACCGAGGAGGAAAGAGTGCTCAGGGTTTTGGAATAGACGCACTTCCTGACTCTGCAATAGTCTGTGCCTGCGAGAATATCACTAAGCTCCATCTTTGTCAGGCAGTACAGGAAGGAAATCAGAATATCAGCTCCCTAAAGGAATGCACCAAAGCAGGAACTGGTTGTGGAGGATGCCTCCCAATGGTGAATGACTTGCTTAATTCTGAACTTAAAAAACTCGGAAAAGCGGTTAAAACCACGCTTTGCGAGCATTTTTCATACACGAGACAGGAGCTTTTGGATTTGATAAAAATCAAAGAAATCAAAACGTTTCGTGCTTTGATCAATGAATTTGGCAGCGGACAGGGTTGCGAAATCTGTAAGCCAGTAGTGGCGTCACTTCTCGCCAGCACCTGGAACGAACCGATTGTCAAGCATCAACACATCCAGGACACCAACGACCGCTACTTGGCCAATATCCAAAAAGGCGGCTCCTATTCTGTGGTGCCACGCATTGCAGGCGGGGAAATCACGCCTGAAAAACTCATCGTGATCGGGCAGGTGGCCGCGAAGTATCAGCTCTACACCAAAATCACAGGAGGACAGCGGATCGACCTTTTTGGAGCCAGAGTGGATCAGCTGCCGGATATTTGGGAAGAATTAATCGCAGCAGGGTTCGAAAGCGGACATGCCTATGGCAAATCACTCCGAACGGTAAAAAGTTGCGTAGGATCGACATGGTGCCGCTTTGGCGTACAGGATTCAGTGTCATTTGCCATAGAAATCGAGAATCGATACAAGGGACTTCGGGCACCCCATAAGATCAAAGGAGCGGTCAGCGGCTGTATCCGTGAATGTGCTGAAGCACAAAGTAAAGACTTTGGCATCATCGCTACCGAAAAAGGCTGGAACCTTTACGTCTGTGGCAATGGAGGCTCCAAGCCTCAACATGCCTTGCTTTTTGCCACCGATCTGGACTCCAAGACCTGCATCCAATACATCGACCGATTTCTTATGTACTACATCAAAACAGCTGATCCACTCACCCGAACTGCCACTTGGCTCAACAAGCTGGAGGGGGGAATCGACCATCTAAGAGAAGTGGTCATCGATGATTCGCTGGGACTTGGAGAAGAGCTGGAGCGAGAGATGGAATTCCTGGTAAATACCTACTCCTGTGAGTGGAAAGAAGTGGTCGAAAATCCACAACTACGGGCAAGATTCAAACCATTTATCAATACAGAGGAGCCGGATTCCTCTCTTCAGTTCGAACCACTCCGGGGACAAAAAATACCCTCCAATTGGGTCTAAAATCAATTCATATGACAACCTCTCAAAACGCATCGCCCTTTATGGAACGAGAAACCATCTTTTGGTTTAAAGCTGCACCGATCCATGCTTTCCCCATTGACTCGGGAGCTTGTATCAAATACCTAGACCAACAGATTGCAGTATTCAATTTTTCACAGTCGGGAGAATGGTACGCGTGCCAAAATCTCTGTCCGCACCGGATGCAAATGGTGCTTGCGAGAGGGCTGTTGGGTTCATGCGGGGAAGAACCGAAAGTTGCCTGCCCATTTCACAAAAAGACCTTTTCTCTAAAAGACGGTAAAAATCTCAATGGAGACGATTGTCACATCACCACCTATCCTACAAAAATCGAAGGGGAATACCTCTATATCGGACTTCCCTTCGAGACAAGTCAGTCTGAGAAAGCAGAAAATATTACGTAGTATTACGTGAATTGAATAAAACAGAAGATGCCAGCACAAAAAAAAGGTGAGGAATACGAAGATTTCAAAAGCAAATACGTAGTAGCCCTCGGTATTTTGGCTTTTCTCCTGGTTATAGGCCAAGTACTCCTTCAGCAATACATTCAAGGGCAGGAGTCTGATTCAAGAATGATCAATGAGGCAGGAAGACAGCGAATGCTCAGCCAACGCATTACCAAGCTTTCCCTGCTACTTATAAAGGAAGGTGCCTCCACCGACCATCAAGACCGGCTGACACAAGCTATTTCACTTTTTGAAAAAAACGGAAATTGGCTAGCTAAGGAATTTGAAGCTTTATCCAGGGAGCAGCCCAATCACGAACTACCTCCGCTATTTGAAAGAACCAGGGAATCTTTTGAATCCATCTTAAATAGTAGTCGGAATCTGCTTCAAAACCCGACTGACTCCTTACAATTGGAGAAATTACTTGAATCGGAGCAAGCCTTCCTTCCTGCCATGGATGCAGTGGTGGGGACTTTGGATAAAAAATCAAGTTTCAAATTGCGAACCCTAAAAAACACCTCCCTATTTTTTTCCGGGCTCATACTTTTTCTGCTATTAATCGAAGCGGCCTTTATTTTTTGGCCTTCCTCCAAGCTGATCCAACATCAGCTTTCGCTCTTGAAAGAGAAAGAAATCACAGCACGAAAACTAGCCAGGGAACTGTCAACGATGTATGAATCCCTGGAACGCTCCTATGTAGAACTGGCTCTGGCTGGACAAGAAAGCGAAGACTTGCAGCTGTTGGCAAAAACTGATTCTTCGGGAAATTTCACTTGGTTTTCTGAGCAAATCGACTTATCAATGGAGTGGAATGACCAACGCCCATCCAACCTGTTTGACTGGTTGAAAACTCAACTGCCCAAAGAAGGGACTTTAGGTAAGATTCAGGAAATTCTCAAGGAAGGGAAGCCTTGGAATGGCACATTGAAACTCACCAATGAATCCGGAGATTTTATCTGGCTGAGAATTTATCTCATCCCAACGCTGGATCAAAATGGCCAAACGGAGGCTATTCGAATTATTGGGTCTGACATCACAGAAGCAAAAGAAACCAAAACCAAAGCACGTGAAATCCAACGGGAGCGGCTTGAGAAAAAACTCAAAGAGCAGCAATACCGCTCTGTATTAATCCTCGAAGGCCAAGAGGAGGAGCGTCAACGGATCTCAAGAGAACTTCACGACGGAATAGGACAGCACCTTACCGCTTTGAAATACAGCCTCGATGGTGTCAATACCGTAAAATCAACCCATGAAAAAAACAGGCTAACCTATTCCAAGGAACTTCTGGACAACATCATCAAAGAAATCCGCAAAATCTCCTTCAACTTGACTCCCGTGGCCCTAACAGACTATGGACTACCCAGCGTACTCGCCAAACTTGCCCAAGAAGTCAGCAAAATGTCTCACACCCCGGTCGAATTTGAAAATCTTACCGGGTTTATGTCCCGACTCGAGCCCAAAATAGAAAACAATCTATACCGTATCGTCCAAGAAGCGGTGCACAATGCCATCAAATACGCCGAGGCAAGCAAAATTCAAATACTCCTTTCCCATAACCCTCAATTTTTACACCTCGAAATCAGGGATGACGGCAAAGGATTTGACGATGTGGATCTGCCGGCAGACCCAAAAATTGATTCAGGAAACGGACTGTTTAATATTCGCGAAAGAACCCATTATATTCACGGCACCTTCCGCCTGGACACTGCTCCCGGAAAAGGGACTTCCATCCATATCGAAGTTCCGCTCGAACAGAATTAATCCAAACTAACCTATGCAGCCCATCCAAGTCGTACTAGCAGATGATCATGTTGTGGTCAGAAACGGCATCAAAATGCTGTTGGAAAACGAAAAAGAAATCACGGTCATCGGAGAAGCATCTGATGGTATTGAAGCGCTGGAAGAAGTCAAAGAAAAACAGCCTGACCTCCTGATCATTGATATCCGAATGCCCCACATGAACGGACTGGAAGCCACTTCCAAGCTGAAAAATTACTCTTCGAAAACCCGCTCTCTGATCCTCTCTATGCATCAGGACGAAGATTACATCTTACAGGCAGTAGAAAATGGCGCCGACGGATACCTGCTCAAGGATAGTAGCCGGGAGGAATTTTTAAAAGCAATCCGAACGGTCAGTCAGGGCGGGAAATATTTTTCAGGGGATGTAAGTAACATCCTGGTCAATTCTCTTTTGAACAAAAAAAATCCTGCTTCAAAAGCAGCTACCACTGAAGAGGAGCATCCCTACGATCTGACGAAAAGAGAAAAGCAAATCCTACAACTCGTCTACGAGGGAACCGGAAACAAGGAAATTGCAGACAGCTTGGGAAAAAGTATCCGAACGATCGAGACCCACCGTTTTAATATCATGAAAAAGCTCAAAGTCAACAATGTGGTAGAGCTTTTGAAAAAAGTGGACGATGAACCTAATTTGAAAAGATCCTTAACTTCCTAATCCGAAAAAAAACCTGTCAAATTCTCACATTTGACAGGTTTCATCCTTTCCTATTAAGAAAGAAATCCCTCAATCATGCCGCGCACCTTCCATTACTTTGAAAATGTGAAGGATGGCTGGAAATACGGCATCCATGGATTCCGAGGCGCCATTGGTCGAACCCGGAAGTCCCAAAACCAAGGTATCCCCGATCAATCCCGCTACCGAACGGGAAAGCATGGCATAGGGTGTGCGCTGCTGCCCGTAGTTTCGGATGGCTTCTTCGATTCCGGGAATTCTTCGTTCCAAAATCTCCTCCAAGGCCTCAGGAGTCACATCGCGAGGAGAAAGCCCTGTGCCGCCGGTGAAAATCACCAAATCGATCTTATTCTCCACCTGCTTCAGGCAGATTTGCTGAATCTGATCTTTTTCATCCGGGATAATCTGGTAAACCGGAACGAGGACACCTACTTTTTCCAACTTGGATTTGATCACCAATCCAGCCCTATCTTCTTTTTTTCCTGCCGAAATTGAATCCGAACAGACTATGACAGAGGCCCGGAGTGACTGGTCCAGGTCTTTGTTGCGATCCGATTTCCCTCCCCTTTTCTCCACGAGTTTGATCTGCTCGATGCTCACGCCTTTATCGATTGGCTTGAGCATATCATACATCGTCAGCGCTACCACCGAGGCGGCGTGCATGGCCTCGACCTCTACGCCTGTCTTGTAGATGGTGTGGATTTCCACGAAAATGGTCACCTCCATCTCCCCGACATCATAGCTGACCGCAGTAAACTCCACGGGAAGCGGGTGGCAATCAGGAATCATATCGGCCGTACGCTTCGCAGCAAAAAGTCCCGCGACACGGGCACATTCGAGCACATCGCCTTTGGGGACAGTTCGGTTTTGAATCGATTGGATTGTTTCCGGCAGGCTGACTTTAACTATGGCCTGCGCAATGGCTTTGCGTAGGGTGTTACTTTTATGGGTGATGTTGACCATTTAGCTTGGGCTTAAACTTTTGGAAGATACCAAATCGTGGATAAAATCCTTGAGATGCTCGATCTCTACGTGATCCATCAGCACGATTTTGTACCACTGATTGGTCTCGTCATGGGATTGGGGCACCAGATTGTATTTGTGGGCAATGGACTCAGGTACACATTCAGAACGGATGGTGACAATGTTCATTTCGGGTTCGCGGAAATAGGTCACTCCCAACTGATCCAATTGCTTACAAAGCCAATTAGTGCGCATCTTGATCACAGAGATTTTTTCATACCACTTATGCGGACCATAGGTCGTAAGAATCACCCAAACCGCCACCGCATTGGCACCGGAACGGCTACCGCAAAGGGTCAGGTCCATTCCCTCTACATATTGGGCTTCAGAGGTGAGCACATTTTCGATCAGGCCTTTTCGGCAGACAAAAATACCCGTTCCGTAGGGTGCCTGGAGCATCTTGTGCGCATCGATGGTGATCGAGGAGACGTCCGGATTGGTGAAATTGATCTGATTTTCGAAGTCTCCAAAAGGATA
>VFQM010001490.1_pt1 | contig 20362 bp, 14 predicted proteins | sample 3512391 | NCBI WGS metagenome assembly VFQM01 (sample SAMN10412369, study PRJNA504923) | tailings metagenome | isolation source: Replicate 1 from Balatoc abandoned mine | place: Philippines | reverse complement strand
CGATGAAGGACAACACGGCCGCCGTGCATACGCAGGTTCCGGTCGACGTCGCCACTTTCCTGTTGAACGAGAAGCGTCCGGAAGTCGCTGCCATCGAGCTGCGGCACAAGGTCACCATCCTGCTCATTCCGAACATCCACCTGGAAACGCCGGCACATACGATTGTTCGCCTGCGCCACGACGACCTGAATCAGGAAGACCTGAACCAGCCGTCCTACAAGATGGTAGAAACGCCCGCCGAGGAACTGAAAGCAGCCGCTGCCCAGGCCGAAGGTCGCCAGCCACGCCAGGAAGCTGCCATCAAGCACATCACGCCGGAACAGCCGGCACCGATCGTCGAGGAAAAGAGCGCGGCTCCGGCCAAGGCGCCAGCTGCCGCAGAAACAGGAATCATCGCCAAGATCTTCTCCTGGTTCCGTGGCAACAAGACCGAGGAACCTGCTCCTGCACCGGTGAAGAAATCGGAAGAGCGCCGCCCGGGCCAGAACCGTGATCGCAATCGCGACGGCCAGCGCAACGGCGGCGGTGGTCGTGGACGTGGCCGCGGTCGTGGCGAGCACAGCGAAGAAGGCGGCGAAGCACGCGAGGCGCGTGAGCCGCGCGAACCCCGCCAGCCACGCGAGCCGCGTGAGCCGAGGGAAGGTCGCCAGCAGCATGCGGCACGCGAAGAGGGGCAGCAGGCTCAACGCGAACCCCGGCGCCAGCGTGGCGAGCCGCGCCCCGAGCGGAGCAAGGAAGCACCGCAGACCGCCAGCACGGAAGCCAAGCTCACCAACGCTGCCGCACTGACTGGTGAAGCCGCCCCCGCTGCGGAAGCAGCCGGTGAAGAAAGCCGCGGTCGCCGTCGCGGTCGCCGTGGCGGCCGCCGCGAGCGTGGCGAAGGCCGTCCGGAAGGCCAGAACGAAGTTCAGGCTGCAGCAGACGACACCACGAACTCTGCAGTCGCCGAGGTGCCGGCAGTGGCGGCAATCGTTGAGACTGCCGCTCCGCTTGCTCGCGTAGAAACGGACGCTGTCGCCCAGCCACAAGCCGAGGTGGCGGAACCTGTTGCGCCGGCATTCGTGGAAGCCCAGACCCCGGCCGAGGAGCCGACGGTCCCGGCGATTACCGAGGTGGCGCCGGAACCCGCCGCTGTCGAATCCGCGGTCGCAGCCGTTGCCCCGATCGCCGAAGCCGCCGAGCCAGCCCCTGCGCTACCGGAAGCGCAACCGGAAGAACATCCGGCTCCAGCTCCCGCAGCCAAGGCGCCGGCAACCGTCGAGGAGATTGCTCCGGCACTCGCATCGTCAGGACTGGTAATGGTTGAAACCAGCCAGGACAAGGTTCGCGAATGGGTCCCGGAAACTGCTCCGGTCGCTCAACAGCCACGTCGCCGCCGTCCGGCTCCGGTTGTCGTCAGCGATGAGCCGATGGTGATGATCGAGACCCGCAAGTAACTCGGCGGACGATGCAAACGAAACGGGGCGCCTTGGCGCCCCGTTTGCTTTAAGTCTCTCCTGAAAATCAGGCTGTGCTCGTCGATTTCTTTGCTCTGGTGGCAGCAACCGGCTTGGGCGGCAGGCGCCGCTCCAGCTCGTCGAGCAGGCCATGTGCGGCATCCTCGACCATGTCGATTACAAGATCGAAACCATGGCCGAGGCCGTAAAACGGATCCGGCACCTCTTCATCGTCGAAATTCTGCGCATATTCCATGAACAGGCCGAGTCGGCTGGCGAGCTCCGGTGGGCACATCCGGCGGAGGACGTCCAGGTTGTTCCTGTCCATCGCCAGCACGAGATCGAAATATTCAAGATCAGGGGGCGTCACCTTGCGTGCGCGGATACTCGACAGGTCGTAACCGCGGGATGCTGCAGCGCGCTGCGTGCGCGGATCTGGCGATTCACCGACGTGATAACCGTGGGTTCCCGCCGAGTCGACCTCAACGCGCCCTTCAAGACGGCGCTCCTGCAACAGCTTGCGAAAAACACCCTCCGCCGTCGGTGACCGGCAGATGTTGCCCATGCAGACGAACAGGACCTTGATCATCGGCTAGGTTCCGTGTCGTGCGTGGCGGCGCCGAAGGCCCCGGTCCTGAGGCGGAACAGCGCGTCGCGCGCTGCCGCCGCCTTTTCGAATTCCAGATTTTTGGCGAAGTCCTGCATTTCCTTCTCCAGACGCTTGATCTCGCGCGCCAGCTCCCGCTCACCCATCGCCTCGTAGGCCGCCGTTTCCTGGGCTGCCTTCAACTCCCGCTGAGCGGTCTCCGCATCGTAGACACCATCGATGATGTCCTTGATCCGCTTCGAAACGCTCTTTGGCGTAATTCCATTCTCTTCATTGAAGCGGATCTGCTTCGTGCGCCGGCGCTCGGTTTCCATCATGGCGCGACGCATCGATTCCGTAATCGTATCAGCATAGAGGATCGCTGTCCCGTGCAGGTGCCGGGCCGCACGACCGATGGTCTGGATCAGCGAACGCTCGGAACGCAGGAAGCCCTCCTTGTCCGCGTCGAGGATCGCCACCAGCGACACCTCGGGGATATCAAGGCCCTCGCGCAGCAGGTTGATGCCGACCAGCACTTCGAATTCACCGAGACGCAGGTCCCGAATGATCTCGACGCGCTCGACGGTATCGATGTCGGAATGAAGGTAGCGGACGCGCACCCCGTTCTCGCCGAAGTAATCGGTAAGATCCTCGGCCATGCGCTTCGTCAGCGTCGTCACCAGCACGCGCTCGCCGACGGCAACGCGCTTGCGGATTTCCGAAAGCAGATCGTCCACCTGTGTCGAGGCCGGCCGGACCATGATTTCCGGATCGATCAGCCCGGTCGGTCGGACCAGTTGCTCGACGACCTGACCCTGGTGCTCCAGCTCATAGTTGGACGGTGTCGCTGAAACGAAAATCGTCTGCCGCAGCATGCGTTCGAACTCATCGAATTTCAGCGGCCGGTTATCCAGTGCCGACGGCAGGCGGAAGCCGTAGTCGACAAGATTCTCCTTGCGCGACCGGTCCCCCTTGTACATGCCGCCGGTCTGGCCGATGGTGACATGCGACTCGTCGATGAACATGATCGCGTTCTGCGGCAGATAATCGATCAGCGTCGGAGGCGGATCGCCCGCATTGCGCCCGGAAAGATGGCGCGAATAGTTTTCGATGCCCTTGCAGAAGCCGAGCTGGTCGAGCATCTCGATGTCGAAGCGGGTGCGCTGCTCGATGCGCTGCGCCTCGACCAGCCGCTGGTGCTGATTGAAGAACTCGATGCGCTCGCGCAGCTCGGACTTGATCGCTTCCAGCGCCCGCAGCACGGTCGCCCGCGGTGTCACGTAATGGCTAGACGGGAAGACCGTGAAGCGCAACAGCTTGTGCTGGATGTGTCCGGTCAGCGGGTCGAACAGCTGCAGGCTTTCGATCTCGTCGTCGAACAACGAAACGCGCACTGCGTGCTCGGCGTTTTCCGCCGGAAAGATGTCGATCACATCACCGCGAACGCGGAAGGTGCCGCGGGAGAAGTCGATTTCGTTGCGCTCGTACTGCATCTCTGCCAGACGCTTGACGATATCGCGCTGGTCCATGCGGTCGCCGACACGCATCGTCAGCACCATGCGTGCATAGTCTTCCTTGTCGCCGATGCCATAGATGCAGGACACGGTGGCAACGATGATGCAGTCCTCACGATCGAGCAGGCTCTTCGTCGCCGACAGGCGCATCTGCTCGATATGGTCGTTGATCGCGCTGTCCTTCTCGATGAACAGGTCGCGCGCCGGCACGTAGGCTTCCGGCTGGTAGTAGTCGTAGTACGAAACGAAGTACTCGACGGCATTCTCCGGAAAGAATTCCTTGAACTCGGAGTAGAGCTGGGCCGCCAGCGTCTTGTTCGGCGCCATCACCAGCGCCGGCCGGCCGGTACGGGCGATGACGTTGGCCATCGTGTAGGTCTTGCCGGAACCGGTGACTCCCAGCAGCGTCTGGAATGACAGCCCGTCCTCCAGTCCCTCTACCAGTTGCCGGATCGCCTCCGGCTGATCGCCGGCTGGCGGGAACGGCTGATGCAGGCGGTACGGGCTACCCGCAAAGGTGACAACTTCGGTAGCGATTTTCGGGCTGCTGTCGGGTGGGGTCATGATAGAATTTTGCGCTGCGTCAAGCCCGTAATCACCGGATTCGGGCGTTTATTCGATTATCCCATGGAGTGCATATGAGTTCCTCGATCTTTGCGGCGGTGGAGATGGCTCCCCGCGACCCGATCCTTGGCCTGAACGAAGCGTTCAACGCGGACACCCGTGCGACCAAGGTCAACCTCGGCGTTGGCGTCTATTTCGACGACAACGGCAAGATCCCGCTGCTCGCTGCCGTCAAGGCCGCCGAAGAGGCCCGCCTGAAGGCCGCCCCGCCGCGCGGCTACCAGCCGATCGAAGGCCCGGCAGCCTACAACACCGCGGTGCAGAATCTGCTCTTCGGCAAGGACTCCGCGCTCATCGCCAACGGCCAGGTCGTCACCGCCCAGGGGCTTGGTGGCACCGGCGCACTGAAGATCGGTGCCGACTATCTGAAGCGTCTGAACCCGGATGCCAAGGTCTACATCAGCGACCCGTCCTGGGAAAACCACCGCGCGCTGTTCGAATCGGCCGGCTTCGTTGTCGAGAACTACAGCTACTATGACCCTGCCACCCGCGGCGTCAATTTCGACGGCATGAAGGCCAGCATGAAGGCGATGGCTCCCGGTTCGATCGTCCTGCTGCACGCCTGCTGCCACAACCCGACCGGCGCCGACCTCACCGATGCGCAGTGGAATGAAGTCGTCGCCCTCTGCCAGTCCGGTGGCCTCGTCCCCTTCCTCGACATGGCCTACCAGGGCTTCGCCGACGGCATCGATGCCGACGCTGTCGCCGTCCGCGCCTTCTCGGCCTCCGGCCTGCAGTTCTTTGCGTCCAGCTCGTTCTCGAAGAATTTCTCGCTCTACGGCGAGCGTGTTGGCGCATTGTCGATCGTCACCGCAAGCAAGGATGAGTCCGCCCGCGTCATGTCGCAGGTCAAGCGCGTCATCCGCACCAACTACTCCAACCCGCCGATCCATGGCGGTGCGCTGGTTGCCGCCGTGCTCGCCTCGCCGGAACTGCGCGCGATGTGGGAGCAGGAACTTGCCGGCATGCGCGACCGCATCCGCGCGATGCGTACCGGCCTCGTAGACGCCATCAAGGCCGCCGGCGTGCAGCAGGACTTCTCATTCGTGGTCAAGCAGCGCGGCATGTTCTCCTACACCGGTCTCACCGCCGCCCAGGTCGAACAGCTGAAGAACGACTTCGGCATCTACGCCGTATCGACTGGCCGCATCTGCTTGGCAGCACTGAACACGAAGAACATCAACTACGTGGCCGAGGCGATTGCCAAGGTGCTCTGACGTTCGCGCAAGCTAACGAAAACGCCGGCTTCAAGCCGGCGTTTTCATTGGTATCGCTGTTTGCTGGGGAAAGCTAGCGACCAGCCTGCAAAACCGGAGATTTCAGGCTGCCGCTCGTCGCCAGTGACGCGCGCAACGCCGAAGCAGTGCCCCGCATCTCGACGTTCAGCCTGCCGGCGAGCCGGCCGTCGGCGGCAATCTCGAGATCGCCGCCAGAGCGCAGTGCTCCCGAGGCAAGAGCGATGTTGCTCAAACGAATGCTCCCGGGAGAGACCCCCAGCTTTCCGGTCATCTGCTCGAACCGCGTCGAGCCACCGCTGACACTTCCCTTGCCCGCCCGCCGCACAGCCTCGACCAGGTCGAACCCGCCCAGAACGCCGCGCTGGAGGGCGAAATCTCCTTCACCTGCAAGCTGCGGTACTACCCTGCCCCACTCCGCCGCCGAGCCCGAGAATTTCAATGAGCCCGCCAGTTCACCCTCGAACTGGTTCGGATACCCCATGGTCGATGCAAGGCGTGCCAGGGTCATGTGGCGAATACGGATGTCTCCCGAAAGTACCGGCTGACTGCCACGCTCCAGCAGCAGCTGACCTTCCACCGCACCATCGAAAATGCGTGCGTCGAACTGGCGGATCGACAGCGAGCGTCCATCCCACACCAATTGCCCGCTCACCGAATCGAAGCGATAAGGCGAATCCTCGACTGCCTGCCAGGCGAAGCCTTCGAAATCGGCTGTCAGACTCGGCGTACCGATCTTGAAAACGAGGCGGAAGGAGCGATCATCATTGACGAACAGAACGCCCCGGTCGCTTTCAAGCGTTGTCGCAGAAATCTGGCCGTGCAGCCCGCCCAGCGACAGGCCCAGCAGCGACAGGCGAAGACGGTTGAACGACAGCGAGCGTACAGTTGCCGGCGCATCGGTCCTGAAAGCAGCCTCGACGCTGGTGACCAAGCGCGCCATCGTGTCATCCGCAATCACGCCGGAATCGATCTCGACAGACGAGAAGGCGACACGCGATCCGAGCATCGAAAGCACTTCCGGCACCAGCCGGATGCGAGCGGCTCGCGTCGTATCCTTGTCACCGACGCTGACCGACTCGAGAACGATGACGGGCATCGGCGTAAACGATGCGTGGATATCCGCAATACGTACCGGCTGGCCAAGTATTTGCGTCAGCCCAGCCTCGATCTGGGGACGGTGCCGGCCATAGGGATAGAACACGAAGACCAGCACCAGCAACAGCAGGAGTCCCAGCGTGCCGAGCGCCGCAGCCAATGGCAGAGAGATGTAGGGTAAGGCCCTTCCACGGCGAATCGGCTTGATCGAATCGTCGGCAGAATCGTCACGACGCATCAGACCGGAAAACACGCCACCCTTGCCTGAGTCGGCGGTTGGCGGGGGCGTCACAGGCGGCGGCGCAGCGACGTCGGCCGGCTCTCCACCGAAAGTGGAAAATGGCGCCAGACTGCTTGGGGCAGGTGGATACGACGATTGCGGAGAAATGGACAGCGGCCCGACCGAGAACGGCTCGGCAATGGTAGGCGGCGGCAAGGGTTTCAAATCTGTCGGAAGAGGCTGGGACGCAGCCTCCTCTTCCTTGGCCAGACGCTTGAGCGCCGCTTCCTTGATTTCCTCTGCCACCTTCCGGCTCTGATCCCAGAGAGAATCGCGCTCCAGCTGAGGCTGGATCATCCCGTCGCGTTCAAGTTCGAGCAGGGCCGCCTCGACCAGCTGCGGATTACCGGTTTTTTCGCACAATTCCCCGACCGATGACTTGCCATCGACGAGAATCAGCACCATCCGCGTATTTCTTTGAACCACGCGCGTTCTCTGGCGAACCGCCTCCTCGCCGCTCGGGGTTTTTATGTAGATAAGATTTGCGTCCATTTTTGTCAAAAAAGTTGACGAACGTTCTTCATGTGTCTAATATGCGCGCTTCCTGATCCCCGATAGCTCAGTCGGTAGAGCGCCGGACTGTTAATCCGTAGGTCCCTGGTTCGAGCCCAGGTCGGGGAGCCAGCGAAACTTGATAAAAGGCCTTCATCTGAAGGCCTTTTTCATTTCCACTGCAGTTTGCACGCATTTTCCCTCCTCCACTGGCGATTCATGGTAGCACAAGGCTATCCCGCAAATGCCAGTCTCAAATTTCAACACGCCAGATCCCGCGTTGCCTTCTGTCGCAGCAGTACCTGCGCATGCCGATGGCGGGCCCGCAGGCGAGGATCGGCGAGGATCGCCCCCAAGGTCTCGCCGATGACGGCAACGATGCCAAGCACTGGCAGGACGAGGACGAGGCCCGCGACACCGGCAATCGCCCCACCGGCGAAGATCATGAGAACCGTCAGCAGCGGGTGCATGTGGAGGCTTTTGCCGACGGTCATCGGCATGAAGACGAAATCGTCGAGAAGACGCACCCCGATGAAGAGCGCGATCGCTGCATAAGCCACCGACGGGTTGCCCGGGAAATCGGTTGCGGCGACGAGGACGACCAGCAGGCAGCCGGCAATCGAACCAACGTATGGAATCCACGCCATGACGGCGGTCAGCACCCCGAGCAGCAGCGGCGACGAGACACCGATGAACCACAGGCCGACCGCCAGGCAGACGGCGTCGAGAACGGTCAGCTTGATCAGGCCCTGGAAATAGCCGCGGGCCGTCCGATCAAGCTGATCCAGCAGATAGAGCGTTCGCTCGAAGAATGCGTTGGGTACGGCGCTGCTGAACAGTCGCTTGAAGCGCCAGCCATCGCGCAGCATGAAGAAGGCGAGAAACGGAATCAGGAGCAGGGACGGGAACCAGACGGCGACCATCATCGCCGCGCCAGCCATGTGGCGCTGTGCAAAATGCTCGTTGAAATCCTGGATGTGGCCCATCACCTGGCTGGAAAGTCCGGCGCTGCGGGCAAAGGAGAAAGTGCTTTCGATCCAGGCCAGGGTTTCGCCGAGGAAGCGCATGCCGCCTTCGAGATAGCGCCCGCCGCCGGTCTGCAGCGCCTCCAGTTGTGTGCTCAGCCAGGTGAAGCTGAGGGCCATTCCGATCCCGAGCACGCCGAGGAGAAAGGTGCTGACGATGATCGCCGAACTGTCGTGCGAGACGCCAGCGAGTACCAGCCGCTGCTTGAGCGGCAGTACGAGATAGTAGGCGATCAGCGCGAAGATGAACGGAACGACCAGCCAGAGAACCTTCTGGAAAACCAGCAACAGCAGGCATGTAACGGCGACGATGGCGAACCAGACGAGCGGGCCCGGTTGATGGCGACGCGGGCTCACTGCGACCGGCCCGACGTGGCAGCCAGCTGGCGGACGACGCCCGCGTAATGCCGGGCCAGCTGGAAGGACACCTTCGAGGCGATCGACGCGTGCGAGTCCATCAGATTGAGGAAGTCGCCGCGGAACATGACGCCGAGCTCGCAGTCCTCGGCCGCCCGTGCCTGCGCCGATCGCGGACCGCCGTCTATCAGCGCCAGCTCGCCGAACATGCCGTTGCGGCCGATGGTGGCGATGGGCTTGTCCGGAATCCCTTGATGACAGATCGTCACGGCCCCGGAAAACACCATGTAGATCGCCCGCCCCTCCTCGCCCTGATCGAAGATCACCTCGCCAGCAAGGGCCTGCCGCTCATGGATCAGCGTACTGATGATCTTCAGCTCCCGCGGCGACAGCGTGGAGAAAAGGAAAACCTCATGGAGCAGGGCCTGCAGCCCGGTGGGGGCAGAAGATCCGAACAGACGCAGCACGGCAGCTTACTCCGGGGAGACGGGGCTTCGATTCTATGCCATCTCTATGCCCTCTGGCACGGGCGGAGCAACGACTGCCCGGCGAGGAAAGAAGGAACGGGGGGCGGCGGCGAGGCAGCCACCCCATCCATTACGGCCGAACAAGCAGTTCGGGACTCTGCCTGCTACTTGCGGACGATCACGCCGCAGGCAACCCGCGCCCCCGAGTTTCCGGTTGGCTGTGTCTTGAAATCGTCGGGAGCGGCGTGGACGATCAGCCCACGACCGACGATATCCGCAACGCCGTAGCCGATCGTCAGGCCGGGAAGCGAAGCCGTCAGGCTGGCGTTGCCGGAGGCATCGGCAAGCAGTTGCGGCATGTCTCCGGCGTGATGCTCCGGATGATCCGGATGGCCGTGCGGCTTTCCGTGCGGATTGAAATGGCCACCGGCACTGGTTGCGTCGGGAGCGCTGCAATCTCCCTTGTCGTGGATATGGAAGCCATGTGCGCCGGGCGTCAGCCCGCTGACACGTGCGCTGACGACAACATCGGCCCCCTCCTGGCGAAAGCTGACGACTCCTTTCGCGGCATTGCCCCTGGTGGGTTCGAGAACGGCCTCGGCCGAAGAGCTGCCACCGCCACCACCGCCACCACTGCCGGCACAGGCGGAAAGCATCACGGCGAGAGGAACGGCGACTAATGCAGGGAACTTTTTCATCTTTTGATTCTCCTCAGTTCTGGCGAAGCACGCTTGGCTATAATCGAACGGTAGTCGAACGCACCGTACCCTCCCGACCCCCCGCCCGACGATTGGTTCCATGCACAACGAATCCCTGAACCCGGAATCACCAGCCTCGACCCAGGCGCAGCAGGGGCCGACGACGACGCGGGAAAGCTCGCGTCATGCGGCGGGAACCCTGATCGACAAGTACGGCCGGCACATCACCTACATCCGCCTCTCGATCACCGACCGCTGCGATTTCCGCTGCACCTACTGCATGGCCGAGGAAATGGAGTTCCTGCCGCGCGAGCAGGTGCTGTCGCTGGAGGAATGCCTGCGTGTCGTACGCACCTTCGTCGGCCTCGGTGTCACCAAGGTGCGCATCACCGGAGGCGAACCGCTGGTGCGACGCAACGTGCTCTGGTTGCTCGAACGCATCGCTGCGCTCGAAGGACTCAGGGAACTGGTCGTCACCACCAACGGTTCCCAGCTCGAGCGCTACGCGCCCGACCTGCACAAGGCCGGCGTCAAGCGCATCAATGTCAGTCTCGATACCCTGCGCCCCGACCGCTTCAAGGCCATCACCCGCATCGGCGAACTGGACAAGGTGCTGCGCGGCATCGATGCTGCAAGCGAAGCCGGCTTTACGTGTACGAAGCTGAACACGGTGATGATGCGCGGCGTGAATGACGACGAATTCGTGGATCTGGTGCGCTATGCGGTGGCACGCGACCTGAACATTTCCTTCATCGAGGAAATGCCGCTCGGCGAGGTCGGGCACGGACGGAGCGGCACGTTCTTCAGCACGGAAGAAGGCCTCGCCCTGCTCTCACCCTATTTCGGGCTGGTGCCGACGGTCGAAACGACGGGCGGCCCGGCCAGGTACTGGCGGATTCCCGGAAGCGAAACGCGGGTCGGCTTCATTTCGCCGCACAGCCACAACTTCTGCGACAGCTGCAACCGCGTACGCATCACGGCACAGGGCGAGCTTTATCCGTGTCTGGGGCAGAACGATGCGATGAGCCTGATGCCGCTGCTGCGTGGCGAGGCAAGCGACGATCCGCTGCGCGAGGCCATCGTCCGCTCGATGGGCATCAAGCCCAAGGAGCACAACTTCACCGAACAGCTGGACGCGCCGAAGGTCGTGCGCTTCATGTCGATGACCGGCGGCTAACCCCGGTCAGAGCTGCGCTTCGCGGTAGTCGAGCAATTCCTCGAGGTGGTGCATCACCTCGTCGCCAATCTCGTTATTGCGCCAGAGCCGGATCAGTTCCATGCGCTCAGCCCGAATCACCGCCAGCCGGAGACGGGCCAGAAATTCGGCTCGCGCCTCGGCATCGCCGCCTGACTCGCCATCGCCGAAGGCCCGACCTCCGATCTCAGCCCGCAACGGCTCCGCCCAGTCGGCCGGCACCTTTTCGGCAGCAATCGCGGCATCAATGGCAGCAATCGCTGCCGAATCCAGCGCGCCGCGCACCCGCATCTGCTCTTTCTCGACACTCCAGTCGCTGCCGACATTCAGGCGCCGAATGAATCCAGGCAGCGTCAGCCCCTGCCCGACCAGCGTCATCGTGATCACGAAGAAGGTGAGGAAGACGATCAGGTCGCGATGCGGAAACGGCTCACCGCCAGGCAAGGTGACCGGCAAGGCCATCGCTGCCGCCAGCGAAACGATGCCGCGCATGCCGCACCAGCTGACAACGAACAGCTCCCGCTTGCGTGGCGCCTCCTCCTGCGTGCGGATCGTGCGACTGACGAGACGCGGCAGGTAGGCCGCCGGAAACACCCAGACGAAGCGGACGAGGATGGCGACGGCACTGACGAACAGCCCCCAGCCGACGAGTTCGGCGACGGAATAGCGCGCCAGCTTTTCGACCACGTCCGACATGTGGATGCCGATCAGCATGAAAATCAGGCTGTTCAGCATGAAGACCAGTATGTTCCATACCGAGCGTGCCAGGATGCGCATGTCGGCAGAAACGATTTCCGGCGAGTAGCGCCCACGGACCAGACCGGCCGCCACCACCGCCAGGACCCCCGAAAGATGCAGCGATTCCGCGATGACGTAGGTAGCGTAGGGAATCGTCAGTGAGGTCAGGACTTCGATGAAGGGATCGCCAAGCCGCTTATGCACGGCGATGAAAACGAAGGCCAGCACGATACCGAGCGCCAGCCCGCCGATCGATAGCGCCGCAAACTGCAGGCTGGCATCCGCCAGCGAGAAGGCGCCGGTGAGTACGGCCGCCACCGCAAACTTGTAGAGCACGAGGCCGGAAGCGTCATTGACCAGGCTTTCGCCTTCGAGCACGGTGACGATGCGGCGCGGGATGTTGAGCCGGGAAAGAATGGCGGTTGCCGCCACTGCATCCGGCGGCGAGACGATCGCACCGAGAACGAAAGCAGCGGCCCAGGGAACTTCGGGCACCACCAGCTTGAGCGCAACACCAACCGAGATGGTGGTGACGACGACCAGACCGATGGCCAGCAGCCCGATCGAACGGATGTTGGCCTTGAAGTCGGTCCACGATGTCAGCAGGGCTGCCTGATAAAGAATCGGGGGCAGCACGATAACCAGAATCAGCTGCGGATCGAAAGGAAACTGCGGCAACCGTGGAATGAAGCTGAGCACCGCACCGCCGATGACCAGCGCGATCGGGTAGGGAAACTTGAAGTGCCGCGCAACCCAGCCAAGGGCGACGGCACAGAGAAGCAGCATGAGGACGAGTTCGAGTAACAGCATGGATTCGGCAGGCAAGCAACCGGGGAAGAACCCGGAACACGATGGCAGGAAAAAATCGCATTATTCACCAGTTTTCTGGCGAAAATAATGCCTTTCTCATACCTTCGGAAAGCAACGGGAAAACAGGCCGGCAACGACTGTCGGCCACGACTCGAACGGGGCTAGAACAGCTCGGTGTCGCCGTAGCCGATGTCCTTGAAGACGCCGGCACGAACCAGTTCCTCATACTCGCAGACACGGTTGCGGCCCTGACGCTTCGCTTCGTAGAGGCTGCGGTCGGCACGCCCGAGCACTTCCTGCGGCAGGAAATCGGTATTCGCGGCGCAGTAGCCGATGCTGATCGTCATTTTCTCGATGCGCGGGAAATAATGCGCCTCGATCGCCTTGCGCACCCGCTCGAACACGTTGCGCGCAGCGCCTTCGTCATCGGCGGAAATGATCGCGATGAACTCCTCACCGCCATAGCGATAGAGCAGATCGGAATTGCGGAAGGTGTTGCACATCAGCCGGGCGGCAAGCAGCAGCATCTCGTCGCCGACCATGTGGCCAAACGAATCGTTGATCTGCTTGAAGTGGTCGATGTCGATCACCGCCAACCAGTAATGGTTGGCCTGAGAACCCCGCCGACCCTGCGTGCCCTCGGTATAGCGCGCCGGCCGGCCGAGCACGGTCCACAGGCGATCGAAGCTGTTTTCCAGCGCATGGCGGTTGAGCAGGCCGGTCAGCCGATCGCGCATGCTCGCATCGAGCAGCGTGTAGTAGTTCGAGAAGACCTCGAGCACGCCGCGAATCATGGTGTCTTCGCTCGGCGAGACATCGTGGTCACGCCGGAAGACGAAGTAGCCGCACAGCTCGTTGTCGCCGAACAGCGGATAGGCGATCGCCAGTTCTTCGCCCGACTTGCGCGTGCACGGACGCGACAGCAGGCGGACGTTTTCCGTCAGCGCCAGGATTTCGGCAGGGATTTCCTGAACGTTGAGCACTTCCTCGATATGCTCGACCATGCGTGCAGCACCGTTGCCATCGACCTCCTTGGAACGGTGGTAGTGGATCACGCGCGCCAGCGCGAATTCCTCGTCGATACGGTAGAGCGAGGTATCGAGGACGCCGAGCAGCGGGCCCAGCGTCTTCAGCAGACTCTGTTCGAGAAGTTCGGTGTCGCGAATTGCCGTCAGCTTGCCCAGCTTGCCCAGCAAGCCGGGCAGTCTGGACTGGTTTTCTTCCGTGCTCATCGCGGCACCCCTTGAACGACCAGCCGCGCCTGAATCAGGCGCTTTCCCGGGCAGCGCGCTTGCGCTCGTTTTCGGTGAGGAAACGCTTGCGCAGGCGAATCGACTTCGGCGTCAGTTCCACCAGCTCGTCTTCCTCGATGAACTCGACGGCGGCTTCCAGGCTGAGCTGAACCGGCGGCACCAGGCGAACCGCTTCGTCGGTGCCGGAAGCACGAACGTTGGTCAGCTGCTTGCCCTTGATCGGGTTAACGACGAGGTCGTTCTCGCGGCTGTGGATACCGATGATCATGCCTTCGTACAGCTTGTCGCCCGGGTTCACGAACATGCGGCCACGATCCTGCAGCTTCCACAGCGCGTAGGCGACGGCTTCACCGTTGTCCTGCGAGACCAGCACGCCGTTGCGGCGCTCGGCGACATTGCCTTCCTTGACCGGCGCGTATTCGTCGAAGACGTGGCTCATCAGGCCGTTGCCGCGCGTCAGGTTCATGAATTCGCCCTGGAAGCCGATCAGGCCGCGAGCCGGGATGCGGTATTCGATGCGGACGCGACCGCGACCGTCCGGCACCATGTCCAGCATCTCGCCCTTGCGCTGACCGAGGCTCTCCATGACGCCGCCCTGGGTGTCTTCCTCGACGTCGACGGTCAGCTGCTCGTACGGCTCGCACTCGACGCCGTCGATGATCTTCTTGACCACACGCGGCCGGCCGACGGCCAGCTCGAAGCCTTCGCGACGCATGTTTTCGAGCAGGATGCCGAGGTGCAGTTCGCCACGACCAGCAACGTCGAACACATCGCCGTTCGGCGTGTCATGCACGCGCAGCGCCATGTTGGTCAGCAGTTCCTTGTGCAGGCGGTCGCGGATCTGGCGGCTGGTGACGAACTTGCCTTCGGTGCCGGCGAGCGGGCTGGTGTTGACCATGAACTGCATCGACAGTGTCGGCTCGTCGATCTTCAGGAGCGGCAGCGATTCCGGCTGCTCCGGATCGGTCACCGTGCAGCCCAGCACCAGATCCTCGATACCGGTGATCTGCACGATATCGCCGGCCAGGCCCTCTTCCATCTCGACCTTGTTCAGGCCCTTGTAGCCGAACACCTGGCCGATCTTGGCCTTGACCGGAACACGCTCGTGCTCGGCGGCTTCCTCTTCGGTACCGAACATCACCAGCACGTTCTGGCCGGTCTTGACGCGGCCGCGATTGATCTTGCCGACGCCGATGCGGCCGACGTAGGAGGAGTAGTCGAGGGCGGTGATCTGCAGCTGCAGCGGCGCATCGATATCGGCATCCGGCGCCGGCACATGGCGCAGGATCGTATCGAACAACGGCTTCATGTTTTCGCGCGGGTGATCGAGTTCCATCGCCGACCAGCCGTTGAGGCCGGACGCGTAAACGATCGGGAAGTCGAGCTGCTCGTCGGTGGCACCCAGCTTGTCGAACAGGTCGAAGGTCAGGTTGACCGCCTGATCCGGATCGGCGCCGTCGCGGTCGACCTTGTTGACCAGCACGATCGGGCGCAGACCCAGTGCCAGCGCCTTCTTGGTCACGAAACGGGTTTGCGGCATCGGGCCTTCGGCGGCATCGACCAGCAGCACGACGCCATCGACCATGCCCAGCACGCGCTCGACCTCGCCGCCGAAGTCGGCGTGGCCCGGGGTGTCGACGATGTTGATGTGCACGCCTTCGTATTCGACCGCCGTGTTCTTGGAAAGAATCGTGATGCCACGTTCTTTTTCCAGATCATTGGAGTCCATGACGCACTCGACCAGTTGCTGGTGAGCGGCGAAAGTGCCGGACTGACGCAGCAGCTGATCCACGAGCGTGGTCTTGCCGTGGTCAACGTGAGCGATGATGGCGATGTTGCGGATCGGGCGGACGGACATGGAGGAATACCTAAGCCTTTGAAAAAGGCGGTAATTCTACCACGCCCGGACAAGCCCATGCTGCAGCGCAAAACAAATATTTCGGCACGCCGCAGGCGACCTGGCTGAAGGAACTCAGCCTTCGCGATTCCTCATGAAATCCGCAGTATTGAAGAAGGATTGCAGCAGGCGCTGGCGCATTGCCGGCTCGATGCCGACCTCCTCCATCGCCAGCACCATGCACGCCACCCACTGGTCGCGCTCGGCCTCGCCAATGGCGAACGGCATGTGCCGCCGGCGCAGCATCGGATGGCCGATGTTCTGCACGTACAGGTCCGGCCCACCGAGCCAGCCGGAGAGGAACATGAACAGCTTGTCGCGCGATTCCTTCAGGTCGGCCGGATGCATCGCGCGGATGCCGGCAAACTGCGGCACGCTCGCCATCAACTCGTAGAAACGGTCGGTCAGCTGGGCAACGACGGCTTCGCCGCCGATGGCCTCGTATGGGGTCAGGTCAGCCATAAACAATACGCAAGATCATGAAAAAAGACGGAAATGGCCGCGGGCGTAGAAACAGCAGGTTCCCTTGCCCGCCTGCTTGGCCTGGTACATCGCTTCATCGGCTGCAGCCAGCAGCATGTCGCTGCCCTGCCGATCCTCGGGGAAAAGCGCGACACCGATCGATGCCGACAGCTCGACCCGGAAATCTCCGATCCGGTAAGGCGCGCTGATGGCTTCCAGCAGCTTTCCGGCCAGCATCTCGACATGCTGGACATCGCGGATCTCGGTCAGACCGATGACGAATTCGTCGCCGCCGAAGCGGGCTGCGATGTCGGTGCTGCGCACGGCAGCGGTAAGGCGTTGCCCGACTTCGATGAGCACGGCGTCCCCTGCCGCATGCCCGTAGCGGTCGTTGACCGGCTTGAAGCCGTCCAGATCGATGAAGAGGACTGCCGCCATCTGCCCGCTGCGGGCCTGCAGCAGGAGCGCACGTTCGAGCCGGTCGATGAACAGGCTGCGGTTCGCAAGCCCGGTCAGATGATCGAAGTTGGCCTGGTGCCAGACTTCCCGCTGCCGCGCCTGGCGCTCGGTTGCGTCGACCAGTGCCATTACGGCTCCCATCACCCGCCCGGACTCGATGATCGGGTCGACGCGAACCTCGGCGACAACGCTGGCATCATCACCCCCTTCGATGGCGACCGCTTCGTCGGACTGCGAGGAGCCGGCAAGTGCCTTGCGCAGCATGTCGACCAGGCGGGGATTGTGCTTTTCGAGCCGGGACAGCAGCGGCATGCCGTGCAGCGACTGTGCGTCGCCCAGCCCGAGAATGCGTGCGGCCATCGGGTTGCAGACCAGGCAGCGCCCGTCCGCGTCGGTACCGATCATCCCGCCCGAGGTCGAATCGACGAGGTGGCGCAGCTGGCTCTCGGCCTGGCGGCGTTCGCTGGCTTCGCTCCGCAATTCCGCCGTGCGCAGTTCGACCAGCCGCTCCTGCTCGGCCCGGGCCTCTTCCAGTTCGCTCACGTGCCGCCGGATGCGGGCCATGACGTACACCGTCAGTGCCGTCAAAACCACCCACGCCAGCAGATGGCCGAAGGCCACCGCCTTCTTGTGCGGCACCATCGCCTCCAGAATCGGATCGGCGGAAAAACTGACGCTGATGCCGCCCCGGATGTCGCCGACCTTGTAGCCCTGCCGCGCATGACAGGCGAGACAGGCTTGCCGCGTCACCAGCGGGGCTATGTAGCGCAGCAGCGGCTCTCGCCCCGGCAGGATCTCGGCGTACTCGCGGACGCCCCGCTCGAAGCGGTGCAGCGCCTCGCTCTCCCAATCATCGGCACGGTTGCCGGGGTTGATCGGCTTCAGGCTCGTGATGCGGACGCGGATGCCGGTCTGCTCCAGGATCGTCACCGACATCTGGCGCGTCATGTAGGCCGGATTGACCATCGTCAGCCGCTTGCCGGAGGTCGTCACCGGATCCCGCTCGGGAACGTCAAGGTAGGGATTGGGCGGCGTCGTCTCCGACTGGATGACATAGAGGCCGCCATGCTGCGCATTCCACAGGCGCATCGCCTCGATCATGCGGAAAATGTCCCGCCCCTGGTTGGCAGCCGTCTGGAAGGCTTGCCGGTCGAGCTGCTCCCAGTTCCAGCGGAACGAAGCGCCGATGACCAGCGTCCAGACAATGACCGGAATCAGCCAGAAGAATTTCCATTGCATATGTCGATTATCGACCGATTCACGGTCAGGCACCAGCGGCGACGGTTGCCGGCAGCTTTCGTCGGGTGCTAGATTGCCGACCGGACCCTCTCGGAGAAAACCATGGCTGCCTCACGTCTTGTCGGTCTCACCATCGTGCTCATCGGCCTGCTCTCCGGCCTGGTGCTCGTCGCCCAGCCCTTCGTTGCCGACATCGATGCGGCACCGCACACCACTGGCCTGCTTTTCGTTGCCTGCCTTGCCCTCGGCCTGCCGCTCTATGCGGTTGGCAGCGACCGGCAGCAGGCACTGCGCCTGGCCGGAACGGCACTGCTCTGCCTTGGTCTCGCCTCGCTTATCGGGCTGTTCATCGATGCCACGGGGCTACGCACCGCCCAGCGGACCACCGCGATGCTCTGGCTGCTGGCACCGATTGGCCTCGGCAGCGGCCTGCTGCTGGATTACTTCGCCGGCGCCCTCGACCGCCTGGCCGGCAAGGCGCGCTGACCGGACTTCGTTCCCCCCGCTTTAGCACCGGATCTAGCCGCACTTTTAGCCGCAGTTTTGGCGCCGGCATTTCCCGAACCCTTGGCCTTCGCAGCTTCCGGGCGCTGGACGATCTTCGCCGGCTTCGGCACTGCCGGCCAGCCCTCGCCCCGCTGCTGGGCAGCCCGCTGCTGGGCGCTTCGCTTCTCGTTCGCCCGCCGGGTCTGGCAACTGCCGCCGGTACCCGCCGGCTGCCAGGCCGGCACCAGCTGCTTCTTGCCGTTGCCGATCAGGTCGGCGCGGCCCATCGCGCGCAAGGCGTCGCGCAGCAGCGGCCAGTTCTCCGGGTCGTGGTAGCGCAGGAAGGCCTTGTGCAGCTTGCGCATGCGGCCGTTCCGCACCGTCTCGACCGTATCGCCGCCACGTTCGACACGCTTCAGCGGGTTCTTGTGCGAGTGGTACATCGCGGTCGCCAGCGCCATCGGCGTCGGCAGGAAGGTCTGCACCTGGTCGAGGCGGAAGTTGTTCTTCTTCAGCCACAGCGCCAGATTGAGCATGTCCTCGTCAGTCGTTCCCGGATGCGCGGCGATGAAGTACGGGATCAGGTACTGCTCCTTGCCCGCCTCCTTCGAGGCCTTCTCGAACATCGCCTTGAACTTGTCGTAGGCACCGATCCCCGGCTTCATCATGTGCTTGAGGACGTTCTCCTCGGTATGTTCGGGGGCGATCTTCAGGTAGCCGCCGACGTGGTGCGTCACCAGTTCCTTGATGTACTCCGGCGAACGCACGGCGAGGTCGTAGCGCAGGCCCGATCCGACCAGCACGCGCTTCACGCCCGGCAGCGACCGCGCCTTGCGGTAGAGCGAGATCAGCGGCGCATGGTCGGTGTTCATGTACGAACAGATATCGGGGAAGACACACGACAAGCGCCGGCACGAGGCCTCGACCTTAGGGTCCTTGCAGGCCATGCGGTACATGTTCGCGGTCGGCCCGCCGAGGTCGGAGATGGTGCCGGTGAAGCCCGGCGTCTTGTCGCGGATCTCCTCGATCTCGTGCAGGATCGATTCCTCCGAGCGGCTCTGGATGATGCGGCCCTCGTGCTCGGTGATCGAGCAGAAGGTGCAGCCGCCGAAGCAGCCGCGCATGATGTTGATCGAGAAGCGGATCATCTCGTAGGCCGGGATCTTGGCGTCGCCGTAGCTCGGATGCGGCTTGCGCTGGAACGGCGCGGCATAGACCGCGTCCATTTCCGGCGTCGTCAGCGGAATTGGCGGCGGATTCAGCCAGACGTCCCTTTGCGACACTCCCTCGCCGTGCGCCTGCACCATCGCCCGCGCGTTGCCCGGGTTCGATTCGAGGTGGAAGGTGCGCGAGGCGTGTGCATAGAGCACCGGATCGTCCTTGACCTGCTCGTAGGACGGAATGCGGATCACCGTCTTCGCCCGGTCGGCGCGGCGCGCGGCCAGCCGCGTCTGTGTCATTTCGGCACGGCCGACGATGCGGATACCCTTCACTTCCGCACCGCCCTCCTTCGCCGAGCAACTCGCTGCGGACTTTTCCTCCTCCATCGCGTACGGGTCCGGATGCTTCGCCAGCGGCCCCGGTGTGTCGAGTTCGGTCGAATCGGTGACCGTCCATTCCTCGTCGGGCAGCCAGCCCGGCGGCACCATGAAGGCGGTGCCGCGCAGGTCGCGGATGTCGCGGATCTTTTCACCGCCGGCCAGCCGGTGGGCGAGCGCGACGATGGCGCGCTCGGCATTGCCGAAGATCAGCAGATCGGCCTTCGAATCCGGCAGCACCGAACGGCGCACCTTGTCCGACCAGTAGTCGTAATGGGCGATACGGCGCAGGCTGGCCTCGATCGAACCGATCACGACATTGGCGTCGGCATAGGCTTCGCGGCAGCGCTGGGAGTAGACGACGACCGCGCGGTCGGGCCGTTTGCCGGCCTCGGCGTTCGGCGTGTAGGCGTCCTCGGAGCGGATCTTGCGGTCGGAGGTGTAGCGGTTGACCATCGAATCCATGTTGCCGG
>VFQM010001488.1_pt1 | contig 20383 bp, 23 predicted proteins | sample 3512391 | NCBI WGS metagenome assembly VFQM01 (sample SAMN10412369, study PRJNA504923) | tailings metagenome | isolation source: Replicate 1 from Balatoc abandoned mine | place: Philippines | reverse complement strand
CGAAGCCGGTCAGCATCCGCTCGGTATGGTCGCGGGTGGGGATGGGTTCGATCACCCGGGTGATGCCGGGGGTGTTGAGGCCGCCGAGCAGCACCGCGCTCTTGACCTGCGCGCTGGCGACGGGGAGGCGGTAGGTGATCGGCACGGCCGGCGCCGCGCCGCGGAGCATCAGGGGGAGGGTGCCGCCCGCCGATGCCTCGAAGCTCGCGCCCATCAGGCTCAGCGGATCGATCACGCGCTTCATTGGCCGGCCCGACAGGCTGGCATCGCCGACGAAGGTCGCGGTGATCGCATGGCTCGCCACAAGGCCCATCAGCAGCCGCGTCGAGGTGCCCGAATTGCCCATGTCGAGCGCGGTCTTGGGCTCCAGCAGGCTGCCCACGCCTGCGCCATGGACGGTCCAGACGCCGTCCTCCCCGCGCGCGATCTGGGCGCCGAAGGCCCGCATCGCCGCCGCCGTCGCCAGCACATCCTCGCCTTCGAGCAGGCCGGTGATGCGGCTCTCGCCCACGGCGAGGCCCGCGAACATCAGCGCGCGGTGGCTGATCGACTTGTCGCCCGGCACGCGGATTGTCCCGCGCAAGGGGCCGAGAGGCGCGAAGGTGTGGCTGGTCATCAGGCGGCGGTCTTTGACAGCGCCCCGCGCTTCTGGCAAGGCGCGCCGCGCGCGGGCCAGCATGCTCTTGATAAAGGGCTTGCCGGAACCCACAATCCCGATCACAGCACCCGTGAATATCGCAAGTTTCCGCCCGCCCCTTGGCAAGGGGGCTGGCCTGTTTTGAGGAATAATGATGGCAAAGCCCGAATGGGGTACCAAGCGTACCTGCCCCAAGTGCGGGGAGCGGTTCTACGATCTCGGCAAGGAAGATCCCGTCACCTGCATCGAATGCGGCGAGACCTGGACGCCCGAGCCGGTGCTCAAGTCCAAGCAGCCGATTCCCTTCGAGGAAGAGAAGAAGGTCGATGTCGAAGCCGATGCCGATCTGGGCGGCGATGATGATCTCGACGATCTGGAAGACATCGAGGACATCGACGAGGACGGCGATTCGCCCGACAACGATGTTGACCTCGGCGGCGACGACGATCTCGGCGTGTCGACCGGCACCGGCGACGACGACGACGACGAAAGCTGATTTTTTCTCTTGCAAGCGGGATGCGGCCCTTCTAATGGCCGCCTCCCGCAGGCAGGGCTTACCGCTCTGCTTCGCATGATGACTGGCTCGGGGCCTTAGCTCAGCTGGGAGAGCGCAACACTGGCAGTGTTGAGGTCAGCGGTTCGATCCCGCTAGGCTCCACCAGTCATCCTGATCAAAGTCGAAAAAGTCGATCCCCTCAGGGGACGTTTTTCGCAACGCTGGCCGACGAGGTTTCGTCCGCCGGCGTTTTTCGCATTTTCCGGGCGTTTCGGCTCCCGGCAGGAGACGTTGGCGATGTTCGATACGCTGTCCGACCGCCTTGGCGGGGTGTTCGACAAGCTGAAAGGCCGCGGCGCGCTGCGCGAGCAGGACGTGCGCGATGCCATGCGCGAGGTCCGCATCGCGCTGCTCGAAGCCGACGTTGCGCTCCCCGTCGCCCGCCGCTTCATCGATGCCGTCACCGAAAAAGCGGTGGGGCAGGACGTGCTACGCTCGGTCACGCCGGGCCAGATGGTCATCAAGATCGTCCACGACGAGCTGGTCGAAACGCTGGGCGGGGCAGAGACCGAGGGGTTGAACCTCGATGCGCGCCCGCCGGTGGTGATCATGATGGTCGGCCTCCAGGGCTCCGGCAAGACGACCACCACCGCCAAGCTCGCCAAGCTGATCCGCGAACGCCACGGCAAGAAGGCGCTGATGGCCTCGCTCGACGTCAACCGTCCGGCGGCGCAGGAACAGCTCGCGGTTCTCGGCACCCAGGTCGATGTGGCGACCCTGCCGATCATCAAGGGCCAGCAGCCGGTCGATATCGCGCGCCGGGCGATGGAAGCGGCACGCTTGCAGAACTTCGACGTGCTGCTGCTCGACACCGCGGGCCGCCTGCATGTCGATGACGCGCTGATGGCCGAGATGAACGCCGTGGCGAGCGTCTCGGCTCCCAACGAAGTGCTGCTGGTGGTCGATTCGCTCACTGGTCAGGACGCGGTCAATGTCGCGCAGAGCTTCTCGGGCGAGGTGCCGCTGACCGGCGTGGTGCTGACCCGGATGGACGGTGATGCCCGCGGCGGCGCGGCGCTGTCGATGCGGGCGGTTACCGGCAAGCCGATCAAGTTTGCCGGCACCGGCGAAAAGCTCGACGCGCTCGAGGTGTTCCGCCCCGGCAGCGTCGCCGATCGCATCCTCGGCATGGGCGACGTCGTCAGCCTCGTCGAGAAGGCGGCGGCGACGATCAAGGAAGAGGACGCCGAAAAGCTCGCCCGCAATATCGAGAAGGGCAAGTTCGACCTCAACGATCTCGCCATGCAGCTGCGCCAGATGCGCAACATGGGCGGGCTCGGGATGCTGGCGGGCATGATGCCGGGCATGAAGAAGGCCAAGGCCGCGATGCAGGCCAGCGGCATGGACGACAAGGTGCTGATCCACATGGAGGCGATCATCTCCTCGATGACCGCCAAGGAGCGCGCCAACCCCGATCTGATGAACGCCAAGCGCAAGAAGCGCGTTGCGGCGGGCAGCGGCACCGATGTGCAGACCGTCAACAAGCTGTTGAAGATGCATCAGGAAATGGCCCGCGCCATGAAGCAGATCAAGAAGATGGGCGGGCTCAAGGGCCTCGCCGCGATGTTCGGCGGCGGCGGCATGGGCGGTCCCGGCGGTCCGATGGGCGGAATGGGCGGCGGAATGGGCGGCGGCGGCGGCCTTCCGGGCCTTGGCGGCGGGATCGGCGGACTGCCCGGTCTCGGCGGACCTCCCGGCAAGAAATAGTTCCAGATCAATTGTTTCAATTCAATATTTCACATCAATTCCAATTGAAAGGTAAGTTCTCATGTCGATTTCCATCCGGCTCTCGCGCGGCGGTGCCAAGAAGCGTCCCTATTACCGCATCGTCGTCGCCAACAGCCGCAGCCCGCGCGACGGCAAGTATCTCGAGCAGATCGGCACCTACAATCCGGTGCTCGCCAAGGACAGCCCCGAGCGCGTGAAGCTCAACGAAGACCGTGCCCGCTACTGGCTCGGCGTCGGCGCGCAGCCGACCGACCGTGTGGCCCGCTTCCTCGACGCCGCCGGCATCAAGGAGCGTGCGGCCCGCAACAACCCGAAGAAGGGTGAGCCGGGCGAGAAGGCCAAGGAGCGCGCCGAAGAGCGTGCCGCCAAGATCGCCGAGGCCGAAGAAGCCGCGCGCGCCGCTGAGGAAGAAGCCAAGGCCGCTGCTGCTGCGCCGGCTGCCGAAGAAGCCCCGGCTGCCGAAGAAGCCCCGGCTGAAGAAGCTGCTGCCGAGGAAGCTCCGGCTGCCGAAGAACAGGCCGAAGGCTAAGCCTGCATGACCAAGCCCGTCACCCTTGCCGCCATTGCCGGCGCGCACGGGGTGGCGGGCGAGGTGCGTCTGAAGCTGTTCGGCGAGGGGATAGCCACGCTTGCGAAGCAGAAAAGCTTCAATGACGGCGCGCTCACCCTCGTGAAGATCCGCGAGGACGGGAAGGGCGGGGCGATTGCCCGCCTTGCCCAGAGCACGTCCCGCGCCGACGCCGAAAGACTGCGCGGCACCGTGCTCACCGTGCCCCGCGAGGCCCTGCCGCCGCTCGGCGAAGGCGAATATTACCATGCCGACCTTCTCGGCCTCCCGGTCGTCACCGATAGCGGCTTGGGCGTCGGCACGGTTGCGGCCATCGAGAATTTCGGCGCGACCGACATCGTCGAGATTACGCGCGATCCCGTCCCCGAAAAGGGCCCGAAGACCTTCATGGTGCCGATGATCCCCGCTGCGGTGCTGGAGTGGGACGATCACCGGCTTGTGATCGCGAGCGTCTTCGCCGAAGACTGAGGGCGTGAGCCCGCCTGACGACGACGCCCTCTGGCAGCGCATTGCCGCGCACACCATCGGCCCTGCCGACGCATCGCTGTCCTTCGCCGCCCGGCTCGCGCGCGAGAACCGCTGGACCCCCGCCCATGCCGAAAGGGTGATCGGCGAGTACAAGCGCTTCTGCTACCTCGCCATGACGGCCGGTCACGAGGTCACTCCGCCCGACGCGGTCGATCAGGCGTGGCATCTGCATCTCACCTATTCCCGCGACTACTGGCAGACCTTCTGCCCCGAGGTTCTGGGGGCCGATCTCCACCACGGCCCGACGCGCGGCGGAGCGCAGGAACGCGGCCGTTTCTATCATCAATATGCCGCCACGCTTGCCGCCTACGAGGCAACCTTCGGGGAGGCTCCGCCGGCTGCCATCTGGCCCCCTGCACAAAGGCGCTTTTCCGTCGATCCGCAGGGTGTGCGCGTTAACTTTTTCGATGTTATCGTCCTTCCACGCCGGGTCGCGCTGGCGCTGGGCCTGATCCTCCTTGCGGTGGGCTGGCTCGCGGGAAGGATAATGTAATGCAGCTGTTCTCGTCCTGGACGGGCAGCGATTTCCTGATGTTTTACATTGCGCTGCTGGGGTTTTGCACCTTTGCCGCGTGGTGGATGCCCGCGCACCTGCGGCGCCCCGGACGGCGCGGCGAATCGGTCGATGCCGAAAGCCTCGCATTGCTCGCCGGCGGACGCGAGCGATTCGCCGATGCGCTGCTGGCCGATCTCTATGTGCGCGGCGGGCTTGCGCCGGGCGAAGCGGGCACGCTGGTGGTTGCCGATCCGCGCCTGCCGACAAGCCCTGCGGGCCGCGCCTTGCTGGCTGCCGATGCCCCGCTGTCGCTGAAGGAAGCGCGCGCGGTGCTTGATGTCCATGCCGGGCGGCTGGCGGCGCGGCTGCAGCGCGGCGGTCTGCTGCTGCGCCCTGCGGAAGTGGCAAGGCTGCGCTGGCTTTCGGTTGCGCCCTTTGCGGCCCTGTTCATGATCGGCTTCTATCGCGAGCGGGCGGGCAGCTCGCTGGGCGAGCCCACCGGGTTCCTGATCGCGCTGATGGTGGTGACGGCGGTGATCGCGTTGTTTCGTTTCTTCAGGATCGATCCGCGCACGCAGGCGGGCATCGTCGCGGTGGCGCATGCGCGCAAGCAGTCCGGGCGGCTCGCCCGCGCGCCGCGGTCCGACGAGGTGCCGATGGCGGTCGCACTGTTCGGCACCGGGGTGCTGGTCGGCACGCCCTGGGAGCCGGTTCACGCCATGCGTCAGCAGGGCGGCAGCAGCGACAGCGGCAGCAGCGATGGCGGCAGCAGCGATAGCGGCGGCGGCGATGGCGGCGGTGGCTGCGGCGGTTGCGGGGGCTGACTTCCCGGCGTAAGCGCACGGGAATGACCACGTTACCTGTCGCCGTCATCCAAGCCGCGCCGATCCCGCTCGATTTTCAGGGCGGCATCGACAAGGCCGTGCGGCTGGCCCGCGAAGCCATCGACAGCGGCGCGAAGCTGGTCGCTTTCGGCGAGACCTTCCTCGGCGGCTATCCCCTGTGGCTCGACGAGGCGCCGGGCGCGGCGCTGTGGGACCATCCCGGAGCGAAGGCGCTGCACCGGATCATGCTGGAGCAGGCGGTGGTCGCCGGAGACGCACGGCTGCTCCCCTTGCAGGAACTGGCCGACGCGAGCGGGGCGATCATCTCCATCGGCGCGCATGAGCGGGTGCGGCGCAGCCTCGTCAACAACCAGCTGACCTTCCGCCCCGGCCTTCCGGTGCTCGATCACCGCAAGCTGGTGCCGACCCACGGCGAGCGCCTGATCTGGGCGCGCGGCGACGGCTCGACCCTGGGCGTGCATGAGGCCGAGTGGGGCCGCCTCGGCACGCTGATCTGCTGGGAGCACTGGATGCCCTTGGCGCGCGCGGCGATGCACAACCTCGGCGAGGATGTGCACATCGCCGCCTGGCCGACGGTGCGCGAGAGCCACCAGATCGCCTCGCGGCACTATGCGATGGAGGGGCGCTGCTTCGTGCTGGCGGCGGGGCTGGTGCAGACGAAGGACGACCTGCTCGATGGGCTGGAGCGGGTTGGCCGCGCTCAAGTAGCCGAAGGCGGTAGCGCAACAAGGACTCATGCTGAGGCGCGCGAACTCCTCGAAGCGATCCCCAGCGAGGTGCTCAACCGCGGCGGCTCCCTGATCGCCGCGCCCGACACCCGCGTGATCGCACAGGCGGGCGAGGGGGAGGAGACGCTCTTCGCGCAGCTCGATCTCGCCGAAGTGGCCGAGGGGCTGACGAACCTCGATACCGACGGGCACTATGCGCGGCCCGATGTGTTTGAACTGACGGTGGATACGCGGGCGAAGGAAGGTGTGGCATGGCGGTAGTTTCGGGGATTTTTACACTCGCCTTTCTTGCGGGTCTGGCGATGCTGTTCGGATTCATCGCCAACTTTGCGTTCAAGCGCAGCTTTCCCGCCAGACGCGCCGGCTATGCCGCCGGTGCGCTCGGTGTGCTGTTGACCATCCCCGCATTTGTCGCCCTTATCGGTTCAGGTGCCGATCTTCTTCCGATCATTGCCGTAGGGGTTGGGACGGTCATCTTCGCTGCGCTGGCGTTCCCGCTCGCGCTGGTCGTGACGAAGCGCAAGCCGGCCGAGCCGTGTCAATCGGTGTTCGACTGAATGACCTTCGCCGCCACCATCCTCACGCTCTACCCGGAGATGTTCCCCGGGCCGCTCGGGCATTCCATCGCGGGCCGCGCGCTGGCTGAGAGCAAGTGGGCCTGCGAGACGGTGCAGATCCGCGACTTCGCCACCGACAAGCACCGCACCGTCGATGATACCCCCGCAGGCGGCGGGGCGGGGATGGTGCTGAAGTGCGATGTGCTGGCGCGTGCGTTGGATAGTGTGACAGGCGAGCCCCCACCCCTCGATCCCCTCCCCGAGGGGAGGGGAGGACAAAGGCCCATCCTCGCCATGACGCCGCGCGGGAAACCCATCACCCAACAACGCATCCGCGAGCTCGCCGCCGGCCCCGGCGTCATCATCCTGTGCGGGCGGTTCGAGGGGTTCGACGAGCGCCTGTTCGAGGCCCGGCCCGCAATCGAGCAGGTCTCCCTCGCCGACATCGTGCTGTCCGGCGGCGAGATGGCGGCACTCACCATCCTTGACGCTTGCATTCGGCTGCTTCCCGGCGTAATGGGCGCGCCTTCGAGCGGGACCGAGGAGTCGTACGAAAACGGCCTCCTCGAATACCCGCACTATACCCGACCTGTTGAATGGGAAGGGCGCACGATCCCCGAAGTGCTGCGATCGGGGGATCATGCGAAGATCGCGGCGTGGCGCAAGCTGCAAAGCGAGAACGACACACGGTCACGCAGGCCGGACTTGTGGGAGCGTCATGAGGGCGCTCGGGTCCAGTCTGCCTCTGGCGCGCGGCGCAAAACCAAGGAACCGGACCAGTGAACCTGATCCAGCAGATTGAAGCCGAAGAAATCGCCAAGTCCGGCAAGGACATCCCCGAATTCCGCGCAGGCGACACCGTCCGCGTCGGCGTGAAGGTGAAGGAAGGCAACCGCGAGCGTATTCAGAACTATGAAGGCGTCGTGATCGCCCGTTCGAACCGCGGCATGGGTTCGAACTTCACCGTGCGCAAGATGAGCTTCGGCGAGGGCGTCGAGCGCGTCTTCCCGCTCTACTCGCCGATCGTCGAGAGCATCACCGTGGTGCGCCGCGGCGTCGTGCGTCGTGCCAAGCTCTACTACCTGCGCGGCCGCACCGGCAAGAGCGCGCGTATCGCTGAGCGCAAGACCACCGCGCCCAAGGCGTAAGGTCTACGGCCATCCATTTGCGAAGGGCGGTCCCGCAAGGGGCCGCCCTTTTCGTTTGCGCCCCTTGCCATTCCCTTTCGTCATTGCGAGGAGCGTAGCGACGAAGCAATCCATTGACGGACCTTCCGGCCATGGATTGCCGCGCCGCCTTTGGCGGCTCGCAATGACGAGGTGAGCTTTGGATGCGTTCGGTTCTTGCTGCAGTTGCCCTTACTCTTTCGACCTGCCTGACTGCTCCGGCCTTGGCGGAGGACACCATGGCGGTTGAAACCCCCACGCTGTCCTTCGAGCGCGTCTTCGCCTCGCCCGGCCTCGACGGCCCCGCGCCGCGGCAGGCCAAGCTTTCGCCCGACGGGCGCTATCTCACGCTCCTGCGCAACCGCGCCGAGGATCGCGACCGCTATGACCTGTGGGGCTACGACATCGAGACCCGCGAATGGCGGATGCTGGTGGATTCGCTCAGCCTAGGCTCGGGCCGCGAGCTGTCCGAAGACGAGAAGATGCAGCGCGAGCGGGCGCGGGTGGCGGGGCTGAAGGGCATCATCACCTACCAGTGGGCCAGCGACGGCTCGGGCGTGCTGGTGCCATTGGACGGCGATCTCTACCTCGCGCGGCTCGACGGCAGCGTCACGCAGCTCACCGATACCGAGGGCACCGAACTCAATCCCAAACTGTCGAGCAAGGGCGGCTATGTAAGCTTCGTGCGCGACCGGCGGCTGTGGACCGGCCCGGTGGGCAGCGAAGCCCAGCCGATCACCCCGGCAGGCGAGGCCGAGACGATCCGCTGGGGCGAGGCCGAATTCGTCGCGCAGGAGGAAATGGCACGGCTGCAGGGCTATTGGTGGAGCCCGGACGACAAGCGCATCGTCGTCCAGCGCACCGATGAAGCCAGCGTCGGCATCGTCACCCGCGCGGCTATCGGGGCCAAGGGCACCCGGGTGTTCGACCAGCGCTATCCCGCCGCTGGCACCGACAACGCCGTGGTCGAGCTGTTCGTGATGAACCCCGACGGGACGGGTAGCGTGAAGGTCGATCTCGGGCTCGATCTCGACATCTATGTCGCCCGCGTCGACTGGGCGCCCGATGCCTCCGCGATCTATGTCCAGCGGCAGGACCGCGCGCAGACGAAGATCGACGTGCTCAGGGTCGATCCCGCCACGGGCGCAAGCACCGTCTGGTTCACCGAGAATGCGGCGCGGCCCGATTACTGGGTGAACCTCTCCGACAACTACCGCTTCCTGAAGGACGGCAGCCTGCTGTGGTGGTCCGAGCGTGACGGCTACGGGCATTTCTACCGCTATGCCGGCGGGCAATGGCAGCAGCTCACCCGCGGCACCTCGCCCACCACCACGCTGGTCGGCGTGGACGAGGAAGCGGGGACCTTCACCTATCAGGCGACCGAGGGTGTGCTGACCCAGCAGATCTACCGCGCGCGGCTCGACGGGACGGGCGAGCCCGAACTGCTCACCGATTCGGCCTTCACCAATGCGGCGAGCATGGATGGCAAGGGGCGGCTGCTCTACGTCACCCGCTCCAGCCCGACCCAGCCGCCGCAGTCCTATCTGGCAACGCCCGATGGCAGCCGCGTTGCGTGGATCGAGGAGAACCGGGTCGAGGGCGAACATCCCTACGCGCCCTTCCTGCCTTCGCATGTCACGCCCGAATTCGGCACCATCGCCGCCGAGGACGGCACGCCGCTGCACTGGATGATGCTGCGGCCCCAAATGGAGCCGGGCAAGCGCTATCCGGTGTTCTTCCAGCACTATGGCGGCCCCGGCCCGCAGATGGTGACGAAAGGCTGGGGCGGGGCGCTGGCGCAGGCGATTGTCGATGCGGGCTATATCTGGTTCCAGCTCGACAATCGCGGCTCGGCCCACCGGGGCGTCGATTTCGAACAGCCGCTCTACCGCGCGATGGGCGGAGCCGAGGTGCGCGACCAGAAGGCGGGCGCGCAGTTCCTGAAGGCGCTCGATTTCGTCGATCCCGACAAGATCGCCACCTATGGCTGGTCCTATGGCGGCTACATGACGCTCAAGATGCTGGAGGCCGATCCCGGCCTCTACGCCGCGGGCATCTCCGGCGCGCCGGTGACCCGCTGGGAGCTTTACGACACCCACTACACCGAACGCTACATGGGCGATCCCCGCGAGGTTCCCGAGGCCTACGAGAAGGCCAGCGCCATCCCCGAGGCGACGAAGATTTCCGATCCGCTGCTGCTGATCCACGGCATGGCCGACGACAACGTGGTGTTCGAGAACGCCTCGGAACTGATCGGTGTGCTCCAGGAAAACAACCTGCCTTTCGAAATGATGCTCTATCCCGGTTACACCCACCGCGTGTCGGGCGAGAAGATCGGGCCGCACGTGTGGAATTCCATCTTCCGCTTCCTTCAAGCCCACGGGGTGACCCCGCCGAAGTAGTCCGGTTTGGGGGAATAGGTCTGCACCGCGCTCTTAGCAGTTGCGCTTGGGGCAAGGGACGCTATCTCGCAGCTGCGAAATGGTAGGAGAATGCCAAGTGGGTTACCGGGTGGCAGTGGTCGGTGCGACCGGCAATGTCGGGCGCGAGATGATGCAGGTCCTCGCCGAGCGCGATTTCCCGTGCGACGAAGTCGCCGCGGTCGCCTCGCCGCGCTCCACGGGGAGCGAAGTCGAATTCGGCGACACCGGCAAGATGCTCAAGTGCAAGAACATCGAGCATTTCGACTTTGCCGGCTGGGACATTGCCCTGTTCGCGGCAGGCTCCGGCCCGGCCAAGGAGTATGCCCCCAAGGCAGCGGCAGCCGGTTGCATAGTCATCGACAACTCGTCGCTCTATCGTATGGACCCCGACGTGCCGCTGATCGTGCCGGAGGTGAACCCCGACGCGATCGACGGCTACACCGCGCGCAATATCATCGCCAACCCCAACTGCTCGACCGCGCAGCTGGTGGTGGCGCTCAAGCCGCTGCACGATGCCGCGACGATCAAGCGCGTGGTGGTGAGCACCTACCAGTCGACTTCGGGCGCGGGCAAGGCGGGCATGGACGAACTCTTCGCCCAGAGCCGTGCGATCTTCGTCGGCGATCCGGTCGAGCCCAGGAAGTTCACCAAGCAGATCGCCTTCAACGTGATCCCGCATATCGACGTCTTCCTCGACGATGGTTCGACCAAGGAAGAATGGAAGATGGTGGTCGAGACCAAGAAGATCCTTGATCCGAAGATCAAGCTGACCGCGACCTGCGTGCGCGTGCCGGTGTTCGTCGGCCATTCCGAGGCGGTCAACATCGAGTTCGAGAACGAGATCTCGGCGCAGCAGGCGATGGAGATCCTGCGCGAGGCGCCCGGCGTGATGCTGGTCGATAAGCGCGAGGACGGCGGCTACATCACGCCGGTGGAATGCGTCGGCGATGCGGCGACCTTCGTCAGCCGCGTGCGCGAGGACCCGACGGTGGAGAACGGCCTGACGCTGTGGTGCGTGTCGGACAACCTGCGCAAGGGTGCCGCGCTCAACGCGGTGCAGATCGCCGAACTGCTCGGCCGGCGGCACCTGAAGAAGGGCTAAGGCCGATGCGGCTCGCTCTCCTCGCGCTTGCCGGTGCGCTGGCGCTGGCCGGATGCGACAGCGGCGGAGTGCCGAGTCCGGCCGAGCGCGCGCAAGGCGCGGCAGCGGGCGGCGAGGTTACGGCCAATGCCGTCGAACTGCGGCCCGAGGGGCTGGTTGCCGGCCCCGAGGCGTTCTACTTTGCCGCCGGGCAGAAAGAGGTCGAAACCGCGCTTGGCCGTGCGCTGGGCGCGGCGCTGCGCAGCGGCGCGAACCCCGAATGCGGGGCCGGGCCGGTGAGTTTCACCGATTTTCCCGGCGGGCTGACCGTGCACTTCCAGGAAGGTCGCCTGGTGGGGTGGAACTGGCACCTCGCTCAGGACGGGGACACCCCGCCAAGCGGAACGGTGAAGCTGGCGGGCGAGGTGCAGGTCGGCACCACGCGCGGAGTCGTGGAGGCCGCGCCCGGCTTTGCACCGGTCGAAGGCAGCACGCTGGGTGAGGAATTCGCGCTGGGCGAGGCGATCGGCGGCTTCATCGCCGCCGACAAGGTCGAGATGCTCTACGCCGGGACGCAGTGCTTCTTCCGCTGAGGCGGGGGCGCACTACTCCGACAGCGCCACCGGCCCGGCAGGTGCGGTGTTGCGGCGCATCAGCACCGTCAGCGGCGCGGCGGCGAGCGTGATCCACATCATCAGCCAGAAATCGTCGACATAGGCGATCATCGCCGCCTGCCGGTTCACCTCGGCATCGATCACGCTGATCGCCGTGTCGCCCAGCGCCTGGAAGCGGTCGATGGTGGAGACATCGACAAGGCTCCCCGTGGCGGCGGTGACATTCGCGCCGAGGTCCGCGTGGCTGGTCTGGATGTTGCGGGCGAGCAGCACCGTCATCCACGAAATCCCCGCCGAGGCGCCCAATGACCGGAACAGGTTGAGCAGGCTCGATCCGTCGGTGCGCAGGCGCGGGCTGAGGGTGGCAAAGGCGCTCACCTGCAAGGGGATGAACACCAGCCCCATGCCGAGCCCTTGCAGCAACCCGCTGACGATGACGTGCATCTCGTCCACCTCCAGCGACCAGTGCGCCATCTGCCACAGCGAGAAGGCGCAGATCAGGAAGCCGCTCGCCACCACCGGCCGCGCGTCGATCCCGCGGCGCATCAAAAGGCCGGACACCTGCATCGAGACCAGAATGCCAACCCCGCGCGGCATCAGCACGATCCCGGTGTCGATCACGCCGTAACCGAACAGGTTCTGCAGCATCGGCGGCAGCAGCGCCATCACCGCGAACATCACGATCCCGATCACGATCATGAACCCCAGCGCGATGGCGAAATTGCGGTCGGCGAACAGGGCGCGCTCGAACATCGGGGCCTTCGCGGTGGCGAAGTGGATCACCACCATCCATGTCGCCGAGAGCGTGACGAGCAGATAGGCCCAGATCTCGGCCGAGGCGAGCCAGTCCTCCTGCTGTCCGCGGTCGAGCAGCAGCTGGAAGGCGGCGAGCGCCAGCGCCAGCAGCACGAAGCCGGCGATATCGAAGCGCCGCTCGCGCTGCGGCCGGCGCGGCAGGTAGGCGATCAGCGCGGCGAGCGACAATGCCCCCACCGGCAGGTTGACGAAGAACACCCAGCGCCAGTTCGCGGTCTCGGTGAGCCAGCCGCCGAGGATGGGGCCGAGGATCGGGCCGATCATGATCCCCATGCCCCACACCGCCATGATCTGCGGATGGCGGGAAGGGCGGGTGGCATCGAGCATGAAGGACTGGCTGAGCGGGGCTATGAAGGCGCCGGCCACGCCTTGCAGTGCGCGGAAGGCGACCATCTCCTCGAGGTTCTGTGCAAGGCCGCACAGCATCGAGGCGAGGATGAAGCCCGCCACCGAGCCGATGAACAGCCGCCGCGCGCCGATGCGGTCGGCCAGCCACCCGGTGATCGGCAGAGCGACAGCAGAAGCGATGATGTAGCTGGTCAGCACCCAGGTGACGGTATCGACCGTCGCGCCGAGCGAGGACTGCATGTGCGGCAGCGCGACATTGGCGATGGTGGTGTCGAGGATCTGGAGCAAGGATGCCGCCATCACCCCGACGATCATCAGCGGGTAGTTGCGGCTTTCCAGCTCGGGCGCATCGGCAAGCGGGGTTGGCGCTGGCGGCGCGGCAGCGGCAGGCGCGGCGCTGCTCGCCATGTCAGTTTCCGCCGCCCTCGCCGGTGAACACCGTGACCTCGCTGGAAAGTCCGGCGATCAGCGGGCGCGGGCTTTCCTCGTCGAGCGCGATCCGCACCGGTACGCGCTGGGTGACCTTGACCCAGTTGCCGGTCGCGTTCTGCGCGGGCAGCACCGAGAATTCCGCGCCCGTTCCCGCGCCGATGCTGGCGACCCGGCCCTTGATGACAAGATCGGGATAGGCATCGAAGCGCACCTCGGCGCGCTGGCCAATTGCCATGTCGGCCAGATCGGTTTCCTTGAAATTGGCTTCGACATAGGTCGATCCGGCGCGCACCAGCGTCAGCACCGGCAGGTTGGGGACGACCTGCTGGCCGATCTGCAAACGCTCGGCCTGCGCGATCCGGCCGGCAGCGGGGCTGCGCACTTCGGTGCGGCGCAGGGCAAGCTCGGCATTGGCGCGCCGGGCCTGTGCGGCGGCGACCTGCGGATTGATCCCGGGCACCGCCGCTCCGGTGGCGAGCCTTGCGCGCGCCTCGCGCTGGCGGTCTTCGGCCTGCCGTACCGCCTTGCGCGCCTGCACCACGGCCTGTTCGGCCGCCTCGTAATCGGCCTTGGTCGAAAAGCCCTTGTCGCGGAGCGTCTTGACGCGCTCGAACCGTGCGAGCGCAAAGGCGACATCGCTGCGCGCGGCTTCGATATCTGTGCCGGTCAGTTCGGAAGCGTTGCTGAGCGCGATGACATTGGCTTGCGCACCGGCAATCGCGGCGTTTGCCTCGGCCAGCCCAAGCCGGAAGGGTTCGGGATCGATGCGGAACAGGAGGTCGCCCGCGGCCACCCGCGAACCGTCCTTCACCATCACCTCGACGATCCGCCCGCCGACTTCGGCGCTGACGGCAACCATGTCCTGCTTGATATAGGCATTGTCGGTGGAGACCTTGCCCGCAAGGCTCTGCCAGTAGAGCAGCGCGCCTGCGACCAGCGCCAGCGGCACGACGAGCATCAGCGCCCAGCGGCCCCACGGACGGCGCGCCGGGACGTCGGGGGCGGTGCCGGCGGCTTCGCGGGTGATGGCGGGATCGGCCTCAGCCATTGATCGCCTCCGGTTGCCGAGCCGCGGCGAGATTGGCCGAGATGCGTTCGAGCAGCGCGGCGAAGGTCGCGCGCTCGGCTGCATCGAAGCCCTCCAGCATATCCTCGAACAGACACTCGACCGTCGCCCGCAGCCGGGTGACGATGCCGCGGCTCTTGTCGGTGAGGTGCAGGATGCGCGCGCGCCGGTCGGCCGGATCGCTCCGCCGTTCGAGCCAACCGGCCTCCTCCAGCCGGTCGATGATGCGGGTGAGGGTGATCGGCTCGATTTCCAGCTGTTCGGCATGGAAGGCCTGGTTCTCTCCCGGATTGTGTTCGAGCGAAAGCAGCAGCCGCGCCTGCGGGGCAGTGAGGCCAAGGCTGCGCACCCGCTCGTCGAACAGGCGGCGCAGCTGGCGCGAATTGGCGGCGATCCGGTAGCCGGTTTCGATACTCATGGGCACACTTATAATAAGCACACTTATTATTCTCAAGCCCGCTCTGGCCCCGGGCTGCGAACCGCGCTAGCACTGAGGCCATGACACTCCATGCCGACCTGTTCTTCAGCTTCCGCTCGCCCTATTCCTACCTCGCCATCGGGCGCTACCGCGCGCTGGCGGCGGAGTATGACCTGACGATTGCCCTGCGCACTGTGCTGCCGATCGCGATCCGCGATCCGTCGATCCTGTTCACCGGCAGCCCCAATGTCGGGCGCTACATCTTCATCGACGCGGCCCGCTCGGCGCAGATGCTGGGGATTCCCTATCGCTGGCCGCGCCCCGATCCGGTGGTGCAGAACCTCATGACCCGGGAAATCGCCGCCGAGCAGCCCCATATCCACCGGTTGTGCCGGCTGGGGCAGGCGGCCGAGCGGGCGGGCAAGGGCCTCGCCTTTGCCGACGAGGTGTCGAAGGTGATCTGGTCCGGCACGGTCGATGACTGGCACGAGGGCGATCATCTGGCCGAAGCCGCGGCGCGCGCGGGGCTCGATCTGGCCGCGCTCGAAGCCGAGGCAGCCCGCGATGCCGGGACGCTCGACGCCGAGATCGCCGCCAACCAGGCCGCGCTCGAAGCCGCGGGCCACTGGGGCGTGCCGACCCTGGTGTTCGAGGGCGAGCCCTTCTTCGGGCAGGACCGCATCGCCATGGCCAAGTGGCGGATGGAGCAGAAGGGGCTGGAGAAGCGCGCGTGAGGCTCGAACACTTCGCCTCCTTCGACGGCACCCGCCTTGCCCTTCATCGCACGGGAGCCGGCCGCCCGGTGATCCTGCTGCATGGCCTCTTTTCCAGCGCGCACATGAACTGGATCAAGTGGGGCCATGCCGATCGTCTGGCCGCCGCCGGATTCGAGGCGATCATGCCCGACTTCCGCGTCCACGGAGAGAGCGAGGCGCCGCAGGACCCGTCCCGCTATCCGCCCGGCATGCTGGTGCGCGATGTTGCCGCGCTGATCGACCATCTGGGGCTGGCCGAGGGCGAATATGACCTTTGCGGCTTCTCGCTGGGCGCGCGCACGGCGGTGCATGGCTGCGCCACCGGCGTCTTCGCCCCGCGGCGGCTGGTGCTGGCGGGGATGGGGGTTTCAGGGCTGGCCGACTGGAAACGGCGCACAGCGTTCTTCACCCGTGTTATCGACGAATTCGACACCATCACCCGCGACGATCCGGCATGGCTCTCGCGCCAGTTCCTCAAGTCGCAAGGGGTCGACCGCGTCGCCGCGCGACTGCTGCTTGGCGCTTTCGAGGATCTCGATCTGGCAACCCTTGCCAACATCACCTGCCCGACGCTGGTGATCTGCGGCGACAAGGACCAGGACAATGGCTCGGCCCGCGATCTGGCCGAGCTCCTCCCCGACGCGGTCTACGAGGAAGTCCCCGGCGGCCATCTCGACAGCGCGACCAAGCCCGAACTGGGCGAGGGGATTGTGCGCTTCCTCGCAGCCTGATCGGCACCCGTCCGGCAAGGGGGCTTGGCCGCGCGGGCCCGCACCCCTATTGGTAGCGCCTGTCATCTGTTCAGGGGAGCGCCACATGAAACTTCGCCGATTGTCAGCAGCTTGTCTTGCGCTCGGTGCGCTGGCGCTGGGGGCGGCCCTGCCGGCGCAGGCGCAGGCACAGGGAGACTCCGCGCCGCTGGTCAAGGGAACCGACGCCAAGGGGCTGCTGAAGATCCTGCGCGAGGCTGGTTACAAGGCGAAGTTCGAGGAGGTGACCGAGGAGGGCACCAAGCCCTCGATCGAGATCGAGACCCGCGACGGCCCGGTCTACGTGATCTTTGCCGATTGCGAGGAAGCCGTGCCCGATTTCTGCGAGACGTTGGTGCTCTCGACCAGCTGGGACCGCGACACGCCGATCTCCGACAAGGTGATCACCGAGAGCAATTACAACTTCAAATATGTCTCGATCTGGCGGGACGAGAGCGGCGATCCGGTGATGCAATGGGCAATCCTCACCCGCGACATCGGCGTGCCGCAGCCGCTGTTCCTGAACGCGCTGCAACGCTACCTCGATATCGTGCGCGACTTCGGCGAGATCGCCTTTGCCGATGACGAGGCGCCCAAGCTCGACAAGACCACGGCTGCTGCGCCGGGTGGCGCTGGCGCGGGAATGGCCAAGTGAGCGCAGCGATCCTGCCCTGATGGCCGCGCGTCATCTCATGGTCGTGGGCTGGCGCGAGCTGGTCGATCTGCCCGAGCTTGGCCTTGCCGGCATTCCCGCCAAGATCGACACCGGCGCGCGCACCTCCTCGCTCCATGCCCATGTGCTCGACGATTTCCTGCGCGACGGGGAAAGATTCGTGCGCTTCGCGGTCGACTGGGGCGGGGTGCGCCACCACTGCGAGGCGGTGCATGTCGATGTGCGCGGCATCACCAGCTCCAACGGCGAGAGTCAGGAGCGCTTCGTCATAAAGACGCCGCTATCGATCGGTAATCTGACCTTCAGGGCGGAAATCAGTCTCGCGGATCGTTCCCAGATGCAGTTTCCGATGCTGATCGGGCGCACCGCGCTCCGGCGTCGGATGGTGGTCGATAGCGGTCATTCGTGGCTGCAATCGTCACAAAACGCGGCTATGGGGCCGGGCCGCCGGTAGGATACCGGCATGAAAGGGTTCCCATGAAAATCGCGATGCTGGCGCGCAATCCGAATCTCTATTCGCACCGCCGGCTGAAAGAGGCCGCCGAGGCGCGCGGCCACAGCCTCGAAATCCTCAACACGCTGCGCTGCACGGTGCACATCGCCAGCCACCGGCCGGAGGTGTTCTACAACGGCGCGCCGATTGCCGCTTATGACGCGGTGATCCCGCGGATCGGGGCCTCGATCACCAATTACGGCCTTGCGATCCTGCGGCAGTTCGAGATGCGCGGCATCTGGTCGCTCAATGAAAGCGTCGCGATCGGGCGCAGCCGCGACAAGCTGCGCTCCTTGCAGATCCTCGCCAAGCATGGCCTCGGCCTGCCGCTCACCGCCTATGCCAATGATCCCAAGGCCGCCGAGGAGATCATCAAGGCGGTGAAAGGCCCGCCGGTGGTCATCAAGCTGATCGAGGGGACGCAGGGCATCGGCGTGGTGCTGGCCGAGACGATGAGCAGCGCCAAGTCGGTGATCGAGGCCTTCCGCGGGGCCAATGTCAACATCCTCGTGCAGGAGTTCATCAAGGAAGCCGGCGGCACCGATATCCGCGCGCTGGTGGTGGGCGGCAAGGTGGTCGCGGCGATGAAGCGCACCGGCGCGCCGGACGAATTCCGCTCCAACCTCCACCGCGGCGGCTCGGCGCAGGTGATCAAGATCACCCCCGAGGAACGCTCGACCGCCGTGCGCGCGGCCAAGCGCATGGGGCTGAACGTGTGCGGGGTGGACATGCTGCGGTCCAATCACGGCCCTGTCATCATGGAAGTCAATTCCTCCCCAGGCCTCGAAGGCATCGAAAGCGCTACGGCCAAGGACATCGCCGGCCAGATCATCGACTTCATCGCCGCCAACGCGGGCGGGACGACCAAGACCAAGGGGCGCGGGTAAGGGCGCTCACGCATTGCGTGCCATCAGCCCGCCATCGACCGGGATCGCCACCCCGGTGATGTAGCTTGCCGCGGGCAGCACCAGCGAGAGGGTGATGTGCGCGACCTCCTCCGGCTCGCCATAGCGGCGCAGCGCGGTGCGGCGCTTGGCGAAGATCACCTTGTGCTCCTCGGCCACCGCATCGGTCATGGCGGTGCGGATCGGGCCCGGGCAGATGCAGTTGACCGTGATCCCCTCGGGCCCGAGATCGACCGCCAGCCCGCGGGTCAGCCCGATCACGCCGGTCTTGGCCGCGACATAGGGCGTATCGCCCGGCGTCGCGCCAAGGCCCTCGGTCGAGGCAATGTTGACGATGCGGGGCGCATCGCTCTGCCGCAGCCACGGCAAGGCGGCGCGCACCATGCGCTGATGCGCGGTCAGCATCACGGCGAGCGCGCGGTGCCACACCTCCTCGTAGGCGGGGTCGTCGAGCCCGCAGAAGCTCGACACGCCGGCATTGTTCACCAGAATGTCCACCGCTCCGAAGTCGGCAGCGATCTGCGCGACGGTGCGGGCAATCGCCTCGCCGTCCGCCACGTCGAGCGCATAGGCGCGCGCGCCGCCGCCGCATTCCGCTGCCACCGCCGCGCAGGCGGCATGGTCGAGATCGATCACCGCCACTGAAGCGCCTTCGCTCGCGAAAAGCCGTGCGGTGGCGCGGCCCATGCCGCTCGCGGCGCCGGTTATGATCGCCACGCGTCCGGCAATCGAGCGGGACAGGGCAGGGTGAGGCATGGCAAATTCTCCGGTTATGCTGCGCGCCAGCCTAGCCGCGCCCGGACCCTGCGTCACCCTGCGCGCCGCCTACCAAAACATCCAAGCCGCGCGGGCCGATATCGGCTAAGACCGGCCCTGCGCTGCCTTGGCGCTCCCTGGAGAAAATCGCATGAATGCACGTCACGTCCTGTCGCTGCCCGCCCTTGCTGCCGCGGGGCTGCTTATGGCCATCGCCGCCCCTGCCGCGGCGAAGGATGCCAGCGTCGAAAAGCGCCTCGATGCGCGCGGCACCAAGTACGAGATTGACGGTGACGGCGATTACAAGGTGGTGATCAGCTGGGAGAAGGAAGCGCGCTCGCAGATCGTGTTCGTCTCGGGCAGGACCGAGGAAGTGGGCGGGCTGGTGATCCGCGAGGTGTTTGCGCCCGCAGCGATCATCGCGCAGCACGACATCGACGGCAAGCAGGCGCTCGCACTGCTGGAGGCCGCCGGGCAAACCAAGTTCGGCGGGTGGGAAATCCGAGGCGGCGTGCTCTATTTCGTGGCCAAGGTGTTCGACGACATTTCCGCCGAGAAGCTCGACATCGTGCTCGCGATCATCTCCGAGACCGCCGATGACAAGGAAATCGAGCTGACCGGCGGCAAGGACGATCTGTAAGCCGCAGCGCGACGCCGCCGTTCCTTGCCGGAACGGCGGTTCGTCGCTGCCGCTCTTAGCGGAAGGGCGGTTCGTTGAACGCGCGCAGCTTGCGCGAATGCAGGCGGTCGCCTTCGTCGCGCAGCATGGCGCAGGCGACAATGCCCATCTGCAGGTGCGCGGCGATGGCTTCCTCGTAGAACTTGTTGGCTTGGCCCGGCAGCTTGATCTCGCCGTGGAGCGGCTTGTCCGAGACGCACAGCAACGTCCCGTAAGGCACCCGGAAGCGGTAGCCCTGCGTGGCAATGGTGGCGCTTTCCATGTCGATCGCAATGGCGCGGCTCTGCGAGAAGCGCTTGGCTGACGAGGAATAGCGCAGCTCCCAGTTGCGATCATCGGTGGTGACGACCGTGCCGGTGCGCATCC
>VFQM010001480.1_pt1 | contig 20392 bp, 12 predicted proteins | sample 3512391 | NCBI WGS metagenome assembly VFQM01 (sample SAMN10412369, study PRJNA504923) | tailings metagenome | isolation source: Replicate 1 from Balatoc abandoned mine | place: Philippines | reverse complement strand
TTATCTTGTTAACCAGACAATTCCACAAGTATTATTTATTTATAGTTCCAGACCTGGTGGTCATGATAAAATCATAGATTTCTTAGATAATTTACCAAGAGAAAACACAAGCCGTCTATCGTTAGTTGGCCTTACGAAAGAAAATATACGCGCACTATTATATGAAGTAACTGATAAGTATAAACTAGAACAAAATTGGGTGGATATTATACTAAAAAAATCACAGGGTAGCGCATTATATCTAAAACTACTATGTAAAGAAATACAAAATGAAAGGATAATTATCAATAATGGACATGAATTACCTAACCACATTAATGATTGTTATGATAGAATTTTTAAAAAGTATAGACAATTTCCAGAGAGAGATATTCTTTTGAATTGCATTTTTATTTATGCTGTTGCAAAAGACTCACTTACCAAACATCATTTAGAATTAATACTTGGAATTGGCCCAGGTACCTCATTAAGTATTTTAAGTATAATTAAAGAAGTATTGTCAGTTGATGAAAACAATCAGAACGCATATTTTCTTTTCCATGAAAGTTTAAGGGATTATATTTTAAATGAATTCTCCTCAAATATTTTAGATGCGCATAAACAAATAGTAGAATTTGGCAACAAATGGGAGGAATATAAGGGGAAGAAAGAACAACAATATGCACTAAAATTTCAGTATCATCATTTGTTAGTTCTTGGCGAAAAGAATAAATGGTATAAACAGCAATTAATAAAATTAGCCCAAAATAACGATTTTCATGAGGCACAAAAAAGTGAACTAAATCTTTATGATTACACCCAATATTTGCTATCCGCTGCTTTAAGAATATCATGTAGTGAAGAAAATATCGATATGTCAATTGGGTTTGCTATTGCTCTAATAAGTTTAAGAAAAGAGGAAGAAAATAATTTTGAAGAAATATTAGGTTTATTAAAATCTGATAAAATAAATCAAGCATTATCTCGAGTAGAAAATATTAATTTTAATAATAAAGATAATATTAAAGCCCAGTTTATAATTTACATGAATTGTTTACAACAGTTCACTTTGGGGATCTTAAAAGAACATAAAAAACAAAAAGAAATTTGCGAAGAATTATTAAATCATCTTGATAAATCCCTTACTAAAGAGCATAGCGTACTAAACTGGGATGAATTTTATCCAAGTAAGCTGGTTTATTTAATAGCTAGAGAATTATCTATATTAAATTTAGATGATGGAATTATATGGAAGAGAACTATTTCATGGGATTCGAGATTTATTAAAGGCTTAGATGATATTGATGAAATTGGATTTGAAGTATTGATAAATGCATTATTTCTTGTTGAATGGGAAGAAAAAGATTATAAGGAATACAGATGTAAACCATTAACTGCAAAGGAGCTGTCCATTAAGTTATATTCAAAAGGTAAAATTAAAGAGGCTATTAATGTTCTAAATAGAGCTTTAAACTTGATTAATAGTCGTTCAGATATTTCATTTGTTATAAATAGTTATGATAGGTGGGGATGGTTTCGTATTGGAAAATCTACTTTTTTACAGAAAATAGCAGAAGGATTTATAGAAATTAATCAAAAAAATAGAGCTATTGAAATATTGCAAAAAGCATGTTCAGAATATCAATGTGAAAGAGAAATTTATGGTTTAATTAAATGCCTTATTAATTGTGGACTAATTGAAGAAGCTATCAATTTCTCAGCTAAAATAAAAGACGAAAAATATAAAATAATTGCATATATGTCATTGGCAAAGTGTTTTCTGGAAAAAGGGAATATTCAAGAATCAGAAAAACAAATTGCTAATGCGTATTCAGTATCCAACATGATAAAAAAATCATCATCAGAATATGAATGGGAATGGTGGTTGAAAAAAGATTCTGCTTTGTTCACAATAAGTGAATTCTTAGCCGAAATGGGCAAATTTGATGACTCAATAAAAAATGCAGAAATAATTCATGATGAAAATGACAAAGAAAAAGTTTATATACATATAGCGTATATGTATGCAAATTTAAATTTGTTAAAGGATGCTATGGATACAATAATGAAAATTAAATATCCCTATACCAAGGATAGAGGACTACATGAAATAGCAAATTGTTTAATTAGAAATAAAGATTATGAAAATGCCATTTTAGTACTAGATAAAATTACAGATGAATTAGTAAAAGAGATTTCATTAAACTCAAGGGTAGTATGTTATTCACATTTGAACAAATTAGAGAATGTACTAATAATATTTAACTCGGCAAGAGATTTGGATGACAATGCAAATATTATACGCAACTCCGCTAGTATTTTTATAGAACAAAATGAATTAGAAAAAGCAAACAAAATTTTAGATTACTATTCATCATATATACTTAATATAAATTCAAAAATATATTTTACAAAAACATCAGATTCCGTATTTAAGTATATAGATAAATTAGGTGATCATAATTTTAGTTTAAAAGCATTATTTTGGATTCTATGCATGATAAATAATATAACTGATAAATATTTATTATCGCATTATTATAGCAATATTTCTAAATGCTTTACAAAAATTAAAGAAATTGAATGGGCATTTTTAGTAATAAAGTACACATCATTTTATTTTGAACAAGATCTTTTCGAGGCGGCTGAGAAAATAGTTGATGAACTAGTTTTAAAAAATGAAAATGATAGAGCATTAGCTATTGCAGATCGAATCTCAGATAGTTATTTTAAGCAAAAATTATTAGATAAAATAATAATAACGAAATCATATGCACTTCGAAAAATCGCCCAGAAATTAATTTTAAACAATAGTATTGCTAGCTTACGAGAATTCATACATGAAGAAGCCCGCTTTATAGATAGCCATTATCAAAACGAATTAATGAGAAATATTGTTGAAGAATTATTGAAATCAAATCGAATAGACGATTCACTTGCAATATTAATTAAAAGCAATACGGAAGATTTGGGGATATATGAAAGAATATTCATTTTAGAATTACTTATTGAGAAGGGAGAATCTGAATTAGCTGAAAAACTTATTCAAGAATGTATTTACTTCATAAAGTTATATGGAGGAGTAAGAATCCATATTAGTCATGCATTTCACATAATCAATGTATTGGCTGCTTTGCAAAATGAAATTAAAAATTATTATTACTTGAATGAACTTAAAGAAATAAGTTTAGGATTACAAGAAAAAGTGAATTTTGAATATAAGGATGATTGTCTTATTGATATATCGAAATTCTATTTTTCGATTAATGAAATTCACAATGCATTGAAGTCGTTAAGCAAAATCAATAATGATAAAATCACTAATGATATCATCAACGATTTTTCAGAAAATTATTACTTAAATTATGGAATTACAGAAAGCTTGAAAACAATAAATGAAATATCAAATGAGAAATTTAAAAAACAGTGGTTTTTAAATTTAATATCAGTAATAATGCCCAATGAAGTAGCTAATCAAAATTTATTAAAACTACTTTTTTTCAGCAGTGAATCTTCCGTATTACTTGAAAATATATTAATGCACTATAGTGTAGCTCAGTGTTTCTTCACTAACAAACCAAATCTAAATGCATTAAATAAAATATCAAAAGTTTTAGATATTCAAAAGATTATAGCCAATATACCAGAACAGGATTCAAGCCCCACTGATAATATTGAAAAGTGGTTATTAAAATACCAGTCTAAATTTAAAAATATAACTTAAACAAAAGGTGAAATATTTATGAAAAGTATATCAGAGTTAAGCAATACAATTGGTATACCGCTTGAGAAAAACTTACAAGTTAATGAGGTTTTATTTTTTTCTGGTGCTGGTATCTCGGTTCCACCTCCAGCAAATTTTCCATTAGGGAATGAATTGCATAGAATGCTACTTGAATATGCAGAAAAGCGTAATAAGAAAGATGCAGAAAATCTTTCGAAAAGTCTCATTTTTGAAGAAACGGTTAGTAGATTATCAAAACTTTATGAAGACTTGAATGGAATGAATATATTTCTACATATATTCTCAAATGTATTTGAAGTAAGAGCAGATGAAGATCCAAAATCAATTACAGCACATTTGCTAAATCACAAGCCTAACGAATATCACAAATATTTTAATTGGCATATAAAGAATGGCGGGAAACATTTTACGGTAAATATTGATCAATTTATTGAAATTCTAGGCTCTTTACAGTTTAATATAAGAACTAAAGAATACATAGATGAACTATTAATGAACTCAATAAATTTATCGGATACAAGTGGTTATTTATTAAAACTCCATGGAGATGTTAATAGGGATGAGTGGGGCACTCAGGGTTATCTTTATAAAAATATACAGGCATTTTCACAAAGCTTTTCTAAATTTTTAGATATAGAAATTAATTCTGCTAAAATAGTAATTTTTATAGGATATGGTGGAGTAGATCATTATGATATCACACCATATTTTAAACTAAAAGATGACCGTTATTTTAAAAACACATCTGCTATTTGGCTAAAATATGAAGGGAATGAAGAGTTAAATATCGTTGAGCCAGAGGGAAGTCAGAACGAAATTCTCCCAAAGTTTAAAAATCATTTCGTTATAAAAAGCACTAAACCAGAATTTCTTTTAAACAATCTATTTTTATCATCTCCAAAAATAACAAATACTGAAATGGATAAACAAATGAATGGAATAGAAATAGAAAAATATTTAAAGTGTGCATTTAATAATCCCAAGATTCAATCTAAAGTGTAATTAGATTTCTCTCATCAATATAATAAAATTAAACCATAACCCCTTATCGAATTGCTACATATAACATTGCACCTTTTTATTGAACTTAAATTACATTAATTGAAGAATAATGTTTTAAAGTTTCTCTTGCTTGATTTTCTATTTCAGCCGCAAGTGATTTTGGTTCTAATACTGTAACATCGCAGCCATGACTTAGTATAAAACTTTTCAGTTCAAAATTTTGTTTAACATGAAGCTTTATGATAATGGTACCGTCTTTCTTCCTTTCAACAATTTCCTGCGATTCATGTATTTTTTTAGAAATTATATAAGGCGCTCGTTCCTTTGAAAACAACAAAATGATATCTTCAACTGGATTTTCTGGATGATTTGTTACACCAATTATATCTTTAAAATAATCGTTTGGTTGAAATATATTTTCAGGCGATTTGTATGAGAAATCCATCCATTCTGGTTTACTTTTAATTCTATCGAGGGGGAAATTTGAGATGGCTTTCCTGGATTCATCAAAACCCAAAAGAAACCATCGATTGTTATATTGTTTTATAAAATAAGGGTGAACTATTTTTATGCTTTTCTCTTCTTTAAATGGTTCATATTCAAAAGAAATAACCTTTTTCTCTAGAATAGAAAGATATATATCATTCAAATATTGATATCCATCTGCCACTAAATTTTGCAAGCCAATTACTTGTTCATCATTCTTATTTTGAAACTTTATTCGCTGATCTATTTTTTTCAAAATGTACTGTATATCAAAATCCCACTTAAACCCTTTTATTTGCTGTATTAACTGAACTGCATCCATTAGGCTTTGTACATCATTCTTATCGAGTTTTGATTCAAAAACAGAAATTTCAGGATGACTATATCTATAATAGTTTATTGGATTTCCATCATAGTATTCCCTGATTTTTTCAATTTTATACTTATTGTCATCATCTAGCCCTTCATCATCGTTTAATTCATCTAATTTCTCTTGTAACTTATTCTTATCATTTTCAAATGTTCTTGGAGAATATGAATATTGTTTGTTGGATGTGGACTCCATCTCTTCTATCACCGCATTAATTAACTCTAGTTTAGTTAATTTTCTTGTAGCCAATAATTTATCTAATATTCGGATACGCAGATATTGAGGCAAATTATAATTGTATTTATCTCCCATTGTAATTTACTTGAGGTTGAATTTGCAAGCTTTTATTTTTTTAATAAACTAAATAACTCACTCTCGATTCAAAACAATATTACTAATGCTAATTCCCCAGAACCTATTAAAGAATGCTTTAATTTTCTCAATCACTGTTTCTCTTTTCTGTGTCCTTTCACCTGTAGGTGAAAACCTCGAAACTGGGGGGAGAATTTTAGCTAAACCAGTACCCGTTGTTTGTACATAGCCATCCCGGAATGAATTCTGAATGAACTTGTATGTCCCCTCTTTATCTAGCCCTTCATCCATTATAATCTGATCTAATTCTTGTAATTTTTTTTCTTCAACAAAATGATGCCAATCATCTGTAACTTTTGATCCAGGATTAAGCGATTGAATAAATTGTTCAATGAGGTCTTTCTTATTCCTTAATTCCACACTAGAGTCAATTGCCTTATTAATGCTGATGATGATCTCTTTATCTCTCAGGTGACTTTCATGGTATTTCATAATCAATTCCAAAATGTAATCGATGTTTATCTCTACTTGCTTTATCAATTCCATTTCAAATACAATATCATCATTGACATTTTCAGCATCGCCAGTTTTTTTATTACGGAATTCATGATAAATATTAATGTACATCCCATGATAATCCTGTACATCTCGTTCAGTAAGTATTTCGTTGCCTACAAATTCATCAAATGTAGAGAGTATGTTTTTTGCTTTAAGGGTGGATCCATACAAACGGACAAAGTCTTTTTGATTCTGTTCTCCGATTATCTGTTCACTCACTGGAAACTTTGCAGTTAGCTCTTTGATCAATGAAACATAGCCAGAAAAGGTCTTTTCACCATCTTTATACCCATTATAATATTCGTCAAAAGTTTTTAGTAGTACTATACCCCCAGCTTCTTTGTCACCAAACAAGGCAATGCTTTCATTGGTTGCCTTCTCTAAATTTCTGAAACAGACAATATTTCCAAATGTCTTCACAGAATTTAAAATTCGATTGGTTCTCGAATACGCTTGGAGCAATCCGTGTAATCGAAGGTTTTTATCTACCCAAAGAGTATTCAAGGTAGTAGCATCAAAACCAGTTAGAAACATGTTAACTACAATGAGTAAATCAATTTCCCTATTCTTCATTCTCAGTGATACATCCTTATAATAATTTTGGAATTTATCGGAAGATGTATCATAATTGGTTTTGAAAATCTGATTGTAGTCCTTGATTGCTGAGTCTAAGAAATCCCTATCAGATACACTTAAGCCTTCGGTACCTTCAGAGTTTTCATCAGGCAGACCATCTTCTTCATCTTCATTTACACCAAAACTGAAAATAGTGGCTACTTTCAAACGCTGCAATTCTGGCAAACTGCTTTGTTGCTTTATAAACTCTTTGTAATATAATTTGGCAAAATCAATGGAACTAACTGCAAAGATGGAATTAAAGCCGCTGAGCCTGATTTTCTGCTTCACTTCTTCAATTTTTTCCCGCTCTTTTGCAGAAGCTACTTCATGAATATTTTTTAAAGAACTAAAGCTGTATGGTTTACTGTTTCGTTTTGTTTTTTGATCAAAATGTTCTATAATATAAGTAACAACATTTGTTATGCGTTTGGGATCTGCTAATGCTCTTTCTCTGTCAATATCCCAAACTTTTTCATCTTTAATATCTTCCTGTTCTTTCATCGTTCGTATATAATCAATACGAAACGGCAGTACATTTTTATCATTGATGGCATCAACTATGGTATAAGTATGCAACTTATCCCCAAATGCTTGTTCAGTGGTTTTTAAATCCGGCCTGTTGCTACTGCTGGCATTAATGGCAAATATGGGAGTACCTGTAAAACCGAACAGAAAATATTTTTTAAAAGCTTTGGTAATAGCCTTATGCATATCACCAAACTGTGAACGATGGCATTCATCAAAAATGATAACTATAGGCTGAGAAAATGCAAGGTGATTCTTTTCTTTCTTTATCAGAATGGAAAGCTTCTGAATGGTAGTGATGATAATATTTGTCTTAGGGTCACTTAGTTGCTTCTTTAAAATAGTAGTATTAGTATTACTATTGGCAGCTCCTTTTTCAAACTTATCATATTCTTTCATAGTTTGATAGTCTAGGTCTTTTCTATCTACCACAAAAAGTACTTTATGTATAAATGGTAATTTACTAGCCAGTTGCGCCGTTTTAAACGAAGTCAATGTTTTACCACTACCCGTAGTATGCCATATATAACCGCCAGCATTAATGCTACCATAGCTTTTATAGTTATTAGCTACGTTGATTCGGCCTAAAATTCTTTCTGTCGCTACAATCTGGTAAGGACGCATAGCCAACAATAGCTTATCAGAAGTAAATACACAGTATTTGCAGAGAATATTTAACAACGCATGCTTAGCAAAAAATGTGCGGCCAAAATCCATCAGGTCAGTAATAGGTCGGTTATTGGCATCTGCCCACCAAGAAGTAAACTCAAAACTGTTACTGGTGCGTTTTTTATTTGCAGCTGCACTGCGACTCTGATCCTTTACATGTGAAAATCTTGTGGTGTTGCTATAGTACTTGGTATAGGTGCCGTTGGATATCACGAATAACTGAACGTACTCAAACAATCCTGAGCCACTCCAGAAAGACTCCCTATTATATCGGTTAATTTGATTGAAGGCTTCTTTAATATCTACCCCCCTTTTCTTTAACTCAATATGTACCAGTGGCAAACCATTTACCAGTATGGTAACATCATAGCGGTTGGGGCGTTGCCCATCAGCTACCTCATATTGATTAATTACCTGTAACTGATTATTATGAATACTCGTTTTATCCAGCAGGTAAATATTTTTTTTTGTACCATCATCACAATCCAGGATTTGAATATGATCTTCCTGAATCAGAGTTGTTTTTTCCTCAATTCCGCTATTGGGGTTGGCAATTTTACTTCTAAAGAAATGATCCCACTCTTTATCGCTAAATGTATAGTTGTTAAGATTTTGTAACTGAACACGGAGATTATTGACTAATACCTCTTCACTACTAATTGTTAAATAATCATACGCCTGTCCTTGTAAAAGTTGAATGAATGCTTTCTCCAGCTGATCCTCTGTTTGGTAGGCAGTTTCTCTTTTAAAGGGAGACTGGTATTCTGCAACAACTGTGCTCTCCGGATTTTCAGCAACTATATTGTATTTATCCATTGACCAGTTCTTTAAATGTCAATAATCTATTTCGATAATACTCGTATTGCTTTCGGCGGGCATCTATCTCAGCAGGCAAGCCTGTTGAAATGTCATTTACTAATGTATTCAACTGATCCAAGATATTTACAATTTTTTCCTGTTCAGATAAAGTAGGAACTGGTATTTTTATTTTTGATAATCTTGACCCACTTGTTAGGGCTCTTGTTGTATAAGTACTATTTCTTACAATTTGTATCCTAGCAGTATTAGATGTTAAAAAGTAAGAACAGAATTTAGGAAGAAATAAATCAGTTTTGGGTCTTGCTCTTAATACAAAACCACTAAAAACACAATCTTCAATATCATCTAATAAAGCACAGCACATTCCAATATCATCTTGCGTCTCTGACGTCCGTGTAAAAAATAAATCGTCTTTTTGTGCACTATATAAAATTTTTTCTTTTTCAGAAACTTCAACTTTTCCCTTTAAATCAGCTTTACCGAGCGAGCGATTCTTAAATACGTCTTTAAAGTTTACAATTGGTGTCCCCTGTCCAAAGAATTCTTTTCCTTTATTTAATCCATTTTTAAACTCATATACCTCTCCCAATGTTTTCCACTCCACCTCTTTTCCATCAAAACGAAGCAGGGAATCTCTGTAATAAGTATATTGCGTTTTCCTAGCTTCCAATTCAGCTTCCAATTCAGCTTCCAATTTGGTGAACAAATCGAGGGTTTTAACTATTTCTTCTTGAATATCAAGTGGCGGAAATGGAATAGTCAATTTTGCAAAATCTTTTGCTGATAAACCGTAACGAGTTAATCCTTTACTAGCCCTATAAATTTGTATTCGTAAATGATCAGACTCAAATAAATATCTTATAAAATAAGGCGTAACTGCATTTTTATTATTTAACCTATATCGCATTACATGATAACTATAAACAGAATCGGATATATCTTCGATAGCAACTGCAGCAAAACCTATTTCATCCCTCGTCTCTGAAGTTGGAGTAATAAATAGATCATGTTGTTTTATATCACATTTTTCAATCTTACTATCTGAAGCAGAAACTTCCATGCTTAAAATATCTTTATGAATGTGTTTGTTCCGCATTACATCCATAAAATTCAATAGCATTACTTTTTTTTCACCCGCATTGGTTTTTTTATCCACTCCAATATTCTCGAAGATACCTAGCTCACCTAAAGAAAAAATCTCTACTCCTAGTGGACATAACTGTTGTATCAATTCTTCAATCCTACTCATTTCTTTTTTGATTTTATCTGCTTCGGTTTTTGTGCTTTCTCTACTTCTTTAATGCTATTGGCGATAGGTAAATTTTCGGGCATGGTACCACCAAGTTCTTCTATAGTTTTTCTCACCTTTTTACCGACTTCAAAATGTGTTTGGTTGGCCTTTTGTTTGCCCTTTATATTTTCTCTCCGTAATTTCTCTTCAGTTTGTGTGGCTCGGAAAAGGTTAGCCGCTAGTTCAGTGCTGCCCATATGGTCAAGTATCTGCTGGCTTTTCTTAAGTCCTTTCGATTTATGTATGGCTTTTGCATCTAGCCCACCATATAAACCCATATAACCATGATTTTGAAAGATGGCATAATCCAAGGAAGTAATAACACCAGCATTTTTTGCAGCTGCAGCTAAATGTGTGTTGTGCTTTGCCAATTCATTGCGTAGAAATAATCTTTTTTCATCCTCGTTGCTTAATTGGTTATAAGCTTCCATCTGTGTAATTTCCTGTATCCTTGTCTGCACAGCAAAATAAGTTTGACCCAATGCCACCACTTCTTTTGAAGGATCAGCATTTTGTACAATTAAATAACAGGCATATCGGGAGAGTTTGTAGCTCGGATAGTTATGTGTTGCCCCCGAACCCACAGCTACCACCTCGTTGAACTCAACGAGGTGGTTAGCAACAGCTTGTCCACTATTTTGACAAGCCTCTTTCGCTTTTTCGATTACACCGAGAAAATTTCTAAAATCTGTATAATCTAAACTTTTAGCTAATTGACGAGCCATCCAGAATTCATTGCCATTTTCATCAATCTGTTTTATCTGTTCAAAAACCGACAGATTATTTGAGATTTGCTTAGCCATACGAAAATTTTTTTTATACGTTTTTATTGAGCATTGCCTCCTTCTAAATCCGCAATAATTTCATCAATCGCCGAACGCAGTTTATTTTGCTTAATCACTATTTCAGCAATATGCGTATTCAGTTTTTCAATGTCAACTTCTTCTGTAGTGTTTTCCTGTTCCACATAACTGCTTACAGCAATATTGTAATCGTTCTCTGCTATGGCGCTGTTCAAAACCAGTTTGACAAAATGAGCTTCGTCCTTTCGTGCTATATAAGCGTTGAGGATTTGCTTACGGTTAGTATCAGTGAGTTTGTTCTTATTACCACCTCGCACAAACTCGGCTGATGCATCAATAAATAAAGTTGCATTATCCTTCTTGCTTTTCTTCAATACAATGATGCAAGTACCAATGGTAGTTCCAAAGAACAAGTCGGAAGGCAATTGTATAACCGCATCTACATAATTGTTATCAATTAGGTATTTGCGAATTTTTTGTTCTGCCCCACCACGATATAACACGCCTGGGAACTCAACAATAGCTGCCGTACCAGAAGTGGAAAGCCAATGCAACATGTGCAATGTAAAAGCAAGATCAGCTTTGCTTTTTGGGGCCAATACCCCTGCAGGAGCAAAACGAGGGTCGTTAATTAACAATGGATTTGCATCGCCTTCCCATTTAATGGAATAGGGCGGATTAGAAACTATCGCATCAAAAGGCTCATCATCCCAATGGCTGGGATCTGTTAGTGTATCGCCATGTGCAATATTAAATTTCTCATAATTGATGTCGTGCAAAAACATATTGATGCGACAAAGGTTGTAAGTTGTAATATTTACCTCTTGTCCGTAAAACCCTTGTCTTACATTATCCTTGCCTAGTACTTTTGCAAACTTTAACAACAATGAACCTGAACCACACGCAGGATCATACACTTTATTCACCTGCTTCTTACCTACTACGGTAATTTCTGCCAACAGTTCAGATACTTCTTGAGGTGTAAAAAATTCACCACCGGATTTTCCAGCATTGCTGGCATACATAGTCATCAGAAACTCATATGCATCACCAAACGCATCAATACTATTATCTTGATAATCGCCTAATTTTAAATCGCCAATTGAATCCAATATTTTAACCAATACTTCATTTCGTTTGGTAACGGTTGCACCAAGTTTATTGCTGTTTACATCCAAGTCATCAAACAAACCCTTAAGGTCATCTTCGCTTTCTGTGCCTTTGGCTGAATGCTCAATATTCTTGAAAACACGACTCAATGTTTCATTCAAATTTTCATCTGTTTTTGCCTTTTTACGAACATTGACAAATAACTCTGATGGCAGAATATAAAAGCCTTTCTCTTTTACCGTATCCACTCTGCCCAATTCAGCATCCTTATCTGAAATATCGGCATAGTTGAAGTTCGAATGGCCAGTTCGCTGTTCCTCTTTATTAATATAGGAGGTAAGGTTCTCTGAAATGAACCGATAAAATAACATGCCTAATACATAGGTTTTAAAATCCCAACCATCTACACTACCTCTTAAATCATTTGCAATTTGCCAAATGGTACGGTGCAGTTCGTCTCTTTCTAATTCTCTTGCCATGGTTTTGCTTTATATAAAATTTCTATTTATTGTTCTGATACTTAAGATTAGCAAATGTTAATATAACGTTTATATATTCAACTAAATGTTACTGTTTTTTTGTCTCTCAACAAACTCTTCTAAAGTGGGCAATGGCTCTCCATTTCGTTTAGCCCTTTTTAATTCAATCAAAAATAAAGGCAATAGGGACTGTTCATTTTTAAGCTTCCTTTTCGTTTGTTTTTTTTCTAATATATTACTTGGCTCCTTTTTAGAGTGCAGTTTATTTCTTTCTATAAAAAAGAATAATATCTCACCAAGGTTTTTTTCAGATTTAAGCTTATGCAAAATAAAATTACTTTTCGAAAACCTCAAATTGCTCCAATTTGTTAAATAAATAGTAGATACTAAATACCTAGTAACAAAATTTTCATTTGAAAGAATTTCTTTAATCTTTTTATCAGTTATTGATTTACAAGAAGATTCATCTATATCAATCAAGGAAAATAGCTTAGTCGTTGGACTAACAATGTATTCATTTTCAATTTTATCTTTCCTTTTTTTAAACTCATATTCATAGTGTATTCCAAATTGATTAGTCCATTTTGCAGTAACCGAATTATTTTTATGAAGTTTAACGAAATTGCAAACTTGTTTGATATATCCAAATAAATTAGCATGCATTTCAATTCTTACTAATTCATTATTCAAATAAATTTGCGTAATAGTCGCATTCCCATTAGACTCGATATTGTTTTTAAGATTCTTTAAATGAAGCTCATTACTTTTTGCATTATGAATTATTGACCATTTCTTTAAAGCGGTGGCTTTTTTGTCAATTTTTGTAGGAATGATTTTTTTTCGCTTTTTTTCATCATTGAAGCGAGAAATTTCTTCCATCTCTAAATTCGCATCTTCAATCACTTTGTTCAACTGCACTTCATTTACTTCACCAGTTTTTTTATTCCTTACTGCAACCGACTCAATTGAAGTCTCGGCACCAGATAAACTCCATTGAATATCCTTTGTAATTAATCCGTGAGTTTTCCATAAACATGCATTATCAAGAATTAAGGCTGGAGCATTATTTTCTTTTTTTCGGATTGCTCTACCAATCATTTGAAGATATAAGGGAAAAGACTTAGTAGGTCGAGCAAGCATTACAACTTCAATTGCGGGACAATCAAATCCTTCTGTAAAAATTTGATAATTACTTAAAATTTGAATTTTACCTTTCTCGAATTTTTCTAAAATATTTTTCCTTTCATTTTCAGGGGTGTTTGAATCAATAGATTCAGCAGTGATTCCTTCACTTAGAAATCTTTCTACAATGTTTTTTGAGTGTTTTACACTAGCCGCAAATATTATGCATTTTGCATTATTGGCATGCTCTTTATATGCTCCAATCAACTCAGACATAATTGTATAATCACTCATGTGCTCTCCTAAAGCTTCTACTGCATAATCACCACTTATAGGATCAATTTTTACTGAATTGAAAGATCGGGTTCTTGTTGCCAAATGTCTAAATCCTGCTAGATAATTTTTTTGGATAAATTCTTTAATTGAATATGATACAATCAATTGATCAAAAATATCTTTAAAACCTGTTTTATCTGTTTTACAAGGGGTTGCTGTTACGCCTAAGTATTTAATGGATTGATTGCTACTATAATGTTTGAATATTTTTTTATAGGTCGAAGAGGTTGCATGATGTGCTTCATCAATAACTATTAACGCAACTTGTGCGGGATGAGGCCAATTAATTACATCTCTTCTAACAACGGTTTGAATACTAGCTACTTGTATTTGTTCACTTGTTGGTTTTTCTCCCGCCATTATAATACCCGAGTTCAAACCAAATTTCAGCAGTCTTTTATTGATCTGTTTTACTAAGTGTCGCCTATGAACGAGTATTAGTACTCTTTTAGTGCCACTTTTTTGATAGATTTTATTTCTGATAATTTCGCAAAACACTTCTGTTTTTCCAGTGCCGGTAGGCATTTGCAACATTATCTTATTAGTTACCTTAAAGGCATCTAATATATTATTAACAGCTTCAACTTGGTAATCATATAACTCGGGCATATTGTATTAAAGCGGTTTTAAGTGAGTACCACAGTTTCTACATGTACCGCCAGAATCCTTGGTTATATTATTATTACACTTTTGTCCATTACGGACATTTTTGCAACCAGAAAGTCCGCACTTAGGGCATTTATATAATGTACCCGCACATGTTGTTCCTGCTGCTTTACCGTGACAATTTGCCATTTTTTATAATTTTAATTTGAATAACCTCTTTTTATATTTTAAATTCTATTCCTTCCCCCTCAACGCCCCCAACAACTTAACCATCGCCCAAGTATCCATTTTACAATATTCAAGTAAAGCTTTTCGGGTACGTTCAACATCATCTGGATCAATCGTATTTTTTAATTGATAAAAAGCAGTACTCGCATCACCGCCATTATCAATGGTTAAATCATTGTAACTCAACTCAGGCACTAATGCTGGCAATACATACTTAATAGAATAAGAGTCTTCCATTTCAGGTAAGCGATAATCTTTTCTAAAAGGCTGCATTAAATCTAGTAATCGATCCAATACTTTTTCAACTGCTTCCGTGTGTTGTGGATGCTCGCGCATCAACTCTTTTAATCGGGTGGCTTCAAAACTTTTATTATAAACTAATATGGTGCCTGCATCACCCAATACATTTAGCAAGCTTTCTAAAAATTCCAAACTACTGCTATGCGTGCCCGTAGCTAAATAAACATAATGTTCAGGCTCAGCACCTGGAGTTCTTTCTACATGAACTGAATATTGAAAACAAACCTGTCTGTATGGCCAGTGTCCATCGTACTCAGGTACTGCTGCACTCCATGATTCAAAATCAATATGATAAATAGGATATTCAATTTGTGCTAGAAATGATTGTATGGCTGCTTGATTAATATAGGGTTCACCATAATCAGGTTCGTCAGTTTCAATCCCCTTAAAACAAAAGCCCTGAAAGTCGCATGGATAGGGCTTGTTGCAATGATCGCCCACTTCTACTTGGGGCATGTCTGTTTTGTTTTGCAGCATTTCTTTCAGGCTCTCGCCCTGCTCATGTATAAAATCCTGCTCTAATAATATATCTTCTAACACAGAAGATACTGCAAACAGTTCTTGAATATTCAAATCGCCTTTACGGATATATTGATTATTCAAATGAATCATACTGAAATCAGCCAGTTCCAATCCTGCATGGGTAATCACATAATATTGAAATGCCGCATCGGGTATATGTTGCGCTTTTACAGAAGTAGTACTCTTTACTTCATAAGCATACCATTGGTCATTTTGCTTTACCAAAATATCTACTGCACACAACATCCCTTCATATTGAAATGCCGCTTCATAAATCACTTCATGTCCCTTGGCGATATACTTCGCTGTATCGGCTACTGATTGCTGATAAGAGAAGCTATCTTTTGGCCGCGCGTCTACTCCCCCTGGAAACAATTGCTCTGCTAACTTTCCTACATCTGTTCCTTGTTGAAATACCGCTTGCTGTGCTTCATCCATTTCATCCCTTAATGCTGGCTTGTATTTATGCAACCACAAGCGCTTAGGGCACTGGCAGCCGTACATAAAGGTTGACTTAGATAAGATATGGCGAGGAGGAAGGGGCATTAGCTTTTACTATTTTTTGTACTATCTATTTTCATCAGAAGCTGTTCTCTCACTAATTCAAAAGCAGCTGTTTGGCTATATTGTTCAGTTGGTCTAATTAAGGCTATTATATCACCAATAAATTCATCATCCTGCATTTTTGCATCCATATTTTGCAAAAACTGTTTTTGAGTTGGTGGCTGGTCAACGACAAAATCCATATATGAATGATAGCATTTCAATAATGCATCATTATTCATTTTGGGCATTTGCGTTAACGCTTTATATAAGTCATATAAGTCACGACCCTTTCTCCTTTGATACAAGGCTCTAAGTTTTGTTCCTAATAATTCTTCTATTTGATAAGTAGTAATATTGCAATCACCGCTAAACCAAGACGATTTTATCTGAAATGGAAATTGCTGGTAACCCAACACTGAAAAGTGTTCTCTGCAGTTGGTCTCCACTTTCAAACGTAAGTTTTGTATAGGAGGAAACTCAGATTCAAAGCGATACTGCAGCGTAAAATTATTTTCCTTTTGTTTTATTTTGGGTTCACCTAAAAAAACCAACTTTTCTCTTAAACGATCGGCAATAATACCAAAAGGCTCTGCAGTTATCTGCACCAAATCTATGTCTTCTGAATATCTAGGTTGAGGACTTAAGTATAGTTTATGTAAGGCCGTACCTCCCCTAAATGCAAGGCTTTTTGCTAAAAACTCATCAGAAAAAATTTCCACTAAAGCACGGCAAATTACCAAGTCTTGTTCTACTTGTTCATTAGTTTGCCAAGGTACTTGATTGGACCATTCAGTTATATATGCTTGCGGTATCATACGTCAATTTCTATTGAAGTGTTTACTATAACCTTCCAACGTTCATCTGTTTCAAAACCTTTTGTTTCGCCTGCTGCTTTTAATGGTATTCTAAATAAAGGAGTATTATTATTATCCAACAAAGTCATTAAAGCACTAGCCAAAACCTGATTGTCCAACACTTTATCTAATAAATAGCCCAAACGTTGCAATGCTGCAACAGATACATTCTCAAACAAGTCATTATCAAATGCACTTGGGTGAATATTTTCAACCAACTCAGCCAAAACAGCAGCAACTCTATTAATACCTCCAATTCGTTTAGCGTATTGTATTAAATCAGTAGCAGTTAATACTGCATTAGAAATTTTTAAGTACCCAGCTTCCGTTTTTTTATTCTCTAATAATTTTGAGGGTATTTCTCTCTTGCTAATAAAATTTATTTTGATTCCCTTTTTTTGCATAGGTCGCAATACAGGAAATGAGTTAACTACAAAAAACTCTTGTGGCTGTTGATGCGATGATCCATGATAAGAAGCAGCACTTAATAAGCCCAGATAGTAGGGCCTATTTAATACTTGCATGAATGAATCTAAAAACAAACTTGGTGGTAAGATTCCCTTCGATTGATACTGTGGAGGAATAATTAAGTAATAACCTTTATGAATTGAAATAATAAACCCTTTATCTACTAACCTTTTAAGGGCCGATTTAATAGCAATCGACTTTTGACTAGAAAACACTTTTCTTGCTTCATCTAATGCAAAACCATATCTACCCTGAGACAATAGGTCTCTGGTCCAACTTTCTAGTGATTTTTTATTAAAAATTGCTACCATTAAAGTAATATTTTGCAAAAGGTACTGAAAAAAGGCACTTTTTGCAAATTTTTTATCAATTTTATCATTTCGTTGACGTCAACGAAATGATCACGCTCTATTTCAAATCATATAAAATTTTATCAGAAATCTGCTTCTGCGCTTTTGCCCCCATCTTCTTTAATTCCTCTGCACGCCCAACCAAATTACCTCTACCGGTACTCAACTGATTAAACGCTACGTTATAAGATTCTTGAGCGGCTCCAATCTTCTTTCCAACATCTTCTAAATTACTGATGAAGCCCACAAACTTATCATACATCATTCCTGCTTTCTCAGCAATCTCAATGGCGTTTTGATTTTGCTGTTCTACTTTCCAGAGGTCTGCAATAATTTTTAATACGGCCAATAAATTGGTAGGGCTCACCAACATGATATGTTTATCATAAGCATACTTCCATAGATTGGTATCTTTTTTAACCGCTTCTAAAAACGCTGGCTCAATGGGAACAAAGAGCAATACGTAATCCAATGCCTTCGCATATTTGGGATAGTTCTTTTTGCTCAATCCATCTATATGACTTTTAATAGATGCCAAGTGCATATTCAATGCCTTGGTTCTTTCAATTTCATCTTCGCTGTTTACATATTGCTCCCAATGCACCAACGAAACTTTAGAGTCTATAATAATCGTGCGCTGATCGGGATAATACACCATTACATCGGGCTGTAAGCCTCGTCCTTCCTCATCTTTAATGATATTGCCGCCGGGGTCTTTAATAAATTCTTGGGTTACAAATTCGCGGCCCTTCACGAGTCCACTGTGTTCTAGAATACTTTCTAACAGCATTTCTCCCCAATTACCCTGCGTTTTATTATTCCCTTTTAATGCCGATGTTAAATTATTGGCTTCCTGGCTTACTTGTTGGCTCATGGTGATGAGTCGGTCTATCTCGGCTTTTAATACATGTCGGTCTTTGGCTTCCGCTACATATACATCGTCTACTTTTTTCTTGAATTCGCCCAGTTCTGTTTTAAGGGGATTAAGGAGCTCTCCAATTTTTTCCTCGCTCTTGGCACGCATTTGCTCGCTATTGCTGAGCATGACTTTATGCGCTATTTCTGCGAACTCTAATTTTAATTGGGTGCTTAATTTATCACTGGCTTCTTTGGCTTGTACCAATGCCTGTTGGCTATTCTCTAACTGGGCTTCCGTTTTAGAAACCCTGGCCAACAACTGTTCTTTCTCTGTTTGCAATAGGGCACGAAAACTCAGTTGCTCTTTTAACTGCATTTCTTTTTGCCTTAACTGTTCTTCTAATACAGTTAACTGCGAGCCAGTTTTGGCTTTTGAATAAAATAAGGTGGCTAAAATGGCTAACAATACCACTCCCCCTCCAATAATTAATACCATTGGCTCCATAATAATTGTTTTTACAAACAAATATAACTGTGGTGTCTGCAACCTATTTGCAGACTAACTGATAATACGTACTAATTGGGGAGGGATCTTTATTTGTACTGAGCAGCCATTTCTTGCACAGTAGCTTTGATTTTGTCTTTTAAAGTTTGTGGTTGTAATACTTTAACCTCTTTTCCATAAGAAAGAATGGTCATAATTAATTCAGTTGTAATATACACATGATATTCTATTTCTACAACATCCTCATTTTGCTTTAATACCTTTTGTGAATGATGCAAAGGTTGATTCAAAACAAAGGGTGCTTGATAGGCAGTAAACTGCAAGAGTACTTTTTCGGGCTTTGCCTCATGTATCTGTGTGATACCAAAGGAGTACTTAAAAAATTCGTCTGGATCAAATCCCTCCACTTTAATATACTCACTATCACTGTTGGCTATATCTTTAATTCGATCCAACGCAAACATCAATAGATTCTTTCCTCGATCCGAATAACCCACCACATACCAGCAGTTGCGATACTCTTTTAATAAATGGGCAGAGAACTGATGCACTTTGGCTTCGCGTCCATACCCCTGGTAAGTTACTTCTAGTGCTTGTTGATGGATAATGCTTTGTAAGAGTTGTTCTAAATAAGGACTGTTCTGGGGACGCACCGGTTCTTCTACTTGTAAAATTTGGTGTTGGGCTATTCCTTCAATTTTACTGATTCGGTATCCTTCTATTACTTTATTGATAGCATTTTCAAACTGCTGAAACAGCCTGGTACCGCGGATTTGCTGCAATAAAGCCGTGGAGAAATCCAAGGCTTCAATTTCTTCGCCTGTAAGGGGGAATTCTGAAATAGAGAAATTCTTCTCGCTGTAATAATACCCTCCTCGCTGTTTATCATAAACTATCGGCGCCCCATATATTTCCTTCATGGCTGCTAAAT
>VFQM010001484.1_pt1 | contig 20407 bp, 18 predicted proteins | sample 3512391 | NCBI WGS metagenome assembly VFQM01 (sample SAMN10412369, study PRJNA504923) | tailings metagenome | isolation source: Replicate 1 from Balatoc abandoned mine | place: Philippines | reverse complement strand
CAGCGGAGGCCGTCCGGGCAGCGCGCCCCAGGCCTGCCCGTCGTCGCCTTGCCGCCACCAGACGGGCATGCGAGTGAGAGGTCGACGACCGAATCGCCCGACGGACCGTCCCTCCCCCCTCACCCCGCCACGGGCCGCCGCCGATAGATGCGCACCGGCTGCTCGCGCAGCGGGCGCGGGGGAGCGCCGTGCGCCTGCAGGGTGGCGTCCAGCGCGCGGCCGGCGTCGTCGGCCAGGGCGGCGTCGCGGGCGGCGCGCACGGTGGCGGCATCGCGCGTGGCCAGCACGTCCACGATGTGCAGCAGGCTTTCCTTGCCACGCTCGTTGGTGCTGCCGTAGCCCTTGATCAGCCGGCCGCAGCGGGCCAGCTCCAGGCCCAGCGTCGGGTCCTGGTGGGCACCGGCCTGCACGGCCGCCAGCCAGCGCTCGATCAGCGCCTGTTCCAGCGCAAAGCGCTGGCCGCGGCGCCGCCAGCCCTTGAGCCCGGCCACGAAGCGCAGCGCCAGCGCCCCGCGCAGCGTGTGCGTGCCCACCTTCAGCGGCAGCGCCCAGGGGTCGCGCCCGGCGGCCACGCGGCGGCGGTCCCAGGCCTGCAGCCGCGCCGCCAGCTTCTCGGGCAGCAGCGCCGCGAACTCCGGCACGCCGGGCTTGAAGTGGTCGTAGAGCTTGACGATCTCGTCGTCGCCGGCGTTCACCTCGCGGCGCACGCGGTCCTGGCGGCTGGCGGCGAGCTTGAGCGCCGCCACGCGCACGATGTCGTCGAAGGCCATCCACAGCGCCAGCCAGCGCGCCAGCTCCTGCTGGATGGCCGGCCAGGCGGCAAAGCGCTCCAGGCGCTGGTCGTACAGGCGCGCGTAGGCCTCGTCCTGGTAGCTCGCCACGCGCGCGCGCCCCAGCACGCGCAGGTCGGGCGCCGGCGCGGGCCGCAGCGCCGCCTCCACCGCGGCGCGCTGCTCGCGCTGGCGCGAGACCGCCTCGAAGGCCAGCGCAAAGCCGCGCAGGCTGGGCTCCACGCCCTTGCCGCCGGCGCGGATGGTGTCCTCGTAGATGCCACGGGCAAAGGGCAGCACGCCGCTGGCCGCGATGGCGCCCAGCATCACCGCGCTGATCACGGTGCCGGCCTGCTGCGCCAGCGCCGCCAGGTCCAGCAGCTCGGCCTGCTTCGCGTGGCGCTGCAGCGCCGCCACCAGCGTGCCGGCGTCGGCGCGGCCGTCGGTGGGCTGCATCTTCTCGGCGGTGGTGAGCGTGCGCGCGGTGGAGCTGATCACCACCGTGCGGTCGGCGCTGATCATCCCGTTGGCGACCTGGCGCGCCGTCTCCAGCAGCTCGGAGGACACCAGCAGGTCCACGCCCCCCGGCACCGGGTTGAGGCTGAACACCGGGCGACGGCCGGGGTGGGTGGCGGCCGGCTCGGGCCAGACCTCGAGGTAGTAGGTGGTGGCGCCGGTGCGCTGCGCCACGCCGGGCACCGAGGTGCTCTGCGCCGCGTGCCCGGCGCGCGCCGCCGCGGCGTACAGCCATTCGGCCAGCACGCCGCCGCCCTCGCCGCCGAGGGCGCAGATCAGCACGCAGGTGGGGCGCAGCGCCGCAGGGGGGGTCGTCGTCGTGGTCATCGCATGCCCTCTCAAGCCACCGCCTGCGGGCGGATCCAGCCGGTCACGGTGTCGCGCAGCCGGGCCATGAAGCGCTCCCAGGCGCCGGGGTTCTTCACCACCTCGGCGCGGTAGAAGCTGGGGCACAGCGTGGCGGCGTGGGCGTTGGCGCCGCACAGGCCGCAGCCCACGCAGCCGTCGATCACGGTGGCCACCGGGTCCACGCGCAGCGGGTCGGGGTTGTCCTTGATCGTCAGCGTGGGGCAGCCCGACAGGCGGATGCAGGCGTGGTCGCCGGTGCAGACATCCTCGTCCACGCCGTACTTCACGCGCTCCACCCGCTCGCCGCGCTTGAGCCGGCCAGCCACGAAGGGCTTCAGGCGGCGCTGGCGCTCGAGCTGGCACTCGCCTTCGGCGACGATGACCTTCAGGCCGTTGAAGCCGGTGGTCAGCGCCTCCTCCACGGTGCGCCGCATGGTGTCCACCTCGTAGGTGTGGACGGTGCGCAGCCACTGCACGCCCATGCCCTTGAGCGTGTCCTCGATGGTCTGGTTCTTGTGCGCCAGGCTCTGGTGCACGGCGGCATTGCGCTCCGCCTCCGCCTTGGCCTCGTCGTCGGGGGTGCTGATGATGTCCTGCGTGCCGGTGGCCGAGGTGTAGCCGTTCTTCATGATCAGCAGCACCGCGTCGTCGCCGTTGAACAGCGCCGCCTGCACGCCGGTGAGCAGGCCGTTGTGCCAGAAGCCGCCGTCGCCCATGATGGCCAGCGTGCGGCGCGACATCAGCGGCCCCACCCCGGCGCGGCTGGCCAGGCTCATGCCGTAGCCGAGGATGGAATGCCCGGAGTTGAAGGGCTCGAAGGTGCCGAAGGCATGGCAGCCGATGTCGGCCGCCACGTGCACGCGCCCCACCTCCTGCTGCGCCAGCTTCAGCGCGCTGAACACCGGCCGCTCCGGGCAGCCGACGCAGAAGCCCGGCGGCCGCGGCGGCAGGCTGGCCATCGGCACGTCGGCGCGCCGGGCCGCGTTGGCGGCCAGCCAGGCGCGGCCGGCCGACAGGTCCAGCTGCGGCAGGTGGCGCTCGCACAGCGCGATCAGGCCCTGCACCAGCGCCTCCACGTTGTACTCGCCGGCCGCGGGCATCAGGTCCTTGCCGTGCACCGCGGTCTGCAGGTCCTGCCGGCGCAGGGCCTGGATCACGTCCTTCTCGATGAACTCCGGCGTGCCCTCCTCGAGCACCAGCACCGCGCGCCGGCCGGCGGCGAAGGCGCCGATCTGCCGCGGCGCCAGCGGGTAGACGACGTTGAGCACGTGGATGGGCAGCCGGCTGCCGCCGAAGGCGTCGGCCAGGCCGACGACCTGCAGCGCCCGCTGCAGGGCGTTGAAGAGGCCGCCCTGCACGATCAGGCCCACGTCCTTCAGGTCGCCGTCGAAGGTCTCGTTCAGGCCGTGCTGCTCGATGTAGGCCTGCGCCGCCGGGATGCGCTGCTCCACCTTCAGCTTCTCGTGGCGGAAGGTCACCGGCGGGTGGGCCAGGCGGCCGTAATCGAAGGGCGCCGGCTCCTCGATCCAGGCGTGCGTGCCGTGCTTCGGCGCCACGTTGTCCTTGGCCTCGAAGCTGCCGCGCACGTGGCAGGCGCGGATGCGCAGGCCCAGCATGGCCGGCATGTGGCTGGCCTCGCTGAGCGCGAAGGCGTGCTCCACGCAGTTCACCATGGTCTGCAGGTCGGGCCGGGGGTCGAACAGCGCCAGCGTGCTCTTCATCGCGAAGGCGTGCGTGCGCTCCTGGATCACGCTGGCGCCTTCGCCGGTGTCCTCGCCCACCACGATCAGCGTGCCGCCGGTGACGCCGGGCGAGGCCAGGTTGCTCAGCGCGTCGGCGGCCACGTTGGTGCCGACGATGCTCTTCCAGGTGACGCAGCCGCGCACCGGGTAGTGCAGGCTGGCGCCGAGCATGGCCGCGGCCGAGGCCTCGTTGGAGCAGGCCTCCACGTGCACGCCCAGCGTGTCCACGTAGGGCCGGGCCTGCACCATCACGTCCAGCAGGTGCGACACCGGGGCGCCCTGGTAGCCGCCGATGTAGGCCACGCCCGACTGCAGCAGCGCCTTGGTGATGGCCAGGATGCCCTCGCCGTGGAAGGTCTGCCCGCCGCCGAGCTGCAGCTGCTTGATCTGTTCGGTGAACTGGACTTCCATGCCCTGGGCCTCCGGTGGGACCGGCGCACTCTAGGCAGCCCACCGGCTAGCGTCCATGCCGGCGGCTTTGCATCTACCATGCACGGCATGAATGTCGGCGACATCGACCTGAACCTGCTGCATGTGTTTGCGGCGGTGCACCAATCGGGCAGCGTCAGCCGCGCGGCCGAGCGGCTGGGGCTCTCCCAGCCAGCGGCCAGCCACGCGCTGACGCGGCTGCGCCTGCTGCTGCACGACCCGCTGTTCGTGCGCGCCCCGGGCGGCGTGCGGCCGACGCCGCGCGCCGAGCGCCTCGCGCCGCAGGTGACGGCCGCGCTGCAGCTGCTGGACGCGGCGCTGCAGGAGAGCGACCGCTTCGACGCGGCGCGGGCACGCCGCCGCTTCGTGCTGCACATGAGCGACATCGGCGCCGACGAGTTCCTGCCGCTGCTGCTGCGCGACCTGGCACGCGACGCGCCGGGCGTCACGCTGGAGGCGGTGCAGCTGCCGGCCGACGCCATCGCCCCGGCGCTGGAGCAGGGCCGGCTCGACCTGGCCTTCGGCTACCTGCCGGAGCTGGGCGGCCGCGAGCAGGCCACGCTGCTGACCGAGCGCTACGTGGTGTTGCTGCGCCGTGGCCACCCGCTGGCCGGCGCGCTGCGCGACCGTGGCGCGCTGCAGCGGCTGGAGTACATCGTGGTGCGCAGCCACACGGTGCCGGCGCGCGCGCTGCAGCAGCTGGGGCTGGAGGCGCGCATCCGGCTGGCGCTGCCGCACTTCATGGTGGTGCCGCCCATCCTGGAGGCCACCGACCTGGCGGTGGTGCTGCCGGCGCGGCCCGCGGCGCGCTTTGCCGCGCGCCACGCGCTGCAGGTGGTGGACGCCGACCTCGGGCTGCCGCCCTTCCCGGTGGCCATGCACTGGCACTGGCGCCACACGGCCGACCCGGGCCACCGCTGGCTGCGCGAGCGCGCGCTGGCCATGCGCCTGCCGGAGGCGGCCGCCCCCGGCGGGCCGCCGCTCAGGGCTGCGCCGGCTCGTCCCCCCAGGGCAGCATCAGGGTCAGCCAGGTCAGCTTCTCGAACTCCGGCGCGAAGCGGTCGATGATGGCCTGTGGCTCGGCGCAGAGCGCGCGGTCGGTGATGAGGCCGAACTGCACGCCGCCGCCGTAGCTGAGGATGGACACGCCCACGCCGATGTCGCCGGAGGCCGGCACCCAGAACATGGTCTGCTTGAGCGTGCTGCCACAGAACTTCAGCAGCTGCGCCGGGCCGGGCACGTTGGTCATCACCGCGGTGGCCTTGCGCGCGAACATGCCCAGCACCATGTCCTGCACCGGCTTGATGAACAGGCCCGACAGCGCCAGCACGCCAAAGGCCAGCAGCGGCTGGTAGCTGCCCTTGAGCTCGTTCATGCGCGCGCGCACGGCGAACACGCGCTCCACCGGGTTCTCGATGCCGATGGGCAGCACCAGCGGCGCCAGGCCGAAGCGGTTGCCCAGCTTCCAGGCCTGGTCCAGCGGCCGCAGGTTCACCGGCACCATGGCGCGGATGGCCTTGTCGGCCGGGTCGTCGCCCTGCTCGGCCAGGTACTCTCCGATGGCGCCGGCGGCGCAGGCCAGCAGCACGTCGTTGACCGAGCAGCCCAGGCCCTTGCACACGGCCTTGACCTGGTCCAGCGGCAGCGGCTCGCTCCAGGCCACCTCCTTGTGGCCCGCGGGCTTGCGCTTGAGCAGCGTGGGCGAGTCGTCGGCCATCAGCGCCAGCGCCGCCACGTCGTTGACGGCCTGGAAGCCGATGCGCGCCACGTCCATCGGCGCGGCGGCGGTGCCGGCCAGCGCCTGCGGGCTGGACAGCCACTCCAGCGACTTGGCCACCCCGCTGCCGTACATGCCGATGGCCTTGACGGTGAGGTCGGTCATCGGCTCCAGCACGGCGCGCGCCAGCCAGTCGCCCTCGGCGGCGTGCGCCTGCAGCGCCGCCTTCTCGCGCCGGCGGCGGGTGGGCGGGTCGCTGCCTCCGTCGGTCAGGCTCATCATCACCGAGATCAGCGCGATGCCGTCGCCGATGCAGTGGTGCACGCGCGCGATCAGCGCGCTGCCGCCGTCGTAGTGCTCGACCAGGTGGAACTGCCACAGCGGGCGCGCCGGGTCCAGCGGCGTCATCGCCAGCTCGCCGCACAGCGCCTGCAGCGCACGCTGGGCCTGCGCCGGCGTGTGGCCCTCGGGCGGCAGGTCCAGCACCGCGGGCACCACGTGCTGGCCGATGTCGAAGTCGTCGTCGTCCACCCACAGCGCGCCCATGGCGTCGTGCACCGCCTTCTGGCGGAAACGGTCGTACTTCAGGAGCTTGTCGGCCAGGCGCTCGCGCAGCGCGGCCAGCGGCACGCCCGGCTGCAGCAGCCAGACACCGACGATCATCATCAGGTTGACGTCGTTGTCCATCCGCAGCCAGGCGGTGTCCACGCGCGACATGCGCTCCGGGGCGGCGGCGGTCATCGGGTCTCCTGGGGTCGGCACTCTGGGGTGGCGGGCACGATGCTGGGTAACATCGACAGCGTCAACCCGAGAGTTTCACTCACCGGAGCATCCATGGCCGACCTGAAAGCCGCGTTCGAGAAAGCCGTCGCCGAGAGCAAGCAGCTGCCCGAGAAGCCGGACAACATGACGCTGCTGAAGATCTACGCGCTGTACAAGCAGGCCACGCAGGGCGACGTGGAAGGCAAGCGCCCGGGCTTCACCGACATGGTGGGCCGCGCCAAGTTCGACGCCTGGGCCGAGCTGAAGGGCAAGGGTGCCGACGAGGCGATGCAGGACTACATCGATCTCATCGAGAGCCTGAAGTAGGCACCGGCGCGGCCAGCGCCCGCTCGATGGCGGCCACCAGCGTCGGGTCGGCCGGGTCCACCGCGCTGCCGTAATGGGCCAGCGGCCGCCCGTCGCGGCCCACCAGGTACTTGTTGAAGTTCCACGACGGCGCCTGCCCCGTGGCCGCGGCCAGCTGGCGGAACAGCGGCTGCGCGCCGGGGCCGCGCACGCCGCCGCTGGCGAACATGGGGAACTGCACGCCCCAGGTGTTGAAGCAGACGTCCGCGGTCTTGGCGGCGTCGGCGTCCTCCTGCCGGAAGTCGTTGCTCGGGAAGCCCATCACCACCAGGCCGCGCGCGGCATAGCGTGCGTTCAGCGCCTCCAGGCTCTTGAACTGCGGCGTGTAGCCGCAGTAGCTGGCGGTGTTGACCACCAGCAGCACCTTGCCGGCGTACTGGCACAGGTGCTGCGGCTTCTCGTCCTGGAGCCGCGGCACGCGCTGGTCGAGCAGCGCCGGGCAGGCCGTGGCGGACTTCGCGGGCGCGGCCGCCGGGGCCGCCGTGGCGGCCGGCAGCAGGCCGGCGCACAGGACCGACAGCGCGATGCCGGTGGCGGCGCGGCGCGCGCGGCGCCGGGAGAGGTTCGGCACGGGTGTCATGCGGCGATGCTGCCTCGCCCGGCCCCGACCCTGCCCGCGCAGGGTCTTGGCGGGGTGATCAGGTGGCGGACTTCTTGCGCGCCGGCTTGCGGGCCGCACCGGCCAGCAGGGTGTCGAGGTTCTTCTCGATCTCGGCCTCGATGGTCTTGCTGAAGGCGCCGAGCAGGAAGCCGAGCTTGGCGTCGAGGTCGAAGTGGTCGGCGGCCACGATCAGGCGGCCGTTGCAGCCGCTGCGGCGGAACTCCACCGTGTCGCTGGTCTCGCCCTCGATGACCGAGCACTCCATGTCGAACTTGCGCTCGACCTCCTCGGCCCATTGCCAGGCGATCTTGCGTGCCTTGGCCAGGCCCAGGCTGTGTTCGCGGTGGATGCGGATGTCGGCCAAGTTGCGGTCTCCTCGTTCAGCGGGTGGTCTGCAGGGCCGCCAGTGTCGCGGCTCGCTCGGCCTTCGGCAAGTCGGCCAGCCGGCGCACGGCGGCGTAGAAGCGCTCGAAGTCGCGCCCCTCGCGCTCGAACAGGTGCAGGAAGGCGTCCACCTGCCCGTCGTAGGCGGCCTGGATGCCGAAGGCGGCGTTGTTGGCGCGGGCGAACCAGCCGTCGTAGCCGGCGAAGCCGCCCCAGCGCTCGTGCTTGAGCGCCTCGTGCTCGGCGCGCATGCGCGCCAGGCGCTCGGCCTTGGCGGCGAGGCGGTCGGCCTCGCTGCGCGTGGTGTCGGCGTAGAGGGATTCCAGGTCGTCGCGCACGGCGCGCGTGAGCGCGCGGAAGTCGCGGCGCCGCGCGTCGAAGGCGGCGTACTCGGCGCGCGCCGCGGCGCTGGCCTGCGCCAGCCAGCGCTCGCCGCCCAGCCGCTCCACCGCGGTGGCGAAGGACTCGTTGAAAGTGGTGTCGTCCTCGGCGTAGGCCACCTGGTGCGCCAGCTCATGGAACACCAGCCGCGCCAGTTCGCCCTCGGGCCAGTGGATGAAGGTGGACAGCAGCGGGTCGCCGCCCAGCCATTCGGTCTTGCCCAGCGTGGAATAGGCGGGCACGCCGTAGACCAGCGCCTCCCAGCCCTGGGCCTGCAGCGTGGCGGCCAGCGCCTCGGCCTCGGCGCGGTCGTAGTAGCCGCGGTAGCCCACGCAGCCCACCACCGGGAAGCACCAGGTCTTGAGCTGCAGCGTCAGCGCCGGCGCGGCCACCACGTTCCACACCGCCGCCGGGCGGTCGAGCGCGGCGTAGCGGCGGTAGCTGGCGCCTTCGGGCAGCTTCAGCTCGGTGACGGCGAAGTCGCGGATGCGCCGGGCCAGCGCCAGCCGCTCGCGCAGCGCCGGCGGCGTGTCGGCGGCGGCGATCCACTCGTCCACCGGCCGCGCGCGCCAGACGATGTCCAGGTGCCCGGCCACCGACTGGCGCAGGTAGCCGGCCTGCGCCAGCGTGTCGCAGCCGGCCAGCAGCGCCACGGCCAGCGCCGCCAGGCCCGCCAGGACGCCCGCCCGCCAGCGCAGGGTCACGCCGGGGCCACCTCGACCAGGCAGTCGTAGAAGCTCGGCGCGCGGCCGATGTCGGTCAGGCGCTGGTGGGTGAGCTGGTTGACGTTGGTGCCGTCCAGACCGTACTTGCGCCACCAGATGCCCAGGCCGTTGACCACGCCCGGCCGCGCCCGCGTGCTGACCTCGGCGCGGCAGCGGTACTCGCCGCGGTCGTTGAACAGGCGCACCACCTGGCCGCTGACGATGCCGCGGGGCTGGGCATCGGCGGGGTGGATCTCCACCAGCGGCTCGCCTTCCACCGAACGCAGGCTCTTCACGTTGACGAAGGTGGAGTTGAGGAAGTGGCGGGCCGGCGGCGAGATCATCGCCAGCGGGTAGCGCGCCGCCAACGCCGGCGCGGACTCGGCGCACTCGTGGTTGGGCACGTGGTCGGGCAGGTCCCAGCCCGGCGGGGTGATGCAGGCGCGGCCGTCGGCGGTGTGGAAGCCGCCGTCGGCAAACGGCGCCTCGGGCAGGCCCAGCTTCACCCAGCCGCGCTCGCGCAGCGCCGCCATGTCCACGTGCGACGGCTTCCAGGCCTGCGCCGCCAGCGTCTCGTCGTCGTCGGCAAAGCAGGGGTCGGTGAAGCCCATGCGCGCGGCCAGCGCCCGGAAGATGGCGGTGTTGGGCCGCGCCTGGCCGAGCGGCGGCACCGCGGGGTGGTTGTCCACCACGTAGGTGTGGCCGTAGGCGCCGTGGGTGTCGCGGTGCTCGAGCTGGGTGGTGGCCGGCAGCACGATGTCGGCATGGTCGGCGGTGTCGGTGAGGAAGTGCTCCAGCACCACGGTGAACAGGTCCTCGCGCTGGAAGCCGGCCACCACCTTGGCGCTTTCCGGCGCCACCGCCACCGGGTTGCTGTTGTAGACCACCAGGGCCTCGATCCGCGGGCCGAAGCCGGGCGAGGCCTCGCGCAGCAGGTCGTCGCCGATGGTGCTCATGTTGATGGTGCGCGGGTTGCGGCCGGCCAGCAGGTCGGGCCGCTGCAGCGCCGCGTCGTCGCGCGCCGCCTTGAACCAGCCGGAGCTGCTGAGCAGCAGGCCGCCGGCGCGGTGGCGCCAGGCCCCGGTGAGGCAGGGCAGCAGCGCGATCAGGCGCACCGCGTTGCCGCCGCCGTGCACGCGCTGCATGCCGTAGTTCAGGCGGATGGCCGCGGGCTGCACCGTGCCGAGGTCGCGGGCCAGCGCGCGGATGTCCTCGGCCGCCACGCCGCACACCGCGGCGGCGCGCTCGGGCGGCCACTGCAGCGCGCGCTCGCGCAGCGCCGGCCAGCCGCCTTCGCCCTGCTGCACGTGGCGCGCCACGTAGTCCTCGTCCACCCAGCCGTGCACCACCAGCTCGTGCATCAGGGCCAGCGCCAGCGCGCCGTCGGTGCCCGGGCGCAGCGCCAGGTGGTGGTGGCACTTGTCGGCGGTCTCGGTGCGCCGGGGGTCGATGCACCACAGCCGCGCCCCGGCGCGCTTGGCCTGCTGCGCGAAGGTCCAGAAATGCAGGTTGGAGGCGATGGAGTTGCTGCCCCAGACCACGATGACCCGGCTCTCGGCGAAGTGCTCCAGGTGCATGCCGACCTTGCCGCCGTAGGTGGCGGCCAGGGCGTCGCCGCCGGCGCTGGCGCAGATGGTGCGGTCCAGCCGCGACGCGCCCAGGCGGTGGAAGAAGCGTCCGGCCATCGCCTCGCCCTGCACCAGGCCCATGGTGCCGGCGTAGCTGTAGGGCACGATGGCCTGCGGGTCACGGGCCGCGATGGCCGACAGCCGCGCGGCCACGGTGTCCAGAGCCTCGTCCCACGAGATGGGCTCGAAGCGGCCGGCGCCCTTGGGCCCCACGCGCCGCAGCGGAGTGAGCACGCGCTCGCCGTGATAGGTGCGCTCCGGGTAGCGCGAGACCTTGGTGCACAGCGCGCCGTGGGTGGGCGGGTGGTCGGGGTCGCCGGCCACGCGCACCACGCGGCCGCCCTCCACCGTCACCCGCAGCGCGCAGGTGTCGGGGCAGTCGTGGGGGCACGCGCCGCGGATCGTTCTCGAAGCACTCAAGGGGTCGGCCTGCATCGTGGAAGTATGGCAAATGGGCTGCGGCCCTGCCGGCACCGGATTCCACCGGCCCTGCGGCGCGCGGCGGGCGGTCGTACACTGAAACCATGCAGCTCATCGACAGCATCCTGGCCGACGCACAGGCCATCGCCACCATCCGGCGAGACATCCATGCCCACCCCGAGCTCTGCTTCGAGGAGCAGCGCACGGCCGACGTCATCGCCAAGGCGCTGACCGACTGGGGCATTCCCGTCCACCGCGGCATGGGCACCACCGGCGTGGTGGGCATCGTGAAGAACGGCAGTTCCAGCCGCGCCGTGGGCCTGCGCGCCGACATCGACGCGCTGCCGATGACCGAGCACAACCGCTTCGCCCACGCCAGCCGCCACCCGGGCAAGATGCACGCCTGCGGCCACGACGGCCACACCGCCATGCTGCTGGGCGCGGCCAAGTACCTCAGCCGCCACCGCAACTTCGACGGCACCGTCTACCTGGTGTTCCAGCCGGCCGAGGAAGGCGGCGGCGGCGCGCGCGAGATGATCCGCGACGGCCTGTTCGAGCAGTTCCCGATGGAGGCCATCTTCGGTGCGCACAACTGGCCCGGCATGGCCGCCGGCCAGTTCGCGCTGCGGCCCGGCCCGGTGTTCGCCAGCTCCAACGAGTTCAAGGTCACGATCCGCGGCAAGGGCGCCCACGCCGCGCTGCCGCACAACGGCATCGACCCGGTGCCGGTGGCCTGCCAGATGGTGCAGGCCTTCCAGACCATCGTCACGCGCAACAAGCGGCCGATCGACACCGCGGTGATCTCGGTGACCATGATCCACACCGGCGAGGCCACCAACGTCATCCCCGACAGCTGCGAGATCCAGGGCACGGTGCGCACCTTCACCACCGAGGTGCTCGACCTCGTCGAGCAGCGCATGCAGCGCATCGCCGAGGCCACCTGCGCCGCCTTCGACGCCGAGTGCGTGTTCGAATTCCACCGCAACTACCCGCCCACCGTGAACCACCCGGCCGAGACCGAGTTCGTGCGCCGCGTGCTGGGCGAGATGGTGGGGCCGCAGAACGTGCAGGAGTTCGAGCCCACCATGGGCGCGGAGGACTTCAGCTACTTCCTGCAGCACAAGCCCGGCTGCTACTTCCTCATCGGCAATGGCGACGGCAGCCACCGCGAGGGCGGGCACGGCATGGGCCCGTGCATGCTGCACAACCCCAGCTACGACTTCAACGACGAGCTGATCCCGCTGGGCGCCACCGCGTGGGTGCGCCTGGCCGAGGCCTGGCTGGCGCAGCCCCGTGGCTGAGCGCGTGGAAGGCGCGGCCCGCCACTTCGCGCAGACCTACGCCGAGGCGCGCGCCGGCTTCCTGGCCGCGGCCGAGGCGCGCGGGCTGGACGTGCACAGCCACGCCCATCCGCTGCGCGGCATGGACGGCGAGCCGCTGGCCATGGACGTGGTGCGCGACGGCCCGGCCGACGCGCCGGCGGTGCTCATCGTCTCCAGCGCCTGCCACGGCGTGGAGGGTTACTGCGGCTCGGGCGTGCAGCGGGCGCTGTTGGCCGACGCCGCCTTTGCCGCGCAGGCGCGCGCCGCCGGCGTGGCGGTGCTGTACATCCACGGGCTCAACCCCTGGGGCTTCTCGTGGTGGCGGCGCACCACGCACGAGAACGTGGACCTCAACCGCAACTTCCACGACTTCCACGGCCCGCTGCCGGCCAACCCGGCCTACGACGAGCTGGCCAGCGCCATCGTGCCGGCGCAGTGGCCGTCGCCCGAGGCCGATGCGCGCCTGGCCGCCTACGCGGCGGCGCACGGCGATCGCGCGCTGCAGGCGGCCATCACCGGCGGCCAGTACAACCACCCGCAGGGCCTGTTCCACGGCGGCCGCGCGCTCACCTGGAGCCAGCAGACCCTGCGCCACGTGCTGCAGGACCACGGCCGCCGCTGCGCGCGCCTGGGCTGGATCGACCTCCACACCGGCCTGGGCCCCAGCGGCCACGGCGAGCGCATCTTCGCCGGCCGCAACGACGCCGCCGCCGTGGCGCGCGCCCGCGCCTGGTGGGGCGAGGCGGTCACCTCCATCTACGACGGCTCCTCCAGCTCCGCCCTGCTCAGCGGGCTGATGTGGCTGTCGGCCGAGCAGGAGTGCCCGCAGGCCGAGTACACGGGCATCGCGCTGGAGTACGGCACGGTGCCGGTGGCCGAGGTGATCGACGCCCTGCGCGGCGACCAGTGGGCCGAGAACCACCCGGAAACCGACCCCGCCACCCGGGCCTCCCTGCGCCGCCGCGTGCGCGACGCCTTCTACACCGACACCGAGGCCTGGAAGGCGCAGATCGTGGCCCAGGGGCTGGACGCAGCGCGCCAGGCCGTGACGGGTTTGGCTGCCACCCCCGGACTCGGGCCCTGAGGCCCACCCTTCCGGGGGATGCCGGGGCGTACACTCGGCCGAAGAACCCTTGCCGGGCGACTCATTTCTCATGGCCGAGGACTACCGTAGCACGCTGATCGCAGCCTCGCTGCTGACACGGCGGCAGGCCAAGGGCATGCTGGTCGAAGGCACGCGCCTGGACCTGCTGCCCGACGGCAGTGACGGCCCCCCGCGCTTCAAGATCAAGGCCGCCGAGCAGGAGTCGCGGCGCAGCCTGATCGGCGGCCTGCTGCGCAGCCGCTACGCCTGGCGCGGCTACCAGTCGGTGTCGCTGGCCGCCTCGCAGTCGGTGGACCGCTTCACCCTCGTGGCGCTGGACGACGAGCAGCCGCTGGGCACCATCACCGTGGGCTTCGACATGGGCAAGCCGCTGGCGGCCGACGACGCCTTCCGGCCCGAGCTCAACCAGCTGCGTGCCGCCGGCGAGCACCTCTGCGAGTTCACCAAGCTCGCCGTCGACCCCACCACCGCCACCAAGCGCGTGCTGGCCGCGCTGTTCCACGTGGCCTACATCGTGGCCCACCGGGTGCGCGGCTACGACCGCCTGATCATCGAGGTCAACCCCCGCCACCAGCGCTACTACGAGCGCATGCTGGGCATGACGCAGCTCGGCCCGGAGCGCATCAACCGCGGCGTCAACGCCCCGGCCATCCTGCTGACCACCCCGTTTGCCCACATCCGCGAGCAGATCGCCCTCTACGGCGGCCAGCCGGAGCGCGCGACCGAGGTGCGCACGCTCTACCCCTTCGCCTTTTCCCCGGCGCAGGAGGCCGACGTGATCCGCCGGCTGCAGGACATGTCCCACCGCCAGACCTTCGTCGGCGACACCACGATCTGACCGGCCGGTCAGCCGCGTCAGCCGCGTCAGTCAATCGCGCAGGCGCGCCAGCAGCCCCGCGGTGGAGGCGTCCAGCCCCGCGGTATCGCCGCTGGCCAGGCGCGGCAGCAGCTCGCCGGCCAGCGCCTTGCCCAGCTCCACGCCCCACTGGTCGAAGGCGTTGAGGCCCCAGATGGCGGCGCTGGTGAACACGCGGTGCTCGTACATCGCGATCAGCGCGCCGAGGGCGCGCGGCGTCAGCGCGTCCAGCACGAAGGTGGTGCTCGGGCGGTTGCCCGGGAAGCTGCGGTGGCGGGCGATGGCCGCGGGGTCGGCCCCCGGCGCCGCGGTGGGCGGGCGCTCGCGCGCCGCCTCCTCGGCGGTCTTGCCCTGCATCAGGGCCTGGCTCTGCGCCAGGCCGTTGGCCAGCAGCTTGGCGTGCTGGCCGGCCAGGGCCTCTCGCACCGCGGGCGGCAGCTCGTCGCCGCCATGCGCCGGCGTCTTGACGAGGATGAACTCCACCGGGATCACGTCGGTGCCCTGGTGCAGCATCTGGAAGTAGGCGTGCTGGCCGTTGGTGCCCGGCTCGCCCCAGACCACCGGGCTGCTGGCCGCGGCCAGCGGCTGGCCGTCGAGGTCCACGCCCTTGCCGTTGGACTCCATCTCCAGCTGCTGCAGGTAGGCCGGCAGGCGCCGCAGGCCCTGGTGGTAGGGCGCCACCGAGCGGCTGCCGAAGCCGTGGAAGTTGCGGTACCACACGTCCAGCAGGCCCAGCTGCACCGGCAGGTTCTGCGCCAGCGGCGCCTCGGCGAAGTGCCGGTCCATGGCGTGCGCACCGTCCAGCAGCGCGCGAAAGTTCGCCGGACCCACCGCGATGGCGATCGGCAGGCCGATGGCGCTCCACAGCGAGTAGCGCCCGCCCACCCAGTCCCAGAAGCCGAAGGTCTCGGTGATGCCGAAGTCGGCCGCCGCCCTGACGTTGGTGGTGGCGGCCACGAAGTGGCGCGCGATGTCGGCGCTGCCCAGGCCACGGCCCTGGCCGGCGGCCAGGAACCAGGCCCGCGCCACCTGCGCGTTGGCCATCGTCTCCTGGGTGGTGAAGGTCTTGCTGGCCACGATGAACAGCGTGCGCGCCGGGTCCAGGCCGCGCAGCACCGGGGCGATGTCGTGGCCGTCCACGTTGCTCACGAAGTGCAGGCGCAGCCCCCGGTGGGCGTAGGCGTCCAGCGCCGGCACCACCATGGCCGGCCCGAGGTCGCTGCCGCCGATGCCGATGTTGACCACGTCGGTGATGCCGCTGCGCGCGGTGTCGCGCACGCGCTCGGCCAGCGCCAGCATGCGCTCGAGCACGGCGTGCACCTCGTCGCCGAACGGGCCCTGCCCGCGCGGTGCGCGCAGCGCCACGTGCAGCACCGCGCGGCCCTCGGTGGCATTGATCGGGCGGCCGGCGAACATGGCATCGCGCTGCGCCTCCAGGCCGCACTCGGCCGCCAGCTCCAGCAGGAAGCGCCGCGTGGCCACGTCGACCAGGTTCTTCGACAGGTCGGCAAACACCTCCGGCGCCTGCAGGCTGAAGGCCTGGAAGCGGCCCGGGTCACGCGCGAAGGCCTCGCGCAGGTCGAGGGCGCGGCCGTGGGCCTCGTAGTGGCCGCGCAGTGCGGCCCAGGCGCGGGTGCGGTCGCCGCGCACGCGCGTCATGCGCGCGCCTCCTCGATCAGGCGGTCGAGCTTCACCGCGTCGGCGGCAAAGGCACGGATGCCCTCGGCCAGCTTCTCGGTGGCCATGGCGTCCTCGTTGAGCGCCCAGCGGAAGGCCGGCTCGGCGTAGCTCACGGCGTGGATGGTGGCGGCGCGCGCCTCGTCGGCGTCGAGCTGGCGCGTCACCGGCAGTGCACTGGACTGCAGCGCCGCCAGCAGCTCGGGGCTGATGGTCAGCAGGTCGCAGCCGGCCAGCGCCAGGATCTGGCCCACGTTGCGGAAGCTCGCGCCCATCACCTCGGTGGCGATGTCGTAGTGCTTGAAGTAGCGCCAGATGCGCGCCACCGACTGCACGCCAGGGTCGTTGGCGCCGGCCATCGCCACCTCGTCCCAGGCGGCGCCGGCGGCCTTGCGATGCCAGTCGTGGATGCGGCCCACGAAGGGCGAGATCAGCGTCACGCCGGCCTCGCCGCAGGCCACGGCCTGGCAGAAGGCGAAAAGCAGCGTCAGGTTGCAGTGGATGCCCTCGCGCTCCAGCGCGCGCGCCGCCTGGATGCCCTCCCAGGTGGCGGCGATCTTGATCAGCACGCGCTCGCGGCCGATGCCGGCCTTCTCGTACAGGCCGATCAGGTGGCGGGCGCGGGCGATGGTGGCCGCGGTGTCGAAGGACAGCCGCGCGTCCACCTCGGTGCTCACCCGGCCGGGCACCACCTTGAGGATCTCGGTGCCGAAGCGCACCAGCACCTCGTCGACGATGCGCTCCAGCGGTGCGCCGCGCTGCGCCGCCACGGTCTCGTCCAGCAGCGGCCGGTAGGCGCTCTGCTGCACCGCCTTGAGGATCAGCGTGGGGTTGGTAGTGGCGTCGCGCGGCGCGTACTGCGCCAGTTCGCGGAAGTTGCCGGTGTCGGCCACCACGGTGGTCAGGGCCTTCAGGGCCTCCAGCGGGTTGGCGGACGGGGCGGCGGAGGGTGGGGTTGCGCTCATGCGCAAATTAGAACGCAACCCCCGGGCCTGGGCGGCGACATGACGGTTACATCTCGTCAGCGCCCCGGCATACTCCGCGCCGTGATCCGCGCCCTGCTCCTGCTGTTCCCGCTCTGGCTCGCCCTGCACGGCCCGGCCGCCGCCGCCACCCTCACCGTCGGGCCGGACGGCATCCCGCTGGCGTTTGCCGAGGCGCTGCGCCAGGCCCGCGACGGCGACGTCATCGAGGTGCTGCCGGGCACCTACAAGGGCCAGGTGGGCGTCATCGGCCAGAAGCGGCTGACCATCCGCGGCGTCGGCGAGCGGCCGGTCTTCGACGCCGACGGCCGGCATGCCGAGGGCAAGGCCATCTGGGTGGTGCGCAACGGCGACGTGACGGTGGAGAACATCGAGTTCCGCGGTGCCCGCGTGCCCGATGCCAACGGCGCCGGCATCCGCTTCGAGAAAGGCCGCCTCACGCTGCTGCGCTGCCGCTTCGTGGACAACCAGAACGGCGTGCTCACCGCCAACTTCAACGACGCCGAGCTGCGCATCCGCGACAGCGAGTTCATGCAGGCCGTGCGTCAGGTCGGGAGCCTGCCGCACCTGCTCTACGTGGGCCGCATCGCGCGGCTGGAGGTCAGCGGCAGCCGCTTCCACCAGGGCTTCGAAGGCCACCTGATCAAGTCGCGCGCGGCGGTCAACCGCATTGCCTACAACCTGCTGGTGGACGGGCCGGAGGGTGGCGCCTCCTACGAGATCGACCTGCCCAACGGCGGCGACTCGGTGGTCATCGGCAACATCATCGCGCAGAGCCGGCAGACGCAGAACCCGGTGCTGGTGTCCTTCGGCGCCGAGGGCCGGGCCTGGCCCGAGAGCCGGCTGCTGCTGGCCCACAACACCCTGGTCAGCGACTACCCGCTGGCGTGGTTCATGCGCAGCTGGCCCGAGCGGCTGGGCGAGGGCGTGGAGATCCGCGCCGTCAACAACCTGACCGTGGGCGCCGGCGTGTTCAGCTGGGGCTCGGCCGGGCGCTTCGACGGCAACTGGCCCACCGTGGCCTCCTCGCTGGTGGAGCCGGGGCTGCTGGACTTTGCGCTGCGGCCCGACAGCTGGCTGCGCGGCCGGGCTGACGACCCGCGCGGCCTCGCCGGCGACGAGGCCGTGCCCAGCGCCGAATTCGTGCTGCCGGTGGGCACGCGGCCGCTGGCCCCGCCGCCGGCCTGGTCGCCGGGCGCGCTGCAGCGCTGAACCGGGCACCGGCCGCCGGGTGCCCGGCGCAGGCCGGCGGGTTGACCACCGACACGCCCTGGGGCATCATCGCGGCCGTAATAAAGTTACAAGACGGGAGGCCCATGTCCTTCGACCTCGTGTTCTTCGGTGGCACCGGGGACCTCACCTGGCGCAAGCTGATGCCGGCGCTGTTCCAGGCCTTTCGCCACGGCAAGCTGCCGGAGGGCGGCCGCATCCTGGCCGTGGCGCGCGACGAGCGCAGCGACGAGGCGTACCGCGATTTCATCCGCGAGCGTTTTGCCGAGGTGGAAAGCGCCAAGCGACCGAGCGACGCCGAGTTCGCCGCCTTTGCGCAGCTGCTGCACTACCGCCGCATGGACCTCAGCCAGCCGGCCGACTACGCCGGGCTGCGCCAGTGGCTGGACGCGCGCGGTGCCGACACCGTGGTGCTCTACCTCGCCACCAGCCCCTACCTGTTCCCGGTGATCTGCGAGCAGCTCGGCGCCGCCGGGCTCAACGGCCCGAACGTGCGCGTGGTGCTGGAGAAGCCGCTGGGCCACGACCTGGCCAGCGCGCTGGAGATCAACCGCGTGGTGCGCTCGGTGTTCGCCGAGTCGCAGGCGCTGCGCATCGACCACTACCTGGGCAAGCCCGCGGTGCAGAACCTGATGGCGCTGCGCTTCGGCAACGCGCTGTTCGAGCCGCTGTGGCGGCGCGAGAGCATCGCCAACATCCAGATCACCATCGCCGAGAGCCTGGGCGTGGGCACGCGCGGCGACTACTACGACAAGACCGGCGCACTGCGCGACATGGTGCAGAACCACGCGCTGCAGCTGCTGACCATGATCGCGATGGAGCCGCCCTCCACCAGCGACGCCGACGCCATCCGCGACGAGAAGCTCAAGGTGCTCAAGTCGCTGAAGCCGTTCACGCCCGAGAGCGTGGCGCGCGACGTGGTGCGCGGCCAGTACCGCGCCGGCGCGGTGGACGGCCGCGCCGTGCCCGGCTACCTCGACGAGGTGAAGGTGCCGCCGGGCAGCCACTGCGAGACCTTCGTCGCGCTGCGCACCGAGGTGCAGAACTGGCGCTGGGCCGGCGTGCCCTTCTACCTGCGCACCGGCAAGCGGCTGGCGGCGCGCGACGCCCAGATCGTGGTCACCTTCCGCGAGGTGCCGCACCCCATCTTCCCGGGCACGCGCAGCGCCAACAAGCTGGTGATCAAGCTGCAGCCCGAGGACGGGCTGGAGCTGCACCTGCTGGCGGCCAAGGGCAGCGGCGCCAACGACATGCTCTCGCCGGTGTCGCTGGACCTGGACTTCGACAAGGCCTTCCCCAGCGAGCGCGTGGGCGCCTACGAGAAGCTGCTGCTCGACGCCATCGCGGGCCGGCTGAACCTGTTCGTGCGCAGCGACGAGCAGGAGCAGGCCTGGCGCTGGGTGATGCCGGTGCTGGAGGCCTGGGCCGCCGACCCCAACCCGCCGCGGCCCTACGCCGCCGGCAGCTGGGGCCCGGCCGCGGCCAGCGCGCTGGTGGCGCGCGACGGCTGCACCTGGGCCGAGGAGCAGTAGGCACCGTACACTGAGTCGCCCCCGGCCGAGGAACGCGCATGAACTTCACCCTGGACTGCGAACTGGAGGACGACGGCCGCTGGCTCTGCGAGGTGGCAGAGCTGCCAGGCGTGCTGGCGTATGGCGACACACGGGACGCCGCCATGTCGCGCGCCGAGGTGCTGGCGCTGCGCGTCATCGCCGACCGGCTGGAACACGGCGAATCCGGCCCGGTGGCCATCCGGATCGACCTGCCGCAGGCGGCATGAGTGTCTGGCCCGCGGTCAAGGCGCGCAGACTCCTGGCCGCGCTGCACCGCATCGGCTGGACGGTCAAGCGCCAGACGGGATCCCACAAGACGCTCGAACGCGCTGGCGACCCTGACTTCGTCTTTGCATTTCACGATGGTGAGGAGATCGGACCCCGCATGCTCGCGCGCATTGCACGCCACACCGGCCTGAGGCCCGAGGACCTGTGATGCTCGACCGCATCCGCGCCTCCATCCCCGCCCTGCCGCCGGCCGAGCAGCGCGTGGCGCGGCTGGTGCTGAGCGACCCGCGCAGCTTCGCGTCGCTGCCGGTGGGCGAGCTGGCCGAGCGCGCGCACGTGAGCAAGCCCACGGTGGTGCGCTTCTGCCGCAGCGTGGGCTACGACGGGCTGGCCGACTTCAAGCTCAAGCTCGCCGGCAGCGTCAACGAGGGCGTGCCCTTCGTGCACCGCGCGGTGGACGACGACGACAAGGCCGGCGACATCGTCGTCAAGGTGGTGGACAACGCCGTCAGCGCGCTGCTGAAGTACCGCAACAGCGCCGCCGCCGGCGCGGTGGAGCAGGCCATCGCGCTGCTGGCCGAGGCCGGGCGCAGCGGCCACCGCATCGAGTTCCACGGCGTGGGCAACTCGGGCATCGTGGCGCAGGACGCGCAGCACAAGTTCTTCCGCCTGGGCGTGCACGCCG
>VFQM010001483.1_pt1 | contig 20411 bp, 24 predicted proteins | sample 3512391 | NCBI WGS metagenome assembly VFQM01 (sample SAMN10412369, study PRJNA504923) | tailings metagenome | isolation source: Replicate 1 from Balatoc abandoned mine | place: Philippines | reverse complement strand
TCATCTCCTTTTTCCAACATCCTTCTCTCAAGCTCTTCAGTCAATCTAAAATCTGTCTTCCTAATTTTATCCAAAATAGATTTAACAGATAGTATATGCCCAGACAACTTTGCATCAATGATTACACCAAGAGACCCTGTTATTTTAATCCCGAGTTGCTGTGCATACCTTCTGCCCTTCAAATCGTCAATTATTAGTAAACAATCACTTTGTTCAATTGCAAAAGCTATTGCACTTGCTTCCCCTCTATCCAACGATGCTTCTAGTATTTTCTGATATATTTTATTTGTAGCTGCTTTGACTTTAAACCAACTTGGTAGTTCTTTTTTAAACTCATCTGCTATCTCCTGCGTTATTATAATCTCTCCAAAAAGTTTATTTAACAGATTTAGTTCTCCTATTTTATCAAGAAGAATCAAGCAACTGGTATCAGAGATTATAATTTTTTGCATTAGCTAAATCACTGTCGAGTTCTGACGAAGGATAATTAAAAACAGAAACGCCATAGGCGTTCAGCATTTCCATAAAAGTTGATTTAGAAAGTCCTACTAACTCTGCAGCTTGCCCTAATGAAAGCTTACCTGTTTCGTACAATCTCGAGGCTATTGCCATGAGGGCCTCTTTATCATCAATTTGAACAGTATCCGGTATATTTATGGTGATGGTTTTCATTGCTTGAATATAAGCTTTTCTGACTACATATTATTAAGCTTTGATAAGATTATGGAAGACAAGTTAATGCTTAATCTCCAAAAGTCTTACCTTACTCTCTCCCCTTTGCCAAGCCAACCAGGGTAAGCTCGACTACAATCAAATTCTTGTTAAAATTGGAATACAAGAGTTTTACATAATCAAGGTTTTGTATATCCAAAGCGATGGCAAAGCCTTCATCGAAACGATTTACATCCCATTGCAGGGCTTCCATTACATTGCCTGTGCCACCTTTGGCAACAACATGTTTTAAAATCACTTGATGATGTTCTTGCATATTCATTTATAACTTCATTATAATTTTTCTTTTTTAAATACTGCTGTAGCATTGTGCCCGCCAAAACCAAAGGTATTGCTCATGGCCACATTCACTTCTTTCTTAAGCGCATTACCAATAAGAATATTCAAACCTTGAGGTAAGGCCGGATCAATATTCTGTGTATTGATGGTTGGTGGAATAACTCCTTCTTCTATAGCCTTAATACAAATAATCGCTTCCACTGCACCTGCCCCTCCCAGCAAATGTCCAATGGCTGATTTGGTTGCACTAATGTGTAGCTTATGATTATCAGCAAACAATTGCTTGGTGGCTTTCATCTCGCTTAAATCTCCAACTGGTGTTGAGGTAGCATGTGGATTCAAATAGTCAACATCATTCGCTTGCAAGCCTGCATCGTCTAAAGCCCATTGCATACCAAGCAGCGCACCCTTACCTTCCGGATGCGTAGCGGTTAAATGATAGGCATCAGCAGACATGCCTCCACCGGCCACCTCTGCATAAATTTTAGCACCGCGTTTCACTGCATGTTCATATTCCTCTAACACCAAAGTACCAGCACCTTCGCCCATCACAAAACCATCGCGGTCTACATCGAAGGGTCGTGAGGCTGTACCAGGATCATCGTTGCGGGTTGATAAAGCTTTCAATGCATTGAAGCCACCAACGCCTGCTTCATTAACAGCAGCCTCTGATCCTCCGGTAATCATGATGTCGGCTTTATTCCAGCGCACATAATTCATGGCTTCAATGATAGAGGTAGTTGACGTTGCGCATGCCGACACCGTTGTAAAGTTCGGACCCATAAAACCATACTTCATGCTGATCCAGCCCGAGGCGATATCCACGATGACCTTGGGTATGAAATAAGGGTTGATACGGGGCGTCCCATCACCTTTGGCAAATTCAATAATCTCGTTCTGAAAGGTTTGAAAACCACCGTTACCCGAACCCCAGATTACACCTACCCTGGTTTTATCTATCGTGTCCAGGTTTAGTGCTGAGTCTTGTATCGCTTCTGCAGTAGCCGCCAAAGCATACTGCGTAAAAGGGTCCATCTTTTTTACTTCAGATTTTTCAAAATAGTTTAGTGGATCAAAGCCTTTTAATTCGCAGGCAAATTTTGTTTTAAACTTCGCTGTATCAAAACGGGTAATAGCAGCCGCTCCGCTTTTGCCGGCAATCAGGTTTTTCCAGAAATCGTTTACAGTATTACCAAGGGGTGTTAATGCCCCCATACCAGTTACTACCACTCTTCTTTGTTTCATCAGATTTATTTAATGGTTATACTCTTAATAATGCTTTTACAATGATTAATGGCTGCACTTAAGGCTAGCGGTGATGATGATACTTTAGAGATCATCAGACCACCTTCAATGGCCGCAAAAAAAACGGTAGCTAATTCCCGAGTATTAATGTCTTGGCGAAACTCATGTTCTTCAACACCTTGTTTTAACAAAACATTCATAAACTCGATCGACTTATTAATTTCCGATGCAACCACTTTCTTCATCGATATCCGATAATCATCTGCTTCAATGGCTGTATTCAGCAAGGGGCATCCTCCTTGCACCGGTGGATTTGAATAAACACTTTCATAAAAATCAAGAAGCTTCAGCAATCGCTGACGTGGTGACCCTCCATTTCCTACAAACGTTTTCGCTACTTCTCTAATCCGTTCTATCGTAAAACGGAAGACTTCACGAGCCATATCTTCCTTATCGGTGAAATTACCGTATAAAGAACCTTTTGTGAGGCCTGTAGATGCTGTTAAGTCTGTAAGAGAAGTGCCCTCATATCCTTTTGTATTAAAAATCGGGGCGGTTCGCTCAATAATAAACTTTCGTGTTTTCGTTGCCTTCGACATCAGCACAAAAATATACCATTCGGTATATTTTCACAAACAATAGCGGAATTAATTAGGGTGCGTATTGGTTTTATTAGCAGTAGTCTTAATTTTGGCCTGCTTTTAAAGGAATATAATCCCGTATATACATGACAAAGATTGGTATTAATGGTTTTGGTCGCATTGGCCGCCTGGCTTTCAGAGCCGCAGTTAACCGCAAGGATATTGAAATAGTAGGTATTAATGACCTGGTTGATCCGGAGTACATGGCCTACATGCTTAAGTATGATTCAACACACGGACGATTTGATGGCACTGTTGAAGCAAAAGACGGTGCATTGATTGTTAACGGAAAGAAAATCCGTGTAACCGCTGAAAAAGATCCTGCCAACCTTAAGTGGAATGAAGTAGGTGCAGAAATCGTCATTGAATCAACTGGTTTATTCTTAACTCAGGCTGATGCACAAAAACACATTACCGCTGGTGCTAAAAAAGTGGTAATGTCTGCACCGGCAAAAGATGACACCCCTACTTTTGTAATGGGTGTTAACCACAAAAACCTGACTGCCCAACATACCATCGTTTCTAACGCATCTTGCACTACTAACTGTCTGGCACCAATCGCCAAAGTATTAAACGACAAGTTTGGTATTGTAGAAGGTTTGATGAGCACAGTACACGCAGTAACTGCTACGCAAAAAACAGTAGACGGTCCTTCAGCAAAAGACTGGAGAGGTGGCCGTGGTGGTTTCTCTAACATTATTCCCTCTTCAACAGGTGCCGCCAAAGCAGTTGGTTTGGTATTACCTGAGTTGAAAGGTAAGTTAACAGGTATGTCATTCCGTGTGCCTGTAGCAGACGTTTCTGTTGTAGACTTAACGGTAAAGCTTGACAAGGCTGCTTCTTACGAAGATATTAAGAAGGCCATGAAAGATGCTTCTGAAGGTGAACTAAAGGGCATCCTTGGTTATACCGAAGATGAAGTTGTATCGCAGGATTTCCTGGGTGATGCACGCACTTCTATCTTCGATGCAAAAGCAGGTATTGCTTTAAATGATAAGTTTGTAAAGGTTGTAGCCTGGTACGATAATGAGTGGGGTTATTCAAATAAACTGATTGACCTGGTTCAGGAATTGGCCAAGAAATAAAAACTAAGCACATGTCAATAATAAGAAAGCCCCTTTTAAGGGGCTTTCTTGCTTTTAAGACCTGGCTGCTTAAAACCTAACGGAAGTCCTAATCACTTCCTGCCTCTGGCTGTTTACAAAAAGATTAGATAAGGTATAAACGATTCAGGTATCTTAGACGTTAATAGGTCGGACATGGCAGATTACTACCAGCTTCTGGGCATTAAACAAAATGCCTCCTCTACAGAGATCCGAACAGCTTATAAAAAGCTGGCCATGCTCTATCACCCTGACCGAAACCCAGGCAATAAGGAAGCCGAAGAATTATTCAAGCTGATCAATGAAGCTTACCATGTGCTGGCCGATCCGCAGAAAAGACAAATTTATGATGTAGGGATATCCTACCCTCAACACACTTACCACAGTTCAGCCCATGATACCTCTGCTTACTGGCGACAATACCACAGGCAGCGCTATGAGCAATGGAGGCAAGCACAACAGAGTACTTACAAATTCGATAAACGTTATTTTAAAATACAGGGCTTAGCCATCGGTGTATTTTTATTGATAGCGGGGTTTTGCTTTGGCGTGATCAACATCATTGAATACGTTCACAATAAGAAACAAGCAGAAACATACCAGCAAAACCTGGCTTTAATCCAACAGGTAAATGTGCTTTTCTTCAGTGGAAAGCAAGAAGAGGCCTTCACAAGAATACGACAGCTGCAAAGAGAAGAACCACTGGAATACCTCTTCTCCTTTGCTGAAGATAGTTTAATACTCTCCTTAAGAAAACAGGCTGAGGTCGAGTTTAGCAAGGCAAAATTTGAAGATGCCAAGAGACAGTTTAAGTTGCTGGAGCAATATGAAAAACCGGTGCGCATACAAACTTATCAGCGAATAGCCGAATGTGAATATTACACCGGCCAGTATGCAGAATCACTCAACATTTTAAAGCTGCTGCTTAACAAACAACCCGGCAACATTGAATTGATTCATCGTATTGCTCTCATTTATCAGGATGATGTACAAGACTTACCACAGGCACTTACCTATTTGAGTATGGGGCGTAAAAATTTCAAAACCTACATGACTAGTTTGTATGGTGAAGCCTTTGAGTTGATGATGAATCCCGCCTATGTACATGACATCTATTATGACATTTTCAGGCGCAGGGCTACTGTTAATATTGCCTTGCAAAACTTTGAAGATGCAGAGAAGGATTGCAGCTGGGCAATTGTGCTTCGCCCTCATTTGTCTGATGCCTATTACGATCGTGCTCAAATAGCACGCAAACTTAATAAGTATGAACGTGCCTGCGAAGACTTGAGTAAAGCCGAAAGTCTTGGCCACACAAAAGCAGGCGCTGAAAGAAAAAGAATTTGTGCTGTTTAATCTACACCGTACACCACTGTTAAATTGTCAATTGTTCATTGTCAATTTTAAGATTGCTTGATTCTATTTCTTAATAAATATTCCTACGCCTACATTAGGTGCTGCTAAAATATTCCTTCCTGCAAATGCAAATCCAGCCGAAGCACTTAAACCCCAATTTTTACTAACGATATAAGCTAATTCAACCGATGGTGACACATATTCTGTATTGTTAGAAAAAATACCGTTGTCCGCCACTAAAGTACTCCCATTAAAAAGCGACTGTACAAGATCAAACTTAAGTATTGTTACCAATTTGCTTTTAAATGTATATCCAAGTTCAGCCCCTGCCCTAACATCATCCGAAAAATTCTTGGTGCGATTGTTAAAACCAACATATGCGGAAGCATACAAGGGTCTCGGATAAAAAGAGTGGCTTGCATCTATACGCAACAGCTGATTAAACTCACCATCACCAGATTGTAGAATTCCGCTGGCGCCACCACGCGTTTCGCCAAAGGGCAAGCCAAATAACACAGTCGCACTTACAACTATGGGCCTATCCTTTACCAGACTGTATTTTAAACTTATATCTGTATCGCCAAAGGCATTCAGCACTTCTCCTTCATCAATCCGCCCGCTTTGTCTGTATTGCACTTCATTAAGTGTGGCCCGAACAAAAAATGGCATGTATAAAATAGCGGTCAATCTATCGCTGAGACCATACTCTGCATACAAAGAAGTAGTGAACAAACTTGTTGTGCGTATGTCTACAATTTCACCACTAGGTGAATAGTAAAAAGGAGATACAATGGCATTCTGCCCCAACTTGGCATAGGTTTTCTTCTTACCCACTGGCCATCCACCACCGGCAAATGATTCTACACTAACTAAGAGAACGATTAATAGTAATTTACTTTTCATGTTTACTTCATTTCTGCATAACCAAACGTAACCGAGGCTGGCTTACATAGTATAATCACATACTTATACTGATCAATTGTTATGGAGGGATTTAGATTTGATATGTTAAATGTCTTCGCCCCATTGGTAGAAATCTGTGCTACTTCAAAACCTCCTGCCTTTACCTGTGAACCTGCAGTTGAGTTCGCTAAATAGATAAAAGTACCTAGAGCAAAACTGGTTTGGAAATCATCACTCAATTTCAGCATCAGCTGACCATCACTATTACTCAACGTAGCAGTACCGCGTGCCTGGTAACCTCCTGCCGGCACAAAACTACCCTGACGAACGTTAGAACTACCTACAGTGAAGATGATACTATTGCTCTTTACACCTTCTGATTTAGCATGGATTTCTACCACACCATTAGCAAGGGCTTTTACCAAACCTGTTGAAGAAACAGTTGCTATTGCCTGATTTTCTGTAAACCACTCAAGCACCTTACCCTCTATTATTTCCCCATCAATGTTGCGGATCTTAGCGCTTAGTTGCACCTCCTCCAATAAATTTAATGATGTGCTCAACGGTGTTTCGATGGTAACGGAAGCAACCGCAGCAGCGTCAGCTACTATAGTAACCTGAAGTGCTCTTGAGGCATCTAGATAAGTAACGACAATTGTTGTTGTACCTGCTGCTTTTCCTTCTACCTTTCCGTTATTAACCGTAGCAATACTTTGATTTTCACTTTGCCAGGTAAGTGTGTAGTCTCTTTGTATACCATATTGATCAAAATAAACCGCCTCCACGTCAAAGAGTTCACCTGTTCTCAGGGCCAGCATGTTATTTTCTGTATTGAGAAATTCGATCGTATTGCCCTTTAACAGATCAAGGGGATCGTCTAAAACATCAACACCGACACATGAAAAATTCAACAAAAGAAAAATTATAACAAATGGTCGCCTCATACCCGATTTTTTTTACGAAATTCAACAAGTGATTTGACATTTAGAGTCGCCTTAGCGACATAAGACCTCAGCCCATGAATACAGAACTTAGTCACGAACAACTCATTAGTATCAAGAAAAGCTATTTAAACATGCTCGCACTTTTTCTTGAGAAAGAACAAGTAAGAAGTGCCTACTTACGCTGTTTATTAAAATGGAGCTTTCAATTGCACCTAAGTCCTGCAGACCTCTACCACATCAATGTAGACGTTTCAGCATTGGCTTATAAAGACCCCGAGAGCAAAGTGGAAAAGCTAGAGTCCATTTATCACCTTGTTTATATGATTTACCTTGACCAGGTGGTGGAAGATATGGAACTGGAAGTGGCCTCACTCTATGCAGTAAAACTTGGCTTTAAAGAAAACCTGGTGAGTGAATTGTTTAAATCAATTGCCACCGCTGTGTATGATGACAACGTGAAAAGGGATGTTCGTCAGGAGGTGCTAGACTTTCTGAAAGTATATGAGGCCTAGGCAGGCATGACAAAAGGCAAAACTGCTGTTTTATAGCACTTTACAGAAAAAATGGCTTTCTTTGTATAGATTCATCATGCCCTCTTTATTACTACATCGGATATCAGGCTTTACTGGCTTACCCAGGTACATTGCCGTACTGCTTTTTGCCCTTTTATATTTTCCCTACTCGCTATCTGCACAAAGCTTTCACAAAGAGAAGCACAAATACTATAAAAGCGTCTATAAAAAGGGTAATTCCTCCGTTGCCCGGGCTTGCGACATCGTTAAGAAAAATAAGAAATCGGGTAAAAACCGGCATGTGCCCACTATGGCCGCCCGAAAAAATAACAAACCTAAACCCATGGCCGAGGTAGGCCCTCCTGCAGTAACTGCCTCCTCCAAAAGTACCCCTACTATTTCACCCAAGCCAGCACCAAAAATAACAACAGCCAAACCAAGTTTTTCGCCAACGCCCACTGTACCCAAAACCCTATTGGATGAACTTCATGAAAAAGAAGATAAGGTTTTAGAACTCAATCACCTACCTAAACCAACATCCGAAAAACATGAGGAAATCAGAAGGTTGGTAGCCAATACCATAAGTAAAAAAACAGATAATGAGCCTATAGAGCTTGAACCTCTCTATTTTACCTTCGATCAGGATGAATTTGCCGTGGTAGACATGGATCCCTTTCTGATTGCTGTAGAATTTGCGCTGCAGGGCAAACATATCTTGATTGAAGGCCATACCGACCATCAAGGCAATGACGATTACAACGTACAATTATCCATAAAGCGAGTTCAAAAAATTCGACAGCTTATGCTGGACATGGGCGTACATGACGATCAGATTTCAGTGGTTGGTTATGGTGAAGAAGTAACTGACCATAGCGATAAATCAGAAGATGGTAAGCAACAAAACAGAAGAGTTGATTTCAAGGCCTTCTAAAACCCCTATTGGCACATTCACCGCTGCTTAAGTGTCTGCTCTTAATTCTTCCCGCATCAGGCAACTTTTGGCTTATTGGAAAAGCATGCAAGGTTTTCAGTTAAAGAAAGCAATACTCCGGCTTTTTAGTACCTTAAAAATGACGCACTAATCAAAGTCCAAACCCTTGCCTTCCTAAAAATACTCATTTTTAGACCAAAAAAGGCATTTTTAAAGAGTTTAGCACTTACTTACCTATTCAAATCCTTAGCATCGACTAAAACTACTGATGTAGGGTGTCACCACTATTTCAAAGAAGATAGCCATACCCTTGAGCGACATTTGTATCAACAATACCCAATCACCATGATCTCATCCAGCATGAAAAATAACTCGAAGGAAGTAGGGAACGTAAACGTTTCAGGCCGCTTAAAGCAGATCTTTGTTTTGATACTGGCTATTTTAATTGGGATGATCATTTCCGCCACCACTGCAGATGCTAAAGACTACCAGCGTGAGGCGCAAAGAAAAAATAAGGCTATCTACAGAAAGCAAAACAACTTAATGGCAAATGCTTGCCAGCTTTTAAGCAACAAACGCAGCAACACAAACAACTTTGTTGTAAAGGACAGAAGTAAACTGAAATACAGATAAGCGATAGCGTTGATTTAGTTTTTAAAAAGCGTCTCACTGACGCTTTTTTTCATTTTACACCCATCGCTTGCAGGAGTTTTTCTATAGGCGCATCGGCTTCAAGCCAATGCACAGCCCGATCGCGCTTAAACCAGGTCACTTGTCTTTTTGCATAATGCCTCGAGTGTTGTTTAAGCAAACGCACAGCCTCGGTTTTGTGATATTTACCCTCTAAAAAATCGAAAATCTCCTTGTAACCCACTGTTTGCAGGGCATTTAAATGCCTGAGTGGGAATAAGCGTTCTGCCTCCTCAAACAGGCCTTGTGCTATCATGCTATCCATGCGCCTGTTTATGCGATCATATAAGTGTTCGCGCTCCAGTTCAAGACCTATTTTTATAACCTCAAAAGCATGTGCTCTTTTCACCTTACCCCTGAAATGCTGAATGGATTGACCAGTAAAGGTAATCACCTCTAAGGCCCGTATTAATCGATGCGGATTCTGCTGATCTATTGTTTGGTATAACCCAGGATCTAGTCTCGACAATTCAGCCTGCAGCCAGGATATACCACGCTCTGCATACTGCGTTTCAATAGTTTGTCTTACAGCATCAGGCACTTCCGGTATCTCGTCAAAGCCATCAATTACAGCCTTTATGTACAATCCACTTCCTCCTACCATTACAACATGATCGAACTTTTCAAAAAGCGATTGTAAAAGCGGATAGGCCTCCCTTTCGTACTGTCCCGCATTAAAGTCCTGATGAATGCTGTGAGAATTGATAAAATGATGCCTGACTTCCCTTAACTCCTCAGCACTTGGTTTAGCCGTGCCTATTTCCATTTCTTTATACACTTGACGGGAGTCGGCCGAAACGATTTCTGTACCCAACTGCTTTGCGAGGGCAATAGACAAGGCTGTTTTACCTACCGCAGTAGGCCCGACAATCACAAATAGCTTTTTTTGAGGAATTGACACATGCAAAGGTACAAAGCCTGCCATATTTACCCCAAAGCAAAGGAAGAAGTACCCGGAAAGCCTTACCTACTTTACGGCTATTTCCCTATCTTGCAGGCGCAGAAAAGAAGATAAACGATGATTAAGTACACAACACAATTCCTGTTAAAGATCGAAGAAATGATCGGTGAATCTGACTACATGTTGCGCTACGAAAAAGGCAACTTTAAGTCAGGGTATTGCGTGCTGAAAGATCAAAAAATAATGATCGTAAATAAATTCTATACCACTGAAGGTAAGATTAATGCCTTACTCGATATTCTTAAAGGCACGGAATTAGATACTTCAAAATTCAGCGAAAAAAGCCAGAAGCTTTTTGAAGAATTGGTGCAAACGCCTGTTAACAATTGATTGTTACTTTTTTAGGAACCGGCACTTCTCAAGGTGTACCTGTTATCGGGTGCAATTGTCATATCTGTACTTCATTAGATTACCGCGATAAAAGACTCAGAACTTCGATTCACATTGCTGTAGAAGACCAAAGTTTTGTTATAGACACCGGTCCTGATTTCCGCCAGCAAATGCTGCGCGAAAAAATAAAGCGGTTAGATGCTGTTATTTTTACCCATGCACACCGCGACCATACAGCAGGTTTAGATGATGTAAGGGCTTACAACTTCATGCAGGCCATGGATATGCCTGTGTATGGAAGTGCCGAAGTACTCGCACAACTAAAAGTAGAGTACGCCTACGCTTTTGCAGATGTAAAATATCCTGGAATACCTCGCTTGTTATTAAATGAAATTAACCACAATAATTTTAGGGTAAACCAGGTAAACATTACACCCCTACCTGTTATGCACATGAAGTTGCCTGTGTTGGGATTCAGGATTAATAATTTCAGCTACATCACGGATGCCAACTTTATACCTGATACTACTTTTGACTTGTTAAAAGGCACGGAAGTACTGGTGCTAAATGCCCTGCAGGTAGAGCCGCATATTTCGCATTTCAATTTAGAGCAGGCTATTGCCACAGTTGAACAGATAAAACCTGCTAAGACTTATTTCACGCACATCAGTCATAAGCTCGACCTCCACAGTGTTATTGAGAGAAAATTACCTCATAACATTTCGCTTGCTTATGATGGTTTGCAAATAAATGTTTAGATAAGGGTTGTTCGTTGATCGTTGTTGGTTGTTCGTAAGACCTGTAAGGACTAACAACCAACAACGAATAACAAACAACTAATAACCAGATTACTATGGTAGTAATAGAGTTAAACCTTTGAACTTCATGGATAATTGCCAAGCACAATAAATTACAGGATTTTAGTAACTTTGTAAAGTTTACAATTGAAATGACTAAGCAAGAAATCAAATCAGAGATTCAAAAATCACTGGATCGTATGCCTGAAACTGTCTTACAGGATGTACTGGCTTTTTTGCGTCATGTTGAAGGGCACCCATTAGAAAAAATTAACCTCGCCAGTAATTTAAGAACCATACTAGAGGAGGATAAGCAGTTGTTACAGCGCCTCGCCAAATGATTAAAATTGAAGAGGTTGAGAAGATTCATGAAATACTGATCGAACATTTTGGCGGAGCAAAAGGAATTCGAGATAAAGCCAGCCTCGAGTCAGCTATTCATCGGCCCTATCAAACCTTTAGTGGTGTTGATCTTTATGCCAACCCAATAGAAAAAGCCGCTGCACTTTTTGAAAGTATAATATCCAATCATCCATTCATTGATGGTAACAAAAGAACAGCCTATGTACTCATGAGGTTGTTGTTAAGAGAGAGTGGATTTGACCTAAAAGTAAGCGAAGATGCCAGGTACGATTTTGTTATCAGCGCAGCAAAGGGAGAGCTGACCTTTGAGGATATTAAAAAATGGATACAATTGAGTATCCAATAAACTACCGAACAACCAACAACGATCAACGAACAACGAACAACGAACAACAAAAAACCACCGCGTGCACAACAACTATTACACACTCCGTCAGCTCACACAAGAACTCGAGCCTCTACTCAACAAGAGTGTTGTGTCCGAATGTTATAGCCAGAACAAAGAGGAATTAATCATTCGCTTTGAAATTAAAAATCAGTCCTTCTACATTAAAGCCAACCTCCAGCCAAGTTTTTCCTGTTTGTCTTTTCCGGAAGTTTTTCACAGAGCTAAGAAAAATTCAATAGATCTCTTTCCTGATTGTATCGGACTAAGTGTTGAAAGTATCCGTCAATTCAATAACGAGAGAAGTTTTGCCATTATGCTGAGCCAAAACTTTTCTCTTGTTTTTAAAATGCATGGCAATAGAGCTAACATAGTATTATTTGAAGGCGAGCAGGTGCATACGCTATTCCGTAATAATCTTGATGCCGATGAAAATATCGTACTGACTGAGCTGGATAAAAACATAAACTGGCATTTAGAAGCCATACCGGATTCGGCTGAAGGCATTCGCAAACATTTTTTCACCTTCGGTAAATTACTCTGGCAACTGTTAGAAAAAGAATCTTTTTTTAATCAGGCGCGGGAAGCACAATGGGCAAGGTTACAAAAAATAAAATCACAGCTTGAGTCACCCTCATTTTACATAACAGAATATGAGGGTAGTATCTTATTATCATTACTCCCAATAGGCAATATTATTCTTCAGCAGGATAAAGCAATAGTTGCGTTAACTGCCTTTTATAATCACTACCAGCAGGCTAATGCTTTTGAGCAGGAGAAAACAAAAGCACTGCAGGCTGTTAGCGCTACCATAAAGAGTACTGATGCCTATCTTACTAAAACAAAAGCCAAGCTTAATGAGGTTACGCACGACCAGCATTACAAAATCTGGGCTGATGTGTTGATGGCTAACATGCACGCAATAAAACCAGGCACCACGCACATAAGCCTACCCGATTTTTATAACAACAATCAACTGATCGAAATTAAACTTAAGCAAGAACTAAGTCCTCAAAAAAACGCTGAAGTCTTTTACAGAAAGTCTAAAAATCAGCAACAAGAAATTGATCGCCTGCAAAAAGCCATTGATGAGAAAGAAGCAGAGAAGCAAAAAAGTGAAGCCTTACTGGTACAACTGAAAACCATTACTTCCCTGAAAGAACTCCGAGCACTACCCCAAACAAAGCAGCTATCGACTTCAAAAAAAGAAAAAGTAATTACGCTACCCTTTCATGAGTTTGTGTATAAAGACTACACAATCTGGATTGGCAAAAATGCACAGGCCAACGACTTACTAACATTGAAGCACAGTCATAAAGAGGATTTATGGTTACATGCCAAAGATGTAGCCGGCTCCCATGTAATTATCAAACAAAAGTCTGGTAAACCTTTTCCAAAAGATGTAATCGAACGTGCGGCACAACTCGCTGCCTATAATTCAAAAAGAAAATCGGAAGGTTTAGTACCTGTGGCTTACACACCAAAAAAATTCGTCAGAAAAAGAAAAGGCGATCCGGCAGGCATGGTAGTGGTGGAGAGAGAAGAGGTTTTGTTGGTGGAACCGAAGTTAATTGACAATTGACAATGGTCAATGTACGATAGTCAATTGTCAATGGTGGGGGTACGGGTCTATTTATTTATCTCCCCTTCTTGTTCTAATAAAAGCGATGATTATGCTAAAGGCAAACCATGTAATAACCCTATTTGTTGGAATGGTGTATTCGGATAACGATGCACCTGTTTTCATAAGGCTCCAATTGTGAAAGAACAAGTTAACAAAGAGCCCAAACACCAGAATAAGAATAAAGCTGACAACAAACTGTTTTAATTTATAGTTGTTCATTGTCAGCTTTACGTTAACTCTTTATTACAAAATCTTTCAATAAGGATTCCTCTTGATCAATAAGACAAAGCTATTGCCTACTGCTCATTGCCTATTGTCAATTGGTGTTGTTACTTCACCACGTTCACCTTAATCGTATTCGTTCTGTTGCGTTCATGAATCGGCATACTGGCCAGTACAATAAAAGTATCGCCTGTCTTTACATGTCCATCACGCTTCAACATATTTTCTACATCATCCATAGTCTGATCTGTAGAAAACATTTTGTCATAGAAGTAAGTGCGTGCACCCCAAACAAGGCTCATCGTGTTTAGAATGGTTGTATTGGCTGTAAATACAAAAATATTGGTGTTTGGTCTGTGTGAAGAAGCGCGGAAAGCCGTATAGCCTGAATAAGTCATACCGACAATGGCTTTGGCGCCAATATCTTTAGCCAGTTTACAAGCCGACAATACTAAACTGTCGTTCATGTAAGAGTCATTCGCTGCATCTAACTCGCGGTAGCGATAGTAGATCTTTTGATTTTTTTCTACGGAAGCAATGGTGCGCACCATACTGCGGATTACTTCAATCGGATATTTACCGGCAGCAGTTTCAGCAGAAAGCATCAAGGCATCTGCTCCATCCATTACAGCATTGGCCACGTCATTTGTTTCTGCACGGGTAGGACGTGGGTTTTCAATCATGCTCTCCATCATCTGGGTAGCAACGATCACAGGCTTGCTGGCTTTATTACACTTTTCAACCAACATTTTTTGCACCATAGGCACCTCCTCCATCCAAATTTCTACACCCAAATCGCCACGGGCTACCATTACCGCATCGGTTAATTCAACGATTTCGTCAATGTTGCTTAGTGCTTCAGGCTTCTCGATCTTGGCTATAATCTTAGCATTAGATTTATTCTGATCGATAATATTACGCAACACAGTAATGTCGTGCGCCTTACGCACAAAAGACAAAGCAATCCACTCAACGTTATGTTTCAGACCAAATTCAAGGTCTTTTAAATCCTTTTCAGTTAATGAAGGAGCCGAAACTTTTGTGTGGGGTAGATTAATACCTTTTTTGGATTTTAAAGGACCACCATAAACCACTTCCGACACCACATCAATGTCTCTTACCTCTTTTACCTTCAGTTCAATCTTACCATCATCAATCAAAATAGAGTCGCCTACTTTTACATCGTTAGGCAAAGCCTTATAAGAAGTGCTGGCCATCTCGCGATTACCCACCAATTCGCGCGTAGTGATAATAAACTCCTGACCACGCTCCAGTATAACATCTGGTTGCATATCCTGCACCCTGATTTTAGGACCCTGCAAGTCTTGCAACAAGCACACGTGTGTGCCCATCTCTTCGTTTAACTCGCGTACAGCTTTAATAACCTTCAAATGGTCTTCATGAGCACCATGAGAAAAGTTGAGACGAAATACATCTACACCCTCTTTGATAAGGGCTCTGAGCATATCTTTATTATTTGAAGCGGGGCCGACCGTAGCGACTATCTTGGTCTTGTTGTACGAAACTTTCTCGAACATAAAATTTAGAAAATAAAATTCTCTTTTGATTTAAGAGTATCCAAAGGTATAAAAGCAGCCAGTTCTACCGAAGGAATTTGACGAACGGCATCTAATAAATTTTCTGCAAACGATTGTTCGCCAGCCTGTACCACCAGTAAATAATCAAAATGAGGATATTCGGGGGCTAAAAAGTATTTTCCACCATCCGTTTCCTGTGGTTTATTTCGGATAAGGCGAATAAAACGCGTGTTGGTTTGGTGTACATGGCAGGAGAAACTGCGCTCTATATTTCCTTTGAAGCCCATTAAGATGTCCTCCTTTTTTACCAGGTGCAGCCCCAGGCTTTTATTAAGTTCCCAGGCCAACTTATAGCCTTTAAAACTACTGGCCAGACCCAACAGCACAAAATCAAAATCATAGTCGACAACCAGCTTAGTTTTTTTCATGTGTTAATTTTTATTTTTTTGTTTAGACACATGGAATATCCATGAAATTAACGTCTTTGGGGTGCATGCAGTGCATGGATATTTCATAAAAAGGGGCTCAGCAACAATTTTACAGTTAAATTATTCAGATTTGACAATTATGAGGTAAATCTCTTTCTTTGCACAGATTTTAAAATCCAAAACCTTACAAACATGTCTGAAATTGCACAAAAAGTAAAGCAGATCATTATCGAGAAGCTTGGCGTAGAAGAATCTGAAGTTACTCCTGAGGCTAGCTTCACTAACGATCTTGGCGCTGACTCTCTTGACACTGTTGAATTGATCATGGAATTTGAGAAGGAATTCAATATTTCTATCCCAGATGATCAAGCAGAAAACATCGCTACCGTAGGTCAGGCTATCTCTTACCTAGAGCAAAACGCAAAGAAATAATTTTTCAAGCCCAGGCTTGACCATTACATCCCGCAAACCATGACATTTAAACGAGTTGTAGTTACAGGACTAGGTGCGCTCACCCCAATCGGTAATACCTACCAGGAGTACTGGAAAGGATTAAAAGAGGGTAAAAGTGGCGCTGCGCCCATTACTAAATTTGATACAACACTGTTTAAAACAAAATTTGCCTGTGAGGTTAAAAACTTCGAAATAGGCAACTTTATGGATCGTAAAGAGGCACGAAAACTCGACCTTTTTGCACAGTATGCAATGGTTTCTGCCGATGAGGCCGTTAAAGACTCAAACCTTCCGCTGCAAGAACTCAACCCCGACCGTGTTGGGGTTATCTGGGGCTCTGGCATCGGAGGGTTGATTACTTTTTCTGAAGAAGTAAAATCTTTCGCAAAGGGAGACGGGACCCCCCGTTTTAACCCTTTTTTCATCCCAAAAATGATTGCCGACTTAAGTGCCGGCCACATTTCTATCAAGTACGGCTTCCGTGGTCCTAACTTCTCTACGGTTTCTGCTTGCGCTTCTTCTACCAACGCCATTTATGATGCCTTCACTTACATTCGTTTGGGTAAGGCCGATGTTATGGTAACCGGTGGTTCTGAAGCAGCAGTTGCAGAAGCAGGTGTAGGTGGGTTCAATGCCATGAAAGCATTATCAGAAAGAAATGATTCTCCGGAAACAGCCTCCCGCCCTTACGATAAAGACCGCGATGGTTTCGTATTGGGTGAAGGTGCCGGGGCACTCATTTTAGAAGAATACGAGCACGCAAAAAAACGCGGTGCTAAAATTTATGCAGAAGTTGTAGGCGGTGGTATGACTGCCGATGCTTACCACATTACTGCACCACACCCTGAAGGCCTTGGCATCACACGCGTAATGGAAATTGCTTTGGAAGAAGCAGGACTTTCTGTTACTGATGTCGATTACATAAACACTCACGGAACTTCTACACCACTTGGTGATATCGGAGAAATTAAAGCCATACAACGTGTATTTGGTGAGCATGCGTATAAGGTGAACATCAGTTCTACCAAATCCATGACCGGACACTTACTTGGTGCGGCTGGTGCTATTGAAGCCCTGGCCTGTATCATGGCCATTAACGAATCTGTGATCCCCCCTACCATCAACCACTTTACGGATGATGACGGGCTTGATCCTAAGCTCAATTTAACCTTCAACACTGCCCAAAAACGTGAAGTAAATGTTGCCTTGAGTAATACTTTTGGTTTTGGCGGACACAACTTCTCGATTATCCTGAAGAAGTACAAAGGTTAAACAATCCTTAAAAATCCCATTTTTACCGTTCAAATCCTTTGTGTAAGTTTATGACTTGGCAAAAGATGTTTTACCTAATGCACTAGTGCTTGGTCTGGAAAATCCTTAGAAGTAAATCGGAATCAGATACAAAGCTGATAGCGGCTATACGAAATATTGCAGGCTTTACGCCTTCTAATCTTGAGCTCTATCGGCTGGCAACTTTGCATAGCTCTATTGCAAAACCCAATAGCAAAGGCTTAAAAGATTCTAACGAACGTTTAGAATACCTGGGCGATGCTATTTTAGGTGCCGCTGTTGCTGATTATCTGTTTAAAAAATTTCCTTACAAAGACGAAGGTTTTCTGACAGAAATAAGATCGCGCATTGTAAACAGAGAAGCCCTTAATTTATTAGCGCGCAAAATTGGTATCGGTAACATCGTACAATTCGATAATAAAAACCTGCACCTGCAACAAGTAATCCTTGGCAATACCCTTGAAGCCATTGTAGGAGCTGTTTACCTGGATAAGGGCTATTTACGTTGCAAAAAATTCGTGATCGATAAACTGATTGCGCCCAATTACGATCTGGATGAAATTGTCAACTCTAACTCAAACCATAAGAGCAAGCTTATTGAATGGTCGCAGCGGGAAGGTAAGATTATCCGCTTCGAGATTGTTGAGGTGAAGAAGTCTAAAAACCGCAAAGAGTTTACCGCCCAAGTAATGATTGATAACGAAGCAAAAGGAACCGGCTATGGCAACAATAAAAAGAAAGCCGAACAAGATGCAGCCTTTAAAACCATAGAGTTGTTGCAAATTCCCAATGGAGAGTAGCTTTTGTCATTCATTGTCAAAATTTTTCAATCCGGCACAAGCATCTTCCCTATAAATATTGTTTTTTTACCGTCCGATAAACCACTGCGATGCTCAAGCAGCTGAACATAAAGAATTACGCCCTGATTAAAGAACTGGAGATGAAACCCTCTGACTCCTTATCGGTTGTTACAGGTGAAACCGGAGCCGGTAAATCTATTATGCTGGGTGCCTTAGGCTTACTTATGGGCAATCGTGCCGACACTAAGGTATTATGGAATGCTGACGAGAAGTGTGTTACTGAAGGTATTTTCGATATCAAGGGTTATAAGCTGAAAGATGTATTCAAGGCCGAAGATCTTGATTACGATACTACCACAGTCATCAGGCGGGAGATCAGTCCCGGTGGTAAGTCGAGAGCCTTCATCAACGATACCCCGGTAACCCTGGAGGTGATGAAGAAAATCAGCAGTTTATTGTTGGATGTTCACTCCCAGCATGAAACGCTACTGCTTGGCCAACAATCTTTTCAACTGGACTTGGTGGATGCTTTTGCTAAAAATGAAAATTTGCGCAATGACTATGCAACTGCCTGGAAGACATATCTCGCAACTAAAAAAGAGTACGAAACTTTAAAGGCAGAAGCTGAAACACTGAAGGCTGAATCAGACTATATCCGTTTTCAGTTAGATGAATTGGTGAAGGCTGATCTGCATGACCTGGACCAGGCCAAGCTGGAATCAGAGGCGAAAATAATGGAGCATGCAGAAGAGATCAAACAACGTTTTCGCGCTTCGCTTGCCATTTTGCAGGATGGTGAATATGCTTCCCGTAATTCTATCAGCGAGGCACGCAGCCTTATTCAACAAGTAAATACGTATGCTGAAAAGTATAACACACTTTTTAGTCGTGTAGATAGTCTCTTAATTGAATTGGATGATATCATAGATGAACTGGAGCGTGAAGAGTCTTCTATTGATTTTGATGCTGAACGAGCAGAATTTGTAAAGGAACGCATCAGCGTTTTATATCGCCTGCTCAAAAAGCACAGACTAAATGATGTTGAGGCTTTAATTGCCCTACAGGAAGAATTGCAGGAAAAAGCCAACATCACCGACAATGTTGATGAAGCACTCGCCACAAGAAAAAAAGCTTATGAGCAGGCCGAGAAAGAATTAAAAGCCCTTGCTAAAAAGCTGAGTGACTCAAGGCATAAAGTTTTTACGGCACTGGCAAAAGAAATTACAAGTCCGTTAAAAGAACTGGGCATACCCACTGCGGTAATAGAGTTTGAAAGTAATAACATAGAGCCAGGTGCCAGTGGTGCTGACAAAATTGATATTTTATTCAGTGCCAATAAAGGCATTAGTCCAAGACCCCTGGCGCAAGTTGCTTCCGGTGGTGAATTTGCACGCCTCATGTTTTGTATAAAACAAGTAATGGCGGAAAAACAAGCCATGCCTACTTTAGTACTTGACGAAATTGATACCGGTGTTTCCGGTGAGATTGCCTTGAAGCTGGGTGACATGATGAAGAAGATGGCCAAGAAACATCAGCTCATCACCATCAGTCATTTACCGCAAATTGCCGCAAAAGGAGATGCACACTTTTATGTCTATAAGGACAACTCTTCTTCAAAAACCATCAGCATCATTAAAGAACTCGATGAAAAAGAGCGCATTGAAAAAATAGCTGAGATGATTGGCGGTGCCAAGCCTTCTAAAACTGCATTGGACAATGCGAAAGAGTTGATGAAACTTTAGTTGCTATTGACGAGATTCGAAGCTGGAGGCTGGAAGCTAGATGCTAGAGGCTAGAAGCTCGATGCTAGAAGTTAGAGGTTAGAAGTTTGTCCTTGCCTAGCAGACGTTGACCGTTTTTCCTACTCAAAACAATTCAATTGTT